>Ga0209064_1001524_pt1 | contig 34475 bp, 29 predicted proteins | sample Inofromicrocosms_FD_187498 | JGI IMG/M metagenome (GOLD analysis project Ga0209064, IMG submission 187498) | Mouse cecum microbial communities from Vienna, Austria - Inoculum for glucosamine and mucus D2O microcosms (SPAdes) (version 2) | ecosystem: Host-associated > Mammals > Digestive system >... | reverse complement strand
ATTTCATAAATTCGTCTTGTTGTTATGTCTTTCTATTGCCATAAATCCATACATTGCACCACAAAATCGGGAGTACTCCCCATTTTACAGCATTCCATCTGCATTTGGGAATAGAAATCCCCCCTCTCTTTCTTAAGTTGATAGAAAATCTGGTCGAAAACAACAGATCACATTATTATTAGAAGTTAAGTAAATGACATTGGTTCATGCCGCAAAATCATATTCGGGAAATAATAAGCAACATAATAACAAAGGATCGTCTCCGCCGCACACAGCCCGAAAAATACTGCCATCCGTCTCCCCTCAAGGGTAATACAGATATAGATAAAACAGAGCACGAACCATTCCGGCATCCCGCTGTAAAAACCGCCCGCCGTAAAGAAGCTGACCGGAAAAATCAAAAGAAGCATCACGGATATTGCCGTGGCTCCGCAATTGATACATCCTTTCCGGATACTGAACTTTACGATCATCGACATTGCGATCAGGCTTGCCGCCAATAACAGGATATTCCAGATATTCTTACCCATAGGCAGGATGCAGATCAAGGCAACCATACAAATGACTGTGACGATACGGTACATTCGCTCCCGCAGGCTGACCTTATGGTCAGAGACGATTTCAAACCATTTTTTTAACACTCAAAGTTTCCTCCTCTCGGCATGCCGTTTCCTCTCCCGGCATGCCCCCGGCAGACTGCCCAAAGACGCAAATGCAACCCTAAAGACAACCCGCCGGAAAATTCTATAGTCCGGCAATGCTCTCACAGATCTCTTCATACATGCGAAGCAGCGCCGCATGATTCTCATGGATGTATTCCACATCCCCGCTCTTTCCCGCCATCTCCAACGCCTTCGCCTGTGCGGAAAGCTCTTCCGCCCCGATGGTCAGCGACGTACTCTTCAGCGCATGCACCTTAATGGCATAATCCTTCCAATTGGCTTCCTCATACAGGGAGATGATCTCGTCTCTCTTTGCCTCCGCCTGCGAATAAAACATCCGAAGCATTTCCAGATAGAATTCTTCCTCTCCGCAGCAATAATCAAGCCCCATCTCCACATTCATGCCCACCGAAACCAACCGGTCATAAGGCAGCAAAGAACCTGCCGAGACGCCTTCTTCCTCCTGGCTCATACCGCCTGACGCCGTCTCTGCCAGCGCTTCTCCACCTGATCCTTCTTGAAACTTCGCCTCTTTTGGCATGCCTGACGCCGCCAGGACATCCGCCACCTCCGCCTCTTCTGGCACTGCAATATAGCCTGCTTCTCCCGCTATGCCTGTCTTTGCCGCAAAATCTGCTTCTCCCGCTATGTCTGCCTCAACCGCAAAATCCGCTTCTCCTCTTCCGCCGGTCTCAACCGCAAAATCCGCTTCTCCTCTTCCGCCGGTCTCTATCGCAGGCTCCTCCAGGTCGGCACCGCTTTGCCTGGCAGCCTTCTCCCCGCCGTACCGGATACAATCCTTCGGCAGAACCTTCCGAAGCGTCCGCTCCAGAACGGCACGTTCGATGGGCTTGGGGATAAATTCCGTGAATCCTTCATTGCGGAACATCTCTCTCGCACCGCTGATGGTATTCGCCGTCAGTGCGATCACCGGAAGATCCTGATACATCCCGTCATTGATCTCCCGGATATACCGCAGCGTCTCCACACCGTCAAATCCCGGCATCATATGATCCAGGAAGACCACGTCGTACACCACGTCCATACACCGTTCTATCGCTTCTCTTCCGCTTAAGCAGGTTTCCACTTCTATCCCGTAAGTGCCCAGGACTCCCTTGGCAACTACCAGATTCATCTCCTCATCGTCCACTACCAGGACCCGGACCCCTTCGCAGGTGAACGGCCTTCTGCCTGCCGCCTGGGCTTCTTCAAATCCATTCTCCCCTGTCTCGCCGTTCAGAAGATTCGCCACGGCGAGCGCGGAGAACGGCTTATGGATCGCAAGAAGCCTGCTCTCTCTGCTCAGGACATACTCCTTCTCCGCGATCACAACTACCCTCAGCGTCTCTGCCAGTTCTTCATAATATTCCACGTTCTCTTCATATTCCCTCTGCGCAATAAATACATGGGTCAGATCATACATACGCTGCAGCTTAAGCAGCCCCTCGAAATTATGCGCCTGATGCCCTTCGATCCCAAGTCCGTACATCAGATTCGCGATCAGTCCGTCATAGTATTCACGGATCTCATCACAGACGTATTTCTCCGGTCTGAAATAACATGCGATACATAGCTGCTCCGGATGATTCAGCGCAATACACGGGCGATCGTCCGCGATCCGCTGCGGGATCGCAATATGCGCCTGAAGTCCCTCCTGTTCCTGGCTGTCAAAATGCAGAAAACCTCCCATGGCATTAAGAAGTCCTCTTGCAATGGGAAGCCCAAGGCCAAGCCCGCCGGCAAAACGGTTGCTTCCGGAATCTGCCTGATAAAATTCATCGTACATCTGCGTCAATTGAGAATCCGTCATTCCGATACCGGTATCATAGATATCTATGATCAGATTGATCCCATAATTCTCTTCCCGGTAATCAATACGGACGTCAAGCCCGCCCTCTTCCGTAAACTTAATGGAATTCTCCACCAGGATCTTAAGGACATGAGATATCTTTTCCGCATCTCCGATAAGAACCGCCGGAATCTTCGGGTTGATATCGAATATCAATTCCAACTGATGGATATTGCTCTGCATCGCCGTCATGGTGATCACATCATTGAGTACCGACGTGATCATATACTCTTCCCTTGCCGGCGTCAGCGTACCTTCTACGATCTCCGTATAATCCATCATATTGTTGATCTGGTTAGACAGCCGTCTGCCCGCCGTCTTGATCGACTGTATATCCGCCCTGAGTTCAGGCGAGATCTCTTTTCCTAAGATCACCTCGCTGATTCCGATCACCATATTAATAGGCGTACGAAGTTCATGAGACACATTCGACAGGAAAACCGCATTCTGCCGTCCTGCCGTCTCAAGCTCCGCAAAGGTACCCTCGTACCGCTTCCTCTGTTCTCTCCGTCTGTTGGTCCAGTATCTTGCAAGCGCCGCCCCGCCTAACGTCACCGTTGTTCCGAGCACAAGGCGCACGGCTTCCTCAACCTCCATGTCATACGATATGGTATGGAGGATCAGAAAATGATACAAAAGCCCCAAAAGATACAGCCCCTCTATCATCAATAACATCCACTTTTTATTCAGCATGAATAAAGACAGGATCATGATACATGCCACCGCGGGCATATCAAAAAGACTCTCTCTATGTACCCCGAAGAAAAAGAATTCAACCATCATAACTCCGGCGCACAGATTCTCATAGACCGCTCCCGTGCCGATCCTTCCGATGTGGAGAAACCATACGCTGAAATTACCGGTCAGGATCACCGGAACCATCCAAAGTTCCCATGGCATAACCACCGTAATCAAAATCATCATCCCGCTGAATACCGAGATGATGACCGCCAGAAGCAGATGCTGACTTGTCTGCCCTTCCGTTCCCATTAAGCCTCAAACTCCTTTGCAACCCGTCTCATAAGTTCATGCGGCTGAAACGGCTTCTTTAGATAATTCACTGCCCCTAATTTGATCGCACTCTTTACATCCTCTTCATCTCCCGATGCAGTCAGAAAGATGACCGGTATGTCAGCCGGTATATCCTTCATACGTTCAAAAGTCTCGATCCCGTTCATCCTGGGCATCTCAATATCAAGAAGGACCAGATCCACCTTCTCACTCTTAAGCTTATCAAGCGCCTCTTCTCCTGATTCTGCAAAAAGCACGTCGTAATACTTTCCCAGGATCATCTTCGTCCTCACAAGATTCATTGAGTCATCATCCACTACCAAAATACGTCTCTGCATACAGCTGCCTCCTATATTTCAATCTTTGAGATTGTTCAACCTCTGTCATATTCATTTTAAAACAGGTTAACATTAAAATCAAGTCACTTCTTAACTAATCCCCTGACTTATTCCATGCCGATCCTCTTTCCGGCTCTGCGCCGTTTCTTGCAGCCATATGCAGGTTCCTTTACCTTGCGATCTCGCTTATGATATTCTCCCTCATCATCTTCCATGCAGGGAACAGGACTGCCGCGGCTGCGATCCCCACATTCAGCAGCAGGATCCCGATCCACACCAGGTTCGGGACACCCGCCGTCCGGTGCAGGAACTTTAGTACATGCGCCATATAATAATCCATCCCCCTGCGAAGAAGATGATTATAGGTCAGGAAGATGAACACATCTGCCAACACTCCATACAGGATCCCGGTCTGTAAGATCATCTTATAGAATCCTCCGTCTGTAATTCCCATTGCCCGGATGATCCCATATTCCCTCCGCCTCGCAAGAATCGTATAGTTCATGCTGTTCGCGATATGGAACAGGCTGATGACAAGCAGGATCACAGCAATACTCGTGAAAAAGACCTGCTGTTGCTTCAGATAATTCTTCTGAGTCTCGATCGCACTGATATAATCCTGTAATACGGCTTTCGGAACATCACGTATCACCTTAAGGATCTGGCCGCTTACCTCTTCTGCTTTTGAAGCTTCCTTTAGCGAAGCATGGATAAAATTATAATCGATGATCCCGAAGTTCTCTTCCATCTGTTCATTTGTCATGATCAAACTGTTCATCAAGGCATCCTGGTAAACTCCTTCCTGCAGGAATCCCTGTTCCCGCGCCAGAGGGCGGCTTACGATCGCCGCGATCTCAAATTCTTTCTCTATATAGTTCTCTTCACCGCTTTGAAACTTCAGCAATTTATCCGTGTAACCATCCATCCTAGGAACACGCAACGTAATCGTATCTCCCGGTTTTTTGCCGTAAAAGTAATAATTCCCCTGTCCGTCCATGAGGGCGACCGCAATGATCTTATTCCCGTTCTTGAGGTCTTGGGGATCGACCTCGCCCTCCAGGGTAAATCCGCTAAGCTGCCGGATCATCTCTTCTTCATAGCCATATACGTCATATTTTATTTTATAGGCGCCATCCTCCTGCGGCAGGCAGATCCCTCCGTAACGCCGGACAAAATAATCCTCTGCATTCTGTTGTTCAAAGAAAGAATCCCACTCTAACTCCTCAATGCAAGCTACTTCTCCAAAAGTGAATTTTGCAGCATATACCTGCTTTGTTCCCGGTATATTTTTGATCTGATCTGCCGCCGATTCCGGGATCGTATCGCTCAGCGAATTCGATTTCAGGGATACGCGGTATTGGGAACCAAGTCCGTCGTCCGATTTCAGGGAAAGCTCTGCATGAACCTTCAGATTCTCCGTCATGTAAGTCGTACACAAGAAGATGCAGCCGCCGACGGACAAGGACAAGAGGATTCCCGCCACTTTCTTCTTATTGGCAAACATGAATTTTTGCACCACCACGCCCGCCATATCCGGAGCCGGACGCAACGCATATATTTTCCTCCTTCTTGTAAAAGAAGTATCCCCGCTCATCACTTCTTTCAGGGACTGCTTTCCAAGCGAACGGACCACCATCAGCGCCGCCGCCCCCAATGCGGCAAACAGGAATCCGAAGCCAAACAGCATGGCGTCCCATGACAGATAGAAATGCACTGCACCCACTCCTTCCGCCAATGTCTGATCCGCAACGGACAATCCCTTCTCCGTCACACCGACGCCCACGCCTTTTCCGCCGAAAACACCGCTGAATTTCTGATATATAAGGCTTAAGATCCCATTTCCCATCAGACACCCCAAAGGATAGCCTGCAAAAAACAACATCCAAAGCTCCAGGATCAGTGTCCCGCAGATCTGTCCCCCGCTGATTCCTAACGCCTGCAGTATCCCATACTCAGAAGTTCTTTTTGACACTGAGATATTGAAGACACTGTATATCACAAAGATACTGAACAGACAGAGCAGAACGATCATTCCGTTATAAGCAAGATTGTAGTCGCTCTGTAATTTCAGGACGATATAGGTGAAGTTCCCTTCTTCATCCGTCAAACCGAATTTCACGATCTCATATATACTTGCCGGCTCTTCCCCGCCAAGATATTGGATCACTTCGTCATTTCCCTTGACAGCATCAGAAGAGATCTTATACGCTCTCAGAAAAGCGTCCAGCTGCTTATACAGCTTCTCTTCCTCTGCGAATCCAAGATACAGGAACATCTGGCTTCCGCGCCCTGCGAAAGCATCGCTTACAAAGATCTCCATCTTGTCGGAATCTGCCGCCCACTCGCTTTTCAGGACGCCGGTCACGACAAACTCCCTCTCTCCGATCCGGACGGGATCGCCGGGATTGCCGGAGAAACCCAGGTTGCTCAATACGAAGGCGTCCGCCGCGATCTCATTCTCCTTCTTGGGAAGCTTCCCCTTTAGGAGATCTCGGTGTACCATCTGCCGGTAAGTCTCGTCGGTGCGGACAAAGTAGATGAGAAATTCTTCCGAGACTACATCCCGGATCTCATATGTGCCGTATCTCCTGAGTTGATATCCGTTCTCCCGCTTTCCTCTCCCCTTTTCACTGCCCGATCCTTCCTGTTCCTCCTGTCCGCCGCGTACGATCGCCTGCAGCTGCTCCGGCTCCGTCTCGATATAATAATGCCAGTCTCCATGGATCGTCTTACTGTTAGCCAGATCGTTTTTCTGGCTGCTGTAGATGAGCGAACCGATCCCGGAGAGCAGCGCCGCCGTTAATAAGATACTCGCAAAGATTGCCAGAGTCTGGCTCTTGTAATACCGCATATATTTCCAGGCAAGCTTTAACATACGCCATCACCGCCTTTTACCGGAAAGATTCTTTTTCCGGTGACGATCTGTCCGTCTTCCATATGGATCACCCTGTCGCAGGTCTGTGCGATCGCCTCGTTGTGGGTTACCATGAGGATCGTCTGCTTGTATTTTCTGCAGCTTGCTTTTAACAAACCGATCACCTCAATGGTGGTGGCTGAGTCCAGATTGCCCGTGGGCTCGTCGCAGAGCAGCACCTGGGGCTTATTCACCAGCGCCCTTGCAATGGCGACCCTCTGCTGCTGTCCGCCGGATAATTCACTTGGATATTTCGTGCGTTTCTCCCAGACGCCGAGTTCGCGCAGCAATTCCTCGATGTACTTCCGGTTGATATGCTTCCCTCTGTCAAATGTTACCGGCAAAGCTACATTGTCATACACGTTCAATACCGGCATCAGACTATAATTCTGAAATACAAAGCCAATATTCCTTCTGCGGAAAATGGTGAGCTTCTTCCTCGGCAGCGAGCCGATCTCCCTGTTTTTCACGAAGATCTTCCCTTTTGTCGGATAGTCCAGGCCGCCGATCAGATTGAGCAGTGTAGACTTGCCGGAACCGGAGGTTCCTACAATGGCGGCGAATTCTCCTTCTTCTACCTGCAGGTTGATATTTTGCAATGCATGCACCTGATTCTCTTTCTCTCCGTATATTTTCTCCACATTCTGTAATTCTAATATACTCATCCGCTGTCACTCCTTTATCCTAAGATATACATCAGTATACCCTCCGCATCTTGCAATATCTTTACAAACGGACGATCAGTTCTTACAGTTTTGTAAGAACACGGAGAAGCAGCTTCCTTCCCCATATTCGGATACTGCCGTAATGTATCCTTTCTCCTCTTCCAGGATCAGATCAGACAGGTACAGCCCGATCCCGGAGCCTTCCGCATCTCTCGCCTCCGGACTTCTGTAGAAGCGCTTAAAAATATCCGTCAGTTCTTCCTGCCGGATTCCTCTCCCGTTATCTGCAACCTGGATTTCTGTATATAATTCATACGGACGGACACGGATCATGACCGAACCGCCTTTTTCCGTATATTTGACCGCATTTTCCAACAGGTTGACGAACACCTCCGCCGTCCACTTTCGGTTATGGTATAACCGCCGGTCCTCGAATGGCTCCAGGATCAGACGGATTTCTTTTTGTTCCATCTTCTCATAAACCGTATCTACCGCATCTAGAATAGTCTGCCGGATCGTCGTATCGGAAGCTTCAAAACCCTCGATATTCTGCTCCAATTTCACCATCTTAGACAGTGACTCGATGATCCAGGTAAGCTTTTCCACTTGCCTGTGCATCTTATCCGCGAACTCGGCTCTTTGTCCCGGCGCAAGCTCTTCTCTGCCAAGGATCTCCGCATAAAGCGACAGATTCGCAAGGGGAGTTTTCAACTGATGAGACATATCGGACACCAGGCTTTTCACCTGCTCCTTTTCCTTCTCTGCGCTCCCGGCATGGCTCATCAGCACTTCCTGTATCTGCATGATCTTACTTACCAGGGCAGAATACTCCCCTTCCTCCATATCCGGATCCCCCTCGCATCCCGGGTATACGATCATTTCCTGGCTTAATACGCTGTCCAGAAGACGGTCGATCATACGGTAGGTTTTTCTTTTTTGACAGATACCATAAATAACAGCCAGACATAACATTGCCGCCAAGATCATCGCGATCCACATAACTTCATTCCTCATTTCCCGGACGAACGCCTGAATGGGCATCATGGATCATGGGTTTTCTTTCCAGATATACCCAATCCCATGTACGGTCTTGATCCAGACAGGGTTCGACGCGTCGTCTTCTATTTTTGCCCGAAGCCTGCTGATATTAACAGACACCGTATTATCATCCACATATCTTCCGCTGCTGTCCCAGATCTTCTCTAAGATCTGCTCTTTGGAAAGGATGTGGTTCTTATTCTCCGCCAGATACAGGAGCAGCCGGTACTCCAACTTACTTAAGGGAACTTCCTCTCCGTGCTTTTGCACCTTACACGTACCCGGATCTATGAGCAGGGAACCGGCGGCGATCTTCGCCGTTGCCGATCTTTCCTGAAGGATCCGCTTCATCCTCGCCTTTAATACGCCAAGAGAAAATGGCTTTGATACGTAATCATTTACCCCTAATTCCAGAGCCTTGATCTCGTCTAACTCCGTATCCCGGGCGGTCAGCATGATGATCGGGATATTACTATAGACGCGCACTTCTCTGCAAAGATCGAAGCCTGTCCCGTCCGGCAGGTTACAGTCGAGAAGGATCAGATCATAGCTATTCTTTGCGATCTTGCCCAGGCCGTCTCTTTTCGTTCCGCTCTCTGTGACTGCATATCCGTCACTTGAAAAAGAGAAGGATAACCCTTCTCTTAGATCAATATCATCTTCTACTATCAATATTCTAAACTTATCCATCCCTTTATTCCTTCTAACCTTAAGCCTCAAACGAATCTACATCTTATGCATTCTCACTGATCCAATTCCCGCTCTGATCCGCAGAATAAGAAGCGGCAGATCGCAAAGACAGGTTCATCCTCACGCCGTTCCCGTCTTCCAGGCTGCATTTAAAATCCAGCCATCCCATCACATACTGCTCATATGCGCTCTCGGTCTTCCCATAATAGCCAGCCTTCTTCTCCGAGGGATTTCCGAAAAAATCAATCCAGTAAAAACCGCTGTTTTTATATCTGTAGATTTCCTTTGCATATCCCAAATTCATCTTCTGTGCATATTGCGACCTTCCATACTCAGCCCCTTTGATCAGCGCATCCACCGCATTTCCAGAACGGCGGTACTCCTCCATAGTCCTCTGATACACACGCCGTACACTGTCTTTGTCAATTTCGGCATTTCCTTGAAGATCTGCTGCGATCCGTGCATTCTTCCGATTCATTTCAAGCTTACGGTCATACTGTTCTAAAAAGACATTCAGATATCCATTCAATGTCTTCTGTAAGGTTGCGCTTAATGCAGGGCTCACATCTTTGCCCTTGCTCAAGGTATCCGTCTTCATGGCAAGCATGGCAAGATCAAGCCCCATCTGCTCCTCGCTCATCTTATAAGGGTCGGTCTTTGCCGACATAACGGAGAGGCTGGACGCATACCGCCCCAGGGTATCCAGTTCCTGCAAGGAATATTCTCCGTCTTTTGCCGGTGTTCTCTCAGAAACAGACGTCCGACCACCACGCAGCATGGCGGCGATATATTCATCGTCTTTCAGAAGCCATGCGTCCTCTGTGCCTTCTAGCCCTGTAGATCCTCTGTTCTGCTCCAGAAATTCTCTGTACTTGGCCACTTTCTGCTCCACACCGCTCTTAAAAGACTGGCAGATCTTCTCCTTCTCACCGAAAACTCCACAATCCTCAAGAATGCCTCCCACGATCTCTGAATAACTCTTCGCCGTTCTTTCTAAAGTCTCCCCGTACATCTCATGCAGCCGGTTCAGCCGTTCTTTTTGTTCTGCCCCGGTATATGTGGTTTTGATCTTGTCTTCCATCGCCGCATAGCGGGAAGCAAGATATTCTACATTTTTATATAATTCGCCCGGTTCAACCGACGGATATGCCGCCCCTGTTTCAAACTGAAGCCCGGAAAGCTCGAATTGAAGCATACGAAAATCCAAGTCGCTTACCTCGTCCAACAGGTTCCCTTCCCGAAGCCGCTCTTCCACATCCTTCGCGCTTAATGTCCTGTTCGAAGTATCTGCCGTGCCGTTAAGTACGTCAAGGATATTCACCGTATTCATCTTCTTCCACTGCTTATTCACCGCATCCGCCTTGGTATACCCGGAACGGTCGGCGGCATACAGCGACTTCATCACTACAAAGGACTCTGCCGCCGACGGACCGGAATTGCCCGCTGCGGCAATTGGACGGTCACTCCCTGGTCTTGCCTGGGTTAATTGTGCCTGAAATGGTTTTGCGGTATTAACTGCTGCCGGCAGTCCGGCGATTCTTTCTGCTATTGTCATTGATCGTCACTCCCTACTCTGCTTTCCAACATCTGACATGATTACTTGTTCCAAGTATAACACAAAACACTCTAATACTCAATGAGTATCCTTTTCTTCTCTCCGTCCGGAAATGTATATAAGAACACTGCCGCAGTATCCTTACACGCCCACAGAAACGGGATCGTACACTCAATTTCAAATCCGGAATCTCCGGTCAGCATCTCAACCAGTTCTACCTTATCAAAGCATTTCTCATCGTCGATGTCCATGCTCCGCAGTTGTTCCCCAAGCACCTGATACAGCCCCTCTTTCGTGATCGGATCCTCCAATATCTGCCGGAACCTGAACTGACGGTCCGCAAACCGGTTCGTGTTAAGCACCCTCAGCAGATATTCCGCCATCTGCTTAGGCATCACTTCCTCGATCCCTACCACCAACTCCTCCCCTTCATAATCACGGATCTTAGAGATCAGGGAACCGATCACTTCGGGAAATACAACTACAAAATCCATTCCGCCGTTGATACGGATTCTATATTCTTTCACCGCCTCGTTATCCCCTTTTTCCCATGCCCGCTCTTCCCGCGCCAAAGATTATTCCATGAGCCCTTCTATAAGATGAACGATAGAGAATATACTGATATACTAGAATCAAGATACAGACCGCCGCGTTAAACCCGATCATCGGATATTCATTGGAAGAAATCACTCCGTCGTTCTGCCACAAAGTCATTGTATAATAGACGAACATCAAGATCACCGCCGCCGCTGTCGGAAGAACAAATACCTTTTCTATCTGTTCTTTTAAGATCCGGTCCAGATAATCCTGTCCGGCTCCCAGCTTCTTCACATCCATCAGCACACGCTTACTCTTCACAGCAACCGTAATACTTCTGGTGTACCCGATCACTCCCGCCGATACCAGACAGATCACCGATACAAAAATAAATATCAACAACAGCGTTGCATAAGTCAGCACAAAGTTCCGCTTTAGAAGTGGAACAAACACCGGGCTGTATTTCCAGTCCACTTCGATCTCCGGACGCTTTGGATAAAGCACAACCGGCTCGCCGTAATCATAATCCGCTTCCACCCCCGCCCGGTATTCATCATAGGACGCGATCACACGCATACGTTCCGATATCGAATCACAGTACCGCGCATACAATTCCTTGGAAAATGCGTAAGCATCCCCCGTCTCTGACACGTTAAACAGTACCTGCGTCATCTGAAACTCCTTGGACAATCCCTCTTTTAACTCGGCAAAATCCTCATCATTTAAAATATAGACCGCATCCCCGTCCTGCCCGCGGCCATAGAAGAAACTGCTGTATTCTACGGTTCCCGCAAAGGCAAGCTCTTTTCTTACCCCTGTATCCGTATTCTCCGCCATATCCAGATCATCCGGTAAAAACCAATAATTTTCCGTATTATTTTCCCGGTTGACATACAGGTAAGTTCCCGGCTCTACCTCTACTTTCTGTCCTGCCGCCTCCGAAAATCCGCCGGCACTGATAAAATTCTTATAATAGTCCTTCTCCCGGTACTCTTCCATCAGCATACCATTCTCATCATAATTCTCCCTTGCCACGCCGCTGCCAAGCAGACGCGCCATCTCTGCCTCCCGGTAATCCGTGATCTCTACGCCATACTCCGAAGCAGCAGCCTTCACCTCATCCATCGTTAACCCTTCTGCATCCCCAAGATAGCGGAAGGACATATCATTCTCCTCGCCTGCCGCGGCCGACGCCCCCTGGATATAATTCGTTGCAGAGTAGAATATCGCAAATAAAGCGCCTGCCAGAAGAAGCGTGATGATCAGCATATTGCGTACAACAGACACTCCCTGAAATTTCAACATTCCAAACGAGATCAGGTGCCTGTAGTATTTCTGCGGATTTTTCCCCCGCTTGTGGACCGCGATCGAATATACCATGATCCGGTACAGACCGATCAATACCAAAATGTAAAAAGCATACGTGAAACCGCCGAGCACCATTTTAAAGACCATACTGATCACAAACGGAACGATAAGTCCGCCCAATATTCCCAGCGCGATCAAGATCAGGCCTGTAACCAGATATTTCCGGTCAACATTTTTCCTGATCGGCTCCGTTCTGCGCTCCTCATTTAAGATCTCAATTAGATCTGCCCGTTTCAAAAATCTGCCCGTCATTCCCATGATCATAACAGATATCGTCAATACGAACGCAGCCGAGCCAATGAAACCAGACCAGGATAACCCAAATCCATCGCCTTCCACACTCTGGATCAGATACTCGTATAATTTGCCAAAACCAAATGCGATCATACCGCCCGCAAGAATGCTGACCGCAGATAATCTCCCAATAAGCAGGAGCATCTCTTTCATTATCGTTCTTGAAAGCATACCTTTCGCCGTTCCAAGCGCCATGAGGATCCCCGCCTCCCGGCTCTTAAAGCGCAGAAACAGCCCCGTTGCATAAATGGTGAACAGTACACATCCCGTTACAGCCACCGCATATACCATATACAGCGTTTTTCTGGAATCCCCGCCGGCCGGCAGCCGGCTCTGCACGAAGGGGCTTTGCATAAAAAGCGTCAGGGATGACACCAATAAGACAGACAGCGAATAGCACAGACTGAATTGTCTGTAGTTCCCTTTATTATATTTCCTCAGTTTATTTAACACATTAAGCAGCGTCATCGTTCTCACCACCATTCAATTTCCTCAACACATCCAGAAGCTTCTCTAAAAATGCTTTCCTGTCTCCATTGTTGATCAGTTCTGAATGAACTTTCCCGTCCTTCATCATGATCACACGGTCACAATAGCTTGCGGAAAAGGTATCGTGCGTCACCATCAGTGTCGTTGCTCCCAGGGTTTTCTTCGCCTCAATAAATGCCTGGATGACCGCCTCGCTGGAACGGCTGTCTAAGTTCCCCGTCGGCTCATCGGCAAGGATCGCAAGCGGATCGTTCATGAGAGAACGCGCTACCGCCGTCCTCTGCTTCTGCCCGCCGGAAATCTCTGCCGGATATTTATCTGCAATCTGTTCAATGCCGAATAACCGCAGGAGTCTTCCCGCTTTTTCCTCCATCAATTGATAATCCTCTCCCCGGATCACCTTCGGCACACACACATTCTCAAACACGGTGAGACCGTCAAGCAGCATAAAATCCTGGAATACAAAGCCTAACTGCTCGTTCCGCACCTTCGCGATCTCCTCTTCCCCAAGCCTTGAAAGGCTGATACCGTTCAAAGTGATCTCCCCCTTATCGCAGGGATGGAAACAGGAAATACAGTTGAGCATGGTTGTCTTACCGCTTCCGGACGCCCCCATGACCGCCGCAAATTCCCCCTTTTTCACCTCGAAACAGACGTCCTTTAACACCTCATACGTTATCTTTCCTGTCTTATAACTTTTGAATAAATGTTCTACTTTTAACATGAGAGTTCCTCCTTATTTCTCTTTATAACTCAGAATACTCCCATGGATCATTTTTTCAATATGCATTGCCTAAACTAATATAACGACCGCCTAAACTAATCAGAAACGACATAACAAGCAGTTGACAGAAATGCAAAAAGCCACAAGACTTTTCTCATCTCATGGCTTTCACTGAACTTAAGTTTCCGGTAACGGTATGATATTTTTCATTACAAACTTCCCATCCTCCTGCCGGATCACACACTCTCCGTTATACTTCTCTACTGCCTTTTGGATATTGGGAATTCCAAATCCGTGCAGAAATCCATCTTCTTTTGACGTACCATTCTTTCTCCCTGCTGCCGCATAATTCTCAAACACGATCATCAGCACGTCATGGATACTGCGCGCTTTTACCGTGATCAGCCTCTGCTCTGGCGGAAGCTTCACACTCGCCTCGATCGCATTATCCAACGCATTGCCAAAAATGGTACTCAGATCCATCGGCTCGATAAAACCGCCATCCTCAAAGTGGAGCACCGCCGAGAAATCTATCTGCTGTTCTTTGGCTTTCTTCGCCTTATCATGGATGATAACATCCAAAAACTCATTTCCCGTGTGGATATACTCCTCATAATCCGAAATCCGCCGGCGAAGATCCGATACCATCTGCTTTGTCTCTGCACTGTTCTGTCTCTCCAGGATGAGCAGATGATTTTTCATATCATGGTACAGCGCACGCACGCGTTCCTCATCTTTCGCTCTCTCCTGATAATACGAAAACTGCTGGTTCATTCTCTCTATGGTCTGCTGTTTCTTTAACTCCTGCTCCCGGATACAAACTGTATTTTTAGAATACAGGAAACTTACAACAAAACTGACTACAAGAAATATATTAATAATATACACGAGTGAATTGGACAATATCCCTAAATTCAAGTATTCATAAGCAGATAACATGTTAACCGCTAATGCAATCGAAAAACTTAGTGATACGACCAACGTATCTTTCCTTCCGAACCGATACCGCCAGTTCCTGACCAGCATATGGATACCAATTAGTACAAATGCCCTGATGATCAAAGTAAATACATATATTTCCCACCGAAGCATATGTACCCCGTCTACTTCAACCAGCGCAGCTTCCCCATATAACCACTGTAAACAGGGAATACTGATTATTTCAGGCAGGGATGACACCAGCAAAAGATGGACTTCAGCACACACAATCCCCTGACAAATAGAATCCTTGTAAATTATTTTCAAGCATACTACAATTATCATGGATATTAATACTATTTTATATGCCCCTATCTGCGAAAACCACGTCATAACCCACGTTACGCACACAAAAACACATACCGGAAGAAATTTCCAAAATGGAGAAGAAAAACGAGGATTTTTACATAAATGTATGTAAATCATATACAAGCCTGCCACTTCTGACACTGTCATGATAAAATCCAGAATATAATAAAGCCCCATTACAACCTGTCCCCCCAGTAATCCGCCAGCTTCTCCATCACAAGCTTCCGTTTAGGCTGACTGATTGGCAGTTTCTCTCCAGTGGTCAATTCCAGTTCCAGCTTGCCCACCCTCTTTACAAAAAGGAGGTTCACCAGATAGCTGGAATGACAGCGCAGAAAATGAGCCTCCGTCAGCTCCGCCTCAAGCTCTCTCATTTTCTTATAGGAAATAATCCCGCCCTTATCCGTATGCAGTTTCACGTTCCGGTTATAAGTCTCCAGATACCGGAGTGTATTCAGATCTATCCTGTGTTGTCCCTCTCCATTCTGTACAAGGATGTATTTCTTATCGTCACGCCTGTAATTCTTAAGCCACTTATCCAGTTCATTCTTCAGACGTACATAGGCGATCGGCTTGATAATATAGTTCCAGGCACGGTATTCATATCCTGCCAGAGCGTATTTTGCCAGAGAAGTCAAAAAGATAATGCTGACCTTCTCATCCTTTTTCCGAATGCGCTTTGCCGCTTCCATGCCGTTCATGGTATCCATCTGGATATCCAGAAAGATAAGATCCAGTTCTATTTTATTACACTCGGTTAATTCCAAACCGTTCTTAAATGTTACTGTACGGATTTCTATGCCTGTTTCACCGGCATATTTCCGGATCATTTCCTCAAGCTCTGCCACAAAATCCTGCTCGTCATCACAAATTGCAATGTTATACATAATACCGCCACCTCATAGGAAATCTATCTTTTCCATTATAATTTATCCGGAAAAAATTCTCAATCACCAAATCGGATCAATGACGGGAATACATCTGCTTTTCCTGCACATAATCCCCTTCGTAATCGTTATTTTCTCTATCCACAATTCTCCTTTGTGAATTTAGAATAATTTTGTCGTGTTATTCTGTAACATACATATTGCTGTAAATATCCAAGATAGAATCCTTCGGGCGGTTAATCCCTATATCTGTTAAGTGGATCTCTGTCTCACGCATTTGGGCTATGAACTGTGTAATGTCCTCGCCGACAGACTTCGGAACAATTATTTTCTGCCCCTCCTGTATCAGTTGGAATAAACGGAATACATCCAGTCGGTGCTTTTTTATATCCCTTGAGTTTACATGGAGTCCTTCGATCTTTTTGCTTTTCAGATCCAACCATGCTTTCATTTTCAGAGGAATGATATGCTCTACATCCAATATGGAAATACCCTCAGTAACGGTTCTTCCATCTAAAAGGAATCGATAGTAATCGTCATTGAGAAGAATAGCAGACAGACTGGAAACTTCATCATCAATATGCAGCGGCATAAGATGTGTATCTGGCTGCAAAACCACATTACTCTGCGGTCGTGAAAACAACTCGATCATTTTGGGATAAGCTGGATTTGTCGGATCTATGAAACGATAGAACTCCGGCTTGCCGTTGCTGCGCTGTCTGGCATGATAACCGCCAGTTTCGATAAATAACCAGAAGGCTTTTGCGAAATCTGTAGTCAGAGCCTCGACCGTCAACACCATATCGATGTCTACGGTCTGCCTGAAATCAAGACCTGCTTACCATTTGATCTTCTCCTTATTCTTCCTCTTTGATAGGCAATTCATGTTTTTCACGAATTTCATCCAGGCACATCTGAATCCGCTCGTTGGGATCTTTATCCAGGCTCAACAGCAGGGAAATATCATCTGCACAGGCATTTCTCGCCAAAATAGCAGGATCATAGGACCATACCTCAAAGACAGATCCTCCGAAATCTCCAAAATACTGTTTGGTACAAATAGCATCTGCCGGAATTTTCGCAGCAACCTTTTTAGAAACAGCAATGGCACCATCCTGTTCATTTACACCGATTGTAGATTGCTGTGCCAGCGCCCGTATTCCACTTATAACCGGTGTTTCTACTTGAACCGGTGTTTTCACATAAAGGATCCGCTCAACAGGTGATTTCAGACGTTCGTATCCTTTTTTCAAAAATTCCGGTTTCCCGTATGCTAGATTGATCCATTTGTGTGTGCCTTCCGCATTTTGTGTGATCAAGCCAGAAGCAGTAAGATCATTGATAGCTCTCGTACAGGTCGCTTTTGAGAGGGAAAGATCCTTTGCAATCTGCGTCAGGTTTATAGGCTCTGTACTCCGACCATAATATAAATACAAAAAGACGAGTTGTGTTCCTGGAGCCATTTTATCGGCAATAATCATTTCCGCCTTAAAATGTTCACGGAAGGAACATCCCCAAAACGGAAGATATACCTGCTGAGACATGGAAACGAAAGGAATGTGATTTTCTATCAAGTTCCTCCTCTGCAGCGCAGTTAAATTTTCCAGACCCAGTGCACAGGGAATTATACAAAGTTCCTGAAACTTTTTTAGCTGCTTCTTTAATACAGGCAACCGCCAAGAAGGATCCTTTGGAGTCAAAATGATACATTGGTTTTGCCCCCAGATCAGCAGTTGCGGCGTATACCCATCCCGAATGTAATAAGGCGTATCATCCGCATAATGATATTCTGTCTCTGTAATATCCGAGCCGAATACCGATTTAAGAAAAGATAACATATTCAGAAAACCTCCGTTTGTTTCATTTCAATTTATATTGTACCGTTTCAAACAAAACATGTCAAGTATCTATGAAACAATCAAAAACAGAGCATCCGTATTCCATTAAAACCACTGTTACGCCGATTAATCTTTCAGAAGATGCCGGCTCACCGGGAATTCCAAAACAATCTCCGTTCCCTCCTGCTCCCTGGAATCTGCTTTTATCACGATCCCCAGCTTCCGGCACAGTCTTTCACACAGATAAAGTCCCATCCCCGTGGAACGCTCCCTCTTACGTCCGTTGCTTCCCGTAAATCCTTTCTCAAAAATGCGTCCTAACTCTTCCTCCCTGATACCGATCCCGTTATCCTTCACAACCAGCCGCACTCCGTCCCCATACTTTTCCGTATAGATCCAGATCCGTGCCCCTGTCTCTCTTCGGTACTTCACACTATTCAATACAAGCTGATTCAGGATAAAGGTGATCCATTTCTCATCCGTATACGCAGGATCACCGCAATCCACTTCGGCATGAATCCCGCTCCGGATCAGATACCCCTTGTTTCTCTTCAATACCACTGCCGCGCTCTCCTGCAGATCGGTCCTGCGGATCACATAATCCTTATATACTTCATCCGATCTCGCATAATACAGCGCCATATCCACATAATTTTCAATCTTCTGATTCTCAAGGCGAATCCGCCGGGTCACATCATCCTTATGATTTTCGCACATCAGGTCGATACTTGTGATCGGCGCCTTGACTTCATGTACCCAACTCTCTATATATTCCCGATACTCCTTCTGCTCGTCTTCAATCTGCCGGATCCTCTCAATGACAGACTTGTTAGAGATGCGGATCATCTCCCTATATAACTGATCCTCAAGCCGATGGGATACCGGCATCAGTTCTCCCAGAAGATACCGCTGGTCCATCCTCTCAAGCGTCGTCTCCAATTCCTGAAAATAACATTTCCTGTTATAATATCCATATCCCAGCCATACAGCCAGCACCAACACCCAGAAAAGGAGGATCAACATACCATATCCCGTCTCATATCCGGTAGCATGTAAAAATCCTGCCAGAAGCAGCATACACCCCGCATGCAGCACCAGAAGCAGAATCTTATCCCTCAGATATTCCGTCATTTTCATCCCTGATACCTCGCATTCCCACAGATCAGATCCGGTATCCTAACCCGCGCTTTGTCTCAATAAAATCGGAAATCCCGATCCCTGCAAGCTTCCCCCGGATACGTGTGATATTCACACTCAACGTATTATCATCTATAAATACCTGATCGTCCCACAGATACTCGATCATATCCGCCCGGGAGACGATCTCTCCCTTCCTCCGGAACAACAGATGCAGGATCTTAAGCTCGTTCTTTGATAATTCTGTCTGCACGCCCCGAAATCTTACCGTACCTCTGGCAACATGAAGCTCTACTTCTCTGTGAACGAAGCTCACCGGCTCCTCTTTGACATTCCGGCAGGTTCTTTTTAAGACGGCGCCGATCCTTGCAAGAAGGACGGGCGCCTGAAAAGGCTTCGTGATATAGTCGTCCCCGCCTTTCAAGATCCCTGTCAGCTCATCCATAGAATCTGTCCTGCTGGTCACGAAGATCACAGGCACCTCAGACTCTGCCCGTATCTTCGAACAGATATCGAAGCCAGATTCCTCCGGAAGGTTCAGATCCAGAAGCACCAGATCCGGTTCTACGGACAGCACGAAAGAAGCAACATCCGAAAAATCATCAAGAGCCGTTACCTGATAAAGTGCATTTTCCAAAAGAAGCTTTAATTCCTGCCGGATCACGGCGTCATCTTCCACGATTACGATATGCATGCGAATCTCTCCTTCTCCTCTATGGTTGAACGCAATACAGGACGCAGCCTTGCCGCGTCCTATAGAATGCTTATATATTTTCTTATTTTATCAGAAGACTCTTACCCGTCATCTCCTTTGGCTGCTCCATTCCCATCAGCTCGATCAGCGTCGGCGCGATATCTGCCAGACATCCGCCCTCTCTAAGCTTATAAGAAGGATCCGCATTTACCAGGATAAACGGCACCGGATTCGTAGTATGCGCGGTAAACGGCTCGCCCGTCTCATCGTCGATCAACTGTTCCGCATTTCCATGATCTGCACAGATAAACATCTGTCCATCGACTTCCGTCACTGCCTCTACTGTCTTTCCAACACATACATCCACAGCTTCGATCGCCTTGATCGCCGCATCCTCCACGCCGGTATGCCCTACCATATCCGGATTCGCGAAGTTGATGATGATCACGTCGTATTCACCGGAGCGGATGGCTCCTGTCAGCTTATCACATACCTCGTAGGCGCTCATCTCCGGCTTCAGATCATACGTCGCTACCTTGGGAGAGTTCACAAGGATCCTGTCCTCGCCTGCGTTCGGCTCCTCCACTCCGCCGTTGAAGAAGAATGTTACATGGGCATACTTCTCCGTCTCCGCGATACGCGCCTGCTTCTTTCCGTTAGACGCAAGAAATTCGCCGAATGTATTGGTGATCTCTTCCTTGACAAATGCCACCTGCTTATTCTCGATGGTCACGTCATACTCGGTGAAGCATACATAACATGTCTTCACCCGCTCGCCTCTGTCAAATCCCGTAAAATTGTCGTCACAGAAGGTTCTGGTGATCTCTCTGGCGCGGTCCGGACGGAAGTTGTAGAAGATGACCGAGTCATGATCCTTAATGGTCGCAACCGGGGCGCCGTCCTTCGTCACAACGGTCGGAAGCACGAACTCATCTGTGGTATCCTTATCATAAGAAGCCTGGATCCCCTCCGGTCCGCTTGCCGCCGTCTCGCCTTCGCCGTAAACCATTGCACGGTAAGCCTTCTCCACACGATCCCAGCGATTATCACGGTCCATGGCATAGTAACGCCCCATAACGGTCGCCACCTCGCCGACACCGATCTCTTTCATCTTCGCCACAAGCTGTTCCACATATTCCTTACCGGAAGCCGGAGGAGTATCACGTCCGTCTAAGAAGCAGTGCACATACACCTTCTCGATCCCCTGGCGCTTTGCCAGCTCCAGAAGCCCGTAGATATGCGTGTTGTGGCTGTGTACGCCGCCGTCCGATACAAGTCCGTACATGTGAAGCGCGCTGTTATTCTTCTTTACATTCTCACATGCGGCAAGAAGCGCCGGGTTCTCGAAGAAGTCTCCGTCCTGGATCGCCTTTGTGATCTTGGTAAGATCCTGATATACGATACGACCTGCACCCATATTCAGATGTCCTACCTCGGAATTTCCCATCTGTCCGTCCGGAAGCCCTACCGCCATGCCGCTTGCATTTCCCTTGACGAACGGGCACTCTGCCATCAGCTTGTCCATCACCGGAGTCTTACCCTCTGCAACCGCGTTACCTTCTGTCTTCTCGTTTAAACCATATCCATCCAATATCATCAACACTGTTGGTTTCTTGCTCATAATGCCTAACACTCCTTTTTGAATTTTCTATTTTATGGTAATCCCTCAGACCACATACCTGCCGCTTGCAAATCATCTGCCTTTACGCAAATAATCTCTCAAGCCACGCATCCGCCAATTCAATCCATCTCGCACACTCAGGCTGGACTCCGTGTCCGTTCTCCCGCTCCACCACCGGGCTTGCAAGACTCAGCCCATGCTCTCCTTCCGGGAAAATATGCAGCTCAGACGGGATCCCTTCTCTGTGAAGCGCCTCTGTCAATAACAGTGAGTTCTCCACCGGTACCGTGTCGTCATCCATCGTGTGCCAGATAAAGCAAGGCGGCATGTCCTTTGTCACCTGCTTTTCAACAGAAACTTTCTCTGCCAGCGCTTCATACTCTTCCCCCAGAAGATTCTCGAAGCTTCCCTTGTGCGCATACCCTGGATCAGACGTGATCACCGGATAGCTCAGCAGCATCCCTCCAGGCTTCCATTCCTCCGCCGGAGGATCAAGATCTTCTTTAAGAAGCTCCTGATTCCAGAAGGCGCCGTAACATGCGGCAAGATGTCCTCCTGCCGACGAGCCCTGTACGACGATCCGCTGTGTATCTACTTTCCATTTCTCCGCGTTCTCCCGGATGATCCTGACCGCACATCCGACCTCCAGCAGCTGCGTCGGAAAATGAACCGGGGCAACCGAATAGCGCAGCACGCAAGCATGATATCCCCTGCTTAAGAAATGCAATGCCGTCGGCTCCCCTTCCCGGTAACTGGTCCGCTCATATCCGCCTCCCGGACAGATCAGGATCAACGGCCGTTTCTTTCTCTTCACACTTCCGTCCTGCGGAGTATCCTGGATGTAAACCTGAAGCCTCGCATAGTCCGCCGAACCCTCCGCCCGTACCGGTATCTCTTCATAGATCATAATATATCCCCTTTCGGTCCGCAATCCCGGCAGACTTCATTGCGTCTGCCGCCAGAAATAATTATACAATACTTCCTGATATTTGAAAATAAGATTTCGTTAAAAATATATTTTATTCATTGCTAAACATGTTCCAGAAAACATCCCTCTTCATGGGAATAAATCACCCCGATCGCCTGCAGATAGGCGTATATGATCGTAGTCCCGACGAATTTCATTCCCCGCTTCTTGAGATCCTTCGACACTGCGTCAGAAAGTTCCGAGCACGTCCGGTCATTTTCATAGACAATCTCCCCTTCCGTCCATTGCCAGATATATTCTGAGAAGCTGCCGAACTCCTCCTGAATCCTTCGGAACACCTGGGCGTTCGTCACTGCCGCCTGGATCTTGCGCCTGTTGCGTATGATCTTCGGATCCTCCTTCAGTCTCTCCAGATCCGCTTCATCATAGGCGCACACCTTTTCAAGATCGAATTCATCGAAAGCCCTGCGGAAATCTTCCCTCTTATTCAGAACACATTCCCAGGTCAGCCCCGCCTGAAAAGACTCCAACACCAACATCTCGAACAGCCTGTGGTCGTCATGGACAGGGACCCCCCATTCCTCGTCGTGATAGCGGATATACTTCTCATTCTTCGGATTCGCCCACCAACACCGTACCTTTCCGTCCTGCCATTCCATATACCGTTCCCTCCCTATTCCTGTCTGTCTTATCCTGCATTTTTTCTCATACAGCAATGCTTATATTTCTTCCCGCTTCCGCACGGACAAGGATCATTTCTTCCGATCTTCTTTTCGCTTCTGACATACGGTGTGTCGTAATCATTCTGATAGATCACCTTTCCCATCTGCCTCTCCTTTTCCTTCGGGTATTTTTCAAAATACATCCCGCCGCCTACATACTGTGCCAGACGACAGTACTGTTTGAGCATACTGCTTTTCAGGTATTCCAGATTCTTTCCGTCTCTTAATTGTCTGGCAAAATCCCTGATCTTATCAAAATACAAGGGATACTCATCTTCTATGATATCCAGCTGCACCAGAACTTCTTCCCGTTCTTCGATCATACACAGCTTCATATCCAACTCTGCAAAAGTCTTAATATCCGATTTCAGGTCGCCCATTATGAAAAATGCTTCTATACCGCTTTTCATAGCCTCACTCAGGCGGGGATCTTCATATACCCATCCTTCCGTGCATGCTTCACGCAGTCTCGCTGCCATTTCCCGTTCCTCTTCCGAATGGCACGCCTCTTCAAAAATATCTACAAACTCCAGGATCTTTCTGCGATACTTCACCTCACTGTTTTTAAAACAGGCAGCGAAAAGCGCGATAACCTCCACCAATATATCCTTATTCTCGGCAAGATATATGGTATATTTCTCCAGAAATCCTTTCAAACATCCCAGTAAATCTCCTGCATCCTCCGTACTTTTTTCCGACAGTATCGCCAGTCCGGTGAACGCTTCAAAAACCTGCGGGATCTCTTCCTTCTGCCATCGCTTTTTCCTGTTGATAAATTCCTTCAGTATCTCAGTCCCTTTGTCAAATTGTCCGTAATCATTGCATAATATAGAAAATTCCAGAACAGAATCATTATCCCGGCATCCAAGCTCATAAGCTCTGTCATATGCAAAAAATGCTTTCCTCGTGTACCCCCGTTCCTGGTAAGAAACCGCCAGTTCTCTCCAGAACCATTTATTATCCGCCTCTTTTTTTACCAGTTCCTCACCGCTTTTTACTGCTTTCCCCGTATTCCCCGCCATACGCTGCGCCTTTGCCTGAAGATATAAAAACTGTATCTCATCCGGGAAGGCCTTTCTTGCCTCTTCACATGCATCCCGGAAAAGTTCGTACTCCCCGTTCTTCTGATATATCTGAATCTGATCTAGGAACTTCTTTGCCCAAGGATCCTTTGGCTGTGTAAATACAGGCGCCTGATCCTCATCCATACTTTTTAGACGCTCATATGCCTCCCTGATCTCTCTGAACTTTTCCGGATCTTTTTCCGGAGAATATTTCCTGACCAGAGAAAAATAAGCCTTCTTAATCTCCGCCTGCGCTGCTCCCTGCTTCAGTCCTAAAACTTCATAATACATGTCCATTTCCATTTTCTGCCATCCTTTACCTTATCTTTGGTAATGTATTCTTCTTAATACTCCAACATATCCAGAATCTCTTCTTCCAGATCTTCCGCCCTCTCCAGGTCTTCTTCAATCAACGCACATTTCAGTTCATACAGTGCATCTTCCAGATCCTCTTTATATAACGGCATATCCTGGAGTTCTTCATTCTTAAGCCTGCGCTCCGCACGGCGGATGACTGTCCGGAATTGCTTCGCATGCGGCGCTTCTTTCCATTTTTCCACATCAACCTTCTCTTCGTCTCCGCTGCCCGGCAGATGTTCCATCATATTGATCGCAACCGATGCTTCCTCACCGGTACTTACAATCTGTGCCCTGACCTCCAGCATCCCGTTCAGATCATACGCAAATTCCACTTCAACCTTCTCTTCTCCCGCCGGCTTCAGCGGAATCTCTGATATGATAAATTCTCCCAGGAAGTGGTTCTTACGTACATCATCAGATTCTCCCTGATATACCTCGATCTTGGCCTCCGGCTGGTAATCGGCGCTTGTACAGAAGCTGTCCTTCCTTACCGTCGGTATCGTTACATTTCTCGGTATAATCACGCTCATGTAATTCATGCTGAAATCAGATAATGTGCGAATCCCCAGAGTATATGGGTTCACATCCGTCATGACCAGGCTGTCTTCTCCGCTTATGCTTCCTTCTATGATTCCCGCCTGGATTGACGCGCCTTCTGCAACCGCATAATCCGGATTCACAGCGCGGGACGGCTCTTTCTTAAGATAATTCTCAAGATCTCTGCTGATCATCGGCATACGGGTTGATCCTCCGACCAACAGGATCCTGTCAATCTCCGCCGGAAGAACACCGCTGTCCGCCAATACCACATCGATCGGCGCATGCGTGCGCTCTACCAATTCCCGCGTCAACTCTTCAAACAGGCTGACTGTTACGGTCTCATCCAGAGCCACCGGCTCCCCGTCCTTCTTTGCAATGAACGGGATCATGACCCTATAGGAATCCTGTGCACTCAGTTCTCTCTTACACAATTCAGCCTGCTCCTTAAGCTTCACCATCGCAGCCATATCTTTCTCAAGATCAATCCCCTCCTTACTGCGGAACTGTCTAACCATCCATCGGATCAGGCATTCATCAAAATCCTTGCCGCCAAGCTTGTTATCCCCGCTGCTGGCTTTTACCTCCAGTACTCCCCCAAACATCTCCAAAAGTGTGACGTCAAATGTTCCTCCGCCAAGGTCGTAAACCAGAATATGGCTCTCTTCTTCCATATGTCCGATCCCATAACTCAATGCCGCTGCCGTAGGCTCGTTGATAATCCGTTCCACCATAAACCCTGCCTGCTTTCCCGCTTCAACAGTTTCCTGTCTCTGCAGATCGTCAAAATAAGCCGGGACAGAGATCACTGCCCTAGTGATCTCCTCCTTCAGATATTCTGATACGAATTCTCTGACATGGGAGAGCAGCATCGCTGAAATTTCTGTCGGAGTATAAGCCTTACCGCCCATATATATCATTTCTTTTGTCCCGATCTTACGCTTTACCTCTATCACTGTATCCTTTGGCGCCAGAAGGTACTGGGCTTTCGCTTTCTCGCCAAACACAATCTGCCGATCTGCATCTATCCCGACTGCCGAAGGCGTGATCACTTGCCCGCTGAAATTCAATATCATCTCCGGCTTTCCGTTCCGGATGACTGCCGCTTCTGTTGTAGACGTGCCAAGGTCTATTCCAATAATTGTATTCTTGCCCATATTCTTTTACTCCTGTTTTCTTTTGTTTTGTCCTGCCACCTTTTATGATAGCCCGTCTTTTGCTGTACTAGGGTGTATTCCCTCTGGTCTGAATATAGCGGTAAGCGGCTATCTTGGCTTTCTTTCTCGTCACTCCCCTATATACGCATCCCGGACAAAAAACTTCCGCGACAGTCTGTGACTTCTCCTTTTCCTCTGTATCCCTGATCTCGATCACTTCATGAAGAGTATAATCCACCTTCACATCTGATTCATCAACAGACCGGATCCCACAGCCGCTCTCCGCGCCCTTCACAACTTCCTGTGTCAGTTCTAGCTGGGCAGTCCATGCAGGATCATGTTCCGCCGCATATTTACTCATATTCCAGACCTGTTCCTGATACGTCTCCAAAAGCCTCAGCATCTTTTCTTCCATTTCCTCAAGCTCTTTGATCTTCTTCCGGCTCTGTGTCTCCGCCTCTTGCTGTTCTTCCAGCACATCCAGGCAGTCTTCCAACGCCATATTGTGCTTACGGATATCTGCACCCGCCTGCCGGACACCGCCTGACAGCGCATCCAGAAGTCTCTGTTCCTCTTCTTTTCCTTCTATAAGCTTTGACAGCTGCTCTTCTATCCTACGTCTGAATTGCGCTTCCTGCTCTTCCCTTCTGCCCTTATTACCAAATAAAAATAATCCCATACTTCACCCCCTAACCAGAAAAAAGGAGAGATCCATTACGATCCTCTCCTTTGCTGATGATTCTCATCCTCTACTTATAGTTCACGATCTTACCGAAATCAGCTTTCAAAGAAGCACCGCCAACAAGGCCGCCGTCGATATCCGCCTGTGCGAACAGGTCTGCCGCCGTTGCCGCATTGACAGATCCGCCGTACTGGATACGGATCGCTTCCGCGGTCGCCGCATCATAAACTTCAGCGATACAAGCACGGATTCCTGCACAGACTTCCTGCGCCTGCTCTGTAGTAGCCGTCTTGCCTGTTCCGATCGCCCAGATCGGCTCATATGCGATCACAGCGGTCTTTGCCTGGTCTGCCGTTACATTCTGGAATCCAACCTTCACCTGCTGACGGATAAAATCCATGGTCACGCCCTGCTCTCTCTGCTCCAGTGTCTCGCCGCAGCACATGATCGGAGTAATGCCGTGCTCGAATGCCTTAAGGACCTTCTTATTCACATCCTCATTGGTCTCGCCGAAGTACTCTCTTCTCTCGGAATGTCCGAGAACTACATACTTCACGCCTGCGTCTACCAGCATATTCGGAGAGATCTCGCCTGTGTAAGCGCCGCTCTCCTCGAAGTACATATTCTCTGCCCCAACCTGGATGTTGGTTCCCTTTGCCGCTTCTACAACCGGAACGATGTCGATCGCAGGTACGCAGAATACTACGTCTACCTCGTCATTTGCTACTAATGGTTTTAACTCTTCTACCAACGCAACTGCCTCGCTCGGAGTCTTGTTCATCTTCCAGTTGCCTGCAATAATTTTTTTCCTTGCCATGTTATGAAATCTCCTCTTCTCTTTACTAAAATAAAATATCTCTTCAAGCTTTTTACTTATCGTTAGCGGCTGCTACGCCTGGCAGTTCTTTGCCTTCCAGGAACTCAAGGGATGCGCCGCCGCCGGTGGAGATGTGGGTCATCTTATCGCCATATCCCAACTGATTGACTGCCGCCGCGGAATCGCCGCCGCCGATGATCGTTGTCGCTTCCGTATCTGCCAGCGCCTTCGCAACTGCCTCCGTACCATTCGCGAACTTCGGCATCTCGAAGCAGCCCATCGGTCCGTTCCATACAACCGTCTTGGCATCCTGTACTGCGTCGCAGAAGATCTTCACTGTATCCGGTCCGATATCAAGTCCCTGCCATCCTTCCGGAATCTCGCCCGCTTTTACAACTTTGCTGTTGGCATCGTTAGAGAAATCGTCCGCGATCACGGTATCTACAGGGAGCAGTAACTTCACGCCCTTCTCTTCTGCCTTCTTCAGCATGTTCAGCGCATATTCGCAGTAATCCGCCTCAAGAAGAGATCCGCCGACACTTCCGCCCTGCGCTTTAGAGAATGTATAGGACATTCCGCCGCCGATGATCAGGGTATCTACCTTGTCAAGAAGGTTCTCGATCACAGAGATCTTGCTGGATACCTTCGCTCCGCCAAGGATAGCAACGAACGGCCTCTCCGGATTGTTCACTGCATTTCCAAGGAAATCTATCTCTTTCTGCATTAAGTAACCTACGACTGCCGTATCTACGAACTGTGTCACGCCTACGTTCGAGCAGTGCGCACGGTGTGCGGTTCCGAATGCATCGTTTACAAATACGTCGCACAGAGAAGCCAGATCCTTGCTGAAAGCTTCGCCGTTCTTCGTCTCTTCGATCCTGTAACGGGTATTCTCAAGAAGTACCACGTCTCCATCCTGCATAGCTTCTACTGCAGCCTTCGCATTCTCGCCTACTACCTCTGCATCTGCCGCAAACTTCACTTCCTGCTCAAGGAGTTCAGACAGCCTCTTTGCCACCGGTGCAAGAGATAACTCCGGCTTCGGCTCTCCCTTCGGCTTTCCAAGGTGTGAGCACAGAATGATCTTTCCTCCGTCAGCGATCAGCTTCTTGATCGTAGGAAGCGCCGCGACCAGACGATTCTCGTCCGTGATCTTTCCGTCAATAAGAGGTACGTTGAAGTCACATCTTACCAACACTTTTTTGCCTTTTACATTAATATCATCTACGGATTTCTTATTGAGCATGTAAATTGCCTGCCGCCTGTGAGCAATATCCAATGAGATCCCTTCATCCGCATATCACTTCCAGACAGCTTTCCCCTTTCTATAGTTAATTTGTCCTAAATTCCTTTGCATGTCTTCTGCGCAAAACGCCGAAAGCATGCCGCATATACCATACATCACCGAAAAAAGATCCGGTCCATTATCTCAGACCGGACCCTTTGGGTATTCCAGAATTATGCTAATTCAGAGAAGTATTTGATCGTTCTTACCATCTGGCTTGTGTAAGAATTCTCATTGTCATACCATGATACAACCTGAACCTCTGTTGTGCCGTCACCAACTGGCAGAGCCATTGTCTGTGTAGCATCAAACAATGAACCATATCTCATACCAACAATATCACTGGATACGATCTCGTCCGTATTGTATCCGAAGGACTCGTTAGCAGCAGCCTTCATAGCCTCGTTGATCTGATCAACTGTTACTTCGCCTTCTACAACAGCAGTCAAGATTGTTGTTGATCCTGTAGGTGTAGGAATTCTCTGTGCAGCTCCGATCAGCTTGCCGTTAAGCTCTGGGATAACAAGACCGATCGCCTTAGCAGCGCCAGTGCTGTTAGGAACGATATTCACTGCAGCCGCACGTGATCTTCTTAAATCACCCTTTCTCTGCGGTCCGTCAAGTGTCATTTGATCGCCTGTATAAGCGTGGATCGTACACATAATACCTGACTTGATAGCTGCAAGGTCATTCAGAGCTTTAGCCATAGGAGCCAGACAGTTTGTTGTACAGGAAGCAGCGGAGATAACAGTATCCTCTGCTGTCAGCTTGTCGTGATTTACATTGTAAACGATAGTAGGAAGGTCATTTCCTGCCGGCGCAGAGATAACAACTTTTCTTGCACCTGCCTTAACATGTGCGGAAGCTTTCTCTTTTGATGTGTAGAAACCTGTACACTCCAGAACAACGTCTACTTTCAGATCTCCCCATGGAAGTTCTTCAGCGTTAGCCTTTGCATAAATCTTAATCTCTTTGCCGTCAACAATGATAGAGTCCTCTGTTGCCTCTACCTTGTCACATAAAGCGTATCTGCCCTGTGAAGAGTCATACTTTAACAGGTGTGCAAGCATCTTCGGAGATGTCAGGTCGTTGATCGCTACAACCTCATATCCCTCTGCTCCGAACATCTGTCTGAATGCAAGACGTCCGATACGTCCGAATCCATTGATCGCTACTTTTACTGCCATGATTAATTCCTCCTAAAGTTTGTTATTAACTGTTTACGCAGTCCTTTGATTCGTGAAGCCTTTAACCCGTGTAGATTGTTAAATAATCCTCAACTGGTAATAATTGTACTAAATCTGATACAAAAATTCAAGTGCTTTTCCCATTTTTATGTAACTTGTTTAAAAAGTTGCCGCCTTCCTATCAAAACTGCATAAATATCACTTTATCATTCATTCTCCGGACACCATAAGTCCCGCCGCCTTTACCGATGGACTCACCACGCATGCCCGGTCCGCCGTCCGATAAATCGGATCATCCCCGATCATCTCTATATCCTTCCACAATTCACAGATATTCCCCGATATGGTAAACTGATTGACAGCGCTTCCTAACTTCCCGTCTATGATACGATTGCCGGAAGCAAGCAAGGAGAAATCCCCGCTCTCTGTACTGCCGCCTGCAAACATGCCTTCAATCTTCGTAATATAGATTCCTTCCCGGACAGATCGAAGCATCTCTTCCCGTGAACATGTACCCGCCTCCGACGACAGGATCACATTCGTTACACTTGTCCCGATACCCGCCGTCACATCCGGCTTAAATCCATTTCCTGTGCTGCCGACCCCCGCCTGGCCTCCACTCTTACTATTATAAAGAACATTTTCAAACACGCCCTTTCTTAAGAGCGCTTTCTTCGAAACCGGGGTTCCTTCATCATCAATCCTGCGTCTGCAGGTACCTTTCCTGCTGAACGGATCCTCTTCAAGCCGGAGGAAATCACATCCCACTTGTTCATGCTCTTTCCCCGCCAATGCACTCGTATGATGCATAAGATTCTCTCCATAGAACATCGGGAGATAATGCCCTGTCAGTTCTGCCATCACATAATTCTCGATCACGATCGGATATCGGCCGGAAGCAATTTTTTGGGCATGAAGCCCAAGTCCGGCGTCTTGCGCCGCACGTCTTGCCAACTCACAGACAGTCTCCCTGAGGTTCTTTTGAAGACCGGCTTCCCATCCTCCTGCATCCGCAATCCCAAACTTTGTGGCAACGGCTGCAGAATCCCCGTCTTTTGCAACCACCCGGACCGTGACGGTACAATCGCCGTCATCGTCCGCAAGATAATGCATCTTTCCGTCGATCAAGACGACCGTCTCTTCATACTGCTGATATTCGCACATCTCCACGAAATCCACCTTCTCACACGACAGCGCCTCCCGCTCCGCACACATCAGGCATTCACTGACAGCTTCTTTGTCGATCTCACGCCATCTCTGTCCCCGGAAATCTCTACTCTCTGTAATCCCCTGCGGGAGCTCACGATTTGTATATACCCCTGCCGTCTCCTTAAGCCGGCGCACAATCTTTGCACGTGAACCGGCAGTTAAAGAACTTGCATAAGCACAACAGTATTCTCCCTTCCATGCCGCCTCAACTACATACATCCCGCTGTGCCCATATTCATAACGCTTAAGTTCCTGGCACTGCACTGCAAGAAACACCGACTTACGGGCGCTGATAAAAAGCCGTATATCTGTAAATCCCTGTTCCCCAAGCCATTCCATAAACGCGATCAATTCAGGATCTTCTCCCCACCATAACTTCCGGACGCTCTCTGTCATAGATCTTTTCCTCCCACCGTCATCTCTGTGATCCGTACCGCCGGCTGTCCCGCGCCGATCGGCAGCTGCCCGCTTCCGGCATAGCAATACCCATGCCCGAGAGCAAAATTATCAGACACCATATCCACCTTTGGAAGAATATCCCCTCCCGTGCCGATCAGCGTCGCGCTCATAACCGGTATGGTAATCTTCCCCTTTTCAATCAGGTATGTCTCTCCCGTGTTAAAATTAAACTCTCCTGTCACCGGATCGACAGAGCCTGCATTGATATTCTTGACAAACAGCCCCCTCTCGACGGATCCGATCATATCCTCAAGCTTGTCCGTCCCCGGGGCAATATAAGTGTTCGTCATCCGCGATACCGGGGCGAAACGATAATTCTCACGTCTGGAAGAACCGGTCGGCTTAAGTCCCATCTTTTTGGCATTCAGCCGGTCCAAAAGGTAGTTCTTTAAGATACCGCCCTCAATCAGGACATTCTTCTGTGTAAGGATCCCTTCGTCGTCAATTCCCAGGGAGCCCCACTCCCCGGCGATCGAGCCGTCGTCAATCAACGTCACCTTCTCAGACGCGATTCTTTGTCCGAGTCTGTCCGCGAACTCCGAACACCCTGACGCAACCGCGCTTCCTTCCAACGAATGTCCGCACGCCTCATGGAAGAACAACCCTCCGAATCCATTGGAGATAATGACCGGCATCCGTCCGACCGGACAGGGCCTGGCGCCCAACATCCCTTTCGCATTTCTTGCGGCCTCCCTGGCATATCCTAAGAACGCCTCCGACTCCAGAAATTCCGGTCCGCACATAGCGCCCGGGCCTATATATCCCGTCTGTCTGCCAACGCCGCCCTCAGCCGCAGCCGTCATCATAAAACGTACCCGCGAACGAATCCTTCGATCCTGTGCATATACGCCGTCTGTATTCGCGATCTGTACTCTCTGGTCTGCGTCTACATAATAAGCACGCCCCTGGACAATACATGCCTCCTCCCTCTTTCCGGTATCCACCGCTTCCTTAAGATATCCGATCTTTTCCTTAAGACTCCTGTCGTGCGGAAGCTTTCCCTGCGTCACGATCCCATGAGGTGTGAATCTGGAAAGAGGCGTTCTCTTGCCGAAAACGCCTCCCGTGCCTAAACGCTTCCTGATAAGGCCGAGCACACACTCTTCCCTAACATCCGCACTGTAGAGATATTCACTTTCCAATCCCCTAAACACACGGATCCCGATGCCGCTCTCACATCCGCAGGCGCAGCGTACAACCTCCGAATCCACAAGATCAGCCCTTGTCCGTTCCACATCCTCAAAGAATACCTCCGCATAATCAACTCCGCAGGAAACCGCCTGATCCAGTATCCTCTCAATATATGATTCTGCCAGCATTCTTTCAACTCCTGTTTCTATATTATTATTCTCTACCAGTCTTCCTTGCCGCACATATGACATGCCACAAAATGCTCCGGCTCCACTTCTTTAAGTTCCGGCATCTCCTGTCCGCAGATCTCCTTCGCATACTTACATCTGCCTTTGAAACGGCATCCCGGCGGCGGATTGATCGGGCTTGGCACTTCGCCTTCCAGATGTACCCGCTTCTTGCCTTCTTCCTCGTCCATATCCGCCTCCGGAATCGCCGAGATCAGAGCCTGCGTATATGGATGGACCGGATGGTCATAGAGCGCATGGTTACCCGCAAGTTCCACCATAGATCCCAGATACATGACGCCCACTCTGTCAGAGATATGCTTTACCATAGACAAGTCGTGGGAAATAAACAGGTAGGTAAGCCCCATCTCTCGCTGCAGCTTGATCAGCAGGTTTACGATCTGTGCCTGGATCGATACGTCAAGGGCAGAGATCGGCTCGTCACAGACAATGAATTTCGGCTCCACGGCAAGCGCCCTGGCGATCCCCACGCGCTGCCGCTGTCCGCCGGACAGCTCATGGGCGAAACGGTTGGCATACTCCGCATTCAGACCCACCTTGTGAAGCAGATCGTTCACCTTCGCCTCTTTCTCCTTCTCCGACATATGGAAATGCACATTCATTCCCTCGGTAATGACCTCTCCGATAGTCATACGGGGATCCAGAGATGCATATGGATCCTGGAAGATGATCTGGGCATCCTTGCGGAACCCAAGCAGTTCCTTTCCCTTAAGCTTCGATACGTCTTTTCCCTCGAACAGCACCGTACCGCCTGTGGCTTCATATAGCTTCACCAGTGTACGTCCACAGGTCGTCTTACCGCACCCGGACTCACCAACCAGCCCGAGAGTCTCGCCCTTCTTAAGCTGGATATTTACGCCGTCTACCGCTTTTAACGTCTGGCTCTTGCCTGCCTTGAAATATTTACACAGATTCTTCGCCTCTACGATATATTCACCCATTATTTATCCCTCCTATCATAAAACATAACTTCTCGGAATCTTCAGCCCTTATTTCATGGGGCTTTCAGAACCTATTTTTCAAAAATCACCCACTTTTTTCTCTAAAACACTTGACAAATCAGTCAAAAAATGCGGCGCTTCGCGCCCCTT
>Ga0209064_1001515_pt1 | contig 34652 bp, 26 predicted proteins | sample Inofromicrocosms_FD_187498 | JGI IMG/M metagenome (GOLD analysis project Ga0209064, IMG submission 187498) | Mouse cecum microbial communities from Vienna, Austria - Inoculum for glucosamine and mucus D2O microcosms (SPAdes) (version 2) | ecosystem: Host-associated > Mammals > Digestive system >... | reverse complement strand
GGATGGGATGGGCGAAGCCCTCGGGAAGGCAGTTCGCTTGTTCCACTACGTTCCACAAGCGAACTGCCTTCCCGGGAAAACAAACTACATTATGAAATTGGGACAGACACAAAATTTCGGACACTCCCTCTTAGACCGTTCTACGGGCGTTTTCTTAATTTTGTGTTTGGTCTAATTTCATAGCGTATTTTGTTTTTTTTGCATTTCTCACAAATCACTGCCAACTTTCGGAATCAGAATTTGAGTTTTTTCTGTCCTTTACTTTTTTGGGTGATAATCTCGCTCTTCCTTTTGCGCATACTCTAAGATATCAATACTTAAAAGGAGAAGAGGCTATGTTTCGTTGGTATTTTTATTGTTTCTCTAAGTACTTAACTTTTAAAGGAAGAGCATCCAGGGCGGAATATTGGTCCTTTACCTTAATCAATATTGTCATTCTGTTTTGTTTAGCTCTTTTCGGTGGTGACATAGATGCCGTACTGACCTCCGGTGATTCAGTTAAAACGCTGGTTAATCCTCTGGCTGCACAACCTGAGTTGGTTTCCACTATCTCTATCATCAACGCCGCGTATAGCCTGCTTGTTATTTGTCCGGTTATTTCAGTGACAATTCGCCGCCTCCACGACAGAGATCACACAGGATGGTGGATTTGGGCACAACCCATTCCTGTTTTGAATGTTGTTCTTTTGATTTTCCTTTTGTTAGGTTCTCAGCGTGGCCCTAATCAATATGGTTTACGGGCACCAACCAGCCCCTCAGATGTTGTGCCCGAAGGCTATATGAGCCCTTATGGTTATTTCCAAGCAGAGGATCCTTCACAACAGCCTTACAACAATAGTAATATTTATCAAAGACAGCCTGAGCAAAGCTATCGCCAGCCTGCTCCGGTTCAGACCAACAACTATCAAAACGTAGGAGAAGGAAGCGTTATGGACGAAATGATGAAGAGCAATGAAAAAAATGCAGACGTTCAGGCCGGCATTGATCAAGGAAAAGTACAAACTCCGGCACAGCCTGCCAGCAAATCCTCAACTCACCGTCCGATGGGAGCTGAGGAATCCAGCATGGTAGATTATTTAAAACGCCTTTCCGGAAAGAAATAATCCAGCAAAATTAAGAATCGAATGATTCTGCTTGAGAGGCTTGAGAGCCGAAAACGGCTTTCACAGCCTCTCTTAAATTTTCTACCGGTACGATTTCAACTCCCGGCAAGTCTGCCACTTTGTTCTTCTTAGGAACAATAATTCTCGTAAAACCAAGTTTTGCAGCCTCTTTAATTCTTTCTTGACCTCTGGAAACCGGACGAATTTCTCCGCCCAACCCTACCTCGCCGAACATGGCTGTTTTATTAGACACGGCATGATTTGTCATAGAAGAAACAATAGAAATCAAAACCGGTAAATCACTTGCTGTTTCGGTAATCTTTATGCCTCCGACGGCATTTAAAAAGACATCTTGGTCATATGTCGCCAATGATACGTGTCTGTGAAGAATCGCCAGAAGCATTGTCAATCTTTGACTGTCAGTCCCCACCGTCAAACGTTTTGGATTTGGCAGCATTGATTTATCAACCAGGGCTTGGATTTCGATAAGAATCGGTCTCGTTCCTTCCAAATTGATAAAGGTTACGCTGCCGGAAACTCCTTCTCTTCTTTCGGCAAGGAATAAAGCAGAAGGATTTCTGACACCTCTGAGCCCTTTATCTGTCATCCCGAATACACCGATTTCGTTGACTGAACCAAATCTGTTCTTGCAAGCTCTGAGGATACGATAGTTCGATTCTGTATCTCCCTCGAAATAAAGCACAGTATCGACCATATGCTCTAAAACACGAGGGCCTGCCATTGCCCCTTCTTTAGTTACGTGACCGACAAAAATCACGCCGATTCCCTTACGTTTTGCAAGACGAGTCAATCGGGCAGCACACTCCTTCACTTGCGAAACAGAACCCGGGGCAGCAGAAAGAGCATCGGAGAACATGGTTTGAATGGAGTCGATCACAACCCATTGAGGCTGCTGGCGTTCAATGATGCTCTCGATCTTTTCCAGTTGGATTTCGCTAACGAACTTCAACCCCTTCGTATCGACTTCTAGCCTTTTTGCACGTAAAGCGACTTGCGTGGGACTTTCTTCCCCGCTCGCATATAAACAAACTTGCCCAAGGCCAACCATCTTGCACATGGACTGGAGCAATAATGTAGATTTACCGATTCCCGGATCTCCGCCTATTAGAACGACTGAACCAGGAACAAATCCGCCGCCAAGCGCCCTTTCTAATTCGCTAAAGCCAATGTGAATACGGGCAACTTCTTCCGCCTTTACATCCGAAAGGTCCAAAATGTCGCTAGTGCCTGCAAGGGCCAAATGAGCCGGCTGAGAATCTTCTTCTGCTCTCGCATAGCGATTCTGAGAGGGCTCGGCCACCTTGAACTCCTTCATTGTGTTGTAGGCTTTGCAGGACGGACACTGCCCGAACCATTTCACGGTGTCATAACCGCACTCAGAACAAACCCAGTAAGTTTTATTTTTTGATTTTGCTGCCATATTCGATCTCTTATTTTGTGCCGGTTAATTGTATTTTCTTTCTGAAGAACTGAAAAGGAGAGATTTCTGATACCCAAAACTTATAAGAGAACCGATTAAATCATAGAAAACACCGACACTAAGGTAGAATCTCACTTAGCAACAACCGATCCTTATTAAATGCCTATACCCAAAATAAAAGACTCAGAGAGATGGAGTACTTTCATTCAGCCGGTAATCATGCTGGCTGTTGATTATTGCTCAATTCTTCTTGCGGAATGCGTTGCAATAGAATTCAGAGAATTTCTCCTACAAGCTTTTGGGCATACTCACGATAAATTCGACTTAGACAGTTTCTATTTCTTTCTGTTTGTTCCTTTAATTTTTATTGTTTTTCTCCACTGGGGCCGGACTTATATTCGTCTTCTTTCCATTGGAGAGATGATTAGAAGAACTTTCTGGTCAGTTCTTTATTCCGTTGTTGTTTACATCGTAATTTTATTTTTAGCCGGGAAGGCTCCGGTTGTCTCCAGACTTTTTGTCACTTTATTAGGCGCCTTCGTATTTTGTTTTGTCTGCGTCGGACGCTTAGTCATGAGGCACCTCCTAAACAGGTACTCATTATTTTTAGAACCGACAATTATGATTGGTTCGGATGAGACTGCTAAGAAGTTTTTAAATTACACAACATCAAACGTTTTTTTCGGCATTCGCGTCGTTGGATTAATCGATGACAATCCAAAGGGAAAGGCTCTCAGCGGAAAATTTCCGATTCTTGGTCCAACGTCTAAAGCCAACGAAATTATCAAAGAGAGCGGAGTTCAGAACGTTTTGATTCTGGCTCCGAAAATGGACCCTAAGAAACTTAATCTTTTAGTGGACGAGCTCTTTCCTTTGGTGAAAAACGTTTCTTTCGTTCCGGATACCGAAGAGATGCCGGTATCCAATATGGAGCTGCATCGTCTTTATTCAGAAAACTTAATCGTTTTATCCGTCAAGAATAATCTTTCTCGATGGTACAACCAATTTGTTAAAAGAGTATTTGATTTGGTCGTTTCCGTCACCGGAACCCTTCTCATCTCTCCTTTCCTTCTGTTAATTGCTATTCTTATTAAAGCGACTAGTCCAGGTCCAGCAATCTACGCCCACATGCGTTTAGGAAGACACGGAAAGATGTTCCCCTGCTACAAGTTCCGTTCCATGGTAAAAGATGCCGATAAGAAGCTTGCCGCTTATCTAGCTTCAAATCCGGCTGCGAAAGCTGAATGGGACAGAGAACAAAAACTCAAAAATGATCCGAGAGTGACTAAGGTCGGTAAATTCTTGAGAAAAACTTCCTTAGATGAATTGCCGCAGCTGTTCAATGTGATTATTGGTGATATGAGCCTTGTCGGTCCTCGGCCTATAACGCGTTCTGAAGTCTGCAAATACGGCACCTACTTTGCTGATTACGAGATGGTTCGTCCAGGAATGACAGGGCTTTGGCAAACAAGCGGCCGCTCAGACACTTCGTATGACAGAAGAGTTCGGCTTGATGCTTGGTATGTGAGAAACTGGAATCTTTGGCTCGACATCAGCATGTTAGTGAAAACCGTTCGAGTACTACTGTCCAAAGATTCCGGCGCCTACTAAAAGCGCCTGCTCAGCTTCGTTAGTAAGTGCCTTTAAGAAGTTGAACGAGTCCTTTCATCTTGGTTGGCGAAATTCTCTTCTTAATAATGTTATTAATGAAATTAATAACCGGAATAGAGACTTGCTTTTCTTGAGCAAGTTCTAATGCGCCTTCCATCGCATTTACGCCCTCTACAACCATACCAACCTGTTGGAGAGCTTTTTCAACAGAAATACCGCTGCCTAATAGTTGGCCGAATTTCCTATTTCTGCTGTACGGGCTGCCGATAGTTGTAATGAGGTCTCCTAGGCCGCCAAGTCCCATTAGAGTTTCGGGGGCCGCTCCTCCGGCGACTGCCAAATTTCTTAAATCTGACATACCTGCTGTGACCAGCATGGAATAAAAGTTAGTTCCCAGACCTTGTTCAAGTGCAATTCCATAGCCAATTGCAATAATATTCTTGAGAGCTCCTCCCAGCTGAGTTCCTATCAAGTCATCTGATGCCGGAAGATAGACATTTGCTTTATTGAAAGCTTTTCGAATTAATTCAACTGCTCTCAAATCTGCGGATGCCAATTGCATACCGAAAGGCTCCCCTTTGATTACTTCCTCTGCATGGCTTGGTCCGGATAGAACAGCAACAGAATTATGAGGAAAAGCCTCTTGAATAATTTGCGAAGGAACGAGAAGCGTAAGCGGCTCTAAGCCTTTAATGACCGATATTAGGAGCTGATTCTCTTTAATAAAGGGTTTTACTACTTCAATAGAGGGGCGCAAATATTTTGAAGAAACAGCAAAAATTACCATATCTCTGTCAGCAAGGGAATCCTCAACACTTTGAGTAAATTCAACTTCCTTTGGAAGCAGGAGTCCTTCAAAATTTGGATGATATCCGGAACGAAGTGAGATTAAGTTCCTTTTAGTCAAACTTAATACTTTGACTTGATTTCCGGCCTTGGACAAAACAACTGCCAAAGCTGTACCCCAGCTCCCGGCTCCAATCACTGTAATTTTCAACATTTAATACCTGTTACTTTGCAAATCTTGAAGTTTCTTCCATTACTTCAGCCATGTAGGGTGGAATACTCTTGTTCTTAGAGGGACGATAAGTCTTATCCAAGAACTCCATTAATCCCGCTTTATTTATCAGTACGATTCTATCGGGTTCGACAAAGGCATTCCTATCATATCCACTGGAATAGAACCAATTTCTCTTCCTATCCGGTTCCCAAATATTTTGACCCACAGAATAGTCTGATGTCGGATTTGTACACCCAAGTACTTCCGGAAGGATCGTGGGCACCAAATCCATTAAAGTTGTTAGGTAGTCAAAGGTCCCTTTTGGTTTACCGGGCCAATGGATGACTAAAGGAACCTTAATTTGAGGATCGGTAAAGTTTCCGCCATGGCTCCAATAATTAAGTTTATTGTCATTAAACTCATCCCCATGATCAGAGCTGATAACTAAGATGGTATTATCTAGAAGATTTTCTTTTTTTAGAAAATCTATTACCTGTTGAATCATTGTGTCAGCGAAACGCACTGAATTCTTATAAGTATTCAAATATTCGGTTGGATCGAAATCATTGTTCAGCTTCATGTGATTAATATTTTTCCAATACGGCACAAAATACTCATGTTCAGGCGTTTTGGGAAAATCGTAGGCATGTACCGAATCAAGAAAAATAAAACTAAAGAAAGGTTTTCCTTTAGGCAATTTTTTAACCCAATTCTCAAAGTTTTCGATTGCAAATTGATCACTTTGATTAGCCCCCTCTCCTCGCGGCCATACTCTTAAGTTATCAACAGAAGAAAAAATAGTTGTATGAAACTCAGGTAAATTTAATGGAGCCCCAGCGAATATTCCAATTCCATAATCTTCTTTCTGGAGAGCGGTGATCAACACTGAGGGAGTAGAGCTAGATAAAGCCTTCGTCCAATAAGAACCTGGAATACCGGTAAATAAAGAGAAAATTCCATGACGAGTGTTATTTCCATTCGAATAGTTATTCTTAAATACAGTGTTTTCATTGCCGAAGGCCGTGAGATTAGGCATTATCTCTTGTGTAAACATATCGGCTCGTAAAGTATCTACGAACAAAAAAACAATATTTTTCTTGTCTTTTGGCTGACAGATAAGGGGCTGAAGAGGATGCTTTAAATCTCGGCCGGATGGACTAACATTTACGCTTTGTTTTTGAATATCTTCCTTACTGATAATTCCGTGCCTTTCTAAGAAACGAGTCATTGTTAAAGGTTTTAAATATGGAATTTTTTCTGAAATAGATGTGATATTTGTTTTATAAAGCGCTCGGCAATAGGCATTAATAAAATTATTAATTAGAAAAACAAGAACTGTGCCGCAGAGAATTACGTAGACAGTTTTTTTTAAATTCTGGATTTTTTGGGAAATCTTTATAAAGAGAAAAGATGCAAAAAGAATACCAATTAAAAAGCCTCCAATCTGAGCTAACATTTCCGAAGAAAAGCTGACAATCTTTCCTCCACCCAGAAATGTCATCTGCAACATTGCTAAATTAATATGAGTCCTGTAAAGAACAAAGACATAATTATTTGCAATAAGAAATGTTAAAATGACTACATTGATCGATAGCAGTCCATAAAACCCAACTTTGTTTTTCCTTGTCACATCGCTCAAAAACAGAGCAGCTAGTCCAAATAAAAGTGAAATCAAAAAATAAAAAGAGAAATGGAAAGAACAGAAAAAAACAACCTCTGTCCAATTCCAATTTTGCAAAGCTCCGGTGCTACTGACGGTTCTTAACCCAATAAGAAGGGATGCAGTCCCAACGAATAAGGCGTTCCAAGTAATACAAGATAGAGTTATTCTTTTCTTTTCATTCATTATTGTTTAACTTATAAGTTAGCGCGGGTCTTCTGCAGATACCTATCTTCTTCCAACGGGCGTAAGGTCTTCTTTTTAAACTATCAAATTCACCTTTAAAATACCTTTCTGTATCTTTTGATGGATTGAGACTCCAGGGGCTGGAATTGTACCTTTGACCCAGATCAGCATAAAGGATACGTTATGTACTTTCTATCACCTTCAGCATTTAAACCAAAACCAACGTCACGTTAAATTATAAGAGGGACGAAATATGAAATTTTTAAATATCTAAATTCTAAAGGCAGATCAAACTAAACCTTAACTTTTATAATTGCACCAGTATATATTTCGCGAGAGTTTCTTGATAATCATAAAATTATTTTACCCCTCCTCCTAAGATAATTTGTCCGTCTTATTTTTCTCAACCAAGAAATAGAACCCTCTCGCTTATAACGATTTAATTCTTAAAGGTCAAATCAAAATTAGCTGGGCTCGTGTGTTTTTGATTTTTTTGAGATTCCCATTCATTGCCTTAGGTAAAACAGGAGTAGCTTTGCCTCGGACTCTGAAAACCTTTCCGATAAGCCATTTTCAACTTCATTACCTTCAAACTTTAAATTATTATTGTGATCTTGGATTATCTTTTCGATGGCTAATGATTAAGAGATTTATTAAGAAGAACAAAGTAAGGCATAAATATGTTTCCTCCTTATTACGTAATCAATTTAGATACTCAGCCGGAACGTTGGCAACGCATGGAGAAGGTTTCTCAATTTATTGGACGTCCCATTACGAGGATCCCAGCGGCTTCCCCTTCAGAATTTAAAAATAAATCCTATTTCTCAGAGCAATTGCAAAGGCCTCTTTCTTTCCCAGAAATTGGTTGCTTTTATTCTCATAGAAAAGTTTGGGAAAAGATTCTTAGTGGCCCTTCGCCTTATGCATTTGTTTTCGAGGATGATGCGGTGATTTCTCCCAAAATTACTACATTGGAAGAATTTTTGAATAAGGAATCTTTTTCCTTTGACATAGTCCATATAGAAAACCCAAGAAAAGGGCCATTTTTTTTGACAGACCGAAACTCTATCAAGGATGCTTCTTCAATTAAATTGTTTAGGCTTCTCTCTCAAAGTGTAGGTGCTGCTGGGTTAGCCATTTCCAAAAGAGGCGCTGAGAAATTGTTACAAGTTACTGAACCTTTTGCCCCTGTTGATGAAATCATGCTCAGTAAGTATTCGAAAATTTGGAAAAATCTTTTGATCTATCAAACCAATCCTGTCTTGGTTTGGCAATTAGACGAGTTTAAGTCCAACCTCCCCTCTTCTTTAATGTCTACTATTGACAATACAACTGGAAAAAGGCAATTTAATTTCGCTGCTAATATTTTAAAATTGTTCAAAAAAATTGATTACTTAGCCTACCTGACAAAATTTAAAAAAGAAAAAATAAAATTGGATTACTCAGAAAAGGAAGTTCTCAAAGATCAGCTTTTTCTCTAACTATCGTTCGAATAAATGAAAATTTCCGCATATGTAATGGCAAAAAATGAAGAAAGATGCATCGAAAAGTGTCTCTCTTCTTTATCCTGGTGTGATGAAATTATCCTCGGGGATACTGGTTCGACGGACAAAACTATCCAAATAGCCAAATCAGTTGGAGCGAAAGTCCTGCAAACTAGTTTTGAAGGCTTCGGAGCTACCAGAAACAAGATAGTTAATACCATAGAGGCTGACTGGATAGTCTGCTTTGATGCTGATGAAGTTTGCACAGAAGAATTAAAGCAAGAAATTCTTTCCAATATTTTTGAAAATAACTCTTCTGCGCTGATTGCGCCTAGAAAAAACTTTTTAATAGGCCAAGAGGTTAAGCACTCTGGGTGGTGTCCAGACTTTAGACATCCAGTCGCCTTTAGAAAATCTGATTGCAAATATGAAGAGAAAATATTACATGAAACTCTTGAAGTGAAGGGTCAAACTAAGAGATTGAAGTCAAGTTTTGAGCATCACAGTTATCCAACACTTAAATCCTATATGGATAAAATTAACAAATATTCGGTACTCGGTGCCGAGGAGTTAATAAGAAAAAAGAAAAAAATAAAGATGGCTTCTGCAGCAAGCCACAGTTTTTTTAAATTCATCAGGCACTATTTTATAAACCTTGGCTTCCTGGACGGCTGGACAGGTTTAACAATTGCTATAGCTTCTGCATACGGGACTTTCTTTAAGTATTCGATAGCCTACGAAAAACAAAAGAAATCTGAGAAAATGCTAACTTCTTAACGTTTCAAAATTTGGCTATAGAGACCGATATATTTGTCTGCGGCCACTTGAATTTCATTAGGTGCGACTAGGCAAAACGCCTGTTGCACTATTTTGTTTCTCAATGCATCATCTTTCTTAAGTAATAAAATCGCGTTTGCTAGGCTCCTTGGATCCTCGTTAGGGATCAATATACCAGTTTCATTATTTTTCACTATCTCTGGAATCCCTCCTACGTTGGTTCCAATAACAGGCACCTGAGCCTTCATTGCCTCTAGCAGAACGCTTCCTAGCCCCTCCATTCTGGATGGTAGAACCAAACAATCTGAAAGAGCGAACCAATCTCCCATATTTTCTTGTCTGCCCAAGAACTCAACATTTTTTAACCCGTTAGCCTCTTCAAGCAATGCCTCTCTTTCGGGGCCATCTCCAAGGAATAAAAATTGAATATCTTCCTTTGCTGATAACAATTTGGCTGCCTGGATGGTAACGTCAAAACCTTTATGTCTTACAAGAGATCCTGCTTGAATAACAATAAATTTTTTTTCATAAATTCTTCGCATTTCCTTCAAACGGTCTAAATCCACATCATAAGTTTTTGGACTATCCATGATCATTTCACAGTTCTTTTCAGGAAACTGAGACGCAAGTTGTTGAGAGATCAGGTGCGAAACTCCCACTAATATATCGGCATTCTCATAAGCAAGCTGAGTAGACCAATTTCTCTTAATTGGATTTATAACTCTTCTTGTAACCAGGTAATGCTTTTGAGTAATTATTTTTTGGAGATAACACCAATGAACTGCGCGTCCGTCGTGAGCATGGAAACAGTCCACATCCTTTAAAGCTGGAGAAGTATGTCCAGCCAATGGATTTTTAGAAGTCACAACTGGAATTTTCAATTCTAAAAATTTTTGAAACAACTTACTCTTCGGATTCGCAACGGCTATCAGATCCAGCCCTTTCTTTCTCAATTCCTCAGCTAAAAGGAGAGTTTGATTCTCTCCACCTCCGAACCCTGATGCTAGGTTGACAATACAAATCTTCATATTTCCGGCTCAAATATTTAAGAAAGGATAATTAGGCTACATTTTTCTAGGTCTTGAAGAGTGTTTTAGAGAAAACGAGCCAAACTACTCATCTAATCTAAGATCTTTAATAAGATTACTTAGTGAGAAAAGTTTAAGAGCAAACTTTGTTTCACTATGAATTCAAAGTAAATAATAAGCTTTCCTGTGTATTTACAACTATTCCGTAGGCGATTCTAGCCTTCTTCCATGACAGAGATTCATCAATTTTGGTTTGCCCTAGACTCTCCTGAAGCACAGACATTTCTCCCCTTATTATTTTATGAATCCAAAAAGCTTGCAGGTTAGAAGTTTTGTAGTTTTATTTTTTATCTCACTCCATTTATAACTTGGAGAACTTTTATTAAGACCAAGCTCAAGGAGATTGTTTTGCATAATTGCAAAATCACAAAGGGCCGAATCCGGAGAAGAATGTTTCAGAGACTTATCATCAATTATGATTTTTTTCCACATCTCGAAGATGTTGTATTTTTTATAAAACTCTTTAAAAGACTGGAAAGCCTCGTTAGATAATTTTTTTTCCTCAGATGGTGAAGAGAGAATTTTGAGAATAGCCTCAGATGCAAGTTCAACATGACCTTGTGGAATTCGAATTACCCCTTTATTATCTTTAAGAATCTCTAAGTGTTGTAACTCAAACATCACTAGAGGAACCCCAAAACTTTTGCTCTCCAGAATTACCATGGAAAAAGACTCAGTAAAACTAGTCACAAGATGAACCGTTGAATCTTGCAATAAATATGAAATATTCTTCACTCTTCCTGTCCAAAAAATCCTTTTCTGCATCTTGTTATTCAAGATGAAGTTCTGTACGAATTTTCCAGAACCGGGATCTGCCTCGGGACCAACTAAATAGCATTCAATGTTTTCATTCGATTTTGCTATGCGAAGCATTATTTCTAGTGCAGCTTTAAAATTCTTTGTTGCCTGATCCAACCTGCCAATCCAGACGATTTTTTTTATTTGAGAAGTGTTTAATTTATGAGGATTGACCTCTGGCGAGAAGGTAGGAGGATTAGGAATAAAAACTGCATTAATTCCAAAAGAGCGATAATAAGAGGCCTCCATTCTTCCAAGAACAACCATATAATCCGCCAACCTATAAATTAATGGTTCAAGAATAATCCTCTCCAGCCTCTTTGGTTGGGTACCTAACATAAAGTTAAATGCGGGTACTTCATGCCGACAAACAATGGTTTTTATTTCTAATTGATTAGCGAGAGCAAGATCCCAGACTAAATTTTGAGAAATCGCTCCGTGGTGAATCAAAAGTTCTATCTTCTTACTATGAAGCACAACACCTAGCTCTTGCAGTCGTCCATCTTTCAATTTTCGTGGTATCACAGCACGCGTAACAGAAGGATGAAGAGGATATTCATGCTCCTCTCGAATTTCTTCAGTTATTAGAACTACTTTGTAGCCTAAAGCAAGATATATAGGAATTTGTAAACTAATTACTCTTTCCACCCCACCATCAAAAAATCGAGGATAAAAAATTCCTATAGTCTTTGGAAGAGAATTTCTAATAATCTTTCTTTGATTCAACAACCTATTCAGAGTCTCTTTCGGCTGTTTCTTATATCTTGGGAGAAGAGACAAAAGGCTCTTTACTTTTTCCAATATTTCTTTTTCACTTAAGTGGCATGCTTGATGTTGAATTGTGTTCATTAGGAAAGATAAAAAGCTTTATTAGATGAGGGTGTAGCAATTTTAATACATGAATTTTAATTAAGAGGGAGTGCTCCCGGAGAGGAAGTTCGCTTGTTCCGCTACGTTCCACAAGCGAACTGCCTCCTCGGGAAAACAAACTACGCTATGAAATTAGGGCTGACAAAAAAATTCCGGACACTCCCCAAGACAGTTTTTATCACGTTCCCTTTTTTCGATTTTCCCTTCTCGTTGTTAAAATTTTTAAGTCTTTTTGACCGTTAAATACAATTAATTACGTTTAAATTAGATTTTGAGATAGAATCCTCTGAAAATTGTGTGCCTTTATTTTGATTGGTCAACCGACTCTAGAAAAAAGAGCTTTCGAAGTTTTTATTTTTCCTTAGATAGAGAAAGTAAAGTTTTCAACAAGGGTTAGCAAGTTATATCTTCTACTATGAAATTTAAATCTAATTCGATAGTTATCCCTTTTCTATCTCATTTAGTAGTCTTTTTCTTGTCCCTGTTTTCTTTTTCCACTGTCTTGTATGAGTACCCGCTCGTAGGGGGTAGAAGGTTTTTAACTCAACTTGCCTTTCCTGCAAGTATCTTTCTTTTCCTCGCACTAATTTTTTCATCCTACGGAGAGTTTAGGAGCAAACTTATAGCCTTTTTAAAGAACTTCTTTTTCTTTATAAAACCGTTCCTCCCTTTTTTGTTATGCCTCCTCCTTGTTGTACTAACTTACTCTCCTTCCAGGGAACAGTTCTTTTTCAAACCCTCTACGTTTTTCTCATACGTCATTTTTCTTTCCTTCATTTATGCCACAGTAAATTGGAGCAACATAAAAACCTTTTCTTCGGAACTTTTATTTGTTCTTTGTTCATTAGCCATTTGGGCTTCGTTCCTTTTATTGCTTCTACTTTCCTGGGAAGAAAAAAAATCTCTTTACGACTTAAGAGAATTCTTAAACCCGTGGGTTACAACATTTTCACGCTGCACTTCACTTATTGCGGGCATTGTTTTTTTAGGCTCTGTTTATTGCTCAAATATTCCGAAAAAAATTTATTATTTAGTAAGTGGAAGTGCCGGTTTTTTTCTGGCCTCGATTATTCTTCAAACACGCTCAGTCTTAGTATGTCCATTTCTTGCCACGGCGATTCTTTTTCTTGTGGCATCGTTAAGAGGAATATCCCGACTCCGGACACTTATTTTGCCGCTTTCATTTACTTTATTGGCAGTACTCTTAACTTCTACGATGATATCTGAAAGGATAGATATCGGTATCAAAGAAATTTCCTCAAGTGGGGATTTAACTGCGATTCAGCAAGTAATAGAGAAAGTCGAATTAGGAAAGGCCTTGGATAAAAATGAGGAGGTGATTCTTTCCTCCCTAAACACAAGTATGGGAGGACGGATGGCGGCATGGGCGACAGCTGCCAAAATAACTGAAAATCATTGGTTCCTTGGAAGAGGCTATGGGAATTTAAATAATTTTATTGATGTAAAAAAGGTTTTTAAAAATTCGGGCAATTTTGTTAAGCATTTCCACAGTGATTATTTGCAGGCAGTTGTAGTAGGTGGCTTGGTTTTATTAATCGGTATGGTTTTGTCAGAGGCTTGGCTGCTCTTAAGAGCTGTTAAAAGTAAGAACTTTATTCAACTCTACTTAATTCTCTCCATGCTTTTCTTCGGCCTTGGCGAGCTGGCCTTCGTGGATATCCAAACTTTCTTAATATTTATTTCGGCGTGGACTTTTTTTTCATTTCTTCAACCCAAAATTGATGAATTTACCACATAAGAGCCCTTCTTAACTTTGATAAAAAAAGCCCCCGATTTTACTCGAGAGCTCTTGTCAGAAAAGATTAATTCTTATTTCTTAGCAGCTTTCTTAGTTCTGCGAGCTGGTTTCTTAGGTACATTAACTGCATCTTTGAACTTCTTGCCAGCTACGAATTTTGGAACTGTGGCTTCAGCGATCTTAATAACAGCGCCTGTAGAAGGATTGCGGCCTTCACGTGCTTTGCGGACAGCAGACTTGAAGGAACCGAAGCCAATGATTGTGAATTCACCACCAGCTGCTACAGTTTCAACTGTCTTTTCTACAAATGCGTTGAGAACTTTTGCAACGTCGGCTTTTGTGAGGCCGGTTTGTTCAGCAATCGCATCAATCATTTCAGTCTTGTTCATTGGAATTCCCCTTTACGACGGTTATTTGAAGGTTTGAACATAGTTAACAGTCCCACTATACGCTAATTTGCAACAAAATTTATAATTTTTTAGTCGCAGACCCCCTTGTTTACTGACTTCTCGCCGATTTTTTCCAAAAAACAACAAAAAAATCTAACAATTTTCCGGTTGCTTAGGACTTGAACAATTTTTTTTTCCTTTTCGGTTGTTTTTTTCTCTGTCTACTACCGCGAATCTGGTATAAGAAAAATTAAATCTTAGTAACAACTTGTCTTCAGAATTCAACTGTTTAGTGTTAAAGTACAAACTTGATTTCAAATTATAAATTTGATTTTCATAATGTGAAAAATTTACACATTAGTTTGCTTGTAAAATACCAGGTCAGCTAAGTATTGACCTGCGATGGGATCAAAACCATCTTGTTCCTCAAAACGATGGTTATAGTCCCTTGTTGACTGAGCATTTGTTTTTGATAATTTTTAGCCTCTACTAAAAAAGGAATGAGATGTCAGTAAGTGCAATGGACAAAATCATGAGTCCTGCCTCGATGGCAGTCATTGGTGCATCTTCCAGAGAACACACCATTGGTTTCGATATCATGAAGAATCTACAGAAATACGGCTACTCTGGAACGATTTACCCTATTAATCCTAAAGATTCTGAAATTCAAGGCTTAAAAGCCTACCCATCCGTTTTGGATGTCCCCGGCCCTATCGATATGGCCGTTATTGTTATTAATTCCAAGTTTGTTCTTTCAACAATCGACCAATGCCACCAGAAAGGCATCAAGGGTGTGGTAATTATCAGCGCAGGCTTCAAAGAAACAGGCCCTGCCGGTAAACAATTAGAAGAAGCCTTGGTAGCCAAACTTCATGAATACGGAATGACTTGCGTTGGTCCGAATTGCTTGGGAGTTGTAAACACTGATCCTAAGGTTCGCTTAGACGCTTGCTTTGCTGAAACTCTCCCGGTCCGTGGAGATATTGGCTTCGTTTCTCAGTCAGGAGCCCTAGGCGGCGGCATCTTAAATATTCTTAAAGATTTGAATATCGGCTTTGCCCAGTTCATTTCCATCGGCAACCAGGCTGACGTCAATGCCGACTCTGCCATTGAATACTGGGAAAATGTAGACGACGTTCGTCAGATTCTTCTGTATATGGAATCTATTGCTGATCCTCAGAAGTTCAGAACATTGGCAACCAGAACTACCAAAAAGAAACCTATCGTAGCTCTTAAAGCAGGCCGCTCCGCTGCCGGTGCCTCAGCTGCTTCTTCTCATACCGGTTCCTTAGCCGGAGCCGATAAAGCTGCAGCAGCTCTTCTGACACAATCCGGAGTTATCCGTGAGTTCTCCTTAGAAAACTTATTCAACACCGCTAAAGTCTTCAGCCATTGCCCGATTCCAAAAGGCGATCGCGTTGCTATCGTCACTAACTCCGGCGGTCCTGGAATTATGTGTACTGATGCGGTAGTTGAGCATGGTATGCAGATGGCTCAGTTGTCTGAAGAAACAAAGAATAATCTGCGCGCATTCCTTCCGCCGGCAGCTTCCGTCAAGAACCCGGTCGACATGATTGCATCTGCTCCGTTAGAACACTACAAGCAGACATTAAAAACTGTTCTAGCAGACGACGGCGTAGACATGGTTGTTGTCATTTACCTGCCGTTCTTAGGTTTGAAAGACATTGACGTTGCTAAAGCCATCATGGAAATCAAAGCCGAAAATCCGTCTAAACCGGTTGTCGGCGTATTCATGACAACTCAAGACTTCTTCCAGAAGATTTCTGAAATGGAAGTCAATATTCCGTTCTTTATGTTTGGTGAACAAGCTGTCGAAGGATTGAACCGCTTGAACCAACAAAGAAAATGGATCGCCAGACCGGAAGGAAAATTCCCGGAATTTAAAGTCGAGTCCGAAAAAGTTAAATCTGTTTTCTCCTCCGTCCTTTATGAAGGAAGAGAACAGCTGACAACCGCCGAAAGTCTTGCAGTCTTGTCCGCATACGGCATTCGTGTGTGCAAAGATGGAGAAGCCAAAGATTTAGACCAAGCCATCGCTTTAGCCGACAAGATTGGCTATCCGGTTGTCATGAAGCTTAACTCTAAGAAGATTTCTCATAAGACAGATGTAGGCGGTGTCCGTGTAGGTATCGAAAACGCTGACCAGCTTAGAGCTGAATATACTGACATGGTCAATAAGCTTAAAGCTAAGAATCTCCTTGACGGTATGGAAGGCGTCATCATTCAGGAAATGGTTAAGAGCGACAGAGAAATGGTCTGCGGTATCGCAACCGATCCTCAATACGGCCCGATGATGATGTTCGGTTTAGGCGGCGTATTCGTGGAAGTCATGAAAGACGTTTCCTTCAGACTTGCTCCTTTGAGCGATCTTGATGCCCTTGACATGATTAAGTCCGTCAAAGCTTACAAGCTTCTTGAGGGTGCCAGAGGGGCGATTCCTGCTGACATTAACCAAATTAAAGATATTCTTCTAAGACTTTCTCAGCTGGTTAAGGACTTCCCGTTTGTTGATGAATTGGACATCAATCCGTTAATGATTAGTGATAAAGACGGAGAACCCATTGCCGTCGATGGAAGAATTAAGATTCGTCTTCAAGAAGCAGAAAGATTAATTAAGTAAACCCAATAACTAACTATAAAGGAACTAAAGTGTTTCAGATTCGTCTACACGGCCGAGGAGGCCAAGGTGTAGTTACCTCAGCCGAAATGCTCTCCATTGCAGCATTTACTGAAGGTCACTATGCACAAGCGTTCCCAAGTTTCGGAAGCGAAAGAACCGGTGCACCGGTAGTTGCTTTTGCCCGCGTTCACAATGAACCTATCCGCTTAAGAGAACCGATTATGGAGCCGGATGCAGTCTTGATTCAGGACCGTACCCTTCTCGAAAGCGTCAACGTATTCGGTGGATTGACACCAAACGGATATGTTTTGATTAACAGCTCTCATTCTGTCGAAGAATTAGGACTGGAAGACTTGGCAGCTAAACTACCTAAGGGCCACCTTATTACTCTTCCTGCGACCGAATATGCGATGAAGCACATCAAACGTCCTCTTCCTGGTGCAGCTATGCTTGCTGGGTTTGCCGCTCTTACCGGCAAATTGAAGCTCGAAAGCATTCAGGAAGCGTTCAAAACTAAATACAAAGGCAAAGTTGCTGAAGCTAACGGTCTTGTAGCCGCTGATGCTTATCACTTTGTTCTTGAAGCTAAAAAGAAAATGAAGGAGGCCTAAGAATGCTTAAGCAAATTCAAGGTTCTCAAGGCGTCGCTCAGGCAATTGCACTCTGCCGTCCGGAAGTTATTTGCGCCTACCCTATTTCCCCGCAGACTCACATTGTCGAAGCCCTTGGTGCATTAACCGGAAGCGGTAAGTTGGAAGACTGCGAATTCATCAACGTTGAAAGCGAGTTCGCCGCAATGAGTGTGGCCATCGGTTCTTCCGTTGCAGGTGCACGTTCTTACACCGCTACTGCGTCTCAGGGACTGCTGTTTATGGCAGAAGCTGTGTACAACGCATCCGGTTTGGGACTTCCAATCGTGATGACCGTTGCATCCCGCTCAATTGGCGCACCTATCAACATTTGGAATGACCACTCTGACTCTTTATCTCAACGAGACAGCGGTTGGCTCCAAATTTTTGCAGAAGACAATCAAGAAGCCGTTGATATGCACATTCAGGCATTCAAGATTGCCGAAGAACTTTCCATTCCAATCATGGTCTGCATGGACGGTTTCGTCTTGACCCATGCTTATGAAAGAATGGACATTCCTACACAAGAGCAGGTGGATGCTTACCTTCCTCCGTACGATCCAAGACAGAAGCTCGATGTAAATCATCCGGTTTCCATCGGAGCGATGGTCGGTCCTGAAGCCTTTACCGAAGTTCGCTACTTGTTCCATCACCATACTATTGAAGCTCTTCAAGCCATTGAAAAAGCTTCCGAAGACTTTGAAAAGGCCTTCGGCCGCAAATCCGGCGGTTTGCTAAGCCCATACAAGATTGAAGGTGCAGACACCATTGTTCTGGCCTTAGGCTCCGTCATCGGTACGATTAAAGACACTATCGATGAAATGGAAAAGGAAGGCAAGAAGGTTGGCTTAATCGGCATTAAATCTTATCGTCCCTTCCCGGATAAACAGCTCGCTGAACTCCTGAAAGGAGCAAAGAAAGTTGTCGTTATCGACCGTGCACTGCAGGTTGGAATCGGCGGTGTAGTCACTGATGATGTTATCCGTGCTACCCGCAAGATGGATCTAGACATTTTTTCCGTCATTGCCGGCTTAGGCGGCCGTCCAATTACAAAGAAAGGTCTTAAAGATGTCTTCAATAAGGCTATGAACGGCGAACTTGAGGAACTTTATTTCTTGGATTTGGATAAAGAAGTCGTTGAAAAACAATTGAAACGCGAAAAAGAAGATCGTCACACAGGACCTCTTGCTGAAGCAGTAGTTCGTGACTCCGTCAGCATCCATAAAGGAGGCATCTAATGAGCGAACATCAAATTAAGTTCTATCAGACCGGCACTTTTACTGTCGGTAACCGTTTATTGGATCCTTCTCAAAGATCCGGACAGGCAAATATCGAACGCTTCAACTCCCTGAACTCCGGCCACAGAGCCTGCCAGGGCTGCGGTGAAGCACTCGGCGCTCGCTATACGGTTGACGCTGCCATGAAAGCGACTGACGGCAATTTGATTGCCGCTAACGCTACAGGCTGCTTGGAAGTGTTCTCCACTCCTTATCCGGAAACCAGCTGGCAGCTTCCATGGTTCCACTCTCTTTTCGGCAATACTGCGGCTGTCGGTACAGGTATGGCAGCCGCTATGCGGGTTAAAGCAAAAAAGAACGGCGGTCCTTTGGTCCGTGTCCTTGCCCAAGGCGGTGATGGCGGTACTACCGATATCGGCTTCGGCTGTTTGTCAGGTATGTTCGAAAGAAACGATGACGTCCTTTATGTCTGCTACGACAACGAAGGCTATATGAACACTGGTGTTCAGAGGTCTTCTGCTACACCTCCGGCTGTCCGTACTGCCACAACACAGATCGTTGGCTCACATCCTGGCAACGCTTTCGGTCAAGGGAAAGAAGTTCCGCTGATTGCTATGGCTCACGGTATTCCTTACGTCGCTACAGCCAGTATCGCAGACCTACGCGACTTGGAACGAAAAGTTAAGAAAGCCATGACTTTCCACGGTGCCCGCTATATTCACGTACTGGTACCATGCCCTCTCGGCTGGGGAGCTGCCTCTAAAGACACCGTTAAACTTGCCCGCTTGGCACAAGAATCCGGCTTGTTCCCAGTCTTCGAAGCTGAATACGGCGAGATCACTAACGTAACTAAGATCAGAAAACTTGCTCCTGTCGAAGACTACATGAAGCTGCAGAAACGCTACGCTCACTTATTCGGACCGAAGGCCGATCAAAGCGCCTTGATCAGAATTAAAGCAATTGCTGAAAGAAACATTCGCCGCTTCGGTCTTCTTGGTGATGAAAGAAGCGAACCAATGCCTCCGGCAGTTCAGGCTGACGAACGCGCAGACAGACTATAACGAGGAGAGATAAATCGTGAAAAAACCTTTTGCTATTACTCTTGATGTCGGAAGCTCTCTGGAAAACAGAACCGGCAGCTGGAGAACATTGCGCCCGGCTTATGTTCATAAGCTTCCTCCTTGCAACAATCAGTGTCCTGCAGGCGAAGATATTCAAGGCTGGCTTTTCTATTCCGAAAGCGGCAACTACGAAAAAGCCTGGCGTCATTTGACAAAACGCAACCCTCTTCCTGCCTGTATGGGTCGTGTTTGTTATCACACTTGTGAAGGTGCATGCAACAGAGGATGCTTGGATGAGTCCGTCGGCATTAACTCCGTTGAACGCTTCCTTGGCGACCATGCTATCGAGAACGGATACGCTTTTGTTAAACCTAAGAAACTTTCCGGCAAGAAAGTTTTGGTTGTCGGTTCCGGTCCTGCCAGCCTTTCAGCTGCTTACCAATTGGCCTTAAAAGGACATGACGTCACTATTAAGGAAGGCAGTCCCCAAGCCGGCGGCATGATGAGATACGGTATTCCTAAATATCGTCTTCCAAGACATGTTTTGGATAAAGAAATCCAAAGAATTCTTGACCTCGGCGTTAAGCTCGAACTTAACACGACCGTCATGGATGTAAACGACGAAATGAAGAACAACGGCTATGATGCCGTGTTCCTCGGAGTTGGTGCTAACCTTGCCAAACGTGCTTATATCCCGGGCGGAGATGCTAAGCATATGCTTGATGCCGTTTCTGTTCTGAGAAGCATGGAAGGAGAAGGAGAACCTCTGCTCGGCCGTAAAGTCGTTGTTTACGGCGGCGGCAACACTGCTATCGACGTAGCTCGTTCCGCTAAGAGATTGGGTGCTGAACCTCTCATCATCTATCGCCGTACCCGCGACAAGATGCCAGCCCATGACTTTGAAGTTGAAGAAGCTTTACAGGAAGGCGTTTCCGTCAAGTGGCTGTCTACTATTTCCGAAGTAGACAGCGGCCAAGAAATCAAGATCGAAAAGATGAAGCTGGATGAAAACGGTCATCCGCAGCCTACCGGTGAGTTTGAAACCGTTAAGGCTGACGCCGTAGTTTTGGCTTTAGGTCAGAACGTTGACTTAGGATTGCTGAAGTCCGTAGAAGGCTTGAAGATTGAAAACGGCAGCGTCATTGTTGACTCCAACATGTTTACCGGCGTTAAAGGCATTTATGCCGGCGGCGATATGGTTCCGGGAGAAAGAAACGTTACCGTGGCTATCGGACACGGCTACAAAGCTGCCAGAGCTATTGATGCTTTCTTGAACGGCAAAGAAGTTGTTGTTCCTCCGAAACATCAGATTGTTACTTTCGACCAGCTCAACACTTGGTACTACTCCGATGCTCCTAAGACTGTGCGTCCGATGCTTGACATGGTTCGCCGTCAAAACACCTTCGATGAAGTTCAGCATGGCTTGACTGAAGAGAATGCCTTGTTTGAAGCCAGACGCTGCATGTCATGCGGCAACTGTCTGCAGTGTGATAACTGCTACGGTGTCTGCCCTGACAACGCCGTTATTAAGACCGGTGATGACAACGTTCCTTATATCTTCAACTATGACTATTGCAAAGGCTGCGGCATTTGTTCTTCAGAATGTCCGTGCGGTGCAATTAACATGGAAAAAGAATCTATCTAGTCCTTAGATATTTCTGAACAGGCCGGCTTTCGCCGGCCGTTTTCTTTTTAAGACTTCAGCAATAAAACCGGTAGCTTGATTAATTGACTGTACGAATTTTTAACAGAAATTCAAAAAGTTAGTCATTCTTGCCGTAGCTTTGTGTTAGCTCAATTTATTTAATTTCCTCTACCACGGCAGACTGCCCTCCTCTCTCCTTTCCTGCTGCATACCCTTTTTCTTCCTTTTCTCGCCTAAATTTTGTGCTAACAAAAATAATTGAACGTTCATTGACCTAGATCAAGGTACTTAAGTACCTCCCCATGAAAAAATTCAATCATCGAGATAACGATGAATCTTTCAAGGAGAAAATAATGAAACGTCTTTTAATCGCTTCCCTGTGCACAATTGCACTTAGCTCTTTTGCGTTTGCCGAAGAAACTGACTTGGTTGTTGTCGGTTCGGGCGGCGCCGGAATGTCTGCTGCTCTTACAGCAGCCCAAGCAGGCAAGAAAGTTATTATGCTTGAAAAAATGCCAATTATCGGCGGCAACACCAATCGTGCAGAAGGCGGCATGAATGCTGCAAGAACACTTCAGCAGCTTGAACACGGCATCACTCATGACAGCGCTATGACTATGTCATTGGACGCTCAAAAAGGCGGACATTACCTCAACAATCCGGAATTGACTTTGGCTCTCGGAGAAAATGCTAAAGAAGCTGAAGCTTGGATGCTTTCTCTCGGTGCAGATTTCTGCCATAGAATGGGCAGAGGCGGCGGTCAATCCGTAGCTCGCGGCCACGGTCCTTGTGATGGTTCTGCTGTCGGCGCTCACATCATGAAACTCTTCTACAAGACAGCCAAGAGCATTCCGGGAATCGAAATTCGTCCTTCTAATAAAGTAACGGAAGTCATCGTCAAAGACGGTAAAGTTGCCGGCGTTAAAGTTATCGACAAAGATAAAAAGGAATACACCATCGACTCTAAAGCCGTTGTTTTGGCAACCGGGGGTTTCGGTGCTAACGCCAAGATGATTGAGTCTCTTAGACCGGAATACAAAGGGTTTGCAACCACTAACCACCCGGGAGCTTTAGGTGAAGGCATCGATTTAGGCCTTAGGGCTGGAGCTACACTGGTTGATATGCGCGAAATCCAAGCTCATCCGACAGTGGTTCCGGTTAAAGGAATTTTGATTTCTGAATCCATGCGCGGCCGCGGTGCTTACTTGGTAAATCAGGATGGTAAACGTTTCATCAATGAACTTCTGCCGAGAGATATCGTTGCAGCCGGCGTTTTAGCTCAACCGACCGGCAAAGCCTGGATCTTGATTGATAACGCTCTAGTACAGAAAAACAAGCTTGCTCAAGGATACATTCAGCAAGGACTGGCTGTAAAGGGAAACAATGTCGAAGAATTAGCAAAAGGCATTGGTGTTCCGGCTGCCAACTTAAAGGCCACAATGGAACAATATGCTAAGGCTTTTGAGACTAAGAAAGATGAAGCTTTCGGACGTCCGGAAATGATTACGCCTAACAACGTATTTCCGATGTATGCAATTCAGATCACTCCGGCTATTCACCACACCATGGGTGGCTTGAGAATTAACAAGAATGCCGAAGTCATTGGCGTTACCGCTAAACCGGTTCCCGGATTGTTCGCTGCCGGTGAAGTCACAGGCGGAGTCCACGGCGGCAACAGAATCGGCGGAAACGCAGTCGCTGACATCATTACTTTCGGACGCATCGCCGGCAAGAGCGCCGCTGACTACATCAAATAACTCCTAAAAAATAAACTAGCTAATTACCTCTTGCTCCGGAGAAATCCGGAGCTTTTTTATACTTGTTCCAGATGGGAAATTAATGTCGCAATATCCGCTGGTGCATTAAGCTTTAATTTCTTTGTCGCAGAAAGTCTATGAACCTCAATAGTTCTTTCCGATAACCCAAGACGCTGGGCAATTTCTTTATTAATAAGTCCTTTGGCAACGAAACCAATGACTTCTTTTTCTCTTTTGCTTAACGACTCATATCTGGCCATTTCCTCTTCTTGAGAAACCGTCCAACCTCTATGTGATAAATCCCAATCAATGGCTTTTGCTATAGCTGAAAGCAGCTTTTCTTCATTGATCGGTTTTTGAAGAAAATCAACAGCACCTTTTTTCATCGAGTCAACAGCCATTTCGATGTCTCCATGGCCGGTTAAGAAAATGATCGGACACTCATACTCTCTTTCGACTAAAAGTGAATGCAGCTGCAATCCGGTCATTTCCGGCATGCTAACATCTAAAATAACGCACCCGGGAACTGAAGGAGCATCTTCGGCTAAAAATTCCTTGGCTGAGCTGTAACACGTCACCTTCCAACCTTCCATTTCTAGGAGAATTGTTAAAGCACGTCTCATTGATGCTTCATCGTCAACTATTCGAATTAGTGGTTCAACTTTATTTTTTTTCATTTTTATTTTCTGTCTTGAGAATTGGAATCCTAACCATTACCTTTAGTCCTCCCAATTCTGATTTTTGAAAGCTTATGCTTCCGGCATGATTCTCAACGATGGCTTTCACGATTGCTAAACCGAGCCCCAACCCCTCTTTTTTAGCCGAACTCATAGGCTCAGATAAATTCTTTATTTTTTCTTCTGAGATATCACCGTTATCTTGAACGATTAAAACGGCATCGCCCTGCTCCTCTCCCACGGAAACCTCAATAAAAGGATGCTTAACATCAAGCGTCTTAAGTGATTGCTGAGCGTTTCTTACCAGGTTGATTAGGACTAGTTCGATTTCCAAACGGTTAGCACTAATAAGAGGGTCTGCAAAGACTTCAAGCTTTGGTTTAATTGTTGAGGATGAATGCTTGGAGTAGTCGTTTAAAACTTGTCTAGAAAATTCTGCAAGAAAAATATCCACTCTCTCTGATTTTTCTCCTTTTGCATAGCTTCTTACTCGTTGAACAATTTCGCTGGCCTTAACCGCCTCTTTTCTAATTTCGTCCAGAACCTCAATGAGTTTCTCATTGGTTAATTTTTGAAGATCGGCAGCTCGAATCAAACTTCTTGCATAAAGATTTAATGAACCCAGAGGTTGATTCAATTCATGAGCCAGCAGCCCGGAAACCTGTCCAACGACTCCGGCTCTTTGCAGAGCCATCATTCTTTCTTGTGCCGTTTTTGTTTCCTGATTTAAAATTTTTTCTCTCAGTAAAGCTTCTTTCAATTGTCTGGTTCTTTTTTCTACGGCTCGAGACAAAAAGTAAGAATAGGAAAGGAGCATTCCGAGAATGCAAAATGCAAAAAAGAAGTAGTGAACGTTATCCAACAAAAAGCGTCTGATTGAAAGTTTTGTGACCTTCTCATAGGTTCCGATTTTAAGAAGTTCTTGGAGTTTATCGAGCTCGCTGAAATCACTTCCAACCTGCCAATAATTTCCTAATTTTGTACGCGGCTGGTTGATTAAAGCAACCGTAATTTTGCTTGTCAAACCTGCGTCTAGTGAAGGCATCGAAGCAAGGGTCCAATTCGGATATAGGGCTGTCGAGCGTTTACACACATGCTTTCCGTCCTCAATAAGATTGATGAACTTAACGTCAGAGTCCTTCAAAATCTTGCGGTTTATTGCATCTTCCAAATAACATATTCGCAGTATTCCGACATCAGAGTCTCTGTTTAATACATCTCGAATAATGTTGTCCCTATCCAACCCATGGAAACGAGAGACGGAGAAGAAAGTATTCGGATTAAAACCTTCTCTGGCAATCTCTCCCATTCCGGCAATGTACATGCCGAAAGCTGTTGGGCGACCTGCTGAAACTCGGGCTCCTTTCAGATCTGAAATTTTCTTTAAATCATCTCTGTCGGCCTTTACGATAAATAAGGAAGCCTCGCTCCTGTTGGGGTCCTTCGAAAAAGGCGAAGCAGCAACAGTTAAATCTTTAGCTCCTTCTGTTTGAAACTTTTTAATGAAGTTGCTGGTGACAAGAAATAAATCAGCTTTTCTGCTCTTAACATCCTGCTCTAATTGAGGAAGCTCCAAAAATTTCACTTCCAATGGCCTGGGAGAAACTGCCTTTTTCAAAGTATCAATAGTTTGGGACACAAATTCTTTTGTGAGCAGAGGATTGACGGCAGAGTTGATAGCTACAACTACAGGCTTATCCTCAGAAGAGGCAAACACGGCAGTGCAGCAAAAGGCAGTCAAAAGGAGGATTCTCTTCAATTTAAGAATTGAGTCTATTGTTAATTAATCTTGATTTTTAGATTATCTCATACCCTTCCGGTTCTCCCACCCAACCCCTCGTTGAGTGTTGAACCGTTTACGCTTGGTAAAAACTCTTAGGAACACTTTAAGGAAGCCAGCTTTAGCTAGCCAGAGGTAGAATGGCTGCCGAAGTTAAAACATTCCAAGGAGACAAATATGCTTCGCAGAAATTTCACAATGACCGCCGGCATCATCTTGGTGAGCGGCCTTCTTGCTTCCCCTGCCTTTTCAGCAGACTTCCAATCAAAATATTATGACCTGCCTCTTACCAATGATTGGATGGCTCAAAAAGTTAAAGATGTCAACGTACCGGCAGGCGGAGATGCCACTTTATTTGCCAGTAAGAAGTTTGGAGAGGGTGTTCTAATCACTGTTATGCCGTCAGACGTTCCTGCTAAAGACGCAGCCGACAAAATGGCACAGAGCTACAAACAACAAGGAATGAGAATAATTGCCGGCCCCGTCCAAATCCCAGGACAAAATAGCTATCGTTTTACATACGTTTCGGCTAACAAAAAAATGCGAGCCATTACCTTTGTAACCAGCAATGGTAAGAACCTGTCTCAAATTTCCGTACTCGGTCGTCAAGGAACTCAAGGCACTTACCTATTGAAAGGTTTAAAACCTAAAGAAGAAGGACTCTTCCCAAAACTCTAGCCTTCTTTTTCAAGGCTGGATAAATTTTATAGCTAGGTTGTAAATGCCTGAATGATTAGGTCTGTCACTGGTCAACAGACCTTTCGAAAAGAAAAACGGGAGGATTCGAAGTAAATCGTCATCCCGTTTTTCTTGATTATTCTTCTATTTTCTTAACTGAATATCCCAGTTTTTCCACTGTTGTCTTAATTGTCTCGTCGCTGAGAACTTCCCTATAACGAAGGACGGCTAGCTTATCTTTTAAGTCTACTTCAACGTTTTCCACACCCGGAAGTTTAGAAAGTCCTTTCTCAACCGCAGAACTGCAGTGAGAACACATCATTCCTTCAATGACAACTTTCTTTGTATGAAGAACAGGCTTTTCAGTTTGGCAGCATTTCCTCTTATCCTGAGTTCTTGACAAAACTTCACTCCTTTCATGAGCGGCAAGATCCTCAATCTTCACAACTTGATATCCCAGCTTCTCAACAGTGGATTTAATCGTCTCATCGCTCAGTTCTCCGTTAAAAACAATCGTTGCCAACTGATCCTTTAGATCGACTTTTACGCTTTGAACTCCCGGAAGTTTAGAAAGTCCTTTTTCTACTGCAGAACTGCAGTGAGAACACATCATTCCTTCAATTAACACAGCTTTTGTATGTGAAGCGGAATGCGAAGCTACAGAAGCCGTTTCTTGCTTGAGCGTAACTGAAATCACTGCAGCGTTCGCGCTGCTTGCTTTTCTTTGCTCTTGGTTAAAAACTAACTTCGGTTTCCAGCCCCTTAAACGTAAAGCATTACTGACTACACTAACCGAACTCATGCTCATGGCAGCCGCTGCAATCATTGGACTTAACGTCCAGCCAAGCACCGGATAGAACACACCGGCAGCAACAGGAATACCAATGATGTTATAGAAGAAAGCCCAAAACAAATTCTGTCTGATGTTGTTCATCGTTGAATGAGATAAGTTTTCTGCATTAACAACGTCAGTCAAACGATTTTTCATTAATACGATATCGGCAGATTCAATTGCCACATCGGTACCGGCTCCAATAGCAATCCCAACATCTGCTCGAGCCAATGCAGGAGCATCGTTGATTCCATCGCCAACCATAATGACTCTTTTGCCTTCGCCTTGCAGTCTGCGGACAATTTTTTCTTTATCGGAAGGCAAAACGCCGCTTTCAATATGATCAATGCCGACTTTAGAAGCAACTGCCTTAGCCGTTACCTCATTGTCACCGGTCACCATCCAAACTTCTTGACCTGCTTTTTTCATAGCCTCTATGGCAATTTTGCTGTCAGGCTTGATTGGATCGGCGACCGCAATAATTCCTTTCGTCGCACCGTTAATCTTAACTATAAGCGGAGTTTTTCCTTGCCTTGCCAATGACAATGCCTGTTCGGTTATCTGACTATTTTGAATGTTTAGGGCCTTAAGATTTCCGATTTCAACTTTCTCATTTCCGACTGTACCGGACACACTTCCCGACACTTGTTTAAAATCTGACGATGAAGAAAGAGAGATTTGAACTTCAGCGCAATAGCTAGAGATAGCGGTGGCTAAAGGATGTTCGGACTTACTCTCTACGGCATAAACTTTTTGAAGTAATTCATCCAGAATTTGGCCGTTAAATAACACGATATCGGTCACGGATGGCTTCCCTTCAGTAACCGTTCCTGTCTTATCTAAAACAACAGCATTGACTTTTTCACTGCTTTCAATCGCCTCAGCTGATTTGAATAAGATTCCCTGCTCAGCCCCTTTCCCGCTTCCAACCATAATCGCTGTCGGTGTAGCTAACCCCAGCGCACAAGGACAAGAAATAACGAGAACGGATACTCCAATCATGAGAGCAAATTCCCAAGAATATCCTAAAAGCATCCAAGTCACTGAGGCAATAATGGCAAGCGCAATTACGGTAGGGACGAAAATTCCCGAAACCTTATCAGCCAATCTTGCCACCGGCGCTTTTGAGGAAGTAGCTTCATCTACAAGCTTAATAATTTGAGCCAAGGCCGTGTCTTCTCCGACCTTGGTAACTTGCATTAGAAAATGACCTTGTGTGACCAAGGTTCCTCCAGATAGGGCTGAGTCTGCTTCCTTCTCCACCGGAAGGCTTTCTCCGGTCAATGAAGATTCATCCACCGAGCCGGTTCCTTCTTTGACAACTCCGTCAACCGGAATTCTTTGTCCGGTTTTCAAAACAACGATTTCTCCCGGGCGGATTCCATCTACGGACACTTCGATGTCTTTTCCGTCTCTTTGAACGACCGCGGTATCCGGAACTAATTCCAACAGTTTAGAAATAGCATTAGTAGTTCTCTTTTTTGCTCTTGCTTCAAAATACTTACCTACGGTAATGAGTGTAAGAATCATTGCAGCGGAATCAAAATAGAGATTATGAGCATACTTAGCAACGAGTTCTTCATTGCCTGCTGACAAGCCTATAAGCATCATATAAAGCGCAAACAATCCGAAAAATACGGACGCAGCAGAACCAATGGCTACAAGAGAATCCATATTAGGAGCTCGCGAAAACAACGAACGGAATCCGATGTTGAAGAACTTGAAATTAACAAAAACTACCGGAATGGTTAAGAGAAACTGGGTTAATGCATTGACGGCAGCGTTCTGATGTCCACTTAAAAAAGAAGGACTTGGCAATCCGACCATCGGAGCCATCGCGATGTACATCAAAGGGAAGCTGAATACGATAGAAACCCAAAGACGTGTTTCCATGTTCTTGAGTTCCTCTGCTTGGATGTCTTCCTGAGGTTTAGAAGAAGCTGCTGTTCCCTTTCCTCTTTCTTCAGATTTGACGATTGCGGAATATCCTGCTTTTTTCACGGCGTCTTCAATTTGCTCTGTGCCTGTTTTGGTCGGATCAAAATCAACCACCATGGAATTTTTTAAGAGATTGACATTTACGTCATCAATTCCATCTAGTGCTTTAACGGCCTTTTCCACCCTGGCGGAACAGGCAGAACAGCTCATCCCAGTAACATCAAAATGTTCTTTCATTTCTATTCCTTATTTTGCAAGAACATTGTATTCAATACTTTCAAACTAGCAAGAACTACCAAGAAAGGAATATAGTATCTAAAAATATACTTAGGAACGCTTAATGGCAAAAGGTTGCTCAAATCAAAATAAGCCTCAGAATTGCTGTCCGGTAGAAAGAACCTTGGATCTCATCGGAGGGAAATATAAGACGCTTATTCTGTGGAACTTGGTTGGAAAGACCCTTCGTTTTTCTGATCTTCAGAGAGAAGTCACCGCAGCTACTCCCAGAATGCTTACTAAGCAACTGAGAGAATTGGAGGAGGACGGACTTCTAAGCCGTAAGGTTTACGCTGTCGTCCCTCCAAAAGTAGAGTATTCTTTGACCGAATTAGGTGAATCTCTGCGTCCGATTTTGGAATCCATGTATATTTGGGGAACAGCGTTTTTACATAAACAAGGAAGAACTCCTTGCTGTTCAATGAAAGAGCTCCCTAAAATTCAGGAACACTAAATGCCCGGGGCCTTAAAAATTAGATGAGTCCACTATGGCTGACAATAAAATAGAAAACTCAAACCTTCCAAAGCTGGTTGGCTTCCTCTCTTTCAAGGATAGAGTCGATGTGATCGTCAGAGTCCTATTCGGCTTCTTTATTGCCATCGGCTGCTTTTTAGTCGTTTGGCCTTTTGCTACGGCAATCTCAGTTGCGGCTGTGATCGCCATTGTTTCCTGGCCTCTTTTTAAGATCATAAGAAAATGGTGCGGGAACAGGAACCTGTTGGCCAGCTTCATACTTGTCTTTCTATTGACGGTTTTAATCGTTATCCCGATTACAGGCCTGTCTGTTGTTTCTGCCCAACAGATACCTAATTTGATTTCTATGGTAAGAGAATGGATTTCCTCAGGCTTTTCTCTGCCAAATGAAATCAAAGATATTCCTTGGGTTGGAAACTGGCTTTACGGGCAGCTCGACAGTTTTATCGGCAATCGGGAAGATTTGGCAGCTACAGCTCAAAAACTCTTTGATCCTGTCAGCAAAATTCTCCTTAAAGGCGCAGTGATGTTAGGCGACGGCCTTTTCCAACTGTTCCTGATGATTTTTATCATTTTCTTCTTTTACAGAGACGGAGATTACCTTGCAGACAAGAGTCTTGCCCTATTAACCCGTATGAGCGGCAACTTAGCTGTAGAAGTAAGAAATATCATTGTTAATACAACAAGAAGCGTTGTATTTGGAATTGTCGGAAGCGCTGCCGGTCAAGGCATCGTTGCTTTTATCGGCTTTTTGATAGCCGGAGTTCCCGGTGCAGTCACTCTTGGTGTTGCAGTGTTCGTACTTTCTGCCGTTCCAATTGGACCACCCTTGGTTTGGGGTCCGGCAGCAATATGGCTTTATTACCAAGGTCAAGTAGGAATGGCTGTGTTCCTTGTTTTGTGGGGTTCTCTTGCTGTTTCCAGCGTTGATAACTTCTTAAAACCGCTGCTGATTTCAAAAGGAGCTTCCCTACCACTGTCCTTAATCTACTTGGGAGTATTCGGAGGCATCATAGCATTCGGCTTTATGGGTATTATTCTTGGACCCGTTGTGATCGCCGTCGGAATTGCGATGAGCAAGACTTGGCTTTCTATTTCGGCTTCCGTTAACGCTCAAAACCAACCAACTGAGGAAACTGAGAAAATTCTAGACAAGCTGTCTCAAAATTCTATTAACGACAGTAACCCGATGGATGATGAAATCCTCGATGGAGAAATTGAAAAACCAAAACAGGCAAAAAAATAAACTAAAACTTTAAATAGTCAAGAGCAAAAGTCCACTGCCAAGTGGGCTTTGTCGTTTTATACTCTTAAAACTTATTTACGACTTTTGAGAGTATTTACAATCATGTCTGACCTGCATAACATTATCGCTATTTCCGGCGCAATCTGCCCTTCTTTCTTCGTTGAAAAACTTACAGCTGCTATTCATAATGAACCTACTGAAGGAAAGGAAAAACCTCAGGTTGAATCTGTTCGTTTGAAATGGGAATGCCCTCCTGCCGATGCTTCCAAGCTAGTAAAAGAAGGTGACAGAAAGTGCAGGGTCTATAATGAAGTTCAATATTTTACTGACCGGGGCGTAAAAGTTGTTGCCCTCCCCAACTTTCAAGCCCTTACCTTCTTAAGCGAGCTTCAAGTTGAATTTACGACTCCGATTGCCAACATAGGCAAAGCTGTAGCTGAATCTCTTAAAGATAAAGAAGGACTCAAACTCGGATACCTTGGCTTAGCTTCTGAACCAAAATTCGAAGCCGTTAAAAACTCTTTCGAAGGTATTGCCAAAGTTGAATGGGTAGTTGCCGAAGAAGATGCTCAAAAAATGCTGAAAGAATATGAGCTTAAGTTCTTTGATAAGAATCTTAACGCAGAACAAAAAGAAGAGGCATTGTCCATCTTAAGAAACGGCTGTCATAGCCTGCAAGAAAAAGGAGCAGAACTTATCCTGCCTTCTTGCACAGGTCAAGTTGAATATGCAGATGCATTAAATGCTGCCGGTTTCCGTTTGATTGATATTGTCGGAGTCTACGCCCACTATCTTTGCACCAAGAGCTGGGAACAGCTTCCCAAACCTTTTAAACTTGGCATTGTCGGCGGTATGGGGCCGGCCGCAACCGTTGATCTTTATGACAAGATTACCCGTGCCACTCCGGCAAAAATCGACCAAGATCACTTTAAAGTCGTTATTGAGCAGAATCCACAGATTCCTGACCGCACCAAATATCTGCTTCACGGAGGAATTGACCCAACTCTTTCCCTTTATTCCTGCTGCAAGAAGTTAGAAGCCGATCAAGTTGATGCCATCGTGTTCCCGTGCAACACTGCTCATGCATACATTGAAACCATTGTTCCTCACCTTGATGTTCCAATCATCAATATGCAGAGAACAACCCTAGAAGAAATCAAGAAAAAATTCGGTGAAAAAGCCGTTATCGGTTTGATGGCTACAGACGGGACCTGTGAAACGGGCATTTACAGCAAGAAAGCCGATGAAATGGGTCTCAAATGTGTACGCCCGGATCCTGAATATCAAAAATACGTCATGGAAGCTATTTACGGCGAAAAAGGAGTTAAGGCTGGATACACAACCGGAATATGCCGCGAACAGCTTTTAGAAGCTGCTAAGCACTTGGTTAAGGACAAAGCCGCAACTGTTTTAATTTTAGGGTGCACCGAACTCCCGCTTATTCTGGATGAAGACGATAACTTTGATATCGATGGTAAAAAAGTTGCAATTGTTGATCCGACTTCTGCAGTAGCTAGAAAGGTTGTTACTATTGCCACTTTAGTTACCAAAGAAAGAGGTCGCAAATAATGGCTGATCAAAATAAAACAGGGATCAAAGTCGCTTTTATAGGCTTAGGCGTGATGGGCTACCCGATGGCAGGCCATCTTGCAAAAGCCGGAAACGAGGTGACGGTGTACAACCGCACTACTTCTAAGGCAGTAAGATGGGTTGAAGAATTCGGCGGAAAAATGGCCTTAACCCCAAAAGAAGCTGCTCAGGACTGCGACATTGTCTTCGTTTGCGTCGGTAATGATGATGACTTAAGAAGCGTAGTGTTAGGAGAAAACGGGGCTTTTGCAGGCATGAAAAAAGGTGCCGTTCTATGGGATGACACTACTGACTCAGCCACTGTCGCACAGGAACTCTATGCCAAAGCCAAAGAACTTGATCTAAACTTTGTTGACGCCCCGGTTTCCGGAGGGCAAGCTGGTGCAGAAAACGGTGTTTTAACCGTGATGTGTGGCGGTGATGAGGACGTCATCAACCAATGCATCCCTGTTGCCAATGCTTTTGCATGCTCCATCAAACGAATCGGACCTTCCGGCTCGGGGCAGCTGGCTAAGATGTGCAATCAGATTTGCATTGCAGGCATCGTTCAAGGGTTATCAGAAGCGATTGCTTTCGGTAAGACAGCCGGGTTGGATATGCCCTTAGTTCTGGGAGTTCTGGAGAAAGGTGCGGCAGGAAGCTGGCAGATGGCTAACCGCGGAATCACGATGGACTTGAATCAATTTGATTTTGGTTTTGCTGTTGATTGGATGCGCAAAGACTTAGGTCTTTGTCTTGCACAAGCCAATAAAACCGGTGCAGTTCTTCCTATTACCGCTTTGGTTGATCAATTCTATGCTGAGATTCAGAACCGCGGAGGCGGACGTTGGGATACTTCATCCTTGATCACATTGCTGAATACCCAGCCAAAGACTAAATAATTCTGCTATTTATCAAGGCGCTTCTACGAGGATTCAATATGTAGAAGTGCCTTTTTCCGCGGCTCAATACTTCCCCTCTCGTTCTTTCTGAAGTCTCAAGTCAACTAAATTCTTTCCGCGGTAAGTAAAGAACTTGGGTCCACGATATGCCTTCGACGGAAATTTCGATTCTTTCGGCATAAATTCATTAGTAAATCCTGAAAGGGTGTACTCTCTCTCCTCGTATCTGATAAGAGTATCACTTATCACCTCAACCACAACACCGGTCGGAACAAAGACTAAATGCTCTCCAGGCGAAATGCCAACTAAGCTAAAACGAAACGGGGTTCTCCTCCAGTTTCTTTCTCTATTCTTTGAGGAATCTCTCTTTTTCGCATAACCCTCTGGTTTTTCATTTGGTTTTGGATCTGCGGTTCTACTACTAACAGATGAAAAAGCGTTTTCTTTTTCCATTCTTAGAGCCTGCAACTTTTTTCCTTGGTAAGAAAAATATCTTGAGCCCTGGTATTGCTCAGAATGAATTTGAAATTCTTCCGGCATAAACTTTGCAGCAAAGCCTGATAATGTGTAGTTCGTTCCATCAAAAGAGACTTCTTTATCGCTGACTACTTTTACTGGTAATTGTAAAGGGTCAAACAACACACTTTCGCCTCGTGCAATTCCTACCATACTGAATCTAAAAGGCGGCTTCCTTGATTGCTGCTTTGCAATTTCTTTTGCGTCTGGATCAATGGATTGTTTGGAAGGATGAATAACTTCAGGTTTTGTGCCAATTTCGTCAATAACATTTATCTGCTGAGATTCATTCTTCTCCTGCATGCCAAGCCTAAGTTCAACCAGGTTTTTACCTCTGTAAGAAAAATATCTCGTTCCTTGATAAACTCCAGAAGAATTTTGAGCTTCTTTAGGCATAAATTCGGATGCGAATCTAGATAAGGTATATTCCCGAGTTTGACACCTATTTTTGCAGATGAGACCAGACGCGCTCTGGGTTCTTCTGCAAAAAATTTTACCGTCTTTGTAGCGTAAAAGTAGCGTGTTTTAAAAAATTCAGGTATAATATCCCTACAGTAGTCGGAGTCGGAAAAATGCCCTTGCATGTTTCAGTGGTTAAAGTTAAAAATCATCAATACATCCGTGTC
>Ga0209064_1001514_pt1 | contig 34660 bp, 27 predicted proteins | sample Inofromicrocosms_FD_187498 | JGI IMG/M metagenome (GOLD analysis project Ga0209064, IMG submission 187498) | Mouse cecum microbial communities from Vienna, Austria - Inoculum for glucosamine and mucus D2O microcosms (SPAdes) (version 2) | ecosystem: Host-associated > Mammals > Digestive system >... | reverse complement strand
CTCTGTCTGTATGGCCCGGGGCCTACGCCCCGGTTTGTCCTGTGGCATCGTTGTCAATGTTCTCTCCCGCTCCCGGGGCGTCTGCCGCGCTCGGCTCGTTTCCCGTTTGCGGTTGCAAAATTACAACATTTTTCCGCCCCACGCAAGCGTTTTTATGTTGTAGAGCATATTTTTTTATTTTCTTAGTCGTAACTTGCTGTGCATTAATAGAATTAACAAATGTTAAAAATTTTCAGTTTTATTAATTCAAAAACTTTTTACGCTTCTACGATGTTATTATAGCATCCGTGTGCACCTAAAAAATGTGCGCACACAGGTAAAAAATCTTATCAATTATGTGATTCTACCCTAATTTTTAAATTTTCCATGCTGAGATTTATGAAGCGACCTCGTCCACAAGTGGCTTATGCCTATCAAAGCCTCTCCTCTGTTCCCTTTGTCATTTTGCTTTTGTCGGTTTTGCTCATTTTTTCTATTGTGCTCGCCACCCACAAAAGCATATTTGAAGGATGGTTTTAGAAATGCCTAAAAAAGAACCCGACACGAGTCTCCTCCTGTCGGGTTCTTTTTATTCTTAAATGCCACCATCCCTCTTTTTATATAAGGCTAAACTGAATGACCGGGCGCCATTAACTGCACCTCATAAGGAAAACCGCGAAAAAGCAAACCTCATGCCTTTATTTAAGGCATGTGTCAAGACACTTTCTTAATTGCTTGTTGTCAATCGCGATGAATCTCTTCTGCGGGACTCCAACGATACAGGCGATCGGAAGAACGCACCTTGTCGGGCACAGGAATCGAGAAACGATCACCCTTCTTCACCTCATCAACCGGCTTGAGGTCTACCCTCAATTCCTCTATTCTGAAAATCAAGGCTCCTGTGGTAGGCCCGGTGATTACCACTTCGTCGCCTACCTTAAGGCTTCCTGCCTCCAGCTGGAACTCACCGATTCCGATTTTTGGGAAATAGCGCATAGCCTTTGCGGCATACACTTTGGTGCGCGTAGCCGATGAGCCATACTTTTTGCTCCATTCGCCAAGTCGCTGGCCAAGATAGTAACCATTCCAGAACCCTCTATTAAATATCTTTTCGAGCCGGGCATCCCATTGCGCCACCTTCTCTTCAGAGAAAGTGCCATCACAGATAGCCTCCAGCGCCTCCGAATAACACTGCACTGCCTCATGCACATATTCAGGCCCCCTCGCTCTTCCCTCAATCTTGAACACAGTCACCCCGGCATCAACCATCCTGTCGAGGAAATGAATGGTTTTCAAGTCCTTAGGCGACATTATAAATTTATTGTCCACAACAAGTTCTTCATCAGTCTCACGGTCGCGGACAGTGTAGGAACGACGGCATATCTGATTGCAGGCACCTCGGTTGGCACTTGAGTTCATCTCATGAAGGCTCATGTAGCACTTTCCGCTCACCGCCATGCACAAAGCACCATGGCAAAACATTTCCAACCCGACTCTGCCTCCATTGGGGCCTTTGATATTTTCCTTTTCAATTGCCTCGTGGATAGTTTTCACCTGGTCAAGGTTTAGTTCTCGGGCAAGCACCATCACATCAGCAAATTGGCTATAGAATTTTACGGCCTCTATGTTGGTTACATTCACCTGCGTGGAGATATGAACCTCCTGGCCTATCGACCTTGCATAAAGAATCGCAGCCATATCGGATGCTATTATTGCCGAGACTCCCGCCTCTTTCGCGGCGTCTATAATCGAGCGCATAAGCCGGAGGTCTGAATCATAGACGATTGTATTGACCGTAAGATAGGTCTTTACACCTTTCGAACTGCATTCCTCCACAATATGACGCATATCGTCGGTGGTGAAATTGGAACTTGAACGCGAGCGCATATTAAGTCCCTCTATTCCAAAATAGATTGCATCTGTGCCGGCTGCCAAAGCCGCCGCAAGCGATTCCCAGCTCCCCACGGGAGCCATTATCTCAAAATTTTTCCTGTTCATTTTGCCAAATAATAAGTAACCGCCCCGAATGTAAGGGATTTCCATTTTATATCGGAGAATCCGGCCTCGCGCATTATTTTAGCCATAGCCTCGCGTTGCGGGGCAGCCGCTATGCTTTCCGGCAGATAAGTGTAGGCACGGCTGTCGCCGCTCACCATTCTGCCTACCATCGGAATCAAATGGCGCGAATAAATCCTGTAGCCCAGCCCGGTCAGTTTACCCTCCGGGCAAGAAAGCTCTATCACGCAAAGCACCCCATCTTTTTTCAAAACCCTTCTCATCTCTTTGAGCCCAAGCAAAAGGTTTTCAAAATTTCGCACCCCGTATGCCACTGTTATAAGATCGAAGCCACTGTTACGGAAAGGGAGTTTAAGACAGTCGGCCTTTCCGAAGGCTATCAGGTCGGCTGCGGCAGGCGGCATGGCATCAAGTTTTTTTCTTGCCACATCAAGCATACCGGCAGAAAGGTCTATGCCGGTGATTTTTGCCTTAGGAAGCATTTCGTGAAGACGGAAAGCCACATCGCCTGTGCCTGTGGCCACATCCAGGATCTCCGACACATCATCCCTTGGCCCTGCGCTCGTGTTTACCGACTGATTCAGAAGTTCAACAGCTGCTTTCAGCGCCTTGTCTCGCCAACGGCGATGAAGGCCGAAAGTCATGGCAGTGTTCATAAAATCATAGGCCGGTGCAATCGAATCGAACATCTCCTCCACCTGCTCCCCCTTGTCTCTATTGCAGTCATAGGGATTAATTCTCTCGGCTCCTTCCGGAGTGTGGCGTTTGTCGTCAAAACTTGATTTCACTCTCAGATGTAATTAGAGGTTCTTAAAGAAGGAACGGCGGCGGCGGTGCTGGCGATGACCAAAATATTCCCACTGGCCTTGCACTTTGGCGTTGGTTTCCAGCTCAGGATTAGACTCGGCAGACTTATATCCATATTTGATATAATATGGTATCAGGTCCTGAAACAAAAGCGCATTCACACCCTTGTTCTGATATTCAGGCTTGACAGCCACCAAAAGAAGATCAACCCTGTCATTCTTCCCCTTAAGACCTTTGAGAAGATACCACCATCCCAGAGGGAACATCTTACCCTTGCTCTTCTGCAACGCGCGACTCATGGATGGCATCGATATGCCTACCCCCACAAGCTGGTCTTCCTTATCAACCACCAGAGTCACAAGGTCGAGATTAAGGAGACCGAGATAAATATTTATATAGTAGTCAATCTGCCGCTCTGTCAACTTAGAATATTCATACAGCCCGTCGTAGGCATCATTAATTAGATGAAACAATGCCCTCCCATATTCATTCTTAATGCGTTTGCGACTCTTATATTTGAGCACTTTCAGCCCGAATTTCTTTTTTACAATATCGGCTATACGGTTATGCTTATCCGGTATTGAATCAGGCACATCCATCATAAATTCCACCCAGTCAGACTCTTTTTCATATCCAAGCCTCTCGAGGTGCTGCGGATAATAAGGGTAGTTATAGATGGTGGCCATTGTAGAGAGCTCCTGAAATCCTTCAACGAGCATTCCCTCATGGTCAAGGTCTGTGAATCCGAGTGGACCGATTATCTTCTTCATCCCTTTGGCCCTCGCCCAGTCCTCCACAGCGTTCATCAGCGCTTCCGACACCATGGGGTCGTCGATAAAATCAACAAAACCGAATCTCGCCGTAGCCTTTCCGTGGCCTTCATTCACCTGCCTGTTGATAATCCCGGCAATGCGCCCTGCCGGCTTGCCGTCGCGGTAAGCCATGAAATATGCGGCATCGCAAAATTCAAACGCCGGATTCACCCCCGGTGAAAGAGTGGCCACGTCGTCAGAGACGAGAGGCGGCACATAATATGGATTGCCGTCATACAGGTCGATCTGAAACTGTGTGAATTTTTTCAGATTTGACTTTGTTGGTTCTATGCTCTTTATTTCTATCATTTTATTTGGCATTACAGAGTTCTCACTCCATGACATTCAAAACGGGCACGCAACAATGCAGTCCCCATTGCATTCCGCCGATTGGCGCCATTTCATTACACGAATGAAAGCCACATAAGAAGAGCGGCCATCACAGCTATGAAAACGCACAGGAACACATAAAGTTGGCTCGAGCTGCGACGTTCCATTGCAAGCTGAAGATCAGCCACGGTGCGATATGAACTATCAGGATCTTCACATTTCTTTGCAATCTTGCGCAAATGGGGAAGAGAGGCAGGAAGATTGTCGAGCACCTCATTTATCACCTTGCCATAACTTTCAATATCAACACGTGTGTCTTGTTCCGACAGGGTGTCGGCCTGATCATAGCCCACATTAGCGAGCTTTAGATTCTCATTATACTCAGTGAATATTATCGAGTCGGGAGTGATAGGCACATGCTGTATATGATTCTCCTGAATGTATTCCATCGCATCGAGAAGCTGGGTCTGAAGGCGATGCACAATTTTCGGCGTGAGCCTTTTCTCATCAATCAGCCGGCGAAGAGAATATCCGTAGGCGTCATCTGTGATTATAGCCTTTCCAACGCCCGGCACTATTTCCATATCATTGACCATCACGATATTAGGATGACAAAGATTATAGCGTATGTCAAACTCCTTTTCAAGTATGGCCTGATATTCGGGCTTGTCGGCATACTCCGGTTTCAGAGCCTTCAGCATCACCCATTTGCCATGCTTGCGCACAGTGTAGACATTATAATACTTCTCTTCCCACTCAGGAAGCAGATGGAGGTCTGACCATTTCCCCGAAGGGTCGTTGATCGGAATCTTTTTTTCTTCTTTGCTGATATAGCTCACGTTAAATAGTTTTATAGTTGCGGAGAATAATTAAGGACATGCCGCCACAGACCGCATCCCCGGCCTGTGGCGACCCTATTTTCAGTTGATTATGTCGAATCCGGTGTATTTGCGCAGGCATTCCGGCACCACGATTCCGTCGGGTGTCTGATTGTTTTCAAGAAGCGCGGCCACTATTCTCGGCAAAGCCAGAGCAGAGCCGTTGAGTGTGTGGCAAAGTTTAATCTTCTTGTCAGTGTCACGATAACGGCATTTCAGGCGGTTTGCCTGATAAGTCTCAAAGTTAGACACCGAAGAAACCTCAAGCCAGCGCTGCTGGGCGCCGCTCCACACCTCGAAATCGAATGTAATTGCCGAAGTGAACGACATGTCGCCGCCGCAAAGACGCAGTATGTGCCACGGCAGTCCGAGTTTTTCAAGCAGACCCTGCACATGGTCTTTCATCTCTTCAAGAGCGGCATATGAATTTTCCGGCTTCTCTATGCGCACAATCTCTACCTTGTCAAACTGGTGAAGGCGGTTGAGCCCGCGCACATCCTTGCCATAGCTTCCGGCCTCACGACGCCAGCACGGAGAATAGGCGCAATTTTTCTTCGGAAGGTCATCGCCGGATATGATCACGTCGCGATATATATTGGTGACAGGCACCTCTGCCGTGGGGATCAGATACAGGTCGTCAAGATTCACATGATACATCTGTCCCTCCTTGTCGGGAAGCTGGCCTGTGCCGTAGCCTGAAGCGGCATTCACCACAAATGGAGGCTCCACTTCCGTATAGCCTGCCTTCCATGCTTCATCAAGGAAGAACTGTATGAGGGCACGCTGAAGGCGCGCTCCCTTTCCGATGTAGAACGGGAATCCTGCGCCTGTAACCTTAACGCCAAGTTCAAAATCTATAAGATTATACTTCTTTGCCAGATCCCAGTGAGGAAGCGCATCCGCGCCGAGTTCCGGAATAGAGCCGCCGGTTTTCTCCACCACGTTATCAGCGGCAGTAAGGCCCTCGGGCACAGCATCGCATGGAAGATTAGGCACTGTCAGAAGAAGGTCGGTCATGCGCTTCTCGCAATTCTCCAGGCAGTCCTGCAGCCCTTTAGCCTCCCCTTTTATGGAAGCCACGCGGGCTTTGGCCTCTTCCGCCTTTTCCTTTTCTCCGGCCTTCATATGTGCGCCGATAGAGGCGGCAAGTTTCTTAAGCTCCGAAGCGTCGGAATCACATTTCTGCTGCAGGCGACGGCGCTCGGCATCTATCTCAAGAATCTCAGTGATGACGGCTTTTCCGTCGAAACCTTTCACGGCAAGGCGTCTCACAACGAAATCGGGATCCGCCTTTATGGTCTGTAGTGTTAACATCTGTTCTAATGAGTGATTATTAATTCACAATGTGCAATCGGATTCCACTATAGCTGTCTGCCGATTACCCGAGGAGTTCTTTAACCTTTGCTGAAATGAGTTTTCCTTCCGCACGCCCGGCAAGACGCTTTGTCGCAACGCCCATCACCTTGCCCATCTCCTTGGGGCCGGCGGCTCCGGTCTCGGCTATGATGGCCTTTAATTCAGCCTCAAGTTCTTCTGCCGAAAGCTGCTTCGGAAGATACTCCTCTATAACAGCCGCCTCAGAGAGCTCATTTTCCGCAAGCTCCGGACGATTGTTCTCTTCATAAATTCTGGCGCTTTCTTTGCGCTGTTTCACCATCTTAACCATTATCTTGGTTGCGTTCTCATCGGTGAGTTCACCGTTGGCGCCTTTGGCTGTCTTCGCCTCAAGAAATTCCTTCTTCACGCCGCGAAGAGCCTCAAGCCTGACTTTATCGCGAGCAAGCATTGCCTTCTTGATATCTTCGCTTATCTGGTCAAAGAGATTCATATGCTGTTGTTTTTATAGTTTCTTTATTAATGACATTCCATTATACGGCTTCGACCCACCCGAATCAGTGAAAACGCGCCTGCTTCACATCTTCAAGTGAGTTTAAAACCTATTAAAATGCAAAAATACTCTAAAAAAGCGGTTCACGCAATTCTAAACCCGTTTTTTATGCCAATAAAGCAATATTTCATGAAATCGGAATTACATCTTTGATAGTTACGCACTCTCTCAACGACCGGATTCTCCGCGCTTAAACACAGACCCGCGCTTTTCTCATTAATTGAAAAACGCGGGCCTCGCTATTATCAAAATATTACCTACTGTTCTGACTGTGCATCAAACGGATTTTTCTGTCAGTAGCTTATCTCGATATCCGTATTTGCAAGGCATGACGCTGACGGTGAGTTTATTGTAAGACATTTGGATGGCGCGTCATAACTCCATGCTGCGCTTTTGAGTTTTTTGCCATTCAGCGACACCTTCTTCGGGTTGCCGGCATTATGCACAAGCACTTTCCACGACCTGTTTTTTGCAAGTCCTTTATCAGAGCCTCTTCTCGGAGATATTGATATGACCTCCTTCTTGCCGCTAAACGAATGAGTCATTGAAGTGGCGGCAAATTCAGTTTCATAATTGCTGTTGTCGCCGCTGTCTTCATAAAGAGAAGCCGAGCCGTCGGCCCCCGACACCACATTCAGCACAAGTTCCTCCGGACGCTCAGTGACATTCTTCACAGATGAAGGATTGAACGGAATCATCGACCCTGCCTTATAGAAATACGGAATCTCATCAAGTGCAAACTCAAGAGTGTTCACGCCCGGCCCCTTAATCATTCTGCATCCGCTGACATCCCACCATTCACCTTCTGGAAACCATATCTCCTTTGCCGACTTCTTACCTTTTTCTGCGGCCTCCACAATCGGGGCAACCAGAATGTCATCTCCAAAGAAATATTCACCCTCATAGTTGTATGCTTCATCCATCTCAGGATATTCATAGTAGAGCGGGCGGCACATCCCGATTCCCGTATCATGGGTTTTGCGGGCCATTGTGTAGATATACGGAAACAAGGCATAACGCAACTTCACCGCGTCGAGCATGTCAGGGAAATTCGGGAACTTCCATATCCTTCGCTCTATGCGCTCCTCTTTCGTGGCATGTGTGCGGAATATCGGAGTGAACACCCCAAACTGCACCCAGCGCAACACAAGCTCCGGGTCGTTTACGGTCTGCTCATCAGAAAACACGTGCCCCCCAAGGTCATGCCCCCAGAAAGCATATCCTACATTCGACGCTGTGGATGTGAAATAAGGCTGAAAAGCAAGAGTCGGGAAATTTATCATAGCGTCGCCCGAAAAACCTATCTGATAACGATGGCTGCCAAGGCCTCCCCAGCGGTGGAATATCACTGGTCTGCGATCCGGCCTGTTTTTCTTCATTTCATTAAAGAACACATGATTACACCAGAATGTCTCGCCAAGAGAGGGAGTCAGTTCGCTTGTGAGATGCTGCTGCCAGTCGAGCCACCAGAAATCCACCCCCTCCTCCTCATGATCTCTTATGACATTTCTGAAAAATGATTTTGTGAAATCAGTGAAATCAAGACTCCAGGCAATATTTCCGCCATTATCATATTTTCCGTCCAGCTCCGACTTCATCGCAGCATAGTAGCCGGGCGATTCAACACTGTTAACACCGTCGGCCGGATGAAGATTGAGAGCAATCTTGAAGTTATTGTCATGTATCTCCCCAAGAAGTTTTTCTGGCTCAGGAATAAGTTTTGTGTTCCACGACCAACCGGTCCATCCTCCAATATTCTCGGATCCGCATGAGGGGTCGCCGTTCCAGTGCCAGTCCATGTCAAGAATCATCACATCGGCCGGAATGCCGTTTGCATTAAGTTCCTTCATTATTTCGCGATAATCATCTGCTGAATAAGAAGCATACTTGCTATACCAATATCCGAACACATAATCCGGAGGCAGCGGAATGCTCCCGGCTATTTTCGTGAAATCACCTATAGCCTTCTTATAGTCTGTGCCATAACCCATGAAATACACATCCATGGCTTCTTCATCACGACGAGGGCTCCACCAGTCGAATCCTATTTCTCTATTAGGCTCAAAGGCGAATGAACGGCTGCCGTCGGGGCGCAGCGCAGACCATGAATCGTCAATCACAGCCCATCCAGACCGGGAGATAACTCCATTTTCCATCTCTCCCCTTTTATTGTCGCCGACACTTCCGTCGAGAGTGCGGCACGTCCCCTTCAGGTTAAGTGGGTCAGGCTTGCCGGGATACCACGTTTCCGGTTTTCCATTGACATCAAGCGTAATCGAGAGATTAGCGTCAGACGCCGGCTCCGTGGCTGGACAAGTCCCTTTCCTGTATTTAAGGGAGATCTTGTCGGTGGTGATATACACAAACTCCGAGTCTGACGTGACCTTAAATTCAGGCACCACGTCCATGCGGCGATTCTGAACAGCGAATGTGGCGCGGTCCTCAAAATTTCCCTTGTCGCTATACTCTATTCTCACCATTTCGGGTGTGAGCACTGTGAATCGCGCCTTATCTACAGTCACTACCGCATCAGGCGATGCCACCGGATTGTTTTCTCGCGCCATCGATGCTCCTGCAGAAACAAGACTCGACGCCAATATGCACTGCCGAAGCAGGCAACAAACATTTTTCATGATTCTAATGTAATTATTATTCATGGATAGCTCATGGCACAACAATCAATATCATGCCATGCGCTTTCAAAGTTAAGGATAATTATTAATACTTAAGCCTCCATAAATAAAAATTAAGCACGGTCTCCACTATATATAATTGAGGATCAACGCTAAACCGAATGCCTCCTGTTTTATTTTTAAGACCGGCATTAAAATCCGGGTTCAACAAGATGACCTGATTTAATCATTCCGCCGGCACTTGTCATCCACGCGGCGCTGACTTTCTGAGAGCCCACGCCCCGATAAGCAGACACAAAAACAGACACCCGATTCCCACCATAAAAATGAATGAGGCCGATGTGGCGTCGGCAAGAAGCCCCCACCCTCCGGAAGCAATAGCGCCTCCTGCTGCAAGCGCAATAGATATCACCGAATATATTCGCGCATAGTCGCGAGAGCCGAACACACTCCTTGTGAGCATCGCAGTCTGCACCGTGACTCCGGCATAGGCCCATCCGAAAAGGAAAGCGCCGCCCATGATGGAGGCAAGCGCCCCCGCGCCTGCGAGAAGCACAGCAAGCCCACCCATGCCGCAGGCCGTGGTGACCACAACACCGGCCATGCAGTTGCGGTCGTTTACCCATCCCAGCACCAGTTTCCCGACCGTGACACCGGCCATTACGGCAGCCGCCGTCAACGATGCCTGTTCAAGCGAGAAACCGTGGTCTGTCACATAGCCCGGAATAAACAGATTGAGCGTGGAGGTGCCCATCATGACAAAGGCGAACAATATGAGCCCATAGAAAAGTGGGCTGCGAGCCGCCTCTGAATATGTCTTGCCCTCTGCCTGCACTCCGCTTTTGCTCGCGGCGGCTTCTGCTATCCCGTATGGCTGAAGCCCGATGTCGGAAGGGCGGTCGCGAAGAAGCAACCCAAGAAGCGGCGTTACAACGGCAATAATTATGACGCCGAACGCACCATATGCCCATCGCCATCCCCATTCGGCTATCATCCAGCCGGCCATAGGATTGAAAAGCATCCCGCCTATGCCTGAGGCTGCGCTGCAGATTCCGATCATAAGTCCTACCTTTGAGTGAAACCACCGGTTGACCAATGTCGGGAAGCTCAGATAAAGAAGGAACGCAAGAGTCACGCCAAGCACTCCGCCGGCTATATAAAATTCCCAAACATTGTTGAAGAATCCCATCGCCAGGAATGTGGCGCCCATAAGGGCGGCATTGCCGGTGAATAGCCAGCGGGCGCTATAGCGCTCAAGCATACGCCCGGCAATCGACAACATCAGCGTGGAGGTGACATACATCACCGACATATAAATGCCGAACTCACCTACCGGCACTCCCAGCGACTCACTCACCGGACGATAAAAGATTCCCGCGCAACTGAACGTAAGCCCGACATTCACACCCATCATCAGGCAACAGCAGGCCACAATTATAAACCCATAGTGCATTTTTCGCGAGGAATTACCCGCAAAAGGAGTGCCATCGGTCTTGGAATTTGATTTCATGTTTTAGATATGGTTAGTTAAAGGTTATCTATATTGAAAAATGGTCGGGAGCCCGTTAAACGCCGACTTGTCTGCAAAGTTAATAATAATCGCATAAATTACGCAACTTGAAGACATGCCAATGAACAAATTGTGTAAAAAAATATCTTACGGACGAAATCGTGTGTTTTTCATGACAATAAATTTGTAAATCAATAACCTAATGCCTACATTTGCATTGTGAAGAGACCAAACGCATCATACCCTCTTGCAACCTGCATGAAACACGTCATTTCAATCACGGGAATGATTTGCGTCTATACGCTCTTTTTCTCTTTATTCTTTTCTGCGTGTGCAGACCACGAACCTGCAGAACCGGGACTCTCCGCTTTGCAAATCTCTTTTAGCATCTCACCCTCTTCCCTCCCTACAAGAAGCGACAATACCCCCGCCATATCTATGACGAAAGGGTCTCCCGCTGAAAACGTCATCGACAGCAACGACCTTTTCATCGCATTTTTCGACAGTTCAGGGAAACAGGTGGCTGTTGCATACGACTCTGCCAGCCCCGACCTTTTCTGCATCTCGCCTTCCGATGAATCAATCAGCGTGACAGCAACCCTGCATCTGCCACTCCCTGAAGGGAGACTGAAAATTGCCATAGTGGCCAATGCCGGAAACTATGGCATGTCCGACAGTTTCAAAAATTCATCACTCTCTGACCTTAAAGGCTCCATATTCTTTTTCCCTACTTCCGAAAACAGCAATGAAAATTGCCTCATACCGATGTATGGAGAAAAAGAGATTGACATAGTTAGCGAAGGTGGCACAAGCTTGAACCTCGGAGAGATTCCTCTCACAAGGGCATTGGCTAAAATTGAAATAGAAAATAAACTGACAGACGGATGGAGCATCACTGAAGCCGCGCTGACAAAATATTCCAAAACCGGCTCCATAGCGCCTTTGGAAAGCAATGAGGGCGCACCCTCTTCCCCGGAAGGAGGATTGGATTATGGAGCGAACTTGCCGTTTAATAAATCTGCCGACAACAATTCATTCTATCTTTATGTGCCGGAAATGGAGCTCTCCGACAATCCCCGGAGCGACGAAAGGAGCATAAAACTCACTTTGACCAACGGTCAGGAAGAGAAGGAGTGCCGGCTATGGATTGCCCCTTACATCAATGGAGAGCCGTCAGCATCCGACAACCCAATGTGGCAGAGACTTCTCCGCAACCACATCTACCGGTTCTCAGTAACATCCTTCACCCCCGCCATCGAAATCTCCTCCACAATCCGAATCATTTGGTACGCAACTGAATCTGGTAAATTTAGTGACACGAATCCATACATTAATTTTTGGACATCCACATCAAAACTTCCATCCACAATATATTGGCCTAATAAACCTACCGTCCTTAAGGCACTTAGCCTGAACCCTTCTCATCCTGATAAAGCATACAATTATCGCTATCATGAACTTGATCTACATAATTTGAACCTTAGTTATGATGACATATATTATCAGATATTACAATCCGGACAAGAATACACGGAACCCGAAGCGTATTTGGGAAAATTGCTTTCAAAAGATGCGACACGTCTTGAAAACAAAGACGGACTGACCTATGTCTGGCTTAATAATCCAATTATAATATATGATTATCCTCAACTTCCGGTATCATCCGGTTATCGGATATATTGGAAAACTAAAGATATGCCTTACTCATTAAGGATATTATATAAAAGCACGACAATTCAAAACATTACTGACATACATCAAGATAGCCGAGGATATTATTATGCAGGCTTCAAAACAACTGACACATACCGGGATTTAACCTACAACATTGACTATGGTTTATCTTCAGGGAATTTTTCGTCGCAAGACATCTTCATTCAGAACATCGATGGCAAGGACTACTTCGTGTTCTACGTCAACTGAAAAAAGGGCCGGCAAAGTCACCTTTACCGACCCTCTCCAATCTATCTTATACTAATGAGGTGTTATTGTTATTTCACAAACACTTTTGCGCTCTGACTTCCTGACTTCACCATATATACACCCTTCTGCATCTGAATGGTTTCATCGTTGCTGTCAATACGGCCGCCATACACCACCTTGCCGTCGGCAGATACAACACTTGTCTCCACGCCTTCAAGTCCTTTGAATAGTATGCAGCCTACACCACCTGCAATTGAAGCGCCGGCTTCTACGGCAGATACTCCCACTGTCGTGCCCTGTATAGCCACATCTTCAAGATATACAAACTGGCTATACGTCTCATACTCAACATTGAGATACACCTGCACCCAGTCTTTGCCGATAAGTTCTGCCGGCAAACGGAATGTGTATGTCTGCAATCCTTCAGTTTCCGATTTCTCAACGCTCCCGATCTCTACAGACTTCGAGCCATAAGTTTCACCGGACAAAGTAACTTTCGGCATATTCGACCCATTAAGCAACGTGATCGACAATTCAACCTCTTCACACCCCTTAGTCGTGAATCGGGGGAATCCAAGCATTCCCTTTGTATCGTCATACCAAGTGGTTCCAAGCATTCCTATTGTCTCACCGGTGTAAGAGCCGTCTACATTCTGGAGATATTCAAACTGCCACTGCTGATAATTATAAGAAGCATCCGGAGCATATGTTATCCATGGCTTAAATGAAGCGCCGATATAAGGATCGTCGAAATTTTCATTCACCGGCAACGCATATGGGGTGCCGAGCATAGTGTTTATAGCCACCATTTTGTCGGATACGCCTTCTGAATTGCGAGTCTTAACTCCAAGTTGTATTAAATCTTGCGGCGAACCTTCATCCATTGTGTACACAAACGAAGTGTCTTTGACATCCTGTGCATATACCTGCCAGAACCATCCTACATAATTCTCTTCATAACGATATATGTCGAACGTAACCTCTTCCGGATTTACATAGCCACCGTCCTGGCCTGTAGTCGGGCGGCCCCATTCAAGCCTTGTGCTCATCATATCTTCCGAAGGAGTGGAACTCAAATAAGGAACCTCTGCCGGAATCTCAACTCCTGTAAACACATCAACCGACACTGCCATACCATTCGATTCGCCGTCAGAAACGATAATCTTCAATGTGTTATTGCCTTGAACAGTAGCAACAATAGCCTCTACTCTTTCTCCAGGTTTCCCTTTTACTTCTGTATCTGCAACATCAGATGAAATTTTCGCAACAACCTCTTCATCCGACGGCATCGCCTCGCCATTAATCATAATGACCGGCATTTTAAAACCGACACGAGCCTCAAGTTTTCCTTCAGCGCCCGGCTCTACACTGATCTCTGTTGCCACACCCGGCGATGTAGGAAGCACATTGTCATCAGTTATGCTGAAATGCATGGCCAACACTCCTAACTGCCATTCAGAAGAAGTGCAATGCAAGGCAACATAATATGTGCCCGGTGCAGGAGCCTGGATGAAACCATAATAATTGGCAGGAATCTCATTAGGCTTAAACTCGCTAATCACAGTCGACACATATCCGTCAGGATTTGGTGCGTTGCAAAGCATAACCTCTACAGATTCCTCAGTGTACCATTCGCCCCATGTAAACGCATCAAAAGAGAATGTGTAAAGACGGCCGGCATCCTTAATATCTACGGGCGGGAGGAACAGCCAGCTGTCTTGCTGCACTTCCGACATGCCGGATGAAATCACATTTCCTTCTGCAATCTCAGTATACGACCATCCAACTCCATTTTCATCATACTGCCTCATCATAAGGAAATCCTCATACGTGGGCTCCAGATATACCGGAAGCTGCATTGGCTCTCCGGCGCTTACTACATTTGACTCACCCGACATCTCACTCTCCATTCCATGACAAACAGCCTTGACAGAAGCTGTATAGAGGCTCAACGGCTTGTCAGATGGAAGTTCTATCGCCAACACGGTTTCTTTCGTATCTCCCACAAGTTCTCCATTTATATACACACAATAAGACATGGCCTCAAGATCGAGATATGCATTGTGCATGCCTTGCGTAACGGGCTGCCAGCTAACTTTATTGTCAGTAAGCACAACACCCTGGGGAGCCACAGGCGTGTCGTTTCCTATGTATGACCTCGTTTCTGCCCTCGAACTTGCAACACCGTCTATTGCCACGGTAAGGCCAAATGTATGCATAGCGTCGGTGAGGTTCTCATATTTCACATCTACAGTCTTTCCCGGGGCAACTTCTCCGGTTGAATGCACTTCTCCATCAAGATACGAAGTGTATGTAAGGTTGCCTTCAATAGTTTGTCCTGACATATACGACAATGGCGTAGAGAACACAACAACCCCATTGGTCGCCCCCGGAGCAAAGTCAATCCCAGACACTGCCGGACGTTTCGGACGTTTCGGGTTGATGCGGTCGTCAGTACAGAACAATGCAGAAAATGTCTCTCCTGACGAGAAATTCTCATATATCTCCACAGATTGGTCTTTGACATCAATAATAGCCATAGACGAAGTGTTGTCTTCCTGAATCACATTCCAGTAATACACATCTTCCGCAGGATAATAAGACATGCCGGTGACATAATTGCCATACCCCTCTATAGGAAGCCGGAAAAGCACTGTCTGATAACCTTTTGAATCTATTGACACAAATTCGCCCTTGCTATTTATGCCGTATAGTGAATCCTCATATTTGTTATAGCATATTGTAGGGCACAGTTCTTCTGCACCTACAGTTCTGATAATGTCATAGATTTCAGGTGCATCCGGGAATGAACACATAAACACGGGCGACGACCCAAGCTGTCCGTATCCATAAACACGTCCATCCATTTCATCATAAGCTCCTGTCTGCATCACCACTACTCCCTCTTCCTGATCCAACGGAACCTGAATAGTGTCTATAATTTCTCCTGTAGCAGCATCATACTCAACATAAACATTGTTAATGAGCTGGCCACAAATTATCTGATAGACATAGCCGCAAAGCTTGTCTCCTATCATCCAGCCTGTCTGCAAAGACACCTGATTCTCTTCGTAGAACCCATCGGCCCATTTCATTGTGACGCCATCCTGACCGAATTCGTATAACCCCGGTGCAACAGAATACCTATCTGAATAATTCAGCCATCCCAAAAGCTCTGCCCCCTCTTCTGTCAAACGAAGATGAGAATTGCCGGATGTTGCCGCAACAGCCCGCTTTTTTGGGGAAGACATCACTCCCGACGACGCAATCCCTTTATTATGATCCGAACGAGACGGGAATATCGACATCGCCGCTTTCCCTTCGCCGCGCATACGCATCACCTCTTTGAGAGTCGGCCTCTCATAGGCGACAAGCGCGAATGTGGATGCGGCCAATGCCGCCAACAGTAAAAAGTTTCTTTTCATCTGCTTTTGATTTAGGTTAATAGTATTGTGCAAGATTGACATTCGCAAAATTAAGTTATTAACCAAACACAAAAGCAATGTTTTCTAAATATTAGGTCTAAATTTATGTGCAAGAACAAGAATTTAGACACTTTTCAGCCTATTTGCCGATTCTTATGACGTTTTTTTCTATTTCCCGGATGCTCTCTTGGCCTGCCTGTGATATTCTGAAGGCGACAGGCCGGTGGCCTTTTTAAACAAAGATGAGAATCCCGTGCGCGACCTGTAGCCCACACTCTCAGCTATTGCCTCCACAGTGTAGTTGCCATATTGCTGTGTGTTCTGAAACCGGATGCATGCTTCGCGGATTCTGTATTCATTCAAAAACTGTGAAAAATTTGAGCCGGTCTTCATATTGATAACCTGCGACACAACCCTGGGCCTCGACTCTGCAAGCGCAGAAAGCCGCTCAAGCGAGAATTCAGGCTGGTAGACATCTCCCCCTTTCTCCATGACCTCAACTATGCGCGAATAAAGAATCTCTGCATCTGCATCAGCTATGATGCTCCTTGGCTGAGACCTCGCCACATCAGTCTGAACATCGTTCGCATCTCCGGTTGCTGCAGAATCACATGAGGCATCCGTCTGCTGATTTTTGCATACATCTTTACCTTCTGAAAGCACTCGCAGCCGCTCCACCTCGTCCTGAAACAGTCTATGCCTTGCCATGAACTGGATCTGCTCCTCTATCATCTCCACATTTTTGCGATAAAGCTGTGCAGATTTATTTCTCACCCTTATGTAAGCCCATAAGGCTACAGCAATCAGCGACAATAGCAGCAGCAACGCTACAAAGGCCGCTCCAAGCTGGAAACGCTGCCGACGGTTTTTCCCTGCAAGAGATATAACCTCGTCATTTATCTTCTCTATTTTGTCGATAAAAAGTTTCTCCCCTACCTCATAAAGTTTACTCTCGTTTGAGATTGCATCCTTCCCTTTTAGATACAGATAATGATATTTATCAACTGAATCATTAATATTCAATGCCTTGAAATATTTCACATACAGTTCATGCAAGTCTATCGCAAAATCAGGATTATCTTTCGCCCAAGAGCCATACTCCCGAAGCATTGAATTTGCATCACCATATCTTTGCTCCGAGATATAAAACTCTGCCAATGCCGAAAGTATTGAAAGAATCTGACGCTTGCCATAATCATTGCGTTTATAACCATGTCCGGCCACAGTGTCTCGCGCCACGATTTTTCTGACTTTCTCAAGAGATGACAGTAAATGCTGCTCCCCATCTTCATAATTCCTCGACATCCATAATCTCACACCTTTCACAAATTCTTTAGCAATCTCGCAGTCGGAGTTCATGCGGCTGAATTTATAATCGAGGAAATCTGTTATCTGGCTATGGAACACCGTGTCGGCACCTTCCGTATATGTAAGAATAGCCATGTTGAAGGCTATTCTCGGAAGCAAGTCTTCATTCTTGCCGGCCACTGCGGCATCCCATGCGTCTGCAACATATTTAAACCCGTCGCAAGTGGTGCCGGGAAATATCATTCTGTTGATTTCCCATAAATTAGCAAGATTCACATATATATAAGGAAGCCATCGGGTCATGTGATTTTCCTCGGCAAGCTGCTGGGCAAGCGACAGATATTTATATGCTTTGTCATATTTAAAATACGACACAAGATAAAGTGTGCCCACATGATGAAGAGATTCCACGACATCACTCACTTCTGTAGGAATCGACGCGGATCCTTTATAATACCGGCCTATTATGATGCTAAACGCCTCCAACGCATTCTTATGAGTGGAACGATTGTCAAGACATTCCTTCCCATATTTCACCAGATCCCGTGATGCAAGGGTTTCAAGACTCTTGTAGCAAGACTCTCTCGCGCTATCCTTCTTCCCGGCACGCGCCGCAAACATCCCCGGCTGCATCGAGAAATGCAATGTAAAGACAACTATGAGGATGAGGATTTTACGATACATTCTGCGTTTTTATGATTTGTATGGACACAAAATTAATAAATAATTTCAGCAATGCAAAACAACAATACAACATGCTTCCATTCAAGAGGCCAGGGCCATTACGGCATTGATAATGGCCGCATTATTGGGAAACAGCTGCGGATGTGCCAAGGATATATATCAACAACGACGCATCTTTCGCCGGAACCCTTAATGAACATTGATATTATTGTTTCGACTATAAACTGAAAGATAATATTATTAACAAAGGCTTCCGCTATGGAATCGAATCAGGAGGCAACGAGATTATGTCCGGCAATTTTTCAATCGAAGATATTTTTATACAAAGACAAACGAAAAGGAGAAATATACGCACAATGTAATTTAGAGAGTCCCTCGTTAAAATTACAGCCATGAGTGCATTTACACAGTACACATAATAAATATTCTTAAGATAAACCTCTTTTTAGTTGGAAAATAAAATAATTTGTTGTATATTTGCACATCTCCTCAAAATAAAACCTAATTATCATTTAATTCATTTGCCAATGAAAAAATTTTTTACAGTTACCGCATTAGCGGCAATGGCGGGCATAGGCTCCTACGCTCAGGCAGACCCCGTCTACGATTTCACACCCACAATTCTTAATGAGTTCTTTCAGGAAGTTTATGACTCCAAAAAAGAATGCGACGCCACTGAAGTCCGCATCGATGTCAAGTTTGACGAGGATGTATATTGGGTCAGCGGATTCTCCGCACAATGCTATCTTCTCGACAGCAACAACGAAAAATATGATGAGTGGTGGCCTGATTTCGGCGGCCTCAGCGACGACTATTCAAAATTCTATTTCGGAGTCCGTGGTCTCAACAAGTATGTCGACGCAAACTATACTCTCGTAATTCCTCAAGGTTTGCTCGGAAACCCGACATGGTACTCTAACAACGAATCCGGACGCAGCAACCCTGAGCTCCGTTACGAGTTCAATCCTTGGAAACTTGCAGGCGAACCCCGTGAAGACAAAACAGTATACGATTTTGATCCAATATCCACATCCACAAGCCTGGAAGAAGTAAGAATCCAAGGGCAGAAACAGCTTGAGCTACAATTAGCTCTTGATTTCTCGGAGGCAGTGGCAATATACAGCAATGTCAATGACAAATGGAATGTGAGGGATTCAGAAGGCAACTTCTTGTCAGAAGCCATAATCCGCGCATGGGTGCCGGATGAGAACCCCAGCCAGGTGATTGTCGGCATACGCGGCATCGACCTCAAGACTTCCGCCGACTACACCGTAAGCATATGGCAAGGAGCATTCGGAACACTTGAATGGGCAGCCGAAGACTATTGCGGAGGTCGTTCAAATTCTCCCCTCTCTTATGTGGTCAACCCAAAGAGCACCGCAATTGAAGAGATTGAAATCAACTCTACAACCGACTCTCCCGTCTATAATCTTCATGGCATAAAGATAGAGGGCACAAACCTACAGAAAGGCATCTACATCCGCGATGGCAAAAAATTTGTGGTGAAGTGACAATATCTTCAATAGGCTGAGTCAAATATCAGGATTCAATTCTCAAAAATATATCCGGGCCGACATTCAAGTCAGCCCGGACATTTTTTTGGAGAATCCGGAAAAGGCTTTCCCAATATTACCACATCTTTATATTACTGTCCGCTTAAACTTGATGGCGACAAGATGCCGCTCTTCTTCTTTCCGGCCTTGGAATGCCGGACAAAACCATTGAATATAGCATTAGAGAATAGCGTAATGGCAGCGGAATCAATGATTCTAAACCGCATTATCCACTCTTCAGCACCGTTTCATCTGCTGTCCGAAGAAATTACTACTTTTGCCCAGGGTTAACTATGTTTTGCCGCAAAAGCAAAGCAACCATTTAGGGCTGACACCTGCAATAGGTGCCAGCCCTAATTTTTCATCCGCTCAAAAAAGTTTAGCAGGCGGTAATAATATCTTTAGAGGGCAATCTTGACTGAACCTCCTCCGATTGTCACAACATACACACCCTTGGCATCTGGTGTGAAAGCAAGGTTTTCACCGTTGCCAAGTCCATAAACCCTTCCGTCAGGCCCGCACACAGAAACAGTCAGTCCATCCGGGTTTGCCACATATATCACACCTCCTGAGACATTTACTTTAGAAGCCGCACTATTCTCAACAATGTTAACGCCAGTAACCGTTGATGCTACAAAGTCACTTTCAGCAAAAGGAGACTTCACCTCTCCGTCATATCCTCCCTGCGAATCCAGATGAATCCTGACAGCCTGAGCCTTCTGATAGATTTCATGACCGAGAGCGTGAGCCGGCACCTCAAACTCAAACGTCGTGGGATCCATCATATTTTCGGAAAGCTGCCATGTAGAGAAATAGAACGGATCGTCAAACATATCCCCGGCTTTGTAATTCTGTGAAATTACAATATCGTCAATATAAAGATCTCCATAAGAGCCGGCCCCAAAGAAGGCAATTTTCGAACGGGACGTGCCTTTCGTCAGCTCTATAGAACGGTCCTGCCAGTCAAAATTCAAGTCTTTGAGGTAAACGAGTTCAACCTGGTCATAGTCTCCCTTATCATCATTCCAATTGAAAAGACCTACAATGCAATAAGAATAAGTCTCAAAATTGATATCAAACTCAGCAGCGAGTTTCATGCTTACCGACACTTTGCCGCCATCTTTCGACAAGTCAAGCTCCGGCGATACCCATGCGGTCTGCTCCTGATGCAGAGAAGCCTCATAGAAGAATGGCACGAGACAAATATAATCCTTATAAATCTGGAAATTCTCGCCATACCATCCCTGCTGATTTATGTCTGTCGGGAAATAAAGGCTGGCTATCTTGTCTTCGGCAGGATTCTCCTTGGTATATTCCTCTCCATCTTCATAAAGCGGATGCCTCCATCCGGTGAATGTCTCATTTGTCACAACAAACGGGCCGTCCTGTTCCGCCACCCTTCTTGCGGTCGCATAATAATCATACCCATATGCCGAGACAACTTCTTCCACACCTCCTTCAAACAGGTTGCCTTCAATGCCAACCTGTTGCGCTTTACGCATTTTAGGGGTCACAATGTCAAACACCTCCCGTGGAAGCGGCTGAAGAGAGGAATGCTCGCTGTTGACTGCCTGAACCTGACAAAAATATATGTCATCCAGATTCGTGCCTTCAACCTTATATGAAGTCTCGGCGGTCTCTACGTTGTCGGCAAGCAGAATTCTTTCGCCATACAAATCGTCATACCATACATTGACAATATATTTCTCTGCCCCGTCCACCTGATTCCAGTTCAGGACAAAAGATGTCTCGGTGAAGTCAGTATGTCTGCCAAGCACCGGAGTAGCGAGATAAGGCGTGAGGCTATATATCTTTATGTCATCTATATACATTCCTCCTGAGACGCCCTGCCCTACAATATTGCACAATGTAGAAACTCCGGCCCCCTGATAGACAAGGCGGAATGTGGTCCATTCCTCCGACAGGTTCTCATAATTAACGAAGCTCTCCTCAAACGTATCCCATGTGGGGCCCATATTTCTTGTCTCGGCTGTCTCCACAATTATTGCAGGTGGCATAGTGGGGTCTGCAAGCGCATCTGCCGACACCTTAACCTTGAATTCAAGCACAAATGTGCCGGCATTGGCAGAAAGGTCAAGCCATGGGGTGCTTATCTTTCCCTGAGGAGTCGACATGCTGAACGGGAAATACAGACATCCTCCGGCCGGATAGGCATTACCTATACCCCATCCTTTGTCGCCGGAAATGTACTCGCGTTTCATATTGTTCCACGGATATTCATATTCGGGATTCTCCACAAGATTGCCATTCTCATCGAAAATGAAATTGCCTTCTTCATCAAGAAGCCATTGAGAAATCTCCAAATCAACTGTATAGTCCGGGTTCTCTTCTGTGCCTGTAGTGAGCAGTGAGAAATCTTCTTGCTCAACCAAAGTGAGCGTGCCTATCTTGTCAACCTCTGCGTTCCCTTCATTGGCATACGCAGAAAGCTTCGAAAGGCCACCTTTTCGGGCTACGCCTTCTGAAAAAGCCTGCAACTTGAATGGACTGTCCGTCTTTGAGGTCGCCTTGAAAATTCCGTAATCCTCAGGAGAAACAGATGCCGGAGAAAGGCCATTCGCAAAAAGAGCTGTAGCGCCGATAGGAAGCATACAGATTAGCTTGTAGCAATTTGTCATAAAAAATTATTATTAAGTAAATATTTATTTTTCAATTAAATCCGCCACACTTATCTGTAACCGTTTCCTTAGAAAATTTCCGTTCAAACACATCATATATTTACATCTGTAAAACAGACGGAACCAAATGCCGGTTTCGTTACGGTAGCAACCAGGGAACATTCTTTACATTTATCATGATGTCAGACTTAATTCTTTTACAAAGATATAAGAATCCAACCATATATGCAAATTCATGTGATTATTTTCATTACTTTTTTTCTATTTGCCTAAGTTCCGACACAATCAAGAGAAGCTCATCACGAATTTCCGTCGGGAGCGTCACCCCTCTGACCTGTATACTCCGGCTCCATCCCGCCACATCTTTAGGCAGAAGTGTCATAAGCACATCACGAAACTCCTCTACCTCCTCAGCCGTGTAGCCATCGGCTTCCCGGCCTCGAAAGCGGTCAAGCTCTTCATCGTCGTAATACACTATCTCCCCTGTGAGCGGCGACAGGTTTGTTTTCTCACACACCATGTGCATGCCGCAGCACACCTCGCTTTCAGCTTCGTCTCCTCCTGACGGCAATGTCTCATCGCCTGATTCACTCCCCCTCGAATCTTCCGGCCCGGCAGCTACATCTACACTTCTATCGCCATCCACGGAACCGTCATCCTTATGCTTCCTACGATAATAGAATACGTCGGTGGCATAAAGAATCACGCCTATCACCACCATTGCCGCCAATATCACTAACGCTCCTTGCATAGTTTCATTAATTTTCAAAATCAAATATACCCGGACTAACCACAACCATCACATCTCCCTCCCGCCTGCAGTTCAAGCCCAGTTTCGGAAGTTGCCCCCAGAATCCGGGAAACGATTTATTCACCACATCAGGATTGGCTATCCGCACCTCTCCCATGTGTAATGCCGCCATAGCAAATGCCATGGCTATGCGATGATCGTCATAGGTCTCTACAACCTGACGCCCTACGCTCCAGCAACCTCCACGCCACTCTATGAAATCTTCTCCGACATTTATAGGGTAGCCCAGCCGCTCAAGCTCCGTCTTAATAGCTGCGAGGCGGTCGCACTCTTTAAGCCGCAAATTCTTCACGCCTGTAAACCGGAAACGGCACGCATTGCAAATACAAGCCACGGCAAACGCAGGGACCATGTCGGGATTGTCGCTTAAGTCCGCCTCGATTTCATCAGGAAGGCTGTAGAGCCGCTGGATGCACACCCCATCTTTTTTAAACTGAGACACCACGCCCAGCCGATGAAAAAATTTCACCGTGGCGGAATCCCCCTGCAGCGACTCTTCAGGGGGCACAAGAGAGCCGATTGTCACCGGAGAAAGCATCAACGCGCAGGCTTCATAAAAGAACGATGCCGCGCTCCAGTCTGCTTCAATCTTAAAATCGCCCGGCGCCTTATAGACACCCTCATTCACTTCCACGCAGTCGTCATGCAGGCTCACAGCAATGCCAAACGTGCGCATTACTTTTGCCGTCATCTCGGCATATGGACGGGAAACAAGCGGAGTGGAGAAGCGCAGCCTCATCCCGCCTTCCCACAAAGGGGAAACCAGCATAAGCGCCGATATGAACTGCGAACTTATGTCGCCGCGTATCTCAAACTCTCCACCTTTCAGCCTTCTGCCTGCAATTCGATATGGGCCCTTGCCATCTACGCCTTCAGGGCAAATTTCAGCCCCCGCCTTCACAAGCACATCAAGCAACGGCGCCATAGGGCGCGAGCAGAGCCTTTCCGTGCCGGTGAGCAACACACTTGTTCCTGCCACCGAGGCCGCCACAGCCGCCATGAAACGGAATGCCGTGCCCGAGGCATGCACATCAATCTCTATTTCCCTCTCTCCGCCGGCTGCGCCCTCTTTCAACGCAACCAACGCCCGGCTTATCACTCTGAGATCGTCGCAATCTTCAGGCCGCAGACCGCCCTCAAGAGCGCCTGCCAGATAAGAACACACAAGGAAGCGCGCGCCAATGCTTTTGGACGCCGGGAGCGACACGCCTCCGGCAAAGTCGCTTATTATGTCGATATAGCTTTTGCTATAATATTTTTCCTCTTTTTCTTCCATATCAAAATCGGCTCATGCCACATATTTTCCGGGAATCACCGGCCTATCCTCTCCCTTTGAAAAGCAGGCAGGCGTCGCCATAGGAAAGGAATCGGTAATCCAGCGATAGTGCCTCTTCATAAAGTTTGCGCCAACGCGGCCGCCCGTTGTCATCTCCGAGAAAGGATGACACAAGGAGCAGAAGGGTTGACTGCGGCTGATGAAAATTTGTGACCATCACGTCGACCATTCTCCATTCAAACCCCGGGGCTATCATTATCGCCGTAGAGGCTGTGAGCGTTTCTTCACCCCTTTCCTCAAGCCAACGGACAATAGCCGACAACGCCTCTATTGCGTCAATATCCTTTGACCCGTCTTCATAGGCCCACCATTGGTCAACGTGCAGCGACTCGTCGCCTGCCGCCAGGTGCGCGCCGATATAAGGGAGCGATTCAAGGGTGCGCACAGAAGTTGTGCCCACTGCCACAAGTGGCCTCCCCTCCTGCTTCACCTCTATCAGTTTTCTAAGCAGTTCCAGCGACACTGAGAATGTCTCCGTGTGCATCGGGTGCCCGCCTATATTCTCCGACTTCACAGGCTGGAATGTGCCGGCTCCTACATGAAGCGTGAGTTTACCCACCTCCACATTATGCGCGGCAAGAGCGTCAAACACCGCCGGGGTGAAATGAAGACCTGCCGTAGGCGCGGCCACGGAGCCTTTCACATCGGCATATACCGTCTGATAATCCTGCACGTCGCTGCTTTCCGACTCTCTTTTCAGATACGGCGGGATAGGTATGAATCCGGCGGCGTCAACCACTGAAGCGAATGTCACCTCCGGATTGTCCCATGTGAATTCAATGGCATGGGCATTCCCCTCGGTTGGATCAAGGCGCACGGCTGAAAGAGCGACTGGAGAAGAGCATCCTTCCGGATTTATCTCAAGAGAGAGCGCGCCCTCTTTCCATCTTTTCAGATTTCCCACAAGGCAATTCCACACGCATCTTCCTTTGGCCTGGAAAGTGAGCACATAGTCAGAAGGGTCGAGCGGTTCAAGCAAGAACACCTCAATGCGCGAGCCGGTGGCCTTATGGAATGTGATTCGCGCATTGATCACGCGCGTGTCGTTGCAGACCATAAACGCACCCGGGGGAAGAAGGTCGGGAAGCTCATTGAATTTGCGATGAGCTGCTATCCCGTCGGGGCGAGAAAGAAGCAGCCGGCAGGCGTCGCGCTGCTGAAGAGGATGACGCGGAATGCGGTCATCGGGCAAACAATAGTCGAAATCCTCGATTTTTATATCTTTTACCATAAAATTTTTTCAAATTTATTTTCTCACACAAACCATTATATATCAACAATATAGCTATATTGTTCAAAAATTTGTCGAAAAATTTTTCACAAAATTAGCAAAAAAATTTGGTAGTTACCGAATTTTGATATAACTTTGCACTCGCAATCGGGCGATTAGCTCAGCTGGTTTAGAGCGTCTGCCTTACAAGCAGAGGGTCTGCGGTTCGAATCCGTAATCGCCCACCGAAAGCAAGAAGCGCTAAGAGAAGTGCAGAAAGCAACCTCGCAATAAAATGCGAATCGGGCGATTAGCTCAGCTGGTTTAGAGCGTCTGCCTTACAAGCAGAGGGTCTGCGGTTCGAATCCGTAATCGCCCACTTCCCCGAACTTTTAAGAATATTTCGTATACAATCGGCCTATTCGTGAGAATAAGCCGATTTTGTTTTATCCTCCCCCATAATTAATCAGTTACTTTGCCGAATTCCTCGACCGACTCGCCGGTCACGCCTTTCCACACATACGCCCTTACAGGAGTGAGCGCAAGGTCTTCGCGAATGTAAACCTCCGCGCCGTCAGAAGGGAAGATCTTTCCTTTGAACTCTTCATTCTTTTCCGGCGCCGACAGCTTTCCAGGAGTGGCATATCCTGGAAGTTCACGTGCGTCATACTCCTCGCCGTCGAAAATAGCCCCCGTCGGCGGCACGCTCATTGGCCCCCCTATCGGACCGGTCACTACCGGAGCGTCTGCAACAGAGATCCATTCCGAACAATCCCATGCCGATTCTTGAATGGCATCTATGCGCACGCCTACTTTCCCGCTCTTCCCATAGGCGTCAGCCATGCCGGGAACAATCATAAACGCCGTAGCCAGACCTATTGCAAAATTCTTTTTAACTGAAAATTGTAACACTTTACGATTATTTGCGTCGAGCATTCGCTCAACAATTATTATTACGATAAATTGATATTTACACTGCAATCACACACACTTATTCATTCCAACCGGACAACTGCATATGTATATGAAGATTGCACAAAGCAAAATTACAAAACCGGAGTGCATTAAATCCATAATAATTGTTCAATAACCATAAATCACAGGTCACACACAATTTTGGCAATCATCACAACTTATCGTCCATATCACACTATGTCAATGGCTTACAGAAAAACGCACGCAAGCGATTATCTCTCGCCTGCGTGCGTCGCTTTTATCGGCGGCTGTAGCCCGCCTGTCACAATATCACTAAGTGACTTTTGGCTTATTTCGATTTAAGATACTCGTCGATGGCTTTGGCTGCCTTGCGTCCCGCTCCCATGGCGAGAATCACGGTTGCGGCCCCGGTCACGGTGTCGCCTCCTGCAAACACACCTTCGCGGCTTGTGCGCCCATCTTCGTCGGCTACGATACATCCCTTACGGTTTGTCTCCAGACCCTCGGTGGTTGATTTGATCAGCGGGTTCGGGCTTGTGCCAAGCGCCATGATCACCACATCGCAGTCTATCTCGAAGTTGCTGCCTTTTTTCTCTATAGGGCTGCGGCGACCGCTTGCATCAGGCTCGCCGAGCTCCATCTCCACACATTCGAGACCGCACACACGGCCCTTGTCGTCGCCAATCACACGCACAGGGTTAGTAAGCATTCTGAATTCTATGCCCTCCTGCTTGGCGTGGTGCACTTCCTCAACGCGGGCAGGGAGCTCAGCCTCGCTGCGGCGATACACAATCACAGCCTCTGCGCCAAGACGCTTGGCAGTTCTGACTGCATCCATAGCCACATTGCCGCCGCCGACCACAACCACTTTCCGGCCTTGATAAATCGGAGTCTCATAATTCGGGTCGTAAGCGTGCATCAGATTGGCACGTGTAAGATATTCGTTAGCGGAGAACACTCCGTTAAGATTTTCTCCGTCAATGCCCATAAAACGCGGAAGTCCGGCGCCTGAACCCACAAAAACTGCATCATAGCCCTGATTGTCCAGAAGGTCGTCGATTGTCATGGTGCGACCCACCACAACGTCTGTCTCAATCTCCACGCCAAGTTTTCTTACGGCCTCAACCTCTTTAGCCACAATCCTTTCTTTCGGCAGACGGAATTCGGGAATGCCATACACAAGCACGCCGCCAACCTCATGAAGAGCCTCAAAAATCTTCACCTCATAACCCATGCGGGCAAGGTCGGAAGCACAGGCAAGACCGGCAGGGCCTGAACCCACAATCGCCACTCTCTTGCCGTTGCGTTCAATCTTGGGCGCGGGCAGGTCGCCTGAATGCTCAATAGCCCAGTCGCCCACATATCGCTCAAGCTTGCCGATTGCCACCGGCTCAAACTTTATGCCGAGCACACACGAGCCTTCACACTGGCTCTCCTGCGGACACACTCGCCCGCACACACTCGGAAGCGAGCTGTCGGCATGAATAGTGGCAGCCGCCTCATGAATGTTCCCTTCTGTGATATGATGTATAAACTCAGGAATGTTGATCTGCACCGGGCAGCTTGCCACACACTTCGGATTCTTGCAGTTGAGGCAGCGGGATGCTTCAAGGGCAGCCTCCTCATCGTTGTAGCCGTAGCATACCTCTTCAAAATTAGTGGCCCTTACCTTAGGGTCTTGTTCCCTTACTGGGACACGCGGAATTCTGTTAGCCATTACACTTGCAGTCTTTATTGGGTTCCGAATTAGTCTTTGGGTTGTCGCGATACATGTTCTGGCGGCGCATTGCCTCGTCGAAATCAACTTTATGGCCGTCAAACTCAGGGCCTTCAACACATGTGAATCGTGTCTGGCCGTCAACAGTCACACGGCAGGCGCCACACATGCCGGTGCCGTCTACCATAAGCGCATTGAGCGACACCATAGTGGGTATGCCATATTCCTTTGTGGTCATGGCCGCAAACTTCATCATTATCATCGGGCCGATAATCACGCAATGGTCATATTTCTTTCCTTGATTGTCGATGAGATCTTTCATAAGGCCTGTCACCATGCCATGAAAACCTTCTGAGCCGTCGTCAGTGCAAAGATACACATTCCCTACAGTCTTCATCTCGTCAACATAAGTGAAGATATCTTTTGTCTTTGCCCCGATAACCACATCGGCTTCCACTCCATGCTCTTTGAGCCATTTCACCTGGGGATAGACAGGGGCAGTGCCAACACCGCCGGCCACAAAGAGTATTTTTTTCTTTTTCAACTCCTCCTCAGGCAAATCGAGAAGGTCGGACGGACGCCCGAGAGGCCCTGCAAAGTCTGCAAATGCCTCACCCTCCTGCATGTCGATAATCTTGCGGGAAGAAAGGCCGATGGCCTGGGTCACAATAGTGACTGTGCCCGCCTCAGGGTCATAGTCGCATATAGTCAGAGGGATTCGCTCTCCATAACAATCTGTTCGGACAATTATAAACTGTCCCGGCTTCGCTGACTCTGCCACGCGTGGCGCGAGAACCTTCATTTCCACGATATTAGGGGCAAGCTCTCGTCTGCTTACAATTTCAAACATAGTTCCTTAAGGTTAGATTTAAGTCTGCGCATAAACCCGCTGACGGCATTTATGCACCACAAAAGTAATGGTTATTTCCATAACTCCCAAATTTTAACTACTTTCTTAGCCGTATAACATGACTACTCCATATCGACAGCTAATCTCCATAGCGCAGACAAACACCTCACGCTTGAGGCCGAAAGCACTTATTATCAAACCAATAACAATCTATATATTATCATAATGTCATGCTCTTAAACTATAGCGTTCCAACGAATCATAAGACAAATAAAGTTGGTAATCCGCACGATTACAGCTATTAATCCTACAGTCTTTAAGAATTGCGTTCAGCAGCAGACGCGCATATCTCTCTTATTCGCTCGCGAAGCCATAAGGGACGTATCACCGCAAGCGAACGGCTACGCGATAAAAGCGCCATGACAAAATCATTTGTGACACGAAGACTTAGCTTTATCCTGAACTCTGCATCATTGTCAGCCAATATTTTCTGCGAAGGGTGAAGCGGCACTGTCTTCAGGAAACTCCCGTCAAGCGGAGAATAAGCAAGCTCTATCTCCTCCACAGGGATTGTGCTGTCTACCCAGATTCCGAAACTGTCGCGAAAATACTCAGCAGGGTCAAGCTCGTCATTGCGCTTGAAATTCTCATCCGTGAATGCAAGGTCGGCAATCCTGTCAAGAGCGAAAATCATCACCTTCCTTGCATCATTAATCCCGATCAGATACCATCTGTGTTGATCCTCCTTCAAGAAATAAGGTTCAACCTTATGCCGCCTCACACTGCCACCCTTTCTCACGTTGACATAATCGAATTCCACAATAATATCCCTCTTTATTGCAGTGAGCATCATGGATAAATATTGGCTTCCGCTAAACCGATTTCTTTCAGGAATCACATATCTGCTCACAGGAGTGTCAGGGTCAAGCGAAGTCAGCATATCGAAATCCGTGAAAAAACGGTCATAGTCAATTATATGGTCAGTGTCGGCATCCACTATGCCATAACTTTGCTTCCCCACCCTTTCTATATATATGTGGAATGTCTCTGCAATGTCGGCTATGTCTCTTTGGAGAAGCCTCATCCTTGATTTACGCGAATCGGGATATTGAAAATTCCTGATCCGGCTCTCCGTCTCAAGAAAATCAAGAATCACATCAGATTCCACAGCCATCGATGCCCGCTGCAACTTATTCACAACGAGCATCTGGCGTGTTAGCGTGTCGACTATCGCTCTCATTTCTGTCTGCGGAGATCGCTCAAATATCTGCGATAACCCTTATTCACATCATTAGGATTATCCTTAATGTTCAGAGGCGGGTTTATTTTTTCTATCAATTCTCGCTCCAAAACTTCCGGATTTTCATGCTGAGTAGAAGGCTTGAAGAACAACAGCAGATTCGCGGCCATCCACAATGACAGTTGAGCTTCGTCGTCATCATTGAATTTTGTCTTGCCGTTCTCCGGGTCTCCGGCATCGCGAGGAATCTTTGATAGCCCCATAAGCGATCCGAGGGATTTTCTCAAAGTGGATCGTCCCGCATTGTTTCCGGTGAAATGCTGCCTATAATCCCTCGTTCGAAGACTCTTGGAACTAATGCCAGTGTAGATTACCCGATAAGCGACACCCTCCAATGTGCAGCAAGGAATATAATCCGGCTGCATATCTCCGGGCAACACAGCGTCTTCGCGGAGGGCTATCACATAGTTGCCCGGGCAATCGGAGATTGCGGTATTATCATTGGCAAGCGGATCAAATTTCTTAAAGGTTTTGAGAATTTCATTCATGAGATAAAAGTTTTATATTGCGAATTTAAGGTTTTTACCCGGCACTTCAGCGGAGCGCAGGATAATTTTTTGCAAAGTTACAACTCAAAAGCGACCCACCGTGTCGCCCAATAAAAATAATTTAAACTTCACGTTATAATTATTTAAAGGAGTTCAATATTTTGAAGTGTGGATGATTTTTGCTAAGTTTGCACAAAAATAGAATAAATGCTGTTTTTAACATTTAACACTTAATTCGATATACCCGGAACACATCATGAAAAAATTGATTTTCGCTTCCGCTCTCGCACTGGCTATACCTGCCACTGCTGCCGAGACCTATATGCAGGCTCCTGCAGGCGAACCTGAAATCATCACACCCGATTCCACGGGTTTCAAGTTCACCGACATCAAGGTTAACCCCACCACACCCGTGAAGGACCAGAACAAATCCGGCACATGCTGGAGTTTCTCAGGCACTTCTTTCCTTGAAGAAGACCTTTTGCGCAAAGGAAAGCCTGAACTTGACCTCTCCGAGATGTTCACAGTGCGCCATTGCTATATCGACAAGGCTAAGAAGTATATCCGCACAAATGGCAAAATCAACTTCGCTCAGGGCGGAGGCTTCCCTGATGTGTTCTATGTGGTTGACACTTACGGCGTAGTGCCGGAGGAGGCTTACGACGGCCTTAACTATGGAGAAAAGAAACATAGCCATTATGAAATGGCAGAGGCTCTTGAGGCATATCTTAATGTAATCCTGAAGAACCCCAACAAGAAACTTTCTACAGCATGGCTCCCCGGATTCATCGGAATCCTCGATGCATATCTTGGCCCGGAACCTGAATCGTTCACCTACAACGGCAAGACATACACCCCGAAATCATTTGCAGCTGAGCTTGGGCTCAACGGCGACGACTATATCGGCATAACAAGCTACACTCATCATCCTTTCTACAAACCTTTCGCTCTCGAGATTGCCGACAACTGGATGTGGAAAGAGTGTATGAACGTGCCTATGGAAGACATGAAGGCTATCGTTGACAACGCTTTGGACAAAGGGTTCACTGTGGCTTGGGCAGCCGACGTGTCTGAGGGCGGCTTCAAATGGAAGAAAGGGTATGCCGTGCTTCCGGAGCCCAAGACCGGCGAAGACCTCGAAGGGTCAGAGCTTTCAAGATGGGTAAAACTTTCTGATAAAGACCGCGAAGACGCCACCTTCGACATCAAAGGTCCTGTAAAAGAGAAGGAAGTGACTCAGGAATCTCGCCAGACCACTTTCGACAACTATGAGACAACCGACGACCACGGCATGGTAATCGTAGGTTACGCCAAAGACCAGGAAGGGAACCGCTACTACAAGGTTAAGAACTCTTGGGACACAAATCAAATCTACGACGGATATTTCTATGTGTCAGAGCCATACTTCCTTGAAAAGACTCTCGACGTATTCGTAAACAAAGAGGCCATCCCTGCCAACATCGCCAAGAAAATCGGCCTCTGATCCCAACCCCTAAAATTATATTTCTATGAAAAGCGGCTCAGTTTTCGTATCGAAAACTGAGCCGCTTTTCATATGTATCATTTTGTCAATAAAAAAATGAATAAAATCAAACCAAACAAAATGAAACACCTTGTAAACGATTGGAATAAAATAGGACTATCTTGAAATAAATTACAGTTAAAAAATAGATTAGATATTGATTCATCAGAAGAAGGTTCTTCATACCCCCCTTTATTTTTTATAGAATCATAATAATTAGTAAATGCAACAATTTCATACGGCCATAAAAGTAAGATACCAATACCTCCCGTCAAAAGGGTAAGAAATATCCAACCCATAAAATGGCATCCAAGCATTGTCATTTCACCAACTCTATTATTCATTAATCTACTATTTAACTGTATAATTTCCCACACACCATATCTCTCATATTCAGAATCATTTACCATTAAATAAGCAACACCGAAAAAACGTATAAATACATATATGAAATATATCACATAAATTATAAGAATTATAATAAATACTACTGTTGGCAATCCAGCATTCTCTACCAATTGTCCCAGTAATTTATTGGAGACATACGCAATGCCTCCAATTACAATATCACACATCAGATATATTCCACAATTCCTCAAATAGCCTGTTCGAAATCCTGCCCATATCAAAGAGAAATCACAGTTACCATCCTTAACTAAGGTCTGAATAAATTTTATATAGCCTGCCAATAGAGGTCCATTCGTCAATAGAGTAGAAAAGAAATACCCCACTCCAAGACATACGTAAAATGACTCTAACTCGTCTGATTGATCAGTTAATGGCAACACCAATATAGACATTATTCCCCAAAAGACTCCTTGACTCACAGTAACAATCAACGTTCCAAGAGCGGCTTCTCCCCAATGTCCACTTAACTGAGCCTTAGCATTCCTCAGAAATTCAATATAATTCATTATACTAATTTTTGAATAACATTCAGTTGTTAATCTCTATACATTTTACTCTCTTACAATAAGTTGAGACCAATTTTTAACCAGGTCAGAAAGAGAATAACGACAATTTGCGCTACTTGTGCTCAACAAAAACATTGTAGTAACATCTTCCGGGAATTCAGTACCTGCGGAATATTCAGCAAAATACTCTTTTGCTTTTTTTCCGTTAAAAGCCACCACCTTAATCGTAGGATATTTTTTCAGGAATCCAGTCACATCGTTAAACATTTCTTTGGAAATATTTGAATCCGTACACCCTTTCCGTTCCGCCTCTTTAATCGTATCCCATAGGGCAATCCCGTTATCCACAAGAAACTCCTTTCTGGATTTATAATCAGCAGGAATATCATTCTTTCCAAATATTTCAAATATGACCTTCCAGAATCGGTTGCTACTGTTGGCGTAGTATTCTTGTTTCGCCAATGATTCATCACCCGGCAACGTGCCAAGAATCAAGATTTTAGGCCTCTCCCCAACCAAAGGCTCCATGCCGGTCTTATTAGAACCTTTATTTACTACAGATGACATTGCACTCAATAATTAAATATACTGTCTTAGGCACCTTTCTCTCAGTATCTTGCCTTGCAAGCCCCGGATTCACCCAATATGGTGATATAGTCTCTTACAACGGCATCGAAATCTGCCACTGAAGTAATTCTATCAACGAAATCATTGATATAAAACCCCATAGCCCTCATCTCGTCACGAAGTCTTTTCTGTTCACTTCTTGAGGCATCGCATTTCCTTATTACCAACCCACGAAGTGTCTCTATCTCTTTACGAGTGAACGACGACCTTCCCTTCTTTTTCTCATTTACCATATGTTAGTTCTTTTGTTCCGCACCGTCCTTAGCGAAGTATTACATAAAAAGAAAGTGTGGACGATACCACCTGTTCTCTTTGGAGGCTCTGGTAAACCTTGAATCAAAACAGATAATATTCCCACACTTGAAACATATATCACTCAGTGGTATACGAAACAAGAATGAGAGTTTGCGTCTGTCCTTGACTCATTAAAAATTTACCAGATTTATAGAATACATATCTAAAATGAAAACAACAACCAAACAAATGAAAATAAATGTGCTGTTTTATAGCTATTTATAAGTGTGCATTTCTTTTCAGTTGCTTTCATTGTTTTCGGTTGTTTGG
>Ga0209064_1001512_pt1 | contig 34676 bp, 31 predicted proteins | sample Inofromicrocosms_FD_187498 | JGI IMG/M metagenome (GOLD analysis project Ga0209064, IMG submission 187498) | Mouse cecum microbial communities from Vienna, Austria - Inoculum for glucosamine and mucus D2O microcosms (SPAdes) (version 2) | ecosystem: Host-associated > Mammals > Digestive system >... | reverse complement strand
TCGAAGCGTGTGTCGCTTTTTTCAAATCGATCAATGTCGAAGTTGTCTATCAACACTTCGGGCAGGATGGCTCTGAGCAGTTTGTCTGGTTTCATTGCGCAAAGATACGACATACACTTGAGATCTCATCCACCGCCCACCGGAAAAATCCGCTGACCCGAAATATCTATGGAATATTTACGCCTTACATCTGTGCGCCGTATTGCCGCGGTTTGATACAGTGTCGGCTTAATTGCCCTGCAAGCCGACATTTTCCGCGGAATTTTCGCGGAATCTTGCGGACAATAATGAAGCAATGGAGAGGCAAAGAGGACGCAAAAGCAAATGTTAAATACACGAGTCGATTACGCCCTATGTTGCTTATATATCATCAATCAAAATAGGGGACACTAATTCCTCTCCCCTTAATTGTTTTTCATCCATGTCTAATGAATATTTGAGATGCTCGACATATTTTTTATCTGTTACAATCTCTTTTAAAAGATTGTAGTATTCGAGTGTTTCCTTAAACGCTACAAGTTGGTTGTGAGACAGTTCTAATGAATCTGGCCACATATACTCTGGGTAAAAATAGATTTTTACATCATGAGCTTTGGATATTCGTTCCAAGAGTGGCACACAATAGCTGGCCGGAGCATTACATGACCATATGGATTCATCTATTGTATTATTGCGTTTAACATCGAACTCATTAGGTGTAAAACCAACATATTCTCCGTCGATATTGAAACATACATCATTTTCATAATCGCGAAAGCGTTCTCCTTTGTATCTGATATCTAAACGGAGATTTCTTAATTGGCCACTGTCGTTTTGGAAAAAATACAAGCCAATAGAATTAACTTTATAATTGTATAGTAAGTGCGAAACTGAATAATAATTATCAGATGTTGCATCACCTTCCATGAAGTTCTCGCTTATTTTAGATGCCTTAGACTCATTCTCTTTTAGTCTTAATTCGACCTCGGCAATCTCTTTCTTTAGCATCTTACAATCTTCTTTTAGATACTTCTCAAAACTAAGAGAGTCTTCCTGTAGTTCGTCATCCGCTGTTGATTCAGCTTTTGAGCAGCCGTAAAAGCCGGAGACGGCAAGAATGGCAAGAACGATTAACAGTAGTTTTTTCATATTCATATTGGTTATTAGCAGGGGGCTGTATTCGGGGGCGATATGAATGTATGTGTGAATTTCGCTGATAATAATGATATAATGGCGATACAATTAGTGTCAATCAAACGAGCTGCAATCGCTGCAATCTCCGTAGTATTCTTCTTCCGGCTCGCGAACAAGTGCCTTATGGCCGAATGCCCTGCGAAACCAATCGACATGGGCATTTGCGGCTCGGCTTATTACCATGTTGTCTTCGCTGAGTATAATCTTTACGTTTGTGTGCAGTTCGCCGTCTTTCAATGATTCGTACCCGACACAGGGATATACGACTTTCGACTTTTCGCGGTAATCCTCAAGGTCGGTTTCGGGTACATATCCGTATAACAGCCCTTCATAATCAACAATGGCCACAGCCCGGTTATTGTAGTGGTTGGCCTCGTCGTATATGGCAAAGCCTTTGAAAGCCACGGCGAAATTTTCAAGTTTGGGCAAATGGTGTCTCGCCCCTGCTATATGCGTCATAAATATAGGGGGCATTTTGCGGCGGTCTTCTTTTTGAGTTGTAGCGGTGAAACACTTCGACCAAGAGCTGGTTTTTACCAAAGTCTTGAAATAGTGTTCAAAGCTTTTACCTGCGACTGTTTGCTTAGGCTTGGGCTTAGACCCCTCATCGCATAAGCCGCAAATCATGATAAAAATAGTAATTCCTATAATCCAAGTCCACATAACTGTATAAATTAAAAATCTTAGTATTCTGGGCGAACTGAGCCTATGAGCACCCACAGCGAGCGCACGTCAGCAAAGGGGATCAATCATTTTCGTAAAAGCGATCGATGTCGGATTGGTTAAACTCAATCTCTTGTTTGTCTTTTTTCATATTGGTTATTAGCAGGGGTTTATATTTGGGGTGAGAATTATTCTCGTTGTGGCTTTTCTGATTAAGTCAGGGATAAGTGTGTATGCGTCGAATATCTGTCTTTCTGCTTCCGCCCCAACCTGACATCAAGTTTAGTGTCTCGTCTTTTGTGAGCTGAATCATAAAATCATCCGGAAAGCGTTCGATGTTTCTCTTGACTTGCTCATTTAGGCGTCGTGTCTCCACACCATATAGTCGGGCCAAATCGCTGTCCAATATTACCTGTTGGCCGCGAATAACATGAATCAGACTCTCTATCGGTAACAATGGAGAACTATCACCGCCACTGACGGGTTCGAGTATATTTTCGTTTTCTTTCATTGAGGTTGCTATTCTGATTGCAAATATACAAAAAACAATCGGCAAATCAGCGATTTGCAGGGCACAAGCCGTAATTACGGCTTGTGCCAGAAAACCGCCGTCCGGTGAGCGGAATGAGTTTGAAGGATATAAAATCGGCAAATCAATGGCGTTACCGTTGATTTGCCGATTTTTTAGATTTTGTATGTACGTGAATGGCCTTCTTCCTTAGCGGATGATGATTTTTTTGCCTTTCTTGACGTAGATGCCGGGGGCCGGGTTGGTGACTTTGCGGCCAAAGAGGTCGTAGAGGGTGTCGTCATCATTGGCCGGGCTTGTGGCGATAATGTCGTCGATGCCGGTATAACCGCCGGCTATCCAAGCTTCCTCGTCATTTTTGAGGTCGCTACCGAGATAATAGCCGGTCTGTGTAGGCTGGTTGTAACCGATGTTTTGGTTGAGGGCGCTCATCATGTAGATGTGGTCGGTCATGAGCCAGGGGAAGCGGTGTTCGGTCGGAATCCAAGTAGAGAATATTTTGATATCCTTGGTCTTGGTTGCGTCGGGGAATATGATTTCTTCGCGCCAATCGCCGAGGATATCGCCGTAGAACGAGGGATTTTCCTTGGTACCGTTGATGTGGCTCACATCGAAACGGTATACTGTGAATACGCGCCCCTGCTTGTAGTTTTCAATCTTGGTGCCTGTCATAGGCTGGCGGCTGAGTCCTCCGTCGAACCATATGGCCATGTTGCACGAACCGGGGTATGTGCCCGGGTTGAGTTCTTCGCCAGAAATAGAGTGCACTGTGCTGCGGTACCACCAAAGCTCGCAACCGGGGCTGTCGGGGTCGATGTCGGCAACAAGAGCGCGACCCATATCATTATCTTTGGTGCCAACGTGGGCATAAAGAATCTCGCCTGTGGCTGCATCGCGGAGGGCAACCTCTGTTTTGCCTGTTTCAAAGCAAGAGTATATTTGCAGTCCTTCGCGAGAAGGGTCGAATTTGCCCAAATGGAGAGCGTCGCCGTGGCCAAGGCCTGATGTGTATAGGCCGACACCGTCGTGGTCGACAGTCATTGCGCCGTAAACAACTTCGTCGAAACCGTCGCCGTCTACATCGCCAACGCTAAGGGAGTGGTTGCCCTGTGCGGCGTAGAGAGCGTATGATTTGCCGTCCTTGCCATTTAGCGGGTCGCGTGTGTCGAAGTTCCAGCGGCGTGTCAGTTTGCCGTTGCGCCAGTCCCATGCTTCGATAACGGAGCGGTCATAGACACCGCGGCCAAGGAGTACCGAGGGCAGCCGGCCGTCGAAAGACGCTACGCCAACACGGAGACTGTGTGCGCGTTTGAAATAGTTGTCGCCCCAGTCTTCGCTTTTGCCTCGAGTGATGAAGTCAGCGCGTGCGAGTTCCTTGCCGGATGTACCTTCGATAATAGAGAAGAATTCAGGTCCGGAGCCAATATAGTTAGCGCCTTCGGTGCGGTAATCGGTTTTGCCGTCGCCGTCGGTATCGCCGATTTCAGTACCGTCGCCAAATATGGTTCCTTCGCCGGTTTTTATTGCCATTTCGGCTTTACCGTCGCCGTCGAAGTCGGCAATAGCGAAAGACGAGCTGTTGCCGAGGATGATGTTGGGGCCCGAGCATACGCGCCACATAAATGTGCCGTCGAGTTTGTAAGCTTCGTAGAGCACTGTATGACGGACGGTAAGTGGTGACGAACCACTGCCTGTGCCGTCGCTGTCGCCATAGGCCAGGAGGCGTTTTACCACGATGTCGAGCTTGCCGTCGCCGTCGAGGTCGCCTACGCTGATATCGTTGGCCTGATACGAAACGCCCTCGAGGCTGCATACCGAATTAGTTTCGGCGAGAGGAATCGAGATGTATGGCAGTTTGCCTTTGATTTGTTCGCCTGCAATTGTATATGAACCAATTGTCTGCTCGCTACCACTGTATGTGAGCCGGTATGATGCATCGGCCGCCTCGCTGAGTGGCAATGTGAGGTCGATGAAGTTTGTGGCAAGAATAGGCTCTTCGTTGAGCTTTACCTCTGTGCCGTCGATTGTTCGGTAAAGGTCGAAGGCTGTTGAAGCATTGTCGCCAGGTAGCATGCGCCACGAAACGAGCATCTTGTTGAGAGTGCCTTTGTAGTTGTTGGTAGTGGCATTTGATGTGCCGCAAATCGATCCCCACAGAGCGCGGTCGGCATCTGTCGCAAATGTGGTGGCGCTACACGAGAGCGCGAGGATAGCAGTGAATAGGTATTGACCCGGTTTCATTTATAATATGAATTAAGGTTTAAGGATAGGGCAGGGTGGTGCCTGCCCGGTGATTGGTTATTTGTGTGCAAAAATAACCAAAAAATATTAAATTACAATACCTTATTCATCGAAATCGATTAAAAGCTGTCTTGAATTTCCGGCATGGCTTTCGCTTTTTACGATCTTACTTACTGTAAGTCCCATGAGCCTAATCGGTCGGCCTGTGATGTCGGCTTTTGAAATCAATTCGCCGGCAGCCTGCAGCAGGGCCGGTGCATCGAGTTCGCGGGGCAGGCCCGAGGCGCTGCGAGTGATCTGCGTGAAGTCGCTGAAGCGCACTTTCAAAGTGAGTACAGTGCCGCTGAATTTTGCTTTGTCGAGGCGTGCGAGTAATTCGGCAACTAACTGCGATGTGAGTGTCTCTATTTCCTCGGCTGAGGAAATATCTTGGTCGAGAGTTCGCTCTACGCCGCGGGATTTGCGTTCGCGATAAGCCTCTACGGGCCTGTTGTCGATTCCTCGTGCAAACTGGTAGTATTGAGGCCCGGCCTTGCCGAAGTGCAGCTTGAGTTCGCCAAGGGTGAGATTTCTCAGGTCCTGCCCGGTATAAATGCCCATGTTGTGCATCTTTGCAGCCGTGACCGGTCCTACGCCCCAAAAGCTTTCGATTGGCATCTTGGCGATGAACTCGATAGCGCGTTCGGGCGGAATGACGCAAAGGCCGTCGGGTTTGCGATAGTCAGAAGCTATTTTTGCAAGAAATTTATTGTAGGATACGCCGGCTGAGGCCACGAGCGATAGTCTCTCGCGAATCTTGCGCTTGATTTCTTTTGCGATGTCGACGGCAAGCTCTATGCCTGCGAAGTTCTCTGTCACGTCGAGGAAGGCTTCGTCGAGCGATATCGGTTCGATGATGTCGGTGTATTCGTGGAAAATATCATGGATTTGCGCAGATACGCTCTTATATACATCAAATCGGCAGTTGACAAAAGTCAGGCCCGGACAAAGTTTCTTGGCCTTGGACGACGACATTGCCGATCGAACACCGAAGCGCCTTGCCTCGTAGCTCGCGGCGGCAACCACGCCACGACCGTCGGCCTGTCCGACAGCAATAGGGAAACCGCGCAACGAAGGGTTGTCGCGCTGTTCGACCGATGCGTAAAACGCATCCATGTCAATGTGAATAATCTTGCGGGTCATATGGAGAGATAAAAAAAGCAGACCGCTGTGCGATCTGCTGTTGTAGCGAATTCGGGATTCGAACCCGAGTCTCCACCTTGAGAGGGTGGCGTGCTAGGCCTCTACACTAAATCGCCATGAGGTCTGCAATAGTCTCTTTCGCTTTTGCGCTGCAAAGTTACAATAGATTTTACGATTATGCAAGTATTTGAGAATTATTTAATCTTTGTTAACAATTCGACCTAAGAGTAATCTATCTCAGGCAAACATAATCGGCGCTTATGCCGGGTCTACATCGTAGTATACAGTTAGCGAGCGCATGAGTGGGCTGGAGGCAAGTTTAACATACTCGTCGCGAAGTATTTGCTTCACCTGTATCATCGATACACCGGTTTCGATTTTGAGCATAATCTTGCGAATGTACATCGACTGAATGCGGGCGACAGTTGGCTCTTGCGGGCCGCATACTCGGTTACCGAAGATTTTTCGCAGTCCTGTGGCGTACAACGAAGCACATTCGGCTGTAGTGGATGCCTCGCGGTGTTTGACGTAGATGTTTATTATTCGAGAGAACGGAGGGAAGTTGAAGGCCTTTCGTTCTTCGAGTTCGTGAAGATAAAAATCCAGATAGTTGTGAGTGGAGATGTAGTTGAGTATCGGATGTCCGGGGTTGGATGATTGTATGATTACCTTACCTTTGCCGTCGCGCCGTCCGGCACGTCCTGATACTTGCTCAATCATGTTGAACGCTCGTTCGGCAGAGCGAAAATCGGGGAAGTTTATCAGCGAGTCGGCGTTGAGTACGCCTACGAGTTCAACTTCGCCGAAGTCGAGGCCCTTGGTGACCATCTGCGTACCTACGAGTATGTCGGCTTTGTGTTGCGAGAATTCATCTATAATCCTGCCGTAACCGTCTTTGTTCCTTGTGGTGTCGAGATCCATGCGCAATACCCTCCTGTCGCGGAAACTTTCGGCAATCTCTTCTTCGAGTCGTTCGGTGCCATATCCTACAATTTCGATAGACGGCTCCTTGCACTCCGGGCATAGGGTTGGCACAGCATATTCTGCACCGCAATAGTGGCATTGCAGTTTGTTTTCGCGCCGGTGGTAGGTAAGGCTCACGTCACAGAAATCGCATTTAGGGGTAAACTCGCACATCTTGCACCTTGCCAAAGGTGCATATCCCCTGCGGTTGTGGAAAAGAATCGCCTGCTTGTTGGCCGATGTTACCCCGAGAGTCGCGTCGAGAAGACGGTGTGATATCAGGCCGTTGACGGCTTTGCGACGGCGCTCCTCTTTCATGTCTACAATTTCAATTGTCGGCATTGCTACGCCGTCGAAGCGTTCGCTGAGTGTGACGAGGCCGAATTTTCCGGATTCTGCTTTGTAATATGTCTCTATCGACGGTGTGGCGCTACCGTAGAGCGTCTTGGCTCCGTGCATGGCAGCGAGCATTGTGGCAGCGTCGCGGCCATTGTAGCGAGGGGCGGGGTCATGTTGCTTGTAGCTGCTTTCGTGCTCTTCGTCTACGATTACGAGTCCGAGGCGGTCGAATGGCAGGAAGCATGCTGAACGGGCACCTACGGCTACCAATGGCTCCTTGCTGTCGAGCATACGGCGGTAGAGGTCGATGCGTTCGTTGTCGGAAAATTTGGAATGGTATATAAGTACCTTTTCTCCGAAAACCTTTTGCAACCGCCTTGTCAGCTGTGTAGTAAGAGCAATCTCCGGAACGAGGAAAAGTACCTGCTTTCCCTGTCGGAGAACGTAGTCGATCAGATGAATGTAGATTTCGGTCTTTCCCGATGCGGTGACACCGTGCAAGAGGGTAACGGCCTTGTCGGCGAAAGACCGCAGGATGTCGTCGTATGCTTTCTGCTGTGCATCCGACAGACGCGGCAGGACGCCCGACGCAATACCGGAATAGGAAAACCGCGATATCTCTTTGTAGTAAATTTCGCACAACCCCTTGTCGCACAGGGCTTTGATGATAGGTCTTCTCACATCCGCTCGTTCGCAAAGTACATCTAATGGTACTTCGGCCAGGGGTGCGTCGGTCTTGTGAAATTCGGATAGTGCTATTAGTGCAATGAGGGCTTCTTCCTGTTTTTTGCGAACATTGGCAAATGCTTTTTCTACGGCCTCGCTGTCGCCGCGTGGTATGGTCGGGCGGACATATGGTCGGCGTACGACACGATATCGTTCTACAAGCTTCTCGGAAACCGCCAGTATACCGGCATCGATCATTGCCGACACGGCAGTGCCTACACCCTTGTCTTTCAATTCCTTGTCGATGCTCTCAACTGTAGCGTTTTTGCGTCGGCGCAGCAGGTCGAGAATCTTCATCTGTAATTCGGTGCAGTCTGCGAGCATGTCGTCGGTGACCTCGGAATCGATTTCGATACGTGTTTCGCTCTCGATTTTAAGTCCGGAGGGTAGGGCGGCTTTGTATACCTCGCCTACAGAGCAAAGGTAATAGTCGGCCAGCCATTCCCAGAAACGCAGCTGTATGTTGGTGACAATCGGATAGTTGTCGAGGCAAAGTGCTATTTCTTTGAGTTTGACTCCTGGCGGCGCGGCAATCGGAGTTACCGAAGCCACGATGCCTGTATAGAACTTTTTGGGGCCGAACTGAACTGCTACACGCATACCCGACCGCACAGTATTGCGAAGGTTTTCGGGTACGATGTATGTGAAATTTCCTGCCAGTGGCAGTGGCAGGATAACCTGGGCGTATAGCACATTCATATTAATTGGTGAAATCGACCGACAGACCTAACTGTAGGCGTGAGGGGTTGAGAGGATAGAAAGGCATAGAGAAATACTCGCTGCCGCCGAAGAGGCCTTTGTTGGCATGAGAGTACATCACGAAGAATCGCGTCTTGCTGAGTTTGCAGTTTACGTATACGTTGCAGAAGGGGTAGTTGCCGATCTTGTATTCGTTCTGGTTCGTAAACGATACTGTAGCCGGTTGATACATCGGGGCGTAGTAGCGGGTGTAATAATCGCAGTCTACGCCAAGCTGTATGTTGAGGGTGGCAATGTTGAACAGCAGGTAGAGATTCGAATATACCGATAGTTTTGGCAGTGGTATCACGGCCTCGTCGGAGCTGGTCTGGTATGTAACCTTGTTGTCCCAGTGTAAAATACCCACCTTAAAATTCTGAAGTAGCGATGCACTCAATACCTGTACACTGCCTCCATGCTGTCGAGGTGTGCCGTCGGATGCAAAGTATATATGGTTCTGCAAGTTAGATACGCCGATTCGCAGGTGTGTATCACTTGGGCCAAAGTCTATTTCGCCACCAAACGAAACGGTGCGCCGTTTGCCGAAGTCGTTATCCCAAATAAAATGGTTTGACAAATACTTTTTAGTGAGATAGGGGGCTTCTTCGTTATGGAAAGAACCGAATGCTTTGATTTCAAGGCTGTCGCGCAGCATCGCAAATCGTGTAGACAGTTCGCCGTCTACTTTTACTTCTCCGGCTGCATCGCCAAGGAAGCCGAGCTCGGCTGTGGCGCGGTATCGTAGTATGCTGCCGTGCTGCTTTGTGAGTTGTGCGCCTACCCATGCCAATTGCTGAGTCTCTTTGGGCTTGATAGTGCCGATGCCTTCGGGGAAGGGATCGAGCTCAAGTTCCGGATTGCTGCGGTCGAGGGTATCGACGGTCTGCTTGTAGCTTCGCACCTGGTGTGTAACATATGCAGCAAGGCCGAACTTGGCGTATTTGTGGAATCCTTCGAGGAGTGATATACCGAGGGTGTTTGTCAACGACCAGTTGGTTGTAATGTCGCGAGTCATTGAGGGGTCGAGGTATGTATGCTCGAAGAACTTGCGAGTTTCGCTCGGAGTGTAGTCGTGGAAAAAATGCTTGTTACCCTTGTATCTCAAGGTGTGGATAAACGATGAAACGGGGATGTATGTGCGGTTGGTCGTAGTGTCGTCTATTTGCTCCTCGTGCCAGTAACCGACCTTGTAGCGGTTGTTAATATATAGTTCTTCGCCGGTAACACGTGTATGCGCATCGTTGAGATTTGTAGGGATTGATTTTGGGTCGATACGTGACACACCGCCCTGTAACTCGGCCGGATCTGTGATGTAGAGCATGTCGGTAATACCGCCGTTCTCTTTGTTGAGAGAGTTGAAGTGGTAGTAATATGCCTGCATCTCGTAGCGGTCGCCGAGGTATGAACCCGAGAATCCCCAAGTGAGATTCTTTACAGCCTGATTGGCATAGCTGCCCTTGGAGTAAAGATAGTCGAGCATCGCGCCGACCTGGGCTTTTGCATTGATGTTGCCTGAAAATGTTCCTTTAAGACGTTCCTGGGCATTATCCCTGCCACCCGAGGAGTTGAAACTCAACAGTGTCATCGGTATGCGGGTATTGTAGTACCTCATCTTGTCGTGCGAGGGCAGCCAGTTGGCAAGAGCGTCGCGGAAGAAGAAGTCGCTCATCGGCGCACGCTCGTCGAAAATCATGTTGAGACCTTCGGCTCCAAGATTACCGGTAGTGGCATATGCCGACGAAACCAGTGAGGGTACTGACTGGCGGTAGTAGTTGAGTGGTAACGTGTCGATTGGTGCCGGTTCTCGCAAGCCGAGTGGCGAAAGCAAACGCCAGCTGTAAGAAGGCGCAATGACCGGTTTTTTGGCTGTATTGGTTGTGGAAATCGAACCGTGCGAAGTCAGGCTCATATTCTCCAAGGGCCTTTGTCCGTTGACCGATAGGCATAACAAAAGCATAGTGACGACACATGCCGCCACTTGCTTATATAGTATATGTATATTATATTTTGCCATTAAGCAAAATGCTTACTGGTTTATCTGCAGACGGCTGAACGTAAGCTTAATCTTTGCTTTTTCGAAATGAAGCTGACCTACTGCAGGCGAAGTGATATATGGTAGCACTTCTGACTCGGTGTAATTCGGTTGTCCGTAGCCGCTGTTGACCACCTGCTCGAAGTTTACCTTTACAGGCACGAGGCAGAAAGTGTAATCTTCTTCCTTGATTTCTTCCTTATCAAGATATTCGAGGAAGTATTCACGCAGGTATGGGAATAAATAGAGGCCTGTGGAGCTGTCGTATTTCGAATAGAACGAAGTGATATCGTCGGGAAGTTTGTTTTTAGCAAAGAATTCGTCGCGGTCTTTTTTAAGCACCATCAGAACGTAGGGCGGGGGAGTTACACCGCTTACGATGCTGTCGACCGGCAGCTGCATGGCAAGGCCGTTGAGCACGGCTTGTTTACCACCCTTGGTTTTAAAGGTGTTGATGATGTCTTTGATAGGAAATTGGAATTCGCTTTCAGTGCCAACCGGAGCTGCAAGGATGTTTTCGCCGGCGTCGATTTTGGCCGCAAGCTTCGAATCCATGTTGTAGCGTATATTGTTGTTGCATATCACCTCCGGGGTTACAAGCATATACTGGTGTTCGGCGGTAATAGTGTCGAGTTTTTCCGTTTCCTCGTTTTCTGCGATTTTAGTGAAATAAAAACCGAGGCCTGTTGTTTTGACGATTGTCAGGCGGCCACTGCCAAATGAATTACGGATATAGATGCCGGGGAACACGTTTTTAGAAAAAACTTGTCCGGTGGCAAAGTTGTCGGGATTCTCGATGAAATCGTTGAAAATCTTGCGACCAAGCTCTACAGGGAATTTTACCGAAACGGTGTGATATCCTTTTTTTGCTGTCGCAGGATCATCGATAGTAGAAGCATTGTAGACTTGGCTGCCAAGGGCTTTTCGATCGTAGTAGCCGTCGGGGTTGAATGCGCTCGTAATATTGTTTGGCAAAAACTTGGTAAGCGGGTATACAGTGATGCCGAGGGGAGCAACCGAATCGCCTATGAAGTCGGTAGGCAGGTAGCTCATGTTGAGAGTCATCGAATCGATGTTGGCAGCCGAGAAATCAGCCGTGTCGAGCATGGTCGAGGGCAGGAACTGCGTTACAACTTCGCTTGAAAGATTGCCGTAACCGGGTACGGAAATATTACCGATGAGCAGGTGTGTTGTCTTTGGGGTTACCGAAGCGACGCGGTATGTCGAGCCGCTTACAGTGAAAGAAGAGTCGATAATGATTTCGACGTTTTCTCCGGTTAGCGAGCCGCCGATAGGCGAATTCTCGTCGTCGCAGGCAACAAAGGCCAGGGCCAGTGCTGCAAGCGCCGGAAGAATATGAAGACTGCGAAATTTCATGTGCAGAATGTGTGCGGTACTCCTTGTCAGAGTGTTTTATAAAAATCGAAATAGGCGGCAACCCCTTCTTGAGCCTGTTCGTAGGTCATGAATGGTTTTCCGCTTTCACGAGCGTACTCAATAAGCTCGGCGGGAGTTTCGGGAGTGCTGTCGATTATAGCATCGGCAAAATCGATTGCGATCTTGTTGAGTTTGATATAGTCGATATGTCCCTGGGCATCAGTAACCTGTTTGAGCTGCTCGTCGGTAAAACCTTGCTGTGTGAGTTTGTCGGCAAGGCGCTCGTTGAGCTCGCCTTCAAATGGCTGGTTATAGAGCGAATATACCACCTTGCTTGTCCTGAAAGTTGGGTCATCGCAGTATAGGCTCTTGAGATACAGAGGCACAAGTGCCGAAATCCAGCCGGTGCAATGAACAATTTCGGGGTCCCAGCGCAGTTTCTTGACGGTTTCAACTACGCCACGCACGAAGAAAATGCTACGCTCGTCGTTGTTTTCAGCGTCGCTGTCAACTTCGAGGGGCTGTCCGGAAGCGTGGTGGAAGAAATAATCGTCGTTGTCGATAAAATATACCTGCAGACGGGTGGGCTGCAGAGTAGCCACCTTGATAATAAGGGGGTGGTCGGTATCGTCAATAGAAATGTTGAGACCCGAAAGGCGTATAACTTCATGGAGCTGGTTGCGTCGTTCGTTGATAGCTCCGAATTTAGGCATGAAGGTGCGCACTTCTGCGCCTTTGCCCTGAAGGCCCTGTGTGAGTTCGCGGCCAAAAACACCCATAGGTGTCGAAGGCAGGTATGGGTCAATCTCTTGCGAGATGTAAAGCACTTTTTTTACGTCCATTCTCGAGTCGGTTGAGGAGAGCTTACTGTGATATACTTTTTTAGCTTGGCAAAATTACTAAAAAAATCTGATATGTCCATGCTTTCAGGCAATGCCAAGGCGTTTTTTAGCTTTTATTAAAATAATGATATGGCATGGAGAACCGCCTGTAATGCCAATATTGAGGGCAAAAACTGTTTCACAACATATTATTTGACATGGGCGGGATTTTTATATATCTTTGTGAAAAAGAAACAATATCATGCAACTGACCCTACCACGCCGTCGCAGCGGCCAAAAGGCGGCAACCGTAAACATAGAGCCGCATCAGTGTATGCTCATAGTCGGAGCCAACGGCGCCGGAAAGACCCGCTTTACCATAGCTACGGCACAGCAGCTTGGCAAGCAGGCTTATCCAATGTCGGCTCTCGATGCCCTGTATAACCGATATGGGCAGAATAATCAGTTGCCGGATGTATTGCGTCGGCGCCTCAGCCCAATGGTTGTGGCGAATGCTGAGCGCTCTACGGCTATGGCTACAATTTTCGACCTTCTGCTTGCTCAGCTGATGAACGACGAGATGCTCAATCTTATCAACTACAAACTCGCCCTTGCCGACCACCGTGATGCCAAGTTGCGCCGAACGCGCCTCGACAATGTGATAGAATTGTGGCAGGATGTATTCCCGGGAAACAGGGTGCTGATAGACAGCGGCAAGATATTGTTTGCACGCGGTATAGATGTCAACGCGTATTCGGCCCTGCGCTTGTCGGACGGCGAAAAAGCAGTGCTCTATTATGCAGCAGCAGTGCTGTATGCGCCTGAAAATGCGGTAATATTTGTCGAAGCCCCCGAGATGTTCCTGCATCCGTCGCTGACTGCGTCGCTGTGGAACCGACTTGAATCTGCCAGGGCCGACTGCACCTTTGTATATACTACCCACGATACCGAGTTTGCATCGTCGCGCAACGGGGCGCCTGTGGTATGGGTACGCGACTGCGACCCGGCCGATGATGCATGGGATTATGAAGTGTTGCCACCTCATTCCGGACTCACGCAGGAACTGTATATGACCCTTATCGGAGCGCGAAAACCAGTGCTCTTTATCGAGGGCGACAGCGAGCGGTCGATAGATGCCAAGCTATATCCGCTTATTTTCCCGGATTATAATGTGAGGTCGCTCGGCAGCTGCAACAAGGTTATCGAGGCAACTCGAACGTTCAATGATCTCAATACCCTGCACAAGGTGGAATCGTGTGGCATCGTCGACCGCGACAGACGCGACGAAGCCGAGGTGGCGTATCTGCGTCGTAAGCGCGTAATGGTCCCTGATGTTGCCGAAATAGAGAATATGCTTCTGCTTGAAGATATTATCGCTGCAATGGCCGAATCTCACGGTCACTCTGCGGCGAGGGCTGTGCACAAGGTTAAACGTGCGGTAATCAATATGTTCCGTAGCGATCTTCACCAGCAAGCACTGATGCATACGCGCCATAGGGTGAAGAGAACGATGGAATATCGTGTTGATTCACGTTCGGCCGATATTGCCACATTCGAGCGTCATCTCCACGGACTCCTCGACGAAATAAATCCCCGTCATATCTACGAGGATTTTTGCAAGGAGTTCCATGGATATGTAGAAGCTGCCGATTACAATGCAGTACTGCGTGTGTATAATCAGAAGTCGATGCTGCCAGGATGTAATGTGGCGCAGCTGTGCGGTTTCAGCGGCAAAGAGGACTATATCGAGGGTATACTCGATGTGCTGCGGCATGAAAGCCCGTATGCCGATGCTATCCGCAAAGCCGTGCGCACCTGTCTTACCGGCACTGAAGATTAGCCAGCAGGTCGGCGACGACGAAGGTGCTTCCGCCTACAAAAATCGTATCGCCTTCTACCGCCTGAGACTTTGCTGCTGCAAATGCATCGGCAACAGATTGGTATGCACTGCCTTCGAGACCTTGAGTCTTTGCAGTTTCGGCTGTCGACGAGGCTTCGCGGCCTCGGGCAACACTCGGTGTGGCAAAATAATAGCGGGCGTGGTGTGGCATCTGTCCCATGATAGCTGTCACATCCTTGTCGTTGACAAAACCGAGTACCATATGCAACGTTCCCGAGCATGCCAAGCGTGTAAGAGCCGGGCCGAGCCAACGCCAGCCGCCGATATTGTGGCCGGTATCGCATAGTACCCTTACAGGGCTGTGGCATATTTCCATCCAGCGTCCGGCAAGGCCGGTTAGCTCGCATACATGTCCGAAACCTTTAGCGACTGCAGCGCTGTTGATTGCAGGGAAATGCTTCTTGAGAATATCGAGCGAGGCCAGTACGGTTGCGGCATTTTCGCGTTGGCAGTCACCGCAAAGTTCTCCCTTGAAGTCGCCCCATTCCGTGCCTTTATAGTCAATGCCGTTGCTGTTGATAATGGCTTGGTCGTAAAGGTTTTGATTGGCGGCAAAGATAATTGGGGCTGATACTGATGCTGCCTTTTCTTCGAAAACGCGGCGTACTCCGCCCTCGGCAGCGCCTATCACTACGGGGATGCCCGGTTTGATGATGCCGGCCTTTTCGGAAGCAATCAGTTCTTCGCTGTCGCCAAGCAGGGCTGTGTGGTCGAGTGAAATATTTGTTATCACCGACAGAACCGGGGTGATGATGTTTGTGCAGTCAAGTCGTCCGCCAAGGCCTACTTCGATAACCGCAACATCTACATTGCGGCTGGCAAACCAGCTGAATGCCATAATCGTGGTCAGCTCGAAAAATGTAGGGCTCAGGGCTGTAAGAGCGGGGTTGGCGAGGTATTCAGCCACGAAATCTACAACAAATTCTTTACTTACCGTCTCTCCGTCGACGCGTATTCTTTCGCGGAAATCCATAAGGTGTGGCGAAGTGTAGAGGCCAACCCTGTAACCGGCAGCCTGAAGAACTGCCGCCAAGGTCGATGCGGTGCTGCCCTTGCCGTTCGTTCCGCCAACGTGTATACATGTCAGCTCGCGATGCGGGTTGCCAAAGTGGGCGGCAAGCTTGAGGGTGGTGTCGAGGCCGGGTTTGTATGCCCCTGCTCCCAGGTTCTGAAACATCGGAACCTGTACGAAAAGATAATCTAAAGTCTCCTGATAAGTCATGGCTTAAAATAATATCCACCCGGCAATACCGGATAGTACAATCAGTATAATCGGATGAATTTTAGTAAACAGAGAAGCCGCCAAAGCAGCAAGACATAGCATCACACTCTTTACAATATCCGGTGTTGTCGTGCCGAAATTCGCACCGTTCATCAGCAAGAGTGCCGCAGAGGCAATGAGGCCGATGATTACGGGTCGGAGACCTTTGAATACGCCCTTCAGAGCCACGCTGTCTTTGTGCCTGGCAATATAATGTCCGGCATAGCGAACGAGTACAAAACTGGGTATAATCACCACCAAGGTGCAAAGCAAAGATCCGAGAATGCCGAAAATCGGGCTGTTGAGAGCCTCGCACGATGCCATTGGAGCGACATAACCGATATATGTTGCCGAGTTAATACCGATAGGCCCGGGCGTCATCTGCGAAATTGCAACAATGTCGGTAAACATCTGCTCGGTAATCCAACCTGGCGTGACGATTTCATTTTCAATCAGAGCAAGCATGGCGTATCCGCCACCAAAACCGAAGAATCCAATCTTGAGATAGCTCCAAATCAGTCGAAGGTATATCATGAGTTTTTGAGTCTGCGGTGCGAACGTACGGCCAGTATATATCCGATACCTCCGCCAAGGATTATGAAAATAATGGGGTTAGAAATCACGGGAATTTTAGACCATATCAGCAACGCGACCACAGCCGGAATCCATGCCATACGCCAGCCTATACCGGCTGAACGTGCGGTAGTGAATACTGGAGCGATGATAAGGGCTACTACGACCGGGCGTATGCCCTTGAAGATCGCTGTCAGCGTGGGGCTTTGGATAATGGTCTCGGGCGTGAGGAACATTGCTATAAGCAGAATGATGAGGAACGAGGGCAGAATAGTGCCTATAGAGGCTGCTATAGCCCCGCCGAGTCCGCGCAGTTTGTCGCCAACGACAACGGCGATGTTTACCGCCATGATACCGGGCATAGATTGAGCCACGGCGAGCAGATCGAGAAACTCAGCTCGGTCGAGCCACTTGTAGTTGTCGACGATTTCGCGCTCTATGACGCTAATCATGCCCCAGCCTCCGCCAAAGGTGAACGCGCCGATTTTTGCAAATGTCAGAAATAGTTTTCGTAACATATTTAAGTCAGAATTCTACTACGGTAATGCCGGGGCCTCCAAAGCGGACATCCTCGTCGTGATAGTTTTTTACCGATTTTACAGTTGCAAGATAGTTTCGTATATATTGGCGTAAAGCGCCGGTTCCTGTGCCGTGGAGTATTCGCACGCGCGACGAGTTGAACTGCACCGCATCGTCGATATAGTACATCACAGCCTGCACGGCCTCGTCGGCACGCATGCCTCGAACATCGATTTCGTGGCTGAAGTTGAGCTGTCGCTCGCGTGATGCCTCGGATGTCTGCGAGGTGATGTACGACACACCTGTCTTCGGTTCTGATGCCTTTCGCAAAGTGCGCTTGAGGCGCGACAGCTTGACGGTAGTCTTGATTTGCCCGAAAACTACGACAGCGTTTTTGCCCGAAATAGAATCGATAGTGCCAACGGTGTTGCCTCCGTCGAGTACTACGGTGTCACCGGCCTGTAGCGGACGGTCGGAGTCGGCAGGTTTAGGCTTGTTGTCCTGGCGTTTCTTCTTCGCCTTGTCGAGCAGAGGATGACTGTCGCGTGTCTTTTGAGCGAGAGCTTTGCGTTCTTCCTCGAGTTTGCGACGAGCTTCTTTGGTCGCTTCCTTGTCGGCCTGGGCGCTGCGAATGTCGCGAATTGTACGCTCGATAGCTGCGTTCGAGCCTTCGAGAATGCGCTTGGCTTCCTCGCGAGCCTCGCCGATTATCTCGCGCCGTTGCTGACGCAGTTTCTCGGCGTCGTCGCTATACCGGGCAAGGGTTTCGTCGATAGCTTTTTCCTTGCGGCGTATTTCAGCACGTTTGTTCTCCCAGTATCGTCTGTCGCGGGCGATGTCGAGTAGGTATTTGTCGAGGTTGACATAGTCGCTACCCACGATTTCCCTTGCGTCGGCAATGATGTCGTCGGGCAGGCCTGTCTTTCGTGCTATTTCGATAGCAAAGGAGCTGCCGGGCTGGCCTATGGCAAGTCGGAAGAGCGGCTTCATCTGCTGGCGGTCGTAGAGCATCGAACCGTTGACCAGTCCCGGAGTTTCTTCGGCGAATTGCTTGAGGTTGTGATAGTGGGTGGTTATCACTCCCCACATGCCCTTGTTGTTGAATTGTCGCAGCAAGGCCTGGGCAATGGCACCGCCAATCTGCGGCTCTGTGCCTGATCCGAACTCGTCGATCAGCATCAGAGTGGAAGCATTGCCCCGGGCGAGGAAATACTTCATATTTCGCAGATGCGATGAATATGTAGAGAGGTCGTCTTCGATCGACTGGTCGTCGCCGATGTCGATAAAAACGCTTTCAAAAATGCCTAAATGCGAATTCGAGTACATAGTTGGCAGCACGCCGCATTGTGCCATATACTGCACTATAGCGACGGTCTTGAGTGTCACAGACTTACCGCCGGCATTGGAGCCCGATATGATAAGTATGCGTTGATTGTTGCCAAGGGTGATGTCGAGCGGTACTATTTCCTTGCCCTGGCGCTGAAGCGACAACATCAGTCCCGGGTGCCTTGCTCCGTACCATTCGAGTTCGGGCTTGTCGGTCAATGCCGGCATTTCTGCATCGGTGAGTTTGGCATATTGAGCCTTGGCGTGTATGAAATCGAAAACGCCGAGACGCTCGAAACCGTCGATGAGTTCGTCGATTCGCGGGCGTATAGTGTCGGCGAGACCTTGAAGTATGCGCACGATTTCTCTGCGTTCTTCAATAGATAGCTCACGAAGCCTGTTGTTCGCCTCGACGACTTCGGCCGGCTCGATGAAGAAAGTTTTGCCGGACGCTGATTCGTCGTGAACGATACCGTTTATTTTGCGCTTGTACATCGGCGATACGGGAATTACGAGCCTTCCGTCGCGTACCGATGGAGTTGCGTCGGCTTCAAGGTATCCGTCGCGAACGGCAGCTGCCATGACCCTTCGCATAGCCGAATTAATGCTTGCCGATGCAGCCGACATAGAGCGGCGAATATCGGCGAGCTCGGGCGAAGCGTTGTCTTTAATCTCGCCATGCCTGTCGATAATGCGGTCGATAGCCGATGTGATATCAGGAAAAGCTTGCATGTCGGCAGCGAGGGCATCGAGCGCAGGGTAGGGTGTTGAATTGCTGTCGTCGCGCCTTTGCTTTGCGAAAAACGTGGCGATGTCGGCCATTGCGCCAAGCGAAGCCCTCAATCCCGGCAGGTCGGTTTCCGAAGGCCATGTGCCAGGCACTCTCAATGCCAACAGGGTAGACCTGCGGTCGTGGATATTGCCCGAGGGAAAGCCTGCGTCGCCGGTGATAATGGCAAGCATTTCGGCGGTCTCTGCAAGCATACGGCGTACGGTGGCGTAGTCGTCGCAGAATGTCATGTCGTGGCATCGGTCTACGCCGACCGGCGATGAGCAAAGCCGCGATATCTGTTCGCGTACACCGTCGAAACCTATTTTATGTTCTAATGAATCAGGGTAAATCATTTGTAATAAGACGGGAAAGTGAGGTTTGAGGGAGCCGTAGTCATGGTGAATGAGCAGTAGTGCTCACACGTACATACGTATATTTGCCGGAATCAAGCTGCTTGAAGCCGGGTTATTTATGCATCAGTCGGGCAAGGTTGCGCTTGTCTTCGCGCTCCTTGATAGACTGGCGTTTGTCGTATTCTTTCTTACCGCGTGCGATACCGATTACAAGCTTGGCATAACCACGGTCGCTGATAAAAAGACGCAGAGGCACAATGGTGTATCCCGAGTCTTTACTCATCTTTCCGATTTTTGCTATCTCTTTTTTTGTGAGCAGCAGTTTGCGGTCGCGACGAGCTTCGTGGTTGTTGTATGTGCCGTAGAAGTACTGGGCTATATTCATGTTTTTGACCCACACTTCGCCAGCCGAGCTGACGTAGCAGAAGGTGTCGACCAGCGAAGCGTGGCCGTTGCGTATGCTCTTGATTTCTGTACCGGTAAGCACCAGGCCGGCTGTGAATGTTTCGATTATCTCGTAGTCGAAGGTAGCCCGCCTGTTTTTGATGTTTATATCTTTTTGTTTGAGTTTCATTGTCTTAATAATTGATGCTATGCAAGTGTAACCTGCTTAAATCAATAAGTAAGTAACATAATAAATCACCAAGGGAACGGCCACAATGGCTATGCCCTCGAGAGCGGTGAAGCGCAGCTCCTTGCGTTTTGGAATGCCGAGATATTCGCAACCCTTGGAGAGGACAAGAATCGCATAGAGAGGAAGGAATTTTACAATCAACAGGCTCCAAGGCAGGCAGTTTTCGATAATTTGGAATAGAATCATCATGCCTATGCCGCATAGGATCAGTGTGGTGGACCGCTGCTTGTCGACCTCGACGCCGGTAATCTGATTGAGGTAAAGATCGAAAAGCAGACTTGCTATGAAAATGCCTACAAAGTATGAGCCGAAAACATTTACCGCACCGATAAGTACCTGCGCGATTGTAGCCTGGTGGTATATCAGGCCGAGGAACTCGGTAACCGCAGCTATGCCGAGCAGAGGGTACACGCCCTTGCGGAGCAGTGTGTCGGGGTCGGGGTTGGTATCGGCAATATCATCCCAGCCGTTTTGAGGCGACAGAATAAGCTGAATAATATATCTAAGAAGTGTTAACATTTTGCAAAATAAGTTTAATCGCCCCTTATTGACGGGCAGAGCGGAAAAAATTAGAGTACAAAGTTACAAAATTAGAACCGAATTTCATGCTTAATTGTTAATTTTGCATGTAGAATTAACAAACGACCTAAACATAAACACACTCATGTTAAAAGGAATTATCTCAATTACCGGCAAACCGGGTCTTTATCGACTTCTGACCCGTGGCAAAAACAGCCTCATCGTAGAGTCGCTGTCTACCGGCAAGCGTATGCCTACCTATCCTCACGAAAAAGTAATCTCTCTGGCCGATATAACCATGTACTCAGAAAGTGGCGACGTGCCTCTGCCTGATATCTTGGAGAAAATCTATGAGGTTAAAGGCGGCGAGAGCATCGATATCAAGGGCTTTGGCAGCGACGAGGCTATGCGAGAGTTCTTCGCGACAATCCTGCCCGACTTTGACCGCGAGAAAGTATACAACACCGACATCCGCAAGCTCTTCACATGGTATAACCAGCTCGTGGCTGCAGGTGTAACCGAATTCAAAGAAAAAGAAATCGCCGAGGACCAGGCCGCAGAGGCTGCCGAAGCTGCCGACGAAGCCGCTACCGAAAAGTAAGAGCTGAAGTCTTAGAATAAAGAAACAGTTGTCGCAAGTATATTTGTGGCAACTGTTTTTTTATGGTGTATGAAGGTTATTCTTTTGCTCTCAGCACCGAGAGGGGTTCGCCTTTGGCATTCTTCCACTTTTCCCAGCCGTTAGCGCTATTTCCGTATACAAACTGAGCAGCAGCACTTGGCGAGGAGAACTCTAAGTTGATTTTGAGAATCCGCTTACCATTTTTCTCATCGGTGAGATTCGCCACCATTTCGTCGCGTTTTTCTTTGCCTGTGAACTTGGGCGTGCTTGTCGGGGCAATGATGCTACCGGCAAGTACGGTAAGGTGTCCGTCTGCATAAATGGCCTTAGCTTCACCGCCACGACCTTGTAAGTAAAACAACTGATCGTTGGAATGAGCTTTCTTTACAGTATCGTTTACGAATATACGACAGCCGATAAATGTGGTAAGAAGCTCGATGTCTTCCATGAATTCGGCTGCCGAATCTCGCAGGTGTGGCGGCAGGTTCGGCGGGGTGGGCTGGTTTTTGTTTTCAGTGAGGCTGTAGGTTTTTACCTTTTTAGCCTTCTTGATTGCGTTTGCTTCTAAGAATTGTACATCAGCACGAGTAAGGGAATTGTCTTTGGCTATAAAAACAAGTGCGGTATTCCAGAAGTCCTTCTTTATTTCATGAGATTTTACCCTTTCTTTGAAGTTTTCGGTCTGTCCGATGTAGGCTTGAGGAAGAGATGCAAAGTCTTCACCTCCGAGCAGAATATAGAATGCAGGTTGCTCCAATTGTATATCGGAGTTGGCATTTGCCTCGGACATTTGCTGGCGAGGAATGACATACATATTGCATATCTTATTGCTTATGAAAACATTGCGGATGCCTCTTGGATTTCCGTCGACAAGGTGAGTTGTGATTACTTTTCCCATTGGTGCTGATGCATAAACGATTCTCGATATGCAAAGATACAAAGAAAATAGCGAAAGTGTATGATTATTAAGCTGTAATTAATTGTCGGGCTTCTTTTTTCGTCGACTTCCATTAAGCCTTTTTAAGTGTCGTGGTAATAATTATGTTGTGCATAATGAGTACTTTTGTAAAAATATTCATTATGAAACGACTATTAGCTATACTATTACTTGCCATTACAACTCTTTCGTCGTGGTCGCTGCAGCCGGAGCGCGGTTATCGCGGTTTTATAGATTCTAACAATTTCCTCGATATAAATATGGGCTTTCTTGTAGGCGGAGGCGGCGATTCGTATGTCTCAACAGGCTTTACCACAAGCCACGGCTATCAGTTCAATAGTTGGTTGTACGTTGGTGGCGGCACCGGCTTTGTGTACAATCTCAATTGGAAGCCTTTGGTTCAGACTCATAAAAACGATAAGAGCCGATATGTGATACCGTTGTTTGCCGAGGTGCGCCTCGATGCCAAGTGGAATCGATTTACGCCTTATTTTTCGGCGCAGATTGGTGCAAATGTAGCCGAGCGAGGCGGTTTCTATTTCTCGCCTATGATAGGCTATCGCTTCAACTGGGGACGGCGTTCGGCTATAAACATCGGTTTGGGCGCTACGCTCTACGGCAACACGTATTCGTATCTCGACCACACATACATTCCCGGCGTAGGACATATAGATGAGGCTATAAAAAGATATGACGGCAATGTGGTGTCGTTTACAGCCCGCCTCGGCTTCGAGTTCCAATTGCCGTGATGATACTTGCCTGATAGATAGGGGAATAATTTATATGGTACTCTTGTTTCGTTGGAAAAAGTGTAGCGGTATTGACATTATTCGCTGGAAAAAGTGTATAGATTACGATTTTTTCCCTCGAAAAAGTGTGTCGATGAGCGATTATTCGTTGGGAAAAGTGTAACAGCTCTTGATTTTTCCCTTGAAAAAGTGTAAATTTGTCTTCGAAACTATAGGACTACGCCATGCTCAAAAGAAAAATAGAGACTCAATTATCAGAGTGGAAGAACTTGAAAGACAAGAAGCCACTTGTCATAAAAGGCATCCGCCAATGCGGAAAAACTTACATTGTGCAGAAGTTTGCCAAAGAAAACTACGATAGCGTAGTCTATATGAACTTCATACTTGACCCGGAGAAGAAGTCTGCGTTTGCTGGTAATCTTGATGTCAATACCATTATCCTAAACCTTTCAGCACTTATTCCGGGTAGTCGGTTCATTGATGGGAAGACCTGTATAGTCCTTGACGAAATCCAAGACTGTAAAGAAGCAAGAACAGCATTGAAGTCTTTCTACCTCGACGGTCGTTTTGATGTCATTGCAACAGGTTCTCTTCTTGGGGTACATGGCTACGGAAGTAATAATGATGACGACAAAGATAGTCCGGACTCTGTGCCGGTTGGTTATGAAACTATAATTGATATGCATCCATTGGACTTTGAGGAATTTTTATGGGCCAATGGTATCAATGATGCAGTCATATCTACTGTAAAGTCTTGCTTTGAAAAGGAAAATGTAGTCCCCGCCGGTATTCATAAGGCGATGATGGAATTGCTGTATAGATATATCATTGTAGGTGGGCTGCCTGAAGTAGTTAATTGCTTCCTCGAAACTAAAAACATCGAACTCATCTATGGCGTACAACGCAATCTTATCGCTGAATATGAGGAAGATATGGTTAAATATGCTGATGAAGAAGATAAGCCTCGTATTCGTGAGTGCTTCGAATCAATTCCGAAGCAATTAGCCAAAGATAACAAGAAATTCCAATATTCAGTAATAAAGAAAGGTGGCAGGGCCTCTCAATATGCCGGTAGCATCCAATGGTTGGAAGATGCCGGAATTATCCGCAAATGTTATAACACTCAGATTACAGAGTTGCCGTTGGAGGGAAATGCCATTAATGATTGTTTCAAAGTCTATACTACCGATATCGGGATTCTTATGGCGATGCTTGATTATGGTACGCAAGCAGACATACTTAAAGGAAATCTTCTCGGATACAAGGGGGCTATATTTGAAAACCTTATGGCAGACTTCTTATGTAAATCCAATCAAAAGCTATACTATTTTCAAAAGGATAGTGGGCTTGAACTGGACTTCTTAGTGCGTTTCAAAGGTGAATGCACCATACTTGAGGTTAAGGCTAAAAGCGGTAAGGCAAAAAGTGTGTCTACAGTCCTTAAGAACAAGGAAAAGTATCATGTAAATAGTGCCATAAAGTTAGGTCAGTATAATGTCGGGCGCGAAGGCGAGATACTGACAATACCTATTTATATGGGATTTCTTATAAAAGATAGAATTGTAGACGTAATTATTCCCGATATAGATTTTAGTTCTATCGAGTAGCGTTAAACTTGGATTATTTGTCGGTTGCCGTTGTGACGGGGCGGTCGGAGGCTTGCCAGTCGAGGATGCCGCCTTTGAGGTTGATGACGCGGTAGCCGAGGCGGGTGAGGATTTCGGCTGCGTCTAATGAGCGACGACCGCTGCGGCAGTAGACGAGTATGGTGGAGTCTTTTGATAGTTTTAGCGTGGCTGCAGGTTGGAAGTCGTCGGATTGTACGTCGATGTTTATAGCCCCGGCTATGTGTCCTTCGGCGTATTCTTGAGGGGTACGAACATCGAGTAGTTGCACTGAGTCGGCTTTGATTTCCTGCTCGAATTCGGGAACGGAAACGGATGTTATATCGTTGTTGTTGCAGCCCGAGGCTTGCATGGTACACATTGTCATTGCTATCAAGTATATTGCGCGTTTGATTAGTCTTTGCATGAAATTTCTGTGAAACTTAAATGATGAAAAAACATAGAGGGGCCGCCCTTGGGGCAACCCCTCCATATTTCGGTGTCGGAATCTATCAGATACCGAGGTGGCTCTTGACGCGGGCGATCTTGGCAACGGCGTCGCGGTTGCAACGGTCGTAGTCGTCGAGATCTTTCATCTTGTCGTGAACCTCGATATAGAATTTGATTTTAGGTTCTGTGCCGGAGGGACGGATAGATACCTTCGTGCCGTCTTCGGTGAAGTACTGAAGAACGTTTGATGTAGTGGGGAAATCCATCTTGGTAACTTCGCCGGTGCGGGTGTCGGTGCAGTTGAGGTCGGCGTAGTCTTTTACATAAATTACGGGGCTGCCGTCGATTTGCTTGGGAGGATTTGCGCGGAAGTTGATCATCATCTTCTGTATTTCCTCAGCACCGGTCTTGCCGGGACGAACAACGCTTACGCCTTCTTCGTGGCTATAGCCGTTCTTGAGGTAGATTTCCTGAAGCATGCGGTTGAAGTCGAGGCCGCGGTCTTTTGCCCAAGCGCAGATTTCTGCCATGAGTGAGATTGCCGAAACAGAGTCTTTATCGCGGCAGAAGTCTTCGGCCAGGAAGCCGTAGCTTTCTTCACCGCCACCGAGGTAGCGCTCTTTGCCTTCGAGGTCACGGATTACGGCTGCAATCCATTTGAAACCTGTGTAGCAGTCGAACATCTTGATGTTCTGGTTCTCGGCGATAGCCTTGATAGTTTCGGTAGTAACGATAGTCTTGACAACGAATTCATTGCCTTTGAGGAGGCCGAGCTCGCGGTTGCGAAGCATGATATAGTTGAGAAGAATCATCACAATCTGGTTGCCGTTGATGAGCTGGTATTCGCCGTTGTTGTCGCGGATAACGCAGCCGATACGGTCGGCGTCGGGGTCGGAAGCCACAACGAGGTCGGCACCCACTTCCTTAGCCTTGGCGATAGCCATTGCCATAGCCGAGGGGTTTTCGGGGTTGGGTGAGTCTACTGTGGGGAAGTCGCCGCTGGGTATATCCTGCTCGGGCACGTGGATGATGTTTGTGAAGCCGTAGTTGCGTAGCGAATCGGGCACGAGTTTCACGCCTGTACCGTGGATAGGAGTGTACACGATTTTGAGGTCGGCATGGCGTTTGATTACTTCGGGGTCGAGCGACAGTGTCTTGATAGCGGCAAGGAACTTCTGGTCCATTTCGTCGCCAATAATCTCGATAAGGTCGTTGTTGCCTTCGAATTTGATTTCTTTAACGCTCTTGATGCGGTTTACATTGTCGATGATATTTACATCGTGGGGTGCGATAATCTGTGCGCCGTCGCTCCAGTAAGCCTTGTAGCCGTTATACTCTTTGGGGTTGTGCGATGCGGTGATGTTTACGCCGCTCTGGCAACCGAGCTGGCGTATTGCGAATGAGAGCTCGGGGGTAGGACGGAAGCTGTCGAAGAGATATACCTTGATGCCGTTTGCTGAGAAGATGTCGGCAACGATTTCGGCGAATTTGCGCGAGTTGTTGCGTACGTCGTGGCCTACGACGACACTTATTTGAGGCATGTCAGGGAATGCTTCTTTGAGGTAGTTGGCAAGGCCTTGGGTAGCGGCGCCAACGGTATAGATGTTCATGCGGTTGCTGCCGGCACCCATGATGCCGCGTAGACCGCCAGTACCGAATTCGAGGTCTTTGTAGAAACATTCGATAAGTTCGGTCTTGTCTTCGGCGTCGAGCATTCGGCGCACTTCGGCTTTGGTTTCCTCATCGTAGCCGTCACCGAGCCATGTCTGGGCTTTGGCGGTTACCTGGGCAAGTAGGTCTTGGTTTTCCATGTTTCGAGTTAGTTATTCTGTGCAATATTTTTTCTTTAATGGCAAAGTTAATGCTTTGTCTTCAGATATACAAATTATTGGCGGTCTAAGTTTTAGCGAAACGGTGCCATTTTGGTTATATTAACGACTCAAGGCCCGCAGATAAAACGGGCCTTGAGCGCTGTAATAGTATGTAGGGGCAATGCCTGCCCGGTGGTATTTTAACCTTCGATTAGGTCTTTGCCGGTCATTTCCGAGGGTTGCTCAATACCCATGATGTGGAGCAGCGAGGGAGCAACGTCGGCGAGGATGCCGTCGGTGGTTTTGGCGTTTGTGTTTTCGGTAACGTATACAAACGGCACGGGGTTGAGCGAGTGGGCTGTATTGGGTGTGCCGTCGGCGTTGACAGCGTTGTCGGCGTTGCCGTGGTCGGCGATGATGATTACTTCATAGCCGTGTTTCTTGGCAGCCTCTACAGTGTCGTGCAGGCAGGTGTCGAGGGTTTCGACAGCTTTTTGGATTGCAGGATAGATGCCGGTGTGACCTACCATGTCGCCGTTGGCGTAGTTGACAACGATAAAGTCGTACTTCTCGGTGTCGATAGCCTCTACGAGTTTGTCCTTAACCTCGGGTGCGCTCATTTCAGGCTTGAGGTCGTAGGTGGCAACCTTGGGCGAGGGCACGAGTATACGGTCTTCGCCGGGGAATGCCGCTTCGCGTCCGCCGTTGAAGAAGAATGTCACGTGGGCATATTTCTCGGTCTCGGCAATGTGGAGCTGTTTCTTGCCCTGGTTGCTGAGGTACTCGGCCAGGGTGTTGCTTACGTCTTCTTTGTCGAAGAGGATGTGTACGCCCTTGAACGACGAGTCGTAGGGAGTCATGCAGTAGTACTGCAGGCCGGGCACAGTGTGCATGCCTTCTTCGGGCATATCGTGCTGGGTGAGTACTTCGGTAAGTTCTTTGGCGCGGTCGTTGCGGTAGTTGAAGAATATCACGCAGTCGTCGGGTTTGATAGTGCCGTTGACTGTAGAGTTGTTGATCGGTTTGATGAACTCGTCGGTCACATCGTTGTCGTAGCTCTGCTGCATGGCGGCAACCATATCTGTGGCCTGTTCGCCTTTGCCGTCAACCAGTAGGTCGTAGGCTTCTTTTACGCGGTTCCAGCGGTGGTCGCGGTCCATAGCGTAGAAACGACCTACGATCGAAGCAATTACGCCTGCCGATTTGGCGCAGTGTTCCTCGACCATGCGGATGAAGTCGATACCGCTGTGGGGGTCGGTGTCGCGACCGTCCATGAAGCAGTGGAGGTATACTTTCTTGAGCTCGTAGCGTTTAGCGATGTCGCAGAGGGCAAAGATGTGCTCAAGCGACGAGTGTACGCCGCCGTTAGATGTAAGGCCCATGAAGTGCATGGCCTGACCGGTTTTGGCGCAGTATTCAAAGGCACTCTTTACTTCCGGGTTCTCGAGAATCGAGCCGGTGGCGATAGCTTTGTTGATTTTAACGAGGTCCTGGTATACGATTCTACCGGCACCGATGTTGAGGTGGCCGACTTCGCTGTTGCCCATTTGTCCGTCGGGCAGACCTACATATTCGCCGCTTGCCTGAAGCTCGCTGTGGGGATATGTCTTTACGAGGTAGTCCCAGTAGGGGGTTGAAGTGCTGTAGATGGCGTTGGCATGGTCGTGTTTGCCGATGCCCCATCCGTCGAGGATGATAAGTAGTGCTTTGTGTGCCATTTTATTTTGAGTTATTTTGATTGTTCATGTCGTTTTCGCGTTCTTGCCGCAGTCGTTCGCGCCGCTTGAGGTTGATGTGCAGCAGTATGATTACGATAATCGTAATGCCGATTACTCCGAAATAGTAAAGAGCCGACATCGTGCCGGCTGCGTATTGGTCGTAGCCTATGTTTGCCATAACGGCAAGGTATATCGCCAAAATCAGAGGTACGAGTGTAGAACGCTTGATTTTCATCATTTGTTTGTTTTGACCGGGGCAGGCTCGGGAATGTGCCTGTAGGGCGATGAGATGGGGTCGAAGCTGCCCGATTCGAAATATTCGTATAGCCTCAGGCAAGCCCATGCGTCGAGGGCGGCATAGGATTGCTGCGAGGTAGTGAGGGTGTCGGCTTCCCAGTTGGTGAGCCGTTGCGATTTTGAAATGCGCTCGCCGAAGACGATTGCGTAGATTTTCTGCAGCGATATGTCGGTGATTTCGTAGTTGCGCACCATTTGCTGCAGATCGATAAAGCCCTGCGGTTCGAGAGGGGTGGTGCGGCGTAGCACGTTGAAGTCATCGTGTACCGACAGGCCGATTTTGAGTATGTCGGGATTCTCGAGAAAAGCCTTAAGCTCGGCACAGATGCCTATCTTATTGAGCCTGAATAAAAAACAGCGGTTCTTGGTCGAGATTTGCATAAGGGCGGCATTGTGCACACGCCCTTTTTTGAACGAGGGTCTGGTTTCGGTGTCGAAGCCTACTATACGCTCTGTCGACAGTGCCCTGATTGCCTGGTGGGCAAGGGCGGCGTTATCGACTACGGTGATTGCGCCGGGGTAATGCATGGTGGGCATCTCGGCGATGGCTTCTTTATTGATACTGATTATGTAGCTGCTTTGATTCACTTTACAAAATTACACAATTCCCGATTCAATTTGGGTTTTTTAACGTAATTTAAGGTCTAAACGCCCCAATCTTCGTATTTGGGCATTACGATATATTCTGTGTCCGGAAAGTGCTTGGCGAGGTAGCGGCCAACAAACTCGCGGGTGTCGACCGATATTTCGGCGTCCTTGTCGAAGTAGGCGTTGTAGATTACCGCCCTAAGATTGAGATTGCGGTTGCGGATTGCCTCGAGCGAGAGCAGGGTATGGTTGATCGACCCAAGACGCGAGTTGGTGGTAAGTATCACGGGCAGGTGGTTTTCGGTCACGTAGTCGATAGCGAAGTAATCGTCGGTGATAGGTACCATGAGTCCGCCTGCGCCCTCTATAAGCACGCGGTCGTATTTGCAGAGAAGCTTGGCTGTGGCCTCGCTGATAAGACGCGTGTCGATGCGGCAGCCGTCGATACGCGCGGCGAGCTGTGCCGATGCAGGATAGCTCAGAATGATAGGGGCTGTGAGGTGTTCGCGGTCTTCGGGCAGGAGGCCTGTGCCGGTAAGGCGGCGGTGGGCTTCGATGTCCTCGCTCGAATCTACGCAGCCGGTTTGGATGAATTTCTGGGTAATCACCGATAGCCCTTGTGCTGCGAGCTTCAGGGCATAGTAAGCGGTGGCATATGTTTTGCCTGCATCGGTGTCGATGCCGGTAATGAATATCGCTTCTTTCATCGTTTTTGTAATATCATTATAAAGGGCCTGTAGGTGATGTGATAGCGGCAGTCAAGGTCGGGCTGGTAGCGGCCAAGGATGTCGTGGAGAGTGCTTTCGCCATGCGAATTGCGCCCTAAGGCGTTGACTCCGGTGGCTTTGAGGTGGCGGAACACGTCGATTGCACTTGCAAAGTCGAGGTCGTAATCGCGTTGCATGATGTCGACGATTTCGAGGCCGTCGGGCACGGCCAGTCGCCACTGCTCGAGGGTCATAAGTGGTAGTCCGCGACCGGTGACGGCGCTGATTTGGGCAAGATTGCCCGATACAAAGGAACTGAGCACGAGGTAGCCGTCGGTGGCAAGCACGCGGCTACATTGGCGCAGGAAACGCGCCGGTGAGTTGAACCACTGCACGGTAGATGCCGTGGCTATGACATCGAACGATTTCGACGGCACTGCGGCAATAGCCACCTCGGCGTCGACACGGCGAAAAGCGCGTTGAGGACCTTCGATGCAAGGCTCTCCTGCAAGGTCCCACATTTCGAGATAACCGTCGGTGATAGCATTGTCGAGTATCATGCTCAGGCTGCCAGTGCCGCTGCCAACCTCGAGCACTCGGCAACCGTGCATAGCCATGCGCGAGCAGATGTCGTGCGCTTGCATCATACTGTCGATATGCCTTACTACCGAAGCTTGCACACCGGCTTCATTGTCGTAGCTCTTCAAACCCGAAGCGAATCGTTCGCCTACGCGTTGTTTGTCGAGGATGTAATGGTCGATAATGCGTTGGAAGTCGAGCAGATGTGGCCCCTCGATAAATACAGTAGGCACGCCTTGCCATGCACGCCATTGATTTACAGCCGGTATAATTGCATCTTCGCGACCTATTATGGCAAGGTCGAAATGCCCTGCAAGCGAATGGAGTAGAGTAGCATCAGGCGAGAAAACTTCGAGCTCGCTTCTGAGGTCATCGATACTGCGCTGTGGCAGGCATTGGCTGAATTCGCGGTACAACTCAGCCGTACCGCACATACGGCGGTAAAATTTTGCCACATTTCGCTCGTTGAGTCCTGCAAGTGTGCCCTCGAAAATGGCAGGAGGAATGCCGCGTTGTGCGTCGCAGGGATAGAGTGTGCCGTTGACTGCAATTCGGCGTGTAACCTTGGGGTCGATAGAGTGGGTGCTTATAGCCGATGCATAGACGCCAAACGACCAAGCCACGATGCATATCTCGTTGTAGTTGCTTGTAAATGACCAGTCTATATCGAGCGAGCCGTAATTCCATAAGACGGCAATATCGTAGCCGGGCCTCCGCAGCCCCTCGAAAGGTGCAGCGCTCATGCCCCAACCGGCGAAAAACAATATCAGCCTCGGGCTTTCGGTCGACGATACAATCTTATATTCCATTGTCACAAAAACGGTGCAAAATTACCCATTTCCGAGCATAAATGCAAATCGACCGTAGCTCGCTTATGGGCATGAAGCAGTTTGGTCTGGTGATTTTCGCCATACTTGGCGATGCTGTCATTCAGTTGGTAAATATTGATAGGGTGTGTTGCTCGATGCTCTGAATCGAGAATAAACTTGTAGTGCTGAAGTCTCATTTTTGTAAATCCCGACGGTCTATCGCGGGTGATATGTCAAGAAGAATTGTTAAAAACGTCGTTTAAGGTATGCAAAGAACAAGTTTAACACGCTAATTCAGAAAAAGAATTTGGCCGGTTGCAAAAATATACTTAATTTTGCAATGTACCGTTAAGACGGTTGAAAATATAAACACGAAAGTGTCTTACTGATTCTCAGGAGTCTAAGTGTGGAAGCTTGAAGACTGAAAACGAGGAGAGGAAGACACTCTCGCGTCGCATATCATACGGCGTGGGAGTGCTGCACCTATCCCAAGTTTTTAGAGGCTTCTTCCACCGCCTGACTCCTTTGGGATAGGATAGCGGTTCCCACGCTTTCATCATTTTATTTTTTCCTGATGGAGTGGGAAAAAGAACAGAGAGGTGATTTATGACCGAAACTAATACTGACATAATACTCAATAGTTTTCGTGAGTGGTGGCTCAGGGAGGGTCATTCATCGCGCAGTGCCGACAGCTATTGCTCTGGCTTAAGACACATCAACAAAGAGTTCTTTATCCCTATATGCCATAAAGACATGTTCGACGAACTGGAAATTGCAATTGCAAAAGGCACAGCTGTCGACTGGCTTACAGCTTTGTTGGGTACAATCGGAGCAAAGATAGCCGAAATAGAAAACAGTCCTGATAAAAAGCGTCTTCAGGACATGCGCAGCCATTTGTACAAGTTCATAGAATATGTGGATGAGTGGCAGAATAACGCAGCAATGCCATCAACCGAGGAGTACTACGAATATCCCGAAACTACTCCTGAGCTTTACAATTTCAATTTCGGTCCGGTCTCCAACCATCCGTTTTTTGGTCATGATGATCTGGTAAAGATTCTGTCGCGTCATATCAAGTTTATGGATTGTATAAACGGAGACAAGAATGTGTTCTTCCCGATTCGTATTCTTAGCATACTTTTCTCCGAAGCTACCCGCAAGCACCAGGGCCGATTAAAAAAAATGGGTATAGTTAGATTCGACGGCAAGCCGTTGAATTTCAGAAAATGGTTTGCAGCGTGGATAAGACACGTCGTTGAAAATGTGATTTTCCACACGACCAAGGGCGATTACAGGCTATCGGAAATCGAAGGTCTGAAAATCGAACTATCGACCAAGAGTGCCTGGATTGTCGATAAGAAAGATAAACGCACTATCCCTCTCCTTTCGGAGAGCCCGTCGGGTATGGTCAGAATGAAGCTGGATGCCTTGTGTAAGATTCAGCTCGCCTATTCGGAACGTATGGAAGATATGCTCACACGTCTGGAGCCGGCTCTTGTCGTCATGCGCATGCTCACCGACAACATCAAGGCATCGGTTAAGGGACAGACCTTGACCATTAAAGGTCCTGACGGAAAGAGTAGGGAGATTGCGCTTGATTCCTACAGATTTCCGAATAACCTTAGAGTATGGTATTGCAAGCAGGTCGACTGGGACTTTATCGTCCCGCTCCTGTCACATCTCTGTACTGAACTACAATATATCGCGGTTGCCACACGGCTCACAGCCATGTCGACCGCTAATAACATAAATAAACATTAATATCATGGGATTTGATTTTGAGGCAGAGGATACTTCCGATTATAGCCTGGCAGATTTGGGCTTAACGGTGATGTATCGGGAATTTTCGGAACACTGCGATGCCCTTTTGCATGGGCATACTGCTGAAGAACTGGGATTCACCAAGATTCCGGACGAGTTCAGAGTGCTTGAACAGAAAGGGTGCTTTGTTCCGGATTTCTATATGGTTAACCCCTTTTATTACATTGGTATAGAAAAATTCCCCATAATGTTCAAGGGAGGCATCTATGTGGGAAGTGTCAAAGACGGGGCGATTTTCATCATTATGCCGGAAGACGATGTTGATCTTGAAGACTTGAAAGTGGAGTTTGCCAAGGAATATGACCCGGATGTCATCGAATCTCTGCCTGTGGTTCTTTTCCGGCGTTGTCGGAAGCCTATCGACATTTCCGGAAAAATATGTAACGACGAGTCTGATGACATCTCTGAAAAGCTTCATTGTAAAAATGACACTTCTGAATTCATCGGTGTGTTCAAGGCTCAGCGTAAAGGAGAATCTGGAGGTAACAATATTTACAAGATGACAAAAATCTTCGACCGCTATTATTTCGACCTAACCAAGATACAAATAGAGAATGCCTAATCGAAGGAGGTAGTCAACAAATAAAAACAAACAGCAGTTATGCCAACATTTAAAGTAACCACACGCCAGTCTATCGGACGAGCTCGCCTTATCCCGGCCGGCTCCTACGTCACAATCACCATCCCGGGTACACAGACTCGTCCTCATCCAGATGAAATCTGTCAGGCCTTTGAACAGAAGTATGGAGTTGACGGAGTTGGACCTTCTCAGCTCAGTGCTATAACCTATGAAAAAATAGGGTAAACGCAACTCTACACAAAAGAGGCTGCAGAGGTTCCTCTGCGGCCACTTTTTAATTAGGAGATGCATTCATGTAAACCGATAAGAATATCATGATAGACGAAAACTATTATCATGAGAAACTGTTCTAATAAGATGTTTTAGTAGGTCAAATCTCAACTGCCCGAGGGCGGTGAGATTATTCGATAATACATTCAGGAGAGCGGCAGCTTAGGTCTTGGTAGACCATGCTGCCGCTCTCTTATTGTATACATTGCTGTGACAGCAGTGTGAATTGTCAAGAAAGAGTGTTAAATGCAAGCCTTATCTGAGTCAAGAAAAGATTTAACTATCTGTGTATATGGATATTTACTAACTTTGCGGGTGTAGGTGGAGTATTCTGCTTATACCAATTTATAATATAGTCTTATTTTAATTAACCTGTTGGTTGAATTAGATTAGTGAATATTTTATCTGCCCAATTGGACGATGATTAACGAAATTAACATACTGCATGAATGTCATAGCCGCGATTTTACCTGCCATACGGGTAAAGAGCCCG
>Ga0209064_1001511_pt1 | contig 34689 bp, 32 predicted proteins | sample Inofromicrocosms_FD_187498 | JGI IMG/M metagenome (GOLD analysis project Ga0209064, IMG submission 187498) | Mouse cecum microbial communities from Vienna, Austria - Inoculum for glucosamine and mucus D2O microcosms (SPAdes) (version 2) | ecosystem: Host-associated > Mammals > Digestive system >... | reverse complement strand
GAATCGCCAATACGTTCATGGTATAAGTGTTTTATAATGAACGCTTTGGCGATTCATTTGTATTTGACAATTCGACATATTAACTTAAGTTTCAACTACTTCGGTAATTTTTACCGAATCATTGTAATTAAATACGTTTGATTAATTTTGCTGGTATTCCACCATAAATACCATTTGATTCACAATCGTGTGTAACGACTGCACCAGCAGCGATTATACATAGAGAACCAATATTAACACCTGCCATAATCCATGCTCCACAACCAATTCATACATCATTCTCAATCACAACCTTACCATATGATTTTGGATTGTATTTTATAGGAATATCTTCATTGTTCCAACCATGATTTGAACTCATAATTGTAACATTATGTGCGATTGAAACGTCGTCCCCAATTTCAATACCACCTTCACCGTCAATGTAGCATAAAGGATGAAACGAAATATTATTTCCTAACTTAATCTTGTCGATATGCTTAAAATATACCTTAGGATGAATTGAAACATTCGTTCCACAGGTATTAAAATTATATTTATAATAAGCATAACGAAACATTATGCCACTCCAGTAGAGCCAAGATTTAAAAGGCCATAAAAATTTTTTTTGTAAATCCATCCAATGAGGATGAATATATATTTTACCTGATTATATAGTCGAAAGATTGTTCTACCGTTCATTAATTATTAAGTTTGTAAATGTCAAGAATCTTTTGAGTATGGTCTTTTATTGAAAAATTGAAGTTCATGAGTAATAATTTATCATTAAACTTCTCTAATTGTGCTGGTGATTGTAGAATGTCTTTCAACTTGTTTTTAAGCGACTCTCTGTTATTTATAATGAACTTACTATCAATTTCTTTTATGATTTCTTTAGCACCTACAGTATCACTTACAATTGCTGGTATTCCATGAGATAGAGCTTCAAGAGTGATAAGGCTAAATGTCTCATGCCATTTAGATGGAACTATAATTCCATCTAAATGATATAGAATATCGGATAAATTATCATATTTATAAAGTCCGCAGTATTCTATAGAAGGTATATCTATATCAATGCCAATTTCAGCTGTTCCATAAACTTTAATCTTGATATTTTTTAATCCATCATGATATAGTTCTTTTATTACAGATTTAAGAATTGGAAATCCTTTGTATTCACTTAAACTGCCTATAAAACCAAACGTCAAACACTCGTTAAGGATGAGTTTCTTTCTTCGGTCTATTATTTTTGCCGTTGTGACAGGTACTGAGTGCCCTTTAATATTAGGGAGAAATTGTCGAAATATTGATTCTGTCTGTTTACTATTAAAATGGAAATAGTCAACTAAATTAAAATATGATTGATAATACTCTATTAATATAGCATAATTTTTAATAATTTCATTTGTTGGAATAAATTGGGGCGTATCAGTAGGCTTATGTATAGTTGAAATTAACTTCTTTTTAGGTAATCGCAACCATTTACTCCAATGATAAAGAGATGAATTACATAATCTTAGCGCATAATCTGACATAGAGCTATGACAACATATTGCACAATTTGTTGATTTTGGACCTGAACATAAATTCCCATTGTAATCAATTAAATTGTTCTTGGGGCATATACCATAAAAATCATGAGTCGTATAGATTATTTTTATATTCATATCCTTCAAACTCCTTACGATAGCTTGTGGTAGCCCCATAAACGTATGGATATGAAAAATTTTAATGTCATTCTTGCGAATAAACTCTTGGATATTTCTAAGATTGACTTTTACATCACGAAACTGAGAGGCTGGAGTTTTAACTCCATATAGGAGTGTCGGAGTAGTAGGGTTAGTAAGTTTGATTACTTTTATATCTCTAACTTTATGGCTTTTTTTGAATCTACACTCGGTAGCTCGGAATAGAGTGTCACCACAAATCAAGGCATAAACATTGTGTCCTTGGCGAGCTTGTTCGTGCATTAAATCCGATGCATATTGCACGCTCCCTCCGTGACGTTTTGGTGGTAAACCGATGGTATAATGCAAAATTGTCATTTAAGATATAGGGATAAGAAATCTTTACTATTTTTTTTTGCCTCAATAATCTTGTCTTTAACTTCAAATAGGCTTAATAAAGTCTCTATTCTTGAATTTTGGCTCTCTTTGTCCCGTAATTTAAAACGCATGAAAGTTTTAAATTCAGTCTGAAATATCCAAGAAAAAATTGTGGCATGGAACGAATCCGTAGCAACATATTTTGCATGCTTTATCAAATATAGGAATTCACCTGGACCTAAATTTTTAAGATGGCAAAAAGCATTGATAGCATTAGGCTTATTAAACATTGAGATGTTTATAATCTTAGCATTATACTTTATTGAAAGAGAATCTAACTCCATCTGATGGATATCTTTTCCAAGAAAATAAGTAACAATAAAATCATCTGGAAGTCCATCGACAGAATGTTCATCTGCAATCTTATCCCAGATTTCCCGATTTACCATTAAGGTTGGATCAAGAACTACGGGGATTTTTCTGCCTGTAATTTCTTTAAGAACATCTGCACCTTTTTCTTCCCTACAGGAAATAAATGAAAGTGAGTTAATTAGTGACTTCTGCTCAGTAAGAATTTCTTCGGAATTTCCTACTCCGAGACTTGGAGCATAAGCTATTATCTTTTTTCTTTCAGATACTGGTAGGAACTCTCCGAAAAATACTGGATCATATAAAAAAGGATTCCATATTTGATCGCTACCAATGACGATCTTATTGTATTTTTTAGAAATTTGAGTGAGCTGTCTTTTACTCCTTATTTTTTCTTTAGATAATGGAATGTATTTATTTTCAAATTCATTAAATTTCTTTTCTTGAGAAATCCTATGACTAAGATAATTTCTTTTAGCACCAGTAGGAGGAATCCATAACTTATACATCAGCCGTTCTAAAAACGGTCTAATTTTCCATTTAAAGTGAGCTGCCGTTTCATCATAATTAATAATTTCTACCTTATGGCCAAAACTGGCTAGCATCTCGCTCATTGCAAATGCTTGTAATGTCGAGCCCATATTGTAACCATATCGGCGCGTTAATATACCAATAGTCATATTCGTGCCTTAATTTCGTAAATTAAGTTCTTGATAAATATAGGAATTATTTTATTTCTCCAACTATGACGGATACATCGGTTTTTGGTTAACCACTCATATCCATGTAAATAAAATTCCTCGAATATTGAATCACGTTCAGGTGGTATCGGTTCAGAGTGTCGGAGGCGAACATCTCCTTTTATGGCTACATCAACAGGGAGTGTTATTGATTCAATGTCACTTGAAATTTTTCTTAAGAGATTCTGACCTTTTTGATTATTACACATAATCAAATTAAAACCATATTTACGTTGAAGCCGTAGGGGCTTATAATATTTTTCTGCATTCCAGAAATCAGATAATGTAATATCTCCTACTCTCTCAGATCTTGAGAAACCACATGAAAAACAACTTTTACGATTAAATCGTGACTTGTAAAAGCTATATGCGAAAAAGTCATTCCCCCAAATTTTTTTCTCAGATTTTCCATCCGGATAAATATATTTTATATAAGCTCTCCATCCAGTTTTTTCTTTTCCTCTGAACTTGTAATCAATGATTTTTTGATTCGTTTTATTTTGGATGAAAGAGATATGTTCTTTAAATATTAAAGGACTTGGTGTCCCATGACAAACTAAATCCACGCATACTAAATTCTCATAATCTTTTTTTAGAAATGTTCTTAAGCCTCCGACTTGACAAGGAGTTCCTGAAAACAGAACCTTTAGCCCATTTTTTAAATCGTCTTTTACTTGTTGTAAGATTCCGGTAATATCACTTTGTACGTATTTTGAACCTCTTAAACGCTGAAGTCCAGCTATGTTATTAACTCTTGTATGAACAACATTTAGATGGTCATCAAAATCTACTCCATAGACTATCCCTCCGTTTTCTATCCATTTCCTGCCTAATACATAAAATATACCACCAGAAGTTGATGTGAGTCTATCTTCAAAATTTATATTCCATGCAGCTTGTACATCTTTTGGTAATGTATGGAAAAGAGGATTCACTACATTTTCTTGTGTTGGACATGTCTTTTCGCAAAGATTACACTCTATACATTTCGTAGAGTTAATTTTAGGATACAAGAAACCTTCTCTGTTATTGAGCATTTCTATAGCTCCTACCGGACATATTTGGGCACAAGCCTGACAGCCGTAACAAGCCGACTCTGGTAAGTTATAAAATACATGTGTTCGCATTGTTTACTCTTAGTTTTTTAGAAATAGTGAGAACTAACATACACAACCAACCGATTTGTGTATTAACACCAATTAAGACTATACACATAATCCAAAAGCCAAATGTGACCAATTTATATCTTTTATCTACACAGAGTTGGAATGAATATATGAGAAAATATAATCCTATAATCATTCCGTTTTCTAAAACATAATTAGCCATAGCTCCCCCAGACCATCCTTGTGGAACCCCAGGCATATAATGCGACATCCATATAGATGTGCTTCCCATTCCTTCTCCAATCCATCCATTAAGGCTAAATGGATTAATACGAGACAAGCATAATAATGTAGGTACGATACGTATAGAGGCGCTATGATCAGTGGCTATCATTGATTTTGTATCTCCAGTAACTGTAGCTTGAAGAAAATTCGTAGAACGTTGAAGTGGTACAAAATCTAAAATAACACCTAATACTATAATTAGTCCAATAATACAAGCTATTGATATTATATTTTTACGACGGATATAACGAGTTATGATTAATGCCAATATGATCATCGCAGTTCCGCTCATCATAGTCAACATTACCCATAGAAAAGCTAACCATTCGATTTTATTTTTTTTATAACTCTGTGTTATAGAAATTTTGCGTTTTTCTATCCAGTCGTTTGTAATTAAAAACATATACATCAGTAGCCCTAGATATCGAGCGGTATGACTTGGTTCCGGGGATAGCGAATTTAGTTTCCACCTGTTAACTTTTTCTCCATAATCTGATAATTGGTTAATAACCGGAAGGCCTGTCAATGTGCAGAATTGTTGTATAAGTAGAACTATTGCATAGGCAATTATAAGATATTTGAGAATACTTTTTAATTGTTCTGGTGTGAATTTTCCATATATAAATGTACGTATTCCTGCAAGGAAGTACACCATAAACATGAAACTAAAAAGACAAGATGTCCACTTAACTGTGGTCCAATGAAATCCAATTTGTAATATTAATATTAATATTATTAAGCCGAAAATCGGCATATCAAATTTTGGTAAGAATTTACCTGAAAATAATACTATAATAGGGCCCAAAAACATAGATCCAATAAGCAGATAATTTCGATTATCAATCGGATCCGTAGCAAAGGCTGGAGAAATTGATAATGTTATTAAAATCCAGATAAATACTATCCTATTTGAGCGAGAACTTAAAAATTCCATTCACCAGTTTCTTGTAGAGTTTCCTTGATGGCCTCTAAATTACTATAACCGTTTTTTTTATCTGGTTCGAGGTATCCGCCCTCGGCCCATTCATTCCATGCAAATACAAATATTTTATCAGTATTATATTCTTTCCGAGCTTTAATTACCAGTTCTTTAAGATATTTTTTGAACTTTTTAGGCGTTTGACCGGTATAACACCATCCTGATGATTTTTTTCGAGGTGTATTATCCCAATCGACTATTGCTGACGGAAGCATCGTTGAATTATCTGGTTTTAATGCCAATATCTTTTTCCAATCGGAATCGTAATCGACTGTTTTTACGGTTTTAGGATGATGGATAGATAATCCTCGTTTTATTCCAAACATACCTTTGACTCTACGGGAATATTTTACTACAGATTTAAACCACCATCGTTTCCATGATTTTCCAGTCATATATTGTACATATCCAGGATGAAATTGAATTCCATATGTGAAACGACTTCTATCCCAACTTTTATCAATGCATGCCGTTACGCTCTGATAAATATACTTTATACCTGGAAACCCAGCCTCTTTTGCCATTTTAGTCCATGTATCCAGCATTTTAGTCAGCTTGCCTATGAGCTGTGGAACGTATATTATTAATAATGGCATCCCATCTTCTTTTATATAACGTGAATCATTGAAAAAGGGTAACATATAGTTGAAATGATTAACCCAATCATCTTCGTCATCAAAATCATGAGCAATTAAAGTCCTAACGTTTCCTGCAGTTGCTTTCCATCCATCATTCCAATCATGATTTGCCCATGAAATCATGTAATTAATATCAATCTCTGGATGAGCTAAAAGCATTTCCATTGGCTTTTCCAATAGTTTATGACCGTTAAACCAATAATGATACATTGCAAACCCATAAATACCATGTTCACGAGCTATTTGACATTGCCATTTTAGTGTATCTAATTCAGAAAGGTCATAATAATTGTTGTTTAGTGGTACACGTGGTTGATTATGACCGGGAAATAGAGGCTGTGCGGATTTGACATTAACCCATTCAGTAAAGCCTTTTCCCCACCATTCATCATTTTCTGGTATTGTGTGAAACTGTGGGAGATATAGAGGAATTATTTTCATATTTTAAATTTTATAATAAGTTTTTATTATCTTAGCAGGATTTCCACCAGCTATTGTATATGGTGGAATATCTTTTGTTACTACTGCATTAGCTCCAATCACAGAACCTTTCCCAATAGTAGTACCGGGGAGTATGATAACGTTATCTCCAAGCCAAACATCATCTTCAATTGTAACTGAACCCTTTGAAAAAAGCTCTCTTGAAATAGGAGGAAAGAATGTATCACGGTGAATTGAATTATAATCTCCATGAGAATTATCAGTAATAAGAACACGACGCCCTGTTAATATATTTTTCCCTATTTTAATTGAACTAATACACGTTATATGAGTGTAGTCTCCAAATATACAAGAATCACCAATACTAATTATAGGATTGAATGTTTGAGATTGATATGAGATATGTGCTTCTAAAATGGTATTTTTACCAAAACTTACATTTTGGCCGATTATTATTGCCTTAGAATCACCTATTATTCTACTTCCCCTACGAAATATTACGCGATTCCCACATTGTCTAAATAAATTTTTTAGATAACCTGAATAAATTAAATCTAACGCTTGATTAACTCTGATAAATAAAAAATACGGAATTATAAAATTAAAAGCTACTCCAATAATCCGAAGTAAATGTATCATTATATATGTTTAAATTTATGAATTAATGATAAATACTGATTTTGTTTTATTAGGTATATCATAGCAATATGGCTATAAATAATAATCGCTACGATAGCACAAGCCAGGCTAAACCATCTAGATGTTATAAAGATATTTACAAATAAGACTAAAATACCCAATGGCAAATATATACTTCCGTAGTGCAATAATTTTTTTATGAAATAAATGGGATTGATTATTTTGCGTAAGTAAAGTATTGCAACTGCTATGACAATACTTTCAGCAGTAAACCAAGTAATAATAGAACCTAATGATTGTAAGTTAAGATAACCAACTAATATAATATTTAGAAGAATGCCAACAGATGCTCCATAAAGGCAAATTTTTGCTATGGCTTTGTCGTGTCCTCTTGGGAGTAATACTTGGACAAAAAGAATCTGGTTTAAGCCTAATATTAAGATTAGAGGAGCTCCTATTGTTAATATTGAAATTGATTCATTATATTGGGAACCTGCGATTAAGTATATAATTATATCTGAATAAAACAACAAAATAATTATAAGAGGAAAGGAGAAACAACACAATAATTCAATGGAGGAGTAAATAAGATATGACTCTTGTTCTTTATTTCCAGATGCAACCAAAGAACTTAATTTAGGCATCATGGCAGTGGAGTAAGCGGTATATAAGGCTAAAATTATTATGATAATTTTAGTCGCTGTGGAAAAATAACCGACTTGGGCTTCGTTACAGATGAAACCTAAGTAAACAGTATTGAATCCAACATAAAAGAATGATATTAGCGCTTGAGAACCTAAAAGGAACATTGGTTTTAGGTATTGATTTAAAGAATCTATTATATTTACTTTTATAAATTGTGTCGCACGTTTTGCATATTTCCAATTTATAATGCCATTTGCGACCAGAGTTAAAACAGAGAGTAAATAATATGTCATTACATCATTATGATTATTTACAAGAACAAAAACGAGAATAACATATATTATACGAATTATTACGGCGCGGAGAGTTATAAATTTAAAATTTTGAATGCCTCGAAATAACCACTCAATGGTTATGGCATTAAATATGATTTGGAATATACCAATGAATAGGTAAGCTTTTATTTCATAAAATTGTGGTATCAAAAAAATCAAAGGGATATAGATAACTAATACTCCCAGAGAGATGAGAATATTTGTGACTAATAGCTTGGAAAAAGTTAGATTTAATTGTTGTTGAGATGTACATTTTGCTATTTCTCGTGTTCCTAAATTTAAGATACCCATTGCCGCAAATAACATAAAATATTGGACAATGCTTGTTGCATAATTGTAGAGGCCAATGCCATCTGGACCTAAAACTCGTGAGGCATAAGGAAAAGTTATAAATTGAAATATATAATTTGCACCTTGTAGGACAGCACTATAAACAATGTTTTTTTTTAAGCCCATATCGTAGTTACTAACTTTATTTTATGCATTTGCTGGTAATTTATAATAAGATTTTAAAGGATAAATATCATATAACTTTTAGATTCACCTCCATCCACTTCTCCTTCACCTCCTTTTCCTTATCTCCAAAGTAGGTCCAGAGGTTGGCGTGGAGGAGGATTTGGAGGCGTTTGCGGGCGAGGGTGGGGGGAGTGGATTCAGGGAAGCAGCCGTTGTTAGCTTCTAGTTCTCGGATCCACTTATCCTGAACGCTGATGCTCCAGTCAATGTATTTGAAATCCACAAACCGAGGGTCGATGTTACGGAGCATTGCAATCAGATCTTCCTCGCCGACGCTCTTATCGCCTTTGAGCCAAAGGGTGATGGCGCGGGTAAAGAGCCGGGGAAGGAGTTGCTTGGATGGAGACCGCTTGTAGCCAAGTCGATATGCGAAATCATAGAGAGAGTAGAGTAGGACAATGTGTTTCGCGGAGCCATTGTCGAGCACATTTTCTACGTATGGCAGGAACTCTCGCAGCTCTGTGGTCAGCATCCGTTCGGACTGCGATGGAATATGTCCGATGTCTGTGAGCATGCCAAGCTCCTGTGCCCGAGTGATGAACGACTCCATCTTCGAGGCAAGTTCTTCGGCCGGCATGACTGGCGTAATCGTGGCAGTACTGCGGTTGTCGCGCGGTGCTGTCGGCTGGAAGTTGTTTCCCGGTCTCATTTCCATGTTTAATTGTCGGTGTCGAGAGGTTCGATGAAAATTTCCTCGATTTTCACCTGCCAGACGATGTTGTTACTGTCGTTTATACGCAGGATGAAGTATCTCATGTCGGAGTCTTCGACCGTGCCTTTCTGTCTGTAGATGGTGCCCTCATAGCCGTTGAACTCGCCACCGGTTATGCGGACTTTACGGTCGGGGATCAAATCAGGGTTTTGTACGAATTCCATCTTTATAGATTCGTCAAGGACCCCGATCACTTTCTGGAAACAGTCCATCTCCTTCCCTGATATGACCGCGTATGGCGCTTGCGGACGATTGACGGTCCTGAAACACCATGCAAGGTCTCCGATAAGATTGAAAAGAGGTTTCACCTTATCAGGACGTGATTTGAAAAAAAGGATATGGGGGATGAATGGCACTTGTTCCCATACTTTCTTCTCATTTTTTTGTTTCAGTATCTTCCGTGTGGGATAGAAGAACTGTATTTCTTTCATGAGTGTAGAACCGGCATTGCCGATGGTGTCGCGGATATCATCGGGGGTGTTATTGTCGCGCATGAACATTGCATACCATCTTGGCGTTGTATCGGCAATCATGTCTGCAACAATTCTTAGCCTCGCTGTCTTTTCGTCTTCTGACAACGGCAGGGGATTGACCGCTCTCAACCACGCATGTGTTGAGGGTATATGCCTGACGACACCGGCGATTTCTTCGGGATTCAATCCGCATTCAATTGCTGCGTCAATCCACCATACGCAGATTGTTTCCGCCGAGAATGCGTCACCCGGACGGATGGCAAGGTCAGAAAGCAGTGTCGTGAATCCGGCGGTCATTTCACGGTGAAGTTGTCGCTGGCGGACTGAGCCGTGCTTGAACGGGAAAACGTAGGTCCGCCGTTCCCTCGGCATTGATTCGATAATCTCTCTAAGCTGGTCTATTTCAGGGATATCGTCGTTGAAACGCAAATCGCTTACCACAGAATAGGGCGCACCTCCGAGATAGAATATATACATCATCGCTTTTGCGATGGATGCCTGAGCCGTTGGCATAGACTGCAATCTTGAAGGCAGATCTTTTATCTTGTTCAATGTCTCACTGTCCTGACGGCTGCCATAGAGCGATTGGTCTGAGATTGTCTCCCGGAGAGAGGAGAATAGGGCTTCTCCTTGTATAGTCACGCCTCTGAAGTCTGAGTACAGCTTGTGGAGCTTGCCAAGGTATCGCCGGAGCGTCACAGGCGAAGTCCCTTTTCGGAGCATTATGGCAAGCCAGTTTCGGATATTGCGTTCGTCTGCATTAAACGAGACTTCCGATGTGACCTTTCGGATGGAGTTGAATGAGATTACCGTCCGCTCGGCAATGTAGTCGTCTTTCAGTATGAATCCTGTCGCAGATTTGACATAATCCGTAAAGGATAATGCTGAAACCAATTGAGTCTCAGAGGGGATGCAAATTTGCGTTGCGCGAATATTTTCGATTCCGTCTGCTACTTCTTTCCTTCCCGCCGTCAGCGTAGCTTTTGTGTTGACTGATAGCGGTTTAAGATGTGGCATGTCAGTAGTATTCGGCATTGAAAGACTATGCAAGCAACTTGTTTTCATAGGTATCATCTCTTTGTAAGAGATTTGCATAATCCACAACCATCTATAAATCATCGCATTACATCTGCAATTAAAACAAAGGTGTTCTCAATTTAACATGTATATTAAGATGCCATGATTAATTTTTTACAGAAAACTATCAGATTTATAGGGATTTTCCGTATCTTTGCACTGCATTATTATCTCTTACAAAGAAATTAGAATTAACATTTCTGGTAAAGAAATTATTTTCAATCTTTTTCAGTAGATAAAGACGGTATCATAGCATTATCGCTAACTGTATAGATAGTAATATCGAACGGTCCGCAGGTGATTTCACCTGCGGACCGTTCGATATTTATACATATATAATTGTATCGGTTATAACGGCAGCTATCTTTTCAGCCTGTTGGCTATCTGGCGGTGGTGTTGGGCAGAGGATGCGTCGCCGATCGAATCGTAGATGTCGGCGAGGAGTGAGTGAAGTGTCGATAGCAGAGGTCGCGGATAGTCGTGGGTCTCGCTGAGGTCAAGGGCGATGAGACAGCGGTCCATCGCGTTGTGTTGGTCCGAGAGATTATGATATGCCAGTCCCATGCGTACAAGTGAGTCGAAATGGTCAGGTTGGAGTGTGATCACTTTGTCGAAATCGCTTATGGCCGCCGTGTAGTCTTCGAGAGCCATGTAGGCAAGCGCGCGTCCGTATAGGGCTGGCACATGGTCAGGAAGCAGGGTCAATGCTTTGTCGTAATTGGCGATTGCAGGTAGTGGCATATCGTCAAGACGGCAATCATCGCCAAGCAATGTATATTCGTGTGCCATATCTGTGAAACGGCGTGTATCAGACTCGATTCGAGCCTCAAGTTCGGCTACGCGCTGTCTGAGTGAATCGACAACACCAAGTTTCCTTCGGGCAAGGCGCATTGCGCTCGCGTTCTCAAGTATTGGCCATGACTTGTTTCCTTCGACAAACAGTTCGAATGCTCGGGCAAGATCACCTTTGTCGGCGTTGGCTATGGCGTTGAGATAACATTCGTCGGCATGCGCCTTACGCATGGCCTCGTCGATGATTATCGGGTCGTTGAATGAGCGGCTGAAATTTATTATGGCCGGATTGACAAAGATATCGCGGTCTGCAACCGTCGAGCGCAGAGTCATTCCCTCAAAACTGCGGCAGCGGGACAACGCTACGTATGTTTGTCCGCCGGTGAATGCTCCACGGCCTATGTCGATTATGACATTATTGAACGTAAGTCCCTGACTTTTATGGATTGTGAGCGCCCATGCAAGTTTTATGGGATATTGTGTAAAGCTTCCGAGCTCTTCTTCGTAGATTTTACGAGTCTGGGAGTCGTAGATATATCTTATGTTGGACCATTTTTCAGGTTCGACTGCGTGTATAGAACCGTTTTCAAGCCTGACTTCTATCAGATCTTTCGTGAGTGTCTCCACCGTCCCGATTGTGCCGTTGACCCACAGTCTGTCGGGCGAATTTTTTATGAACACCACCTGTGCTCCTTCTTTTAGCGAGAGTTCAAGGTCGGTTGGCAGGGAGTTTTCAGGGAAATCGCCTCGTATTGTGCCCGTGAATACCACAAGGGGGCGTTCGATGGCTTCAAGCCGGGTTTCATTGATGTGGTCGACCATATCGCGACGCGATGCAAGGGTCATTGTCGGCTTGGTCTCGGCTTGGTCAAGCAGCGATGGGATGGTGAGGTATCGTGTGTTAAGATGTATGAGATCTTCACGGGTTACCGAACCAGTGCGAATCCGATCAAGAAGCTCTACGAAATCACCCTCGCTCTGACGGTAGATTTTGCGTAGTTCAATCGGGACAAGACGCATCCGCTCAAACACGCGGGCTGAGAAGAAGAACGGGTCGCGATAGAATTTTCGCAGGATGTCGCGCATGTCGCCTGAAAGAACCGGTTCAAGCTGGAAAATGTCGCCTACGAAGAGTAGCTGTTTTCCGCCGAACGGTTCTCGCTGGTTGCCGGAATAGGTGCGCAGGAGAAGATCAACGAAGTCTATTATATCCGCGCGCACCATTGATATTTCGTCGATTATTATAAGCTCTACTTCGCGGATAAGTTTGACGAGACTTCCGGGGTATTTCATTCGCTGCTTGATGCGGTCAGGAAGGAAGTCAGGGTCATCGGGGACGATTGGCTTGAACGGAATACGGAAAAAAGAGTGCAGCGTGACTCCGCCGACATTGACTGCCGCTATTCCCGTAGGAGCGAGAACCACATGCTTCTTATGGGTGTGGGAAGTTATGTAGCGCAGAAAAGTCGATTTTCCCGTCCCGGCTTTGCCGGTCAGGAAAATCGACTGTCTGGTATGTTGGATAAGTTCCCAGGCTTTGATGAATTCCGGGTTGTTAAGGTCAATGTTTTCGTCAGCTGCTTTACGTTTCGGATTTCTCGAAGCCTTTTTTGCCATTTGTGAGATGGGATTTGAGTTGATAAGTCTGCGTCCTTAGACGCATCTTCATGATGAGGTTTACTGTGGGTTAGAAACGGAATCCCACGGTCAGTACGATTGAGTTGTTATTGTCGCTGACAGTTCCTGTCGGAGCAATGATGAGGTCGCCGGTGGCATTTTCGTTATAATCTGTGAATGCGCTGAATTTGCTTTTGCGTGAACGATGCACATAGGCAGCGTCAGCATAGAAATTCTTGTAGCGATAGCCGAGACCACAGGTGATATACTGTGTCGTTTTGTCGAAAGTGTAGGATGGCAGGGTTTCGGTATCATGCGGACCACTTGTATATATATAGGTGGCGGCAGGTCCGTTTGGAGTGATGCTGTATCCATCCATTGCTTCGGTGGTGACAGGCGATGTTTCGTAGACATAGCCGGCACGAAGGCTGAACTGAGGTGTCAGACGGTATTCGAGACCGAGGCGCATTATGTTTTGAGCTTTGTAGTAGGTCTTTACATCAGAATTAATGTCTGCGTAGTCATTGCCGTTGAAGTCCTGCACTTTAATGTCGTTGGAGGCACGATATTCATAGTCGGCGCTTATGATTGCGCGACCGCCGATGACTCCGGCTGCTCCGACCATCAGACGCCAGGGTGTGCGGCTTTTCCAGTCAAATTCGTCAAGATATCCTTCGTCAGTAACCTCAGTGCCTTTGAGAGTTTGGCCCTGACCATAGGCGCCCGACTGATATGCGTAGGTCATAGAACCGCTGCCTTCATAAGAGAGGTTATAGTAGGTCGGAGTATGCACTGCGATACCGAGACGGAATTCATTGATAGGCTTGAAAATAAGACCCGCCTTGAAGTTGAATCCGCTACCCCAGATGTGTTTGTAGTTTCCGAGAGTATAGTCGGCTGTTCCCGATGTGTAGGAGTCTGTTGAACCGTTCGGAGCAGGTACATTCGCGTTATCGATGCTCTCGCTGTAGAATGTGCGTGAACGGTAATCAATGTCTGTGATTCCAAAACCGATGCCCCAGTACACTACGTCTGAAACGTTTCCGCCGAAGTTGATGGAGTATTCATCCACATGACCTTTTTCCTCTACGCTGACGGCTGCTGACCCTACCGAGCGGTTATAGTCATAAAGGCCGATATAGGAGTTGGCATCGGGAGAAACCGGGTTGATACCGTAGGCGCTGTACATGAGGATACTTGTCCAAGGAGCTCCACCGTCAAGATAGGGGTTGAAGACATTGTAGTCGTTGCTGTAGAGCTCGTTCTGATGCCAGCTGTCGGCATTGGTGAAATCCGCCACAAGGTTAGTGAGAGATGTAGCTATCGCGCCCATACTGCCACTATAGCGGCGGTCAAATGACGCAAGACGCGAATAGCTTGCACCCCAGTTGAAGAATGGCATGGCGGAGTTTGAACCGAGGTTGACAGCACCGACGTAGCCGAAACTATTACATCCGACATTAGTATGGTTTTCGGTATTCGAAAACCCTCCGGCACGAAATTTCGACGACTGCATGGTTATATCGAGAGTCGCTGAAAGGTCGCTGCTGCGATAGACTCCGATACCGCCGGGGTTCTGGTTGAGGGTGGATATGTCGCCTCCAAGAGCTGTGAACGCGCCGCCCATCGACATGAAGCGGGCAGATCCTCTTAGGTCATTTTGGGATATTGAGTAGGCATCAATAGCTGTCTGCGCCATGATAGCTCCCGGGAGAGCTACAAGCATCCCTGCCAATACATTCTTGTTCATAAGCTGAAGTTTGTGAGTTTTTTAATAGACAAAAAGATTATAAGCACCGTACATTCCGAACATATTATATGATGTACGGTGCTCTATGAGATGGATTATCGATTAGTGACGGCCACGGCCTCCGCCCGACGTGCGTGAACCGCCTCCAAAACCTCCACGGTTTCCACCGCCGGTATAGCTACCGCCGTTGTATCGTCCGCCGTTTGTTGTTGATGGACGATTGTAGTTAGAGTTGTTATTATTATAATTCGGTCGTGTATAGTTGTTATTGTTGGATGGACGGGTAGTCGTTGTCGGTCGACGGTTATTAGTCGTCGTGTTGGAGTTTATTCCGGGTCGGGTGCTTATGCCGGGTCTGGTTGAAACACCGGGACGACTGTTTGTTGATGGTCTGTTGACAATGAAATCACGGTTGGAAACGCCATGATGGCGGTTGGAGATTCCAGGCCGTACGCTTGTTGCCGGAGTTCCGGATCCATTGGGCAAATGGCCGAACGCTCCCGGGTGGCGTGGATTGTATGGTCGTCCACCACCCCACGAGGGCCCCCATCCCCATGACGGACCCCATGCAGGCCCCCATCCCCATGACGGACCCCATGCAGGGCCCCATGCCCAAGACGGTCCCCATCCGGGTCCCCATCCCCAGTTCCATGACCAGTAGGGGTCATACCATGAACCCCAGTACCAGCTGGAGTTCCAGCGCCAGTAGTTGCTCGCCCAATAGGGTGTGTTCCATGCGCTGTAGGGATAGAAATAATCATAGCCCCAATAACCTGACGGCGTATTGACATATATGTTGACCTCGTCGGGTTCCATATAATAGATGTTGGCAAGTTCCTTGTCGCCGGAAGCATTTACGATGTCCGGGTTATAGAATTGCTCGATTCGGCGTGTATATGCGAAATCGGTAGCCGTTGTGTCAGCGCTCAGTGAATCTGTCGCGAAGATGCCACGGCGGTTGTATTCGTCGACGCTTATGGAGCGAGTCCCGTTGACAGTATAGGTGTCGGCCGACGGATAGTCATAAACAACCACGGCTTTACAGTTGGATGATGAATTCTTTGTCTGCGTTTTGGCAGGCTTGGTGGCTTTTGACGCATTGTAGTAGATGTCATCGTCAAAATATGACTGGGCTGACATAAATCCGACGGCTGCAAATGCGGTTGCCACAAAAAGTGTAAGTTGTTTAAAGTTCATTTTGATAGATATGCTTAGAAGTGAGAGATTCTATTGACTGCTATCTTATAGTTTAGACACATGAGAAGATTAAAAGTTTAATCATTCACGCGCGTATATAATATAAATAGCGCAAAAATAGCGATTTTCCGGCAAAACCACAAGAGGGATGATTCAATCACGTATGGTTTTGCGACATGGTCATACGCCGGCCTTTAGAAAACAGAATGGATTGAGGCATATTGAAACGTGGATATTTAAGAATGATTGTTAAATTTGTGACCGATAAAAGCAATCATTTGTTTAACAATGGTTAAAACAAACATTTTGACTGAAAAAGGAAAAATTAATGAAAACTCTGTCTGTAATTCCGCTTGCTGCGTTGGCTCTGCTGCCGGTCGTTCTTGCCGCGCAAAATCCAGTAATCCACACCATGTTCACTCCCGATCCGGCTCCTTATGTGCATGGCGATACGGTATATCTGTTTACAGATCATGATGAGGATGACGCACAATATTTTAAGATGAAGGATTGGCTGCTCTATAGCACCACAAATATGGTCAACTGGACATATCGCGGAGCGCCTGTTTCAACCGCCACGTTCAAGTGGGCCAAGCAGGGAGACAACGCATGGGCATCGCAGGCCATTGAGCGTAATGGAAAATGGTATTGGTATATCTGTGCGGAGGACACTGCCGTGGGGCTTCATGGAATAGGTGTGGCTGTCGCCGACAGACCGGAAGGTCCTTATCGCGATGCCATAGGAAAGCCTCTTGTGCCGGGAAACTGGGGATATATCGATCCGTCGGTATTTATTGACGATGACGGTCAAGGCTATCTGTTCTGGGGCAATAACGGGCTGTGGTATGCGAAGCTAAATGAAGATATGATTTCGCTTGGCAGTGAGGTGATGCCGGTCGAAGGGCTGGATAATCCCGAGGCATTCGGACCGATGGTCATGAAGATGGACTATCAGGAAAACCGCAGGAAAATGAAGACCGGTTACGAGGAAGGCCCGTGGGTTACGAAACGTAACGGCCTCTACTATTTGGCTTATGCTGCGGGTGGTGTGCCGGAACATATGGCTTATTCCACCTCTGATAATATCAATGGTCCGTGGAAATATGAAGGGCGTATTATGGATGAGGCGGAAGGTAGCTTCACGATCCACGGCGGAAACATTGAATTTAAAGGACGCAATTTTATGTTTTACCATAACGGAAGAGGTGTCAACGGAGGCGGATTCCGGCGCTCGACCGCAGTCGAGGAATTCGAGTTTGCCGAAGACGGCAAAATTCCGTTTATCCCGTTCACTAAAGATGGTGTGGTGATGCCCATAGGCCACATCGACCCCTACAGACGGGTGGAAGCCGAGACAATGGCCGAGAGCTACGGACTCAAGACAGACCGAATGGCTGGAAGTGAGCATTATGTCACTTCGATTCACAACGGTGACTGGATGCGGGTGCGTGCTGTGGATTTTGGCGAGAGGTTACAGACCCGGATAAAAGCTGCCGTGTTAAATTCAAAGGACAAAGATGCGGTGATTGAATTTACTGTCGACCGACTCGGTAACAAACCGTTTGCCGTTGTTCAGGTGGATAACGACGGGATCGTTGAGGCTGCTGTTGCCAATTCGGTAAGCGGCGTTCATGATGTCTACATGCTGTTTCGCGGAGGAGACGGTGAACTGTTCGATTTCGATTGGTGGATTACAGAGTGATGACTTTCAGGCGACCTAGAATTTAATTCAATATATCTATGTATAGCAGAAAAGTCTTGCCACGTAAATCGCGTGGCAAGACTTTTCTGTTGATATTATATAGTTGGCGGATATTTATTTGTAGTTGACCCAGCGGATCAGTTCCTTTATCGATGGCTTTTTGCCATACATGAAGATGCCGACACGATAAATTTTGCCTGCGAGCCATACCATTGCTATAAATCCGATAGCGAGCAGAACAAGAGAAAGGGCAATTTCCCATGCCGGAATGCCGAAGGGAATTCGTGCGACCATCACCATAGGAGAGGTGAGGGGGAACATCGACATCCAGAACGCGACACTTCCCATAGGGTCTGTTGCCGCTACCATTGCAAAAATGAGACCGAAGATAATCGGGAAAACAGCGAACGATGTGAGCTGGCTTGCGTCCTGAATATTGTCGACCGACGATCCGACAGCCGCGAAAATCGACGAGTAGAGCAGGAAGCCGAAGACGAGGAAGACGGTCATCAGTGCGATCAGCGATAGGATATGGCTTACGTTTCCGAGCATTCCGACAGCCTGTATGATTTCTATAGAGGACTGGTCGCTTATGCTGTCGAAGTTTCCGCTTTGCACTGCTGCGACATCAGCCATGGCATCAGCCGGCATGAGGGCGGGGAGTAGGTAGGCCGACATGAGAGCGATCAGTATACCCCATATCACCATCTGTGTCACAGCGACGAGTGCCACCCCGACAATCTTGCCCATCATGAGCTGGGCGGGCTTTACGGACGACACGACAACTTCAAGCACTCGATTGCCTTTTTCCTCTATGATTGAGGTCATGACCATCTGCCCATATATGAGAAGGAACATGTAGAGGACGAATGTCATACCGATGCCAACACCGTAGCTGAACATCGAAGAGTTACTTTCTTCACTGTCTTTGTCGGCACGGACGGTCGTGAGGCTGACATTGCTTTTTACGCTTTCGAGTATGTCGTCAAGATTGGCTATGTTGTAGCCCTTGAGTCGTTCGGTCTCGATAATGCTGTTGATCTGGTCGACAATGCCGGTTTCAGTCCCTACCGATGACGGACCGTTGGCGTAATATTTCAAGCCTGAACGATTACCTGTCAGGATGTTTTCCGGGATAACGAGAACTGCGTCGATGCCATCGCGTGTAAGAGCCGAATCAACTGTCGCATCGGTTGCAGGGCGGAAGGTAAGCGACTCTGTGTTTTTGAGCTGCGGGAGAATCATGCTGCTGTTGTCGATAACCGAGACGGTTGTCGCCGATGAGTCGACGTAGTTCATGATAATGGCAGGAAGAGCCATTAGCACAAGCATGAGCATGGGCATCAGTATGGTCGTGATGATGAAGCTTTTTTTCTTGACGCGCTCCATGTACTCGCGCTCGATTACTATACCTATTTTAGACATGGGTGTTTTGTTTTATATTGGTTATGGATTGATTCTGCTGTCATCATTGACGGCACGGATGAAAATATCATTCATCGAGGCGATGCTTTCGTTTATGCCGGCAAGCATGACGCTTTCGTTGGCGATTGAAATGGCTTCGCGGAGCGTCGAGTCTCCGTTGAGGTGGAAGTTGATGCGTGGGCGACCCTGAGCGTCAGGGTCGAGGATGGCAAATTCGCTTGCAATCGGCTGCAGCCGCTCCATAAGCACACGTGGGTCGCCTGTGAAGGTGAGGTCATAGCGGTTTCCGAAATACTGACGGCGTATCTCCTCTACATTTCCGCTTAAGATGTTGCGGCTTTTGTTGATAAGGGTGATGTTGTCGCATATTTCTTCGACTGACGACATGTTGTGGGTCGAGAAAATCACGGTTACCCCCTCGTCTTTAAGTTTGAGTATCTCTTCTTTTAGAAGTGCGGCGTTGATTGGGTCGAAGCCTGAGAATGGTTCGTCAAAAATCAGCAGTTGCGGTCTGTGGAGCACCGTGATGATAAACTGCACCTTCTGGGCCATGCCTTTTGACAGCTCTTCAACCTTTTTGTCCCACCACGATAGAATGTCGAATTTTTCGAACCACCGCCTGAGTTCCCTTACTGCATCCTGTTTCGGCAGCCCTTTGAGACGTGCGAAAAAGACGGCCTGTTCACCGACTTTCATTTTCTTGTAGAGTCCGCGTTCTTCAGGAAGATAGCCGATGTGTTCGACATCGGCCTGAGTGAGCCGGTGTCCGTTGAACAGCACTTGTCCGCTGTCGGGAGCGGTGATATGGTTGATGATTCGTATCAGCGTGGTCTTTCCAGCGCCGTTCGGACCTAACAGACCGTAAACCTTTCCTTCGGGCACATTGACCGACACATTGTCGAGCGCAAGATGGGAGGAATAGGATTTGCTGACGTTTTCAACTTGGAGTATGTCCATTGTGATTAGTGTTCTGTGATATAATTGACTGGAGTTTGTTTTTATCTTGTTAGACGCGAATTTATGGAAAAAGTTTCACATGGCTGAAACTTTTTCCATAAATTCGCGTCTAACGGAGTAAGAACGTCAACACATATAGACTAACTCGCATATTAAGATATGGCATTAACTGAACGGGAATCACGATTCATGACGATTGTCAACGACAATCGTCAGCTCCTGTATAAAGTATGCTATATGTATGCTACAGACCGCGATCATTTTCAGGATTTATATCAAGAGGTGCTCGCCAACATCTGGGAAGGTCTTGGGTCGTTCCGTGGCGATTCGGCAGTGTCGACATGGCTCTACAGGACGGCTCTCAACACATGTGTGACTTTTTATCGCCGTCATAACCGCCATTCGTCGGAAATGACATCGCTTGATATGGCGGCGGAACTTATGGCCGATGACGGTCGGCGGGCGGAACAGCTGCGCGAGATGTACAGACTCATTTCTCAATTGTCGAAAATCGACAAGGCGATAATCCTGATGTGGCTTGACGAGCGGAGCTATGATGAAATAGCCGAGGTGACAGGATTCACCCGCAACAATGTCGCGACGCGTCTCAGGCGTATCAAGCAGCGTCTTGTAGACAACGGCAACAGCGACAATTGACGCATTATTTATAGAATTGTAACACCATCGAAGAAACACCTACCGACATTATGGATATAAACGATATCAAAAATAGCTGGAATTCCATGAACATTCCACCTGACTACCGTCACGAGGACACTCGCGAACTGCTGTCGAGGGTGGAGCGGGGAAGCGTCTCGACTCTCCGCGACCGTCTGGGGCTGATAAGCCGCAACCTCTCGCTGCTTTGTATCACAGGTATTCTGATTATGATACCTTATTTTCATGATGCCCCGACATTGGCCATCCTTGCCGACTGCTTTTTTGCATTTATGGGTGTATGCCACATGCGGAATTACCGAAAAATCCGCAATCTGAATTTTTCGGAGATGAGTGTGCGTGATGCCATCATGACGGTCGGCAGGATTGAAAGCGAGCGCATAAAGCTGAGAGCTATCGGTATGGCGCTCGGCATTCCGTTGGCGCTCTATATGTGTTTCACGATCACAGATCTTTTTGGCGATTATTATCTCTACGGCTGTTTGGCCGGAGTTGTCATCGGAGCAGTGATAGGTCTGATCGTAAACTACCGGGCCACTTCCATACTTCGTAAGATGCGCAGCCAGCTCAGTCAGGAGGAATAAGGCCGTGATGTCGGCCAAGGTCCGCTATATGATAATAGACAATAATAATTTCTAACAGAAGTGAGTGTTTTTTGCTGAAAAGTGAGTAAATTTGCAGTGAACTCATGAAGCATTTCAACATTTCACTGCAATGAATACCAATAGTCTTGTATCAATAAGCGACATAGGGCGCGACGAGATTCTTTCGCTCCTCGACATGGCCCGTCGTTTTGAGGAAAATCCCAACCGCCGTCTGCTTGAAGGGCGTGTGGTCGCAACTCTGTTTTTCGAACCGTCCACCCGCACGCGTCTGAGTTTCGAGACAGCAGTCAACCGTCTCGGAGGCCGTATCATCGGATTTTCCGATGCCAACACCACCAGCTCGTCGAAGGGCGAGACTCTTAAGGACACGATAAAGATGGTGAGCAACTATGTGGATCTCATCGTCATGCGTCACTATCTCGAAGGCGCCGCACGCTATGCCTCTGAAGTGACCGATGTCCCCATTATCAATGCCGGTGACGGAGCGAATCAGCATCCTTCGCAGACAATGCTCGATCTCTACTCTATCTACAAGACTCAGGGCACTCTTGAGAATCTTACAATAACGCTTGTGGGTGATCTGAAATATGGCCGTACTGTCCATTCGCTCATCATGGCTATGCGTCATTTCAATCCGACATTCCGTTTTGTCGCATGCAATGAGCTCGGAATGCCGGCCGAATACAAGGCTTTCTGCGACGAAAACAATATCCGCTACACCGAGCATACAGATTTTTCACCCGAAGTCATCAACAGCAGCGACATCATCTACATGACACGAGTCCAGCGCGAACGTTTTGCCGACATCATGGAGTATGAACGTGTGAAGGATTTATACAATCTTAACAGCTCGATGCTCAGTGACGCACGCGAGAACATGCGTATACTCCATCCGCTGCCACGTGTCAATGAGATTGCACAGGATGTCGACGACAATCCACATGCCTATTATTTCGAGCAGGCCCGCAACGGACTCTATGCCCGACAGGCGATTATCTGCCGTGCGCTCGGCATCGACGCTTGAACGTCGAATATCTCCTTAAAATATTCAATCCACAACAATTAATCCTTTTACGGAGTATGACTGTCTCAAAACAAGAACTCGCTGTAGCCGCCCTGCGTGACGGCACTGTGATTGACCATATACCGTCGGCCGCTCTTTTCAAGGCTGTAAAGATTCTCGGCATAGAGAATCTCGGTGGCGCTGTCACCATCGGAAACAATCTTGACAGCAAAAAACTTGGCAAGAAGGGCATCATCAAGGTAGCTGATGTCTTTTTCCCGGAATCGACACTCAACCGCATCGCTCTTATCGCTCCGACGGCTGTGGTCAACATAATCCGCGACTATGAAGTAGTCGAGAAGTTCCCTGTGACGCTTCCCGACACGATTGTTGGCATCGTCAAGTGCGGTAATCCCAAATGTATCACCAACAATGAGCCGATGCGCACCCGCTTCCATGTCATTGACCGCGAGGATGTGACCATAAGCTGCCATTACTGTTCGCAGGCTGTCCGCAGCATCGACGCAAAGATTATCTGACTATGAAGGTTTCGTGGAAGCCGGGCACGATGATCTATCCTCTGCCGGCGGTGCTTGTAAGCTGTGGTGACGAGAATCACAGCAACATATTCACGGTGGCATGGGTCGGAACTGTATGCACAAACCCTCCGATGTGTTACATTTCGGTTCGGCCTGAACGTTTTTCCTATCCGCTTATAAAGGAGCAGATGGAATTCACCATCAATCTGACCACCGAGCCGATGGCGCGTGCTACGGATTGGGCCGGAGTGCGTTCGGGACTGGACTATGACAAATGGAAAGAAACCGGGCTGACACCTGTCAAGGGTGTCAAGGTTTCCTCTCCCTATATAGCCGAATCCCCGATGTGTATTGAATGCCGGGTAAAGGAAATCATGCGTCTCGGCAGCCATGACATGTTCATCGCCGATGTGGTCAACGTGCTTGCCGAGGATTCTCTGATTGATCCGGAGACCGGTGCGTTTGACCTCGGAGCTGCCGGCCTTATCAATTATTCCCACGGACACTATTTCAGACAAGGGGAAGAAATCGGACGGTTCGGCTGGAGTGTCAAGAAGAAATGACGATACAGAGGAGTCAGACTACATAATGAATAAACTCATCACACATATAATATATTTATAAGGTATGAAAGAAGACAACGTTATCTTCGACATTATTGAGCGCGAGCATCAGCGCCAGAAAAAGGGAATCGAACTTATCGCTTCCGAAAACTTCGTAAGCGAGCAGGTGATGCGCGCTATGGGTTCGTGTCTCACAAACAAATATGCCGAAGGCTATCCCGGCCACCGTTACTATGGCGGTTGTGAGGTTGTTGACGAGGCCGAAAGCATCGCTATCGAGCGTCTGAAAGAACTTTTCGGCGCTAAATGGGCAAATGTGCAGCCCCATTCGGGTGCACAGGCCAACATGGCTGTGTTCATGGCCTGTCTTAATCCGGGCGACAAATTCCTCGGACTCAATCTGAGCCACGGCGGTCACCTTTCTCATGGTAGCCCTGTCAACTTCTCAGGTCTGATGTTCAATGCGCTCGAATACAACGTAGACCGCGAGACCGGTCGCGTGGACTATGAGCAGATGGAGGAAGTGGCACGTCGCGAACGTCCCCGTCTGATTATCGGTGGGGCGAGCGCCTATAGCCGCGAATGGGACTATGCACGCATGCGCCGTCTCGCCGACGAAATCGGTGCCATATTCATGGTAGACATGGCTCACCCCGCAGGTCTTATCGCCGCAGGTCTTCTTGACAACCCTGTGAAATATGCTCACATAGTTACCACGACTACCCACAAGACACTCCGTGGTCCGCGCGGTGGCGTGATCATGATGGGCGAGGATTTCGAGAATCCTTGGGGCAAGACCACACCGAAGGGTGTTGTCAAAATGATGTCTCAGTTGCTTGATTCAGCGGTGTTCCCCGGTGTGCAGGGTGGACCGCTCGAACATGTCATCGCAGCCAAGGCTGTCGCATTCGGCGAAGCTCTTCAACCCGAATTCCGTGAATATCAGCTTCAGGTGCAGAAGAATGCCGCTGTGCTTGCGCAGGCTCTCGCCGATATGGGCTACAATATCGTCTCCGGCGGTACTGACAACCACTGTATCCTCGTCGATCTTCGCACTAAGTTCCCCGAACTTACAGGTAAGGTTGCGGAGAAGGCTCTCGTTCTTGCCGACATCACTGCAAACAAGAATATGGTGCCGTTTGATTCGCGCAGCCCGTTCCAGACATCCGGTATCCGCCTCGGGACTCCTGCCATAACCACCCGTGGAGCTAAAGAGTCCCTCATGCTTGAAATCGCCGAGATGATCGACACGGTGCTCCGTAATCCTGAAAGCGCTGAAAACATCGCTGCGGTGCGTGCCAAGGTCAATGCTACCATGCAGCCCTATCCTATGTTCGCATACTGATACAACCATTGAACCGTCAATCAGGCATTATAGCGTCAGATTGCGCGTGTAACCAAAACAGACAGGAGACCCGCCAATTTATCGGGTCTCCTGTCTGTTTTGGCAATATATCAGAATGAAGACAAAATCCTCGGATATATCGTGGCTTATTTCGCCTCTTTTTCTTTAAGGATGTCGCGGATTTCAGTGAGGAGGGCTTCTTCCTTAGTCGGCTCGGGGGCGGCTTCAGGCTCGGGAGCGTCTTTTTCTTTGCGTTTCAGCTGATTGATGGCTTTTATTGCCACAAATATACAGAATGCCACGATGAGGAAATCAACAATCGTCTGGATCCATGTGCCCCAGTTCAATGTGACTTCCGGCTTGAGCACTTCTTTTGTCGCACCGTCAACCACGGCTTGCTGGATTACCCACTTATAGTCAGTAAAGTTCATGCCGCCTGTTGCGACCCCGACAAGAGGCATTATTATGTCGTCGACAAGCGACGAGATAATTTTTCCGAAAGCAGCACCGATGACAACGCCGACAGCCATGTCGATGACATTGCCGCGCATAGCGAATTCTTTAAATTCTTTGATGATAGACATATGGTATCGTTTGATGTTATTTGAAAATAGTTGTTTTGTTCGTGATAAAAAATTCCTATGCACATTAAACCATTATAAACGTGGAATTGTTTATATGACACAAAAATAGAGAAAAAATGACGTATTACCATTATCGGTGCGCTTTATTTAGCTTTTTTATACAAAATCGAGTAAAAAACGCCAATTTTATTTCGATGGATAACAGTTGAAATCCAAAAAAAAGTGCTACCTTTGTAGCGCTTTTGAGAGGGTGGCAGCAAGGGCGCGTGGCATGCGTCCTGCTCTTCGGAATCTCTCCCTCATGATTTCAACATTTTCAATAGGAATTTTAGATTTAACAACCCAATTTTTATAAAACTATGACAAAAATAGGTATTAATGGATTTGGCCGCATCGGTCGGTTCGTGTTCCGTGCTTCAACCAAGCGCGATGATATCGAGGTAGTAGCAATCAACGACCTTCTTCCCGTTGACTACATGGCTTACATGCTTAAGTATGACACCATGCACGGTCGTTTCGACGGAACAGTTGATTATGATCTCGAAAAGAGCCTCCTTATCGTAAATGGCAAGCCCATCCGCGTAACCGCATGCAAGAATCCCGCTGAAATCGGCTGGGGTGCTGTAGGTGCTGAATACGTTGTTGAGTCAACCGGTCTCTTCCTTACTAAGGAAAAAGCTCAGGCTCACATCGAAGCTGGTGCAAAATATGTAGTTATGTCTGCTCCTTCAAAGGACGATACCCCCATGTTTGTTTGCGGTGTAAACCAGGACAGCTATGTGAAGGGAACTCAGTTCGTTTCTAACGCTTCTTGCACCACTAACTGTCTCGCTCCTATCACTAAGGTGCTCAATGACAAGTTTGGCGTTGTTGAAGGTCTCATGACTACTGTTCACTCTACAACTGCAACTCAGAAGACTGTTGACGGTCCCTCAATGAAGGACTGGCGCGGTGGCCGTGCAGCTTCAGGCAACATCATTCCTTCTTCTACCGGTGCTGCTAAGGCTGTAGGTAAAGTTATCCCCGAACTCAACGGTAAGCTTACCGGTATGTCAATGCGTGTCCCCACTCTCGATGTATCTGTTGTTGACCTCACTGTAAATCTTGCGAAGCCGACTTCTTACGAAGAAATCTGCGCTGCCATGAAGGAAGCTGCTGAAGGCGAACTCAAGGGTATCCTCGGCTACACTGAAGATGCAGTCGTTTCAAGCGACTTCCTTGGTTGCCCCCTCACTTCTATCTTCGACGCTAAGGCTGGTATCCAGCTTACTCCTACCTTCGTTAAGGTAGTTTCTTGGTATGACAACGAAATCGGCTACTCTAACAAGGTGCTCGATCTTATCGCTCACATGAAGAAGGTAAACGGCTAATCAATTCCGAAGAAACAATATCTTCTTAAATAACTGATGTCACCCTTCCCGATTGATTTTCGGGAAGGGTGATTTTTTGTATGTGAATAAATTATCTGGCGGAAGAATCAAATTTTTCTACTTCCTCGCGGACTTCTTTGCGGAGGAGCAGGATTGTAATCATAGTCGGGAAGGCCATGAGCGCATAGAACAGATCGCAGAAGCCGATGGCGACACCCAGTGGCATGACGGCAAATATAACTAAAGTGGCAATGAAGAACCACGTATAGAATTTTGCTTTGCGCTCGCCAAAAAGATAGGCTGCACAACGGTTGCCATAGAAACTGTAGCTGAACATTGACGACAACGAGAAGCAAAGGACTATGACCATTAGAAGATATTCGCCCATCGGGATTGCGTTGCCGAACGCTTTCATGGCTACGTCGAGTCCCTTTACCCCTTCGACAGTTCCTATGTCGCCACATAGAAGCAGGGCGATTGCCGTAAGTGTACACACGAGGCCGGAATCAATGCTTGGACCGAGCATTGCGATGAGTCCTTCACGCACCGGCGAATTGTTGGCTGACGCACCGTGCATGATGGTTGCAGTTCCGACTCCTGCATCGTTTACGAGAGCTGCCCGTCTCGCGCCGATGATGGCTATGCCGACAAGTGCACCCCAGCCCGCCCGCAGATTGAATGCTTCACTAAAGATACTCTTGAATACCACAGGGACTTCCGAAATATTTGTGACGATTATATAAAGCACGAGGATGAAGTAGAGTCCCACCATAAACGGTACAAGCCATTGGGCCACGCGGGCTATGCGTTTGATACCGCCGATGACTACGAGCGTCACCGTAAGGGCTATGCCGATTCCTATCAGAAGCCGGAAGGCACTTTCATGACTCCATCCGAGGGTCGACGACAGGCTGGCGATCAATGTGTTTCCACTCAGCCATTCGGGTGTGGTAAAAGCGCTGACCATTGCCTCTGTGAGTTGGTTGGCGTTCATGATGCAAAGAGTGCCGAGCATTCCGGCTATGGCAAATGTGACGGCAAGCCAGTGCCATCGGGGGCCAAGCCCTCTGTCGATGATATACATTGTACCACCTGCGCTGCGGCCGTCAGTAAGAGTCTGTTTGTGGCGTGTGGTAAGCACTCCTTCATGGAATTTTGTCGACATGCCGACGAGAGCGCTGACCCACATCCAGAATATTGCTCCCGGCCCTCCCATTACTAATGCTATGGCCACGCCTGCGATATTGCCCATTCCTACGGTGGCGGCGACCACTGACGCGAGGGCCTGTACGGAGGAAATTTGTGAACCTGAGTCACGCGACTGCTTGCTGCGTAGTTCATGGAATGCGGCCGGTAGTTTACGTAATGAGACCATTCCCGAGTAGAAAAACAGGAAAAATCCGCCTCCAATGAGAAGTATGAAAAGTGGATATCCGCACAGGAAGTCGGCCAACGATGTGATGAATGTGCTTACCATCGTCCTCCGGCTCCGCCGCCTCCTGTCATACCGCCTCCGAATGATCCGCCTGAGAATCCGCCGCCACCACCGCCGCGTCCGCCCAGTGCGCTTCCGAGGATTGCACCAGCGGCGACTGCTGCCGCCGGATCCGGTTTCTTGGGGATGCGGAAACGTTTGTTATGCTGGTTTCCACAGTTTTTACAGATATATATGTCAACGCCTTCACCTTCGGTGTTGACGGTCGGTTGGCGTAGTGTCCGGTGGTCGACGAGCGACATGGCGCGCGCTCCGCAACGCTCGCATTGAGTATAGTTTGTGGTACGGTTTATGTAGGGTAGCACTTCGGTCTGGTGGCATTTCGGACAATGCCACACGTCGTAGTCAATTGAGTTGATGCGCTCTTCAGTGTCCTGCGCTGGTGTCAGGTAGTCGTTGTCGTGTTCTTCATCAATGAGTTCCATTCGTGTCCCGCAATGGGTGCAATTGCGTCTATGACGTCGGACACGTTTCATTTTTGTTATCAATATCAGATAGGCCGGTAGGCCGATTCCAAGCGTGAGGAATGAACCGAACAGGGTTAGTGTCTTGTATTGGTCGAGAGTGCGGTAGCGCTGCACATCGTCGAGTTTTTTTGTCGAATATATGGAATAGATTACGAGAAGCAGCAGACCTGCTCCGATTACAGCGGCGAATCCAAGGTAGAGATTGAAGAGTTCCGAACCTGAAATATCATCGTCAGTGCCTCGGCGCGAGTCATTGGCATATTTTGATTTTAGTTCGTCGGCGACTGCCGGGTCGCTCAGTGCTTTGATGATAGTGCTTACTCCTGCGACAGTTCCCTCGTCAAACTTTCCCTCGCGGTATAGGGGGAACATTGTGTTGCGGATTATTCGTCCGGCAACGATGTCGGGGAGTGTGCCTTCGACCCCGTAGCCGGTGCGTATGATGGCTGCATGGTCGTCACGCGACAGCAGGACGAGGACTCCGTTGTCTTTGTCCTTTTTACCGATTTTCCATTTCTCGAACAGTTTTGTCGCGAATTCTTCAGGAGTCATTGACGGGTCGACCTGATCGACGGCTACCACCACGAGTTCAGCCGAGGTATTGGCCCATAGAGCGCCGATTTGGGCGTTCAGGTTGCTTACGGCTGCACTCGAAAGTATGCCTGATGGATTTGAGACATATTGTGTGCGGTCAGCCACATGAACGTTGGGTACTTCATCGACTGTTATCGCTGCAAGGGGAAGCACTGTCGTGAAGAAGAGGACAAGCAGAAGTGTCAGACGTGAATTGAGATATTTCATGCTGGGAATAGGATATGAGGATATCGAAAAATTAGTTGTTGATTTTCAGGCTCATTGCGTTCAGGCTTCTGTAGAGGTCGAGAGCGTAGACATCTGTCATGCCTGAAATGTGATCGAGAACGGCCTGTATTTTGCCGTAGAGTGTCGGAGAGTTGATTTCATATTGCTGCGGTACTTTTGCAAGCAACAGCCGGGAGTAGTTTAGGTCGGGGTTGCGGACTGCTTTTACGAGTTCGTGGATAAGAAACGAGATAATTCGTGTTCCGGCCAGTTCGATATCGACAACATCGCCGGAACAGTATATTTTTTTCCAAGACAATGCCTCACAGTCTCGGTAGCCTTGACGCTCAAGCTGTGAGATGTGGTCGAGCAGTGAGCCGCGAAATTCGCCGTGCATTATCTCTTCTTCATGAGAAACGAATGCTTCGGCGCATCGGTTGACGAGAGTCCCGATTATACAAGAGCGGAGATAGGCTATTTTTTCGTTGGGGTCGTCGACTCCTGCCATGATACGTTCGATATGTGTGCGGCGCGCTTCGTCGAAATATCCAAGGAATAGGGGAATTACCTCTTCGGTAGAGAGTATCTTTAGTTTGTGTGCATCCTCGATGTCCATGATTTCATAGCAAATATCGTCGGCCGCCTCGACGATATATACAAGTGGATGGCGTGCGTAGCGTAACTGTCCCTCGTTTTCTTTCAGAGGTAGCATTCCGAGTTCGTCGGCCACTTTCATGAAGTCGGACTGTTCGGATGTGAAGAATCCGAATTTGCCATGGCTGCCAGCAAGCGATGAGTCAAAAGGATATTTGACAATGGAGGCGAGGGTGGAGTAGGTCATGGCGAAACCTCCGGGCCGTCGGCCGTTGAAGCTGTGGGTCAGCAGACGGAATGCGTTGGCATTGCCTTCAAAATGTGTGAGGTCGCTCCATTGTCTTGTGGTGAGTTCGCTTTCCAGTTCTCGGCCTTCGCCTTCACTGAAGTAGGTGGCGATAGCCTTTTCGCCCGAATGTCCGAACGGTGGGTTGCCGAGGTCGTGGGCGAGACATGCGGCTGCGACGATTTCTCCGATAGAGTCGAGTTTGCCGATCCACGGTTCTGAGGCATATTTCTTTCGTAGTTCAGAGGCTATCTCAGCAGCCAACGACCGACCGACACATGCTACTTCAATGCTGTGGGTGAGACGGTTGTGCACAAAGATGCTGCCCGGGAGTGGGAATACCTGAGTTTTATTCTGGAGTCTGCGGAAAGGGGACGAGAAGACAAGACGGTCGAAATCACGCTGGAAGTCGCTCCTCGACCCTCGTTTTGGATCGTGGTAGTGTTCAAGCCCGAAGCGCTTGTCGTTAATAAGCCTGTCCCATGACATTCGGTGCATAATGGTAGTGTATAATAGTCTGTTATATTCTATAACGCGAAATTAATGAAAAATGATGACAAGCTTTGAATATAGCAGCCTAAAAATCATTAAGAGCATATATCACCGATAGTCGGTTTCGATATAATCGACAATATCTGTGGGCAGGTAATTTTGATAGGTTACGTTTTGATAGACAATTATGTTCGTCCCTGATTGTGACCTGATGTTACGCGATGGGTTGTCAAGACATGATCTGCGTAAATTCCAGAAATCCTTGCGTCTGATATCTTCCCATTTATCGCGCCCGTAGACATTTGTCACAGGATTATTCGAGTGCCTGATGTCGCCGACGATGAAACTGTATTGCCCACCCTCACAGCTGGCCTCAAGGATTAATCCCGGAAGTCCCCTGAGTTTCCACGGCCCATCGTTGACAGGTATGTCAGGGATGAACCATACAGTCCATTTTCTTCCGTAGAAATCAGCGGAAGCCTTGGTGCATTCATATCCGAGGATTGTCCGGCAAGAGTCTTCTATCGTCCATAGTGGTTCAGGCAAGGATTCCTTTACATGGAATTTCGTACCGTTGGCTATGTCGTATGTATGGAGTTCGTTGTCAGATAAAAACTTGGTTACGTAGAAAGATCCGTCATCTCTCGGTATTTTGTCCTGTTCTCTTTTTTGCCATAATTCTCTTTTAAGTGTATTGAACATCTCGAAACCTTCAGGGGTTGATTCAATCGAATCGATATATTCTGTGTTGGGCGAATAGAACTTTGATTTATGGCCGTCGGTATGTAGAATATATCTGTTTGTCACATCTGGCTCTGCACTTCTCATTGTCTGGACGGGGTGCATGTAAGTATATCCAACCTCGAGTGTTCCGGTTTGCGCATACAGGCTGAATGATATGATAAATGTCGAAAGAAGTAAAATCAGCTTACGCATTATATTGCAGATTTGTTGGTCGCAAGTATGGTGGTCTTGGTAAATGGTTGTTAGTAAAATCGCCCGGCATTGTCGGGAATGCCGGGCGATTGTGCGTGTATGATACAGCGGGGACTGATTATTCAGCCTTGCCGTTTGAGCCGAGGACGGCAACGATTTTGTGCTTGTAGAGTTTTTCCATTTCGTCGCGGGCCGGGCCGAGGTATTTGCGGGGATCGAATTCGGCAAGCTTGGTAGCGAGTACCTTGCGGACTGCAGCTGTCATTGCGAGACGGCTGTCAGAGTCGATGTTAATCTTGCAGACTGCGCTCTTGGCTGCCTTGCGGAGCTCTTCTTCGGGGATACCGATTGCATCGGGGAGCTTGCCGCCGTATTCGTTGATTTCTTCAACGTATTCCTGAGGAACAGAGCTTGATCCGTGGAGTACGATGGGGAAACCGGGGAGTTTTTCCATAACGGCATCGAGTACGTTGAATGCCAGTGGGGGAGGTACGAGACGACCGTTGGCATCGCGGGTGCACTGTTCGGGCTTGAACTTGTAAGCACCGTGTGATGTGCCGATTGAGATTGCGAGTGAGTCAACTCCTGTACGGGTAGCGAAGTCGATAACTTCTTCGGGGTCGGTATAGGTGTGGTGGTCGGAAGAAACTTCGTCTTCAACGCCGGCGAGTACACCAAGCTCACCTTCGACAGTCACGTCATACTGATGTGCGTAGTCGCATACTTTCTTTGTGAGGGCAACGTTTTCCTCGTAGGGGAGGTGAGAGCCGTCGATCATCACTGACGAGAAGCCGTGTTCGATGCAGTCCTTGCAGAGTTCGAAGCTGTCACCGTGGTCGAGGTGAAGTACAATCTGCGGGTGTTCCCAGCCGAGGCTCTTGGCATATTCTACAGCTCCCTGAGCCATGTAGCGGAGAAGAAGGGGATTTGCATAGTTGCGTGCACCTTTGGAAACCTGAAGGATAACGGGTGATTTTTCCTCGGCAGCAGCCTTGATGATTGCCTGAAGCTGCTCCATGTTGTTGAAGTTGAAAGCGGGAATCGCATAACCACCCTTGATGGCCTTGGCAAACATTTCCTTGGTGTTTACGAGACCTAATTCCTTGTAACTTGTCATTTTTAGTTAAGAGGTTTAATTAATAATGTAATTAGAATTGTTTGGCACAAAGATAAGAAAAATTTTACAGCCGTAGTCATCATTGCTGAAAAATTTCGTTAATTAGGCTTTGATTTTGTTATAAGATATTATCTTGACTTATGATTTGGCTTTGACTGTCAGTTGTTTCGGTTTTTTCGATGAAAAGGCGCTGATATTCGCTTTCAAAGTTGGGTGTAAAGACATTTTTGCCAATGTTGCCACGAATTTCGTCATGTGTCCAGAAACGGCCTCCGTCAAGTTCGTCGGAAGGGATAGGAATCGTGTCGACGGTCGTTTTGAAGGCGTTGACAAACTCGCGTTCGCGCGTGGATTCAAAAATATAGCTTGTTATAAATTCAGGCTGAAAGTTTTCGATGCCAAGTTCCTCGCGGGCTTCACGACGGAGTGCCGACATGGTATCTTCTCCGAAATCAATGTGTCCGCCCACAGCGGTGTCCCATTTCCCCGGTTGTATATCTTTCCATTCTGGTCGTTTTTGGAGAAAAAGAGCCCCTTCGCGATTAAAAACGTGAAGGTGGACTACGGGATGAAGCAGTTTGCTTCCGTCATGGCAGCGTCCGCGTGTGGCAGAACCGATTGTCTTTCCTGTTTCATCGACGAGTGGGAAAAGTTCAGAGGCGTTATCTTGTGGCATTTCTTTTATGTTATGATATGTGGTGGTAGTTCAGATACGGATTATGAGATTCCGAGAAGTTCGATTTCAAAAATCAGTGTCGAGCCGCCGGGTATTCCGGGCTGGTTTAATTTACCGTATGCCTGTTCGGCCGGGATGTATATTTCCCATTTGTCGCCGACGTGCATTTGTTGGAGGGCAATAATCCATCCGGGTATCAGTTCGCGCAGACGGAAAGCCGGTGCGACACCTCCACGGCTGTTGTCAAAGGTTTTGCCGTTGATTGTTTTGCCTGTATAGTGTGCCACGACGACACTGCTGCGGTTTGGGCTCGGTCCGTCAGTGCGTCCTCGTTTGATTACTTTATAAAATATTCCTTTGTCGAGCGGATGAACTCCGTCTTCGTGTGATTTGGCCTCAAGCCAAGCTTTGTTTTTCTGAATATATTCCGGTTTTGCCATATAATTCCTGTCTTGTTTTTGTTTGGATGTTAACCACATGCAAAAGTAGTTAATTTTGACAGAACGGTCAAACTGCGTCCATTCAGGCTGAGTAGAATGATACGATGTCTACATGCTGGCTTATGGATTGGATAATATCTATATAATAATATTGCTGTCCGATAAAACTCAAATAGCGCAATAAAGTATGGCTCGAACGCTGATTTTACGGTGTTCGAGTCTTCTTTTTTACCTTACAAGCCCCCTCAGTCAAACAATGACGGTTCGGGAGGCGCT
>Ga0209064_1001509_pt1 | contig 34774 bp, 31 predicted proteins | sample Inofromicrocosms_FD_187498 | JGI IMG/M metagenome (GOLD analysis project Ga0209064, IMG submission 187498) | Mouse cecum microbial communities from Vienna, Austria - Inoculum for glucosamine and mucus D2O microcosms (SPAdes) (version 2) | ecosystem: Host-associated > Mammals > Digestive system >... | reverse complement strand
TTTCAGCTGATTTCAGCATTTTACTGCTGAGGTCTGCTTTGCTTTGCCTGTTTTTCGTTTTAAGTCTTTAATCAGCTCTTTTATTTTCAAACTTCCGTTTTGGACGTTGCGTTTTGCTCATATCTATAAATAGAAGATGGAAGTTTATTCCTCGTTTTCATTTTTCTTATGAACCGGCAGCGGCTCACCCTCGCGCTCCATTAACTCGGCGATTGCCCTGTTCACAAAGCCGTTAAGCGTTTCGCCATGCTTTTCGGCATGGTTTCTGATAACTTCACGTTGTCCCTTATATACCATAAGATTTATTCTGTCATAATTATTTTTTACGTATTTATGCACGGCTTTTTGCTGTGATTTACTTGTCGGCGACATAAATTACCTCCGCGTTTTGTATATTTGCACAAATATACAAAATAAATATATTTGCATGAATATATTTGTCAATTGATATATTTGTGCGAATAGTATATAATTATACCAAACCACGCCGAAAGGACGCTTTTTATGGACAATGAAATAACTTCTTTAATTACAAAGCTGGAAGAGGAAATTTTAACCGCTCAAAGCATTAGTGAATTTATTATGCTTATTTACGGTTCGTCCGTGAACGATAGAACAGATATACTTTTTCCCGAAATTCAAAACGCGCTTTGGAAGTTATGCAGAATTTCAAAAGACCACACCGATACGCTTTCCGTCATAACGCAAAAGTTCGACAAAAAACTTAATTGTCCGTGTCCCAAATAAAAAATTGTCAACTAAATCGCTATCCACCAGCACACGCCGTACTTGTCAATAACGGTAGCGCAGTATTTGTTCCAAGGCAGCTCGTGAATTTCCTCAAGGACAGCGCCGCCGTCGCTCAGAACGTCAAAGGCGCGGCGGACGCGCTCCTCAGTACCCATTTCAAAAACGTTAAAGGTCATGGTTTCCCATTTCATTTTGTGGACAAACTCCACATCGCAGGGATTTTTTGCTTCGGCTAACGCTAAAAAGCCCTCGCCGTCAACGGATAATTCGCAGTGCTCATATTCCGTGCCGTCGGCGTTTTTCATTTCGAGGGTTATTTCCGCGCCGAAGGCTTTGCAGTATGTCTCTGCCGCCTCAATGCTGTTTTTTACGTAGACCTGGGTGTAATTTTTCATACGCCGCTCCACCTCTTAAAAACGGAAGTCCCTGCTGCCGTTTTCAATTTTCGCAAGATTATCAACAACGATACCCCGAACCTTTTCATTGGGCACGTTCTTTATCTCGCTGTCGATAAGCTTAACGCCCACGTCGCGGGTGTCGGGGCTTGCGTAGTCCATAAGGTACTCCTTTAAGGTCATCAGCGCGTTGGGGTGACAGCAGTTCTGTATCTGACCGTTTTTGCACAGGGACATGAACCTGTCCCCCGTCCTGCCCTCGCGGTAGCAAGCCGTGCAGAAGCTGGGTATGTAGCCCAATTTCATAAGCCACTGTACCACTTCGTCCAGAGAACGCTGGTCGGACACGTCAAACTGCTCGGTGTCATGGGGTCTTTCCTCGGGACTGTAGCCCGCATAGCCGCCAACGGAAGTTCTTGAACCGCCGGAAATCTGGGAGATACCAAGACTGAGAGCCTTTTCGCGGCAGGCTTCGCTTTCTCTCGTGGAAATTATCATTCCCGTGTAGGGTACCGCAATTCTTATGCATGCGATGATTTTCGCAAATGTGTCATCGTCAATGCCGTTGTCAAAAACGTTGGGATCAATATCGTCAGCCTTTTTGATTCGGGGTACGCTGATAGTGTGAGGACCTACGCCGTGTACAGCTTCAAGGTGCTCGGCGTGCATAAGAAGTCCCGCAAACTCGTAGCGGTACAGCTCCAGACCGAACAGAACGCCCAATCCTACGTCGTCAATGCCTCCTTCCATGGCTCTGTCCATGGCTTCGGTATGGTATGCGTAATTGTGCTTGGGTCCGGCCGGATGAAGCTTTTCATAGCTTTCCCTATGGTAGGTTTCCTGGAAAAGAATGTATGTACCGATACCCGCGTCCTTTAGCTTGCGGTAATTTTCAACGGTAGTAGCGGCAATATTAACGTTTACGCGGCGAATAGCGCCGTTTTTGTGCTTGATGTCATAAATAGTCTTAATGCTTTCGAGCACGTACTCAATAGGATTGTTCACAGGATCCTCGCCTGTTTCAAGAGCAAGACGCTTGTGTCCCATGTCCTGCAAAGCGATGACCTCCTGACGTATCTCCTCCTGAGTAAGCTTTTTGCGGGCAATATGCTTGTTCTGGCAGTGATAAGGACAGTACACGCAGCTGTTAACGCAGTAGTTGGAAAGGTACAGCGGCGCAAACATAACGATACGGTTTCCGTAAAAATCCTTTTTTATCTGACGCGCCAGCTCGTAGATCTTCTCGTTTCTATCCGCAAGAGTGCAGTCCAGAAGCACCGCAGCCTCACGGTGGGAAAGACCCCTGCGCTTTTCTGCTTTTGCAATAATGCTGTCGATAAGCTCGGCGTTGTCCTTGTTTTTTTCGGCGTAATCGAGAGTTTCCAGTATCTCGGCATTGTCAATAAATTCTTCCGCTTTAAGTGAATTGGGATTGTACATATTATTTTCCTCCTGTTTTTTATTGTATATTTTGCATGGGCGGATCCTGTATTTGCCCGATTGTTTTGTGATGTTTTCGGGCGGATATGGAATCCGCACCTGTATTAGTATTCCTTGCAGTCTCCTCTTGCTGAGACAAGCTTGTAGCCAATGGACTCCATTCGCCGTCCCAGACAGGCTATACACTCGGCAGCCTCGTCTCCTGTACATATTTTGTTGTCGTACAGCAGATATTTTTTCCGCACGTCTGTGGGAGACAAATTCGGCATGACCACGTTTGCGCCCGCTAAAATCCCCATTTCTCTGCCATTTGGGTGGATAGTGCCCAAAGCCGTAGTGGCAGGTAAAAGCACGTTGGGAACTATAAGCCGCGTCAGTCCCAGCATAAGCAGCGTAGTTTCAAGGGTACCCGCCATTTCGTTTGCGAACGGAGTGTCATGGTGCGGGATAAATGGTCCTATACCAACCATATGCGGTTGTAGCCTGTGTATATAGAGCAGGTCCTCTGCAAGGTTTTCCGCCGTCTGGTACGGCGAACCCACCATAAAGCCGCAGCCCGTCTGAAAGCCCAGTTCCTTTAAATCGGAAAGACATCTCATACGGTTTTCGAGTGTAAGTTCTTTGGGGTGGAGCTTTCCGTAATGCACGTGATCTGCGGTTTCGTGCCGCAAAAGATATCTGTCAGCACCCGCCTGCCGGTACCGTTCGTAGCTCCCGCGGCTTTTCTCGCCTATTGAAAGCGTTACCGCGCAGTCGGGGTACTTAGCTTTAATTAAAGAAACAATGCTCACTATCTTGTCGTCGCTGTAGAATCCGTCCTCGCCGCCCTGCAGTACAAAGGTACGGAAGCCAAGCCCATAGCCTGTTTCGCAGCATTCCAGAATTTGTTCTTCGTTCAGACGGTACCGCTCCGCTTTTTCTGCGCTTCGGCGTATCCCGCAGTACAGGCAGTCGTTCCTGCAGTAATTGGTAAACTCTATCAGCCCGCGAACATAAACGTCCTTGCCGTAGACCCGCTCGCGAACAGTCCTTGCCCTTGCAAAAAGGTATTCGTCAGTCTCGGGGGTATGTTCCGAAATAATTTCGGATAATTCCTCCTTGGAGAGAATACGATTCTTTTCGAGCTTGTCAATAAGTTCCGTAATACGGCTCATTTTGGTTCTCCTAATTTGGAATAAATTGTCTTTGCAGTAACTCCGTTGATAGCGCCCAGCTTGCCTGAGAGCGCGCTGATAACGTCCTGGGGAGCGTCTACCGCGACGCTTATTATGGATACTCCCTTCTTCTCATAGGGTATGCCCATTCTGCCAATTATGTATTGTCCGTAGTCGTGGAGCAGACTGTTCAGCTTCCCGACCGAGCCGAGATCCTCCACAACTATACCGATAAGCGCAACTCTTGTTTCCATTAAACCTTTCCTTTCAAAAATAAAAAGCCTGCTGACATTTACATACTGACAGCAGGCATAGATTACCCGATATTTCGCCGCCTTTCCCCTCAGAAAACCTTTGGAAGTCAGTACAGATAAAATTTATTTGATTTTCCGTTTGATTTGTTTGCAGTAAGAAAAATCCGGCAGGATATGTATCTTTCTGTTTACGAATGTAAGTATATCACATTTTTATTAAAATTTCAAGACCCTCAGATTAATAATACAAGAATAGGAATTTATAATTGTCTCCCGGATTTTTACGAAATATTTACAATAATGGGGAGCTGTCTGGTCAAAGAAATTGTTGACAAAAGCGGAGCATTGTGGTATAATTTATTACGGTTATACATTCGGTCGGATTGCGGCTGACAGCATTTTTATGAAAGCGGGTTGTTGCAATGAACATAAAGGAATTTTACGATTCTATCGGCGAGGACTTTAACGACGTTATCGGCAGACTAAGAGCTGAAAGCAGGGTCTGCAAATATGTTCTGAAGTTTCCGGAGGATAAAAGCTTCGACAATCTTCTCAGTTCAATGAAAGAAAAAAATTATGCGGAGGCGTTCAGAGCGGCGCATACTATTAAAGGTACGTGCTTAAACCTAAGCTTTAACAGCTTTGCCGCCATAGCTTCGGATATCACGGAAAAGCTCAGGAATTTTGAAGATACTGCTGCTATCGAGTCGGATACCGTACTTGACGGACTAATCGGTACGTTATCAGAAAAATACTGTAAGATTGTTTCCGGCATTAAAGATATTGATGTTCCCGAACAGTAATTAACATAGTGTATTTTTATAAAGCAACGATTCACAATTTTTTGAAAAGGAGAGTTCAAAGTGAGTGGAGAAAATTTTGCGGCAGATCACAGCAAACAGAAAGTTCTGATCGTTGACGATTCCGAAATGAACCGCTGTATGCTGGCGGATATCCTTGAGGACGACTATGAGATCATTCAGGCTGAAAACGGCGTGGAAGCTGTGGCTATACTGAAAGAAAGACATTTTGAGATTGCGCTTGTAATGCTTGATATGGTCATGCCCGAAATGGACGGTCTTGAAGTTCTGGAGGTCATGAACAAACAGCGCTGGATCGATAATATCCCCGTTATAATGATCTCCGTCGAAAGCTCGGCGGGATATATCGAACGCGCTTATGATTACGGAGTTACCGACTACATAAAACGTCCTTTTGACGCGTTTTCCGTGCGCCGCCGCGTTATTAACACCATTATGCTTTACGCTAATCAGAAAAAGCTGGTTGGTCTTGTTGCCGATCAAATATACGAAAAGGAAAAAAGCACCAATCTGATGATCAATATCCTCAGCCATATCGTGGAGTTCAGAAACGGTGAAAGCGGTCTGCACGTTATTCACGTACAGAATATTACAAGGACTATTCTTGAAAAATATGCCGAAAAATATAAGGATTCGGGACTTACTGAATCAATTATCTCCACTATCAGTCTTGCTTCCTCGCTCCATGATATAGGAAAAATTTCCATTCCTGAAAGTATTCTCAACAAGCCGGGCAGGCTGACCGACGAGGAATTTGCAATAATGAAGACCCACTCCAGCGTTGGAGCGTCTATGCTTGAAAGTCTTTCGTTCGGTTCGGGAGACCCGCTTATAAAAACAGCTTACGAGATCAGCCGCTGGCACCACGAGCGCCACGACGGAAGAGGCTATCCCGACAGACTTGAGGGAGATCAGATCCCGCTTTCGGCTCAGGCTGTTTCCGTTGCGGACGTTTATGACGCACTTACAAGCGAGCGCGTTTACAAAAAGGCGTTTTCCCATGAAAAGGCAATGGAGATGATCCTCGGAGGAGAGTGCGGAACTTTCAATCCAAGGATACTTGAGTGTCTTAAAGAGACTGCGGACGTTCTCAAGGAAAACCTTAACCTTACGACCTCAGAACACCTTAGTCCCCGCGGAGTTCAGAATATTACCGAGGAAATCCTCAAGAACAATGATCTTGACGTTGCGGGACAGACTCTTAACAGTCTTGAAAACGAGATAGCCAAGCACAGATTCCTTGAATCAATTTCAAGAGAGATACAGTTTGAGTACAGCAGCGATCCCTCAATGCTCACTCTTTCCGAGTGCGGAGCTAAAAAGCTGGGGCTTACCGAAACTATTTCCGATCCGAAAAATGACGAGAACCTTAAAGCTGTTATTTCGGAAAAATATCTCGGAGAGCTTGCCGAAGCAGTCAGAAAGACTACCCCTGAACAGCCTGTCACCGAATACGAGTGCGATATGGTTTTCGGCGGTGAGACTAAGCGCTGCAAGGTCGTATGTCTTTCCATATGGTCGGACGATGACCACAGCTGCCGCGACGGTATTGTCGGCAAGGTTTTTGAAGCTTAGTGATTTTAAAACAAATTTAAATGGTATGCTTTTTGTTAAGCATACCATTTTTGTTATCCTTTTACTGCACCCGCGATAACTCCCTCGATGATATATCTCTGGCAGAACAGATAGAACACGATTATGGGAAGTATTGCAAGCACCAGCATTGCCATGAAACCGCCCCAGTTTACCGCGCCGTATGCGCCCTGCATGGCGATCTGAATTGCTACGGGCAGAGTTTTGTTACCAGTGCCGAGAATAAGATACGGCAGCAGATAGTCGTTCCATATCCACATGGCATTCAGTATGGTAACGGTTATTGCCGTGGGTTTGAGTATCGGAAACACTATCATGAAAAATTTTTGGACGGGATTGCAGCCGTCTATTTCGGCGGCTTCTTCAAGCTCCAGAGGAATGCTTTTCACAAAGCCGCTGAGCATGAAAACCGACAGCCCCGCGCCGAAGCCCAGATATACAAAGATTATTCCCACGGGATTGTTAAACTTCAGCTTTGTTACCACAAATGTCATGGTATACATTACCATCTGAAAAGGCACTATCATGCTGAACAAAAAGGTGTTGTAAAGCAGTCTGCTGACCGCCGACTTTACGCGGACAAGATACCATGCCGTCATCGAAGTGAGCAGCGCAAGGACAAGCACCGACAGTACCGTGATGAAAAGGGATCGGCCGAAAGCGCCCGCTATGCCCGCGCTTTTTACGCCGCTGACATAGTTTTCAAAGCCTGCAAAGGTCTCCTTTGTGGGAAGCTTGAAAGGACTTCCCATAATGCTGAACTTTGTCTTGAACGAGTTCAGGAACACTATAAGGATCGGGACTAAAAACAGCGCGGCAAGCAGTACCAATACTACAAATAGTAGGGAGCTGAGCCGTTTTTTCCGCGAAAGCTCCATCAGCTTTCCACCTCCCTGCTGCTTGTTATTTTAAGCTGTGCAAAGGCAATTAAAGCCACTATCAGGAAAAATATTACAGCCTTTGCCTGACCTACGCCCTGCCAGCCTGCGCGTCCGTAAAAGGTGTTGTATATGTCAAGGGCAAGCATGGCTGTTTTTCGTGCGGGAGCTCCCGCGGTAAGGGCGAGGTTCTGGTCGAACAGCTTGAACGAGTTTGTAAGGGTTAGAAAAGTGCAAATGGTTATTGAAGACATAAGCATAGGCACGGTAACGTTTTTCAGCGTCTGGAAACGGGTCGCGCCGTCTATTTCCGCCGCCTCGTGGAGATCACGCGGAATGTTCTGAAGACCCGCAATATAAATTACCATCATGTAGCCGATAAGCTGCCAGTTGGTGAGCACCACAAGTCCCCAGAAGCCGTATTTTGCGCTGTAACTGATATCCACGCCGAAATTAGCCAGTACGCCGTTTATGATGAGATTCCATATATAGCCGAGAACGATGCCTCCGATAAGGTTGGGCATAAAGAAAATAGTGCGGAAAACATTTTTGCCGCGTACCGCGCTTGTCAGGGCAAGAGCCAGCAAAAACGCAAACAGGTTCACGGTAATTACTGAAACCACGGTAAAGAGGGATGTAAATCCCAGCGCACGGAGGAAATCACTGTTGCTGAAAGCTTTGGCGTAATTCCCGAAACCGATCCATTCCGCGTTGGAAACAGTAGTAAATTTGTTAAACGACAGGTAAATTCCCATTATAAAGGGTACTATAAAAAATGCCGCAAACGCCGCAAGCGTGGGAAGCACAAACAGCGGGAAATATTTTTTTATTGTTATCAGTCCTTTCCGACGGCGGAAATCATTTTCCTTTTGCGTTTCTGTATTTCCGTTTTCATTTCCGTTTTTCTTTTTGTTTGCAAATTATATTTTACTGTTCCAAATTTGCGCTTTCAGTTTTCCAGCTTGATCTTACAGCGTCCTCAACGTCCTGCCATTCAAGGCTTCCCTGAGCGTACTGGAGCAGAGCCGCGCCGAAATCGTCCTTGAAGTTCTGGCTGGGGAATATTGTGAAATTCCATGGTATATTTTGTATGCCGTCCTCGTCCATCCAGTCAAGGACTTCATGGGTAAGCGGGTCTTCGGGTCTTTCCGAGTCGTTAAAGGTGTCAAAGGGAGCAATGAAGCCAAGACTTCCGGTAACGTAGCCCTTTCCGCTTTCGCTGGAATTGAGCCAGTAAAGGAAATCGGCGGCGTCTTTTTGCAAAGCCTCGTCAGCCTGGGAATTGATGCAGAAAAAGTTTTCCGTACCGATACAAAGTCCCTGATTTTCCTCTCCGTCCATTCCAGTATAGATTGGCAGATATTTGATATTGTCGGCAGTAACAACGTTTCCGCTGATACCGTTTATCTGGCTCCACGCCCAGTTTCCGTTCTGTACCATTGCGCACTCGCCGAGAGCAAATTCCGCCATGGATTCGTCGGTTATCTTTGAGCCGAGTACTTTTCTGTCAACGGTGGAATTATTGATATAAAGGTCGAAAATGTTTCGGAAATTCTGACCGTACTGAAAGGAAATTTCTTTTGTACCGTCTCCGGTAAGATCAACGCTGTTATTTTTGAATTCGTAGTAAATTGGTACGTTTGCAAGGTGGGTCTGCCAGCGCCAGTCGTCGCCGGGCTTCAGGGAAGTGCTTGCAAATACGCCCTTTATATTCAAAGCGTCCCTTTTGGACTGCATATCTTCGACTACCGTTTTAAGGTCGGAAAAGCTTTTTATGTCGTCCGTATCATCAAAGGAAACGGCTTTGTCGGGCATATCAAAATATCTTTCCATTATTTCATCGTTGTAGATGATACCGTATCCCTCCACAGCGTACGGGATACCGTAGGCTTTTCCGTCAACTGTGAGAGCCATGCTCTTGTCGGTAAGATGAGCGTAAAGCTCCGTACCGGACAGATCGGCGCAGTAGTCCTTCCAGTTTGCGTATCCGCGGGGGCCATTCACCTGAAAGATAGTGGGTGCTTCGCTTGTGGCCATTTTTGCGCTAAGAGTCTGCTCATAGGTGTTGTTTGCGGCTGTTTCCACAATTACGGTCTTTCCTGTTTCCTCTTTGTATTTTGCGGCTATCTCCTCGTATGCTGTGGCTATTTCCGGCTTGAAATTAAGGAAACGTACTGCGGCGGATTTCCCGTTTCCGTTTTCATTTCCGCCGTTTTCCCCGGCGGAATCGTCTCCTCCGCAGGCTGCAAAAATGAACGGCGCGGCAATTGCCGCCGAAAGAATTAATCCGAGTTGTTTTTTCATATTATCGATCCTTTCAGAATATCAGGCAGTACCGCACAATATCCGCGAGCCGCCTTGTGTTTTAGTATAGTATTTTCAGAAACAGCGCGAGTTATTCATTTATTCATTTTTAAAAATACAAAAACGGCGTTTGCCCCAAATGCAAACGCCGAAACTTTTAAAAAATGCAATTGACAGTTTTATGTTATCCTCTGAGATGTACCCAAAAACGGAAATACTTTTATTTGCCTTGCGAACAAACGGAAAAAATATGCAGTTCTGACGCTTTTGGTTAATCGACAAGCTTGGGATCAAAGCTTTCCTTCCAGGGAAGTCCCCACTTGCCCAAAGCGTCCATAAACGGATCGGGATCAAATTCCTCGATGTTCCATACGCCCGCTTTTTTCCATTTTCCCGTAAGTATCATCATTGCGCCTATCATTGCAGGTACGCCAGTGGTGTATGATATTGCCTGTGAGCCCACTTCCTTGTAGCATTCCTCGTGGTCGCAAACGTTGTAAACGTAGTATTTGACAGGCTTGCCGTCCTTAAAGCCCTGCATTATGCAGCCGATGTTGGTCTTTCCCTTGGTTCTGGGACCAAGGGAAGCGGGATCGGGAAGAACCGCTTTAAGAAACTGGAGCGGAATTATTTCCCTGCCCTCGTACATAATTGGCTTTATGGAAGTCATGCCTACGTTTTCAAGACACTTAAGATGTGTAAGATAGCTCTGTCCGAAAGTCATAAAGAAGCGTATGCGCTTGATACCTTTTATATTAAGAGCAAGGGATTCAAGCTCCTCGTGGTGGAGCAGGTACATATCTTTTTCGCCTATCTCGGGGAAATCATACACGCGTTTTATCTCCATAGGCTCAGTTTCTACCCATTTGCCGTCCTCGATATAGCTGCCCTTTGCGGACACCTCGCGGATATTTATTTCGGGATTGAAGTTGGTGGCAAAGGGATAGCCGTGGTCTCCCGCATTGCAGTCAAGAATGTCGATATAGTTTATCTCGTCGAAGTAATGCTTCTGAGCATAAGCGCAGAACACCCCGGTAACGCCCGGGTCGAAACCGCTGCCAAGGAGAGCTGTGAGTCCTGCCTTTTCAAATTTTTCGCGGTACGCCCACTGCCATTTGTACTCAAACTTTGCGGTGTCCTCAGGCTCATAGTTTGCGGTATCCATATAGTGTACTCCGCATTCAAGGCAGGCGTCCATTATTGTAAGGTCCTGATAGGGCAGAGCCACGTTTATGCATATTTCGGGCTTATAGTCCCTCATAAGAGCGGTAAGCTCGCTTACGCTGTCGGCGTCTACCTTTGCGGTGGATATTTTTGTTTTGGTCGTCGGACTGAGCTTTTCCATTAAAGCGTCGCATTTGGACTTAGTGCGTGACGCTATCATAATTTCCTCAAATATCTCGGAGTTCTGACAGCACTTGTGAATGACTACGGAGGCAACTCCGCCGCAGCCGATGATCAATGCTCTTCCCATTTGAACTATCCCTTTCTCGCTGAAAAGTTGAACCTGCAGCAATTCTGCGCGGAAAATATACAAAAACTGAGCCAAGACCCTGAATATCTGGATTTTGGCAAAAATTTTGTTTGTATTTTCAAAGCGGAATAACTGCTTGTCCACGGTATCAGTATAGCATATTTTTCCCATTATTGCAATAAGACTTTAAAACATTTTTATATTTATAGCGGTACATAAAAATGTCCTGAAAAAATCTGCGGCGAACGGGTTTTCCGTCCTGCATTTCAAAACATATCATTTATCCTGTGAGCAGGGAACCGCGCCTCTGCAAAGCGGGTTATTTTTTTGATTTCATTATGCCGCCGGCGGAAAAAGTTTTCTCCGTATTGCGCAGTCTGCAAGACTTTAACGCCTGTATCCGTGTTTTTGCTTACTATTGCTATAGGATTTGTCTTTTTTTTACAAAAAAACCTGCGCATTTGTTAAAAATGCATTAATTTTGAAATAATTTTCCGACAGCTATTGTAATTTTTGAGGAAATAGTGTATAATGTAATTGTATAAATATGTCACGAAAATGTTTGCATTTATAAAGAAACGGAGGGCGGTTCTATGCCTCAAAATAATACTATAAAATTACCCGTTGACAGTAAGGTTTCCGTTACGGTCGTGTCAAACGGCTCGGAAGCTTATGTTACGGCAGAGCCTCCCGTAAACGGCGGCGCCGAAATCACTGCGGAAGCAATAGTGCGCCAGCTGGCGGAATCAGGCGTTACATACGGAATAATCGAGGATGCCGTCAACAAGATAGCTGACAAAAAGCTTTACGGCGACCGCACGCTCATAGCTATGTGGAAACCTCCCGTGAACGGCGTTGACGGAACCATTACCTATCACTATGAAAAGAAAGTCGAGATCGCTCCTGTCGAGAACGAGCACGGCTTTGTTGACTATAAAAACCTCGGTCTCGTAAGGACGGTACGCAAAGGTACTGTTATTGCGGATATCACTTTGCCCACGGAGGGCGAACCTGGCACCGACGTCCGCGGAAAAGCGCTGAGGCAGGTCGTTGGCAAAAAAGCCGCTTACACGGTAGGAACCAATACCGAGCTTACGGAGGACGGCACTCAAATTATTGCGTCCATTGACGGAAACATTAATTTCAAGAACAACGCTTTTGTGATCGATAATGTTGTTACTATTGCAGGAGATGTTGACGCTTCTGTCGGCAACATTAACTTCGTCGGCGATGTTGTTGTTAAGGGCGAGGTAATGGAGGGCTTCAAGATATCCTCGAATGCCAATATCATCGTTGCGGGAAACGTTAACGGCGCGTCCCTTGAGGCTGACGGCGATATCATTATCAAAAAAGGCTGCATCAATTCAAAGGTCGTTGCTCACGGCTCTGTTACCATAAATTTCTGCGAACGTTCGGATATCAAGTGCGACGGCACGCTTACATCGACAAACTTCGTTATCTGCGACGTTTACTGCGGGGAACTGTGCATTAAGGGCAATACGGGCGGTCTTATGGGCGGAAAGTATACCAGTCTCAGCAGTGCCGAACTTCCTAACATAGGTACCAAAAATTATAACCCGACCATGCTTACGATCGGTGATAACGCCCTTCTTGCTGAGGAAAGGGACTCCCTGCTGATGGAGATAGAAAAGAACAACAAGGGTATCAACGATGTTACTCTTATTATAAACTTCCTTAACGAAAAGAAAAAGGAGCAGCGAAGTCTGCCGGAAGATAAGGAAAAGATACTCGGCAACGCCTGCCGTCAGAAAATACTTCTCGGAGTTGAAATCAATAACCTGAAAAAACGGGTGGAGGAGATCAACATCACACTCGCAAGCAGACAGTACCTTACTGTAAGCTGTAAGGGGTATCTGTACCCGGGAGTAAAAATTATCATAAACGACGCTGTATTTAAGGCGGAAACCGAATATGTCCGCACAAGGATAAGACTTGACGAAGACGGTACTATTGGCGCTGCGCCGCTGTAACCGAAAGGACATGACGTTTATGTCAGAGATTGTTAAGAAGCTATTCTTGTGGCTGACGTAGTTCCCGCAAACCTTAAATATGCCGAACAGCTTCTCTGATAAAGGTATCTATTCCTGACGCGGTACTGCACACATATGACGAACCTTTTGCTTACTTTGAAGATATGCTGTGTGGCGCTTATGTTCATGTATATCGTTTATATTGTAGCTACAAAAAGAGCGGGCGCATATTCGGTTCTTACCGCGGCGCTCGCTTCAGTATTTCTGCATTGTTTTTTCTGCACGATGCTACTCTTCGACGATACTCGTTATTTGACAAAGGCTTTTGAACAGGCGTGAAAAGACGGGGACTGCAAAAAATACATAAGGATACTTCCGCGCTTATAGTCCGTTTCTCGGAAATAGCGCATAACATAAAGCCCCTTATGGAGTCCGGGAAATCCGTGGAGACTGAAAGTGCAAAAAAGCCTTCCGTAAGCGCGGACGAGCTAAGAGCTGACCTTGAACGCGTGCTTGCGTCTCTTGACGATCTGGATTTCCACGGAGCTGTTGAGATACTTGACGGCCGGCAGAACTTTGGCACAGTTTTGAAAAGGCTTAGGTAACAGTTAGGAATACTCTGGAAATTCTATAGGAGGAGTTTAGATGTCCTTTTCGGCAAAGTCTCTTGATTTTATTTTTGAAAACTATATGAACGACAGCAAAGCATGGTTCAACGACCATAAGGAAGATTACAAAAAATATGTAACAGAACCGTTTGCCGAGGTTGTGAACGGTCTGACCGAAACAATGGTGGAAATAGACAGCAGCTTGATATGCGACCCGAAAAAGCTGTCCAGATTGTACCGCGACGCCCGCTATGCAAAGGGAAAATCGATTTTCCGCGATTATGTATGGTACACCTTCAGTCGTCCGCGCGACGAAAGCGGCGCACAGCTCGGGTTTTATTTCAGTATTTCTCCAAACGGTTTCGACTACGGCTGCGGATTTTACAGCGCGTCCTCCGCGGCAATGGAGAACTACAGGCGGCTCATTCTTGAGGGGGACAAAAGCTTTAAGGCGGCTCTTGAAGCCTACCGTGCTCAAAATGTCTTTACGCTTTACGGCGATCTCTACAAAAGGAACAGGTATCCGGAGGAAAGTCCCGAAAAGCAGGACTGGCTCAACAGGAAAAACATCGGCTTGTCCTGCGAGAGCAAGGATTTCGATATGCTGTTCAGTGATAAACTGATCGGAAAGCTTGCCGCTGATTTCAATGTGATCACACCGGTGTATCATTTTTATCTTGAAGCGGATAAATCCAAATCATAAAAAGTACGGGAGAGTCTCGCCGCGAGTCTCTCCCGTATTTTCAGTTCATAGTCTTTCCTTCAAACTCCGCTCTGCGCTTGATGTCTTTCATAAGCGTATCAAACTGTTCGGGGTTAAGGGACTGGGCTCCGTCGCAGAGCGCCTTTGAGGGGTTATTATGCACCTCTATCATAAGACCGTCCGCGCCTACGGCGACAGCAGCCTTTGCAAGGGGGGCAACCATCCATGAGATACCGGTGGCATGGCTGGGGTCTATGACAACAGGCAGATGAGACAGCTTTTTAAGCATGGGTACCGCTGAAAGATCGAGAGTATTGCGGGTCTTTGTTTCAAATGTGCGTATACCGCGCTCGCAGAGTATTACCTGATTATTTCCTCCTGCCATGATGTACTCGGCGGACATTAGGAACTCCTCAATGGTGTTGGCAAGACCTCGCTTCAGCAGTATTGGCTTGCGGAGCTTGCCAAGCTCTTTCAGCAGATCAAAGTTCTGCATATTCCGCGCTCCCACCTGAATTAGGTCAACGTCTGCAAAAAGGCCGATGTGGTTTACGTTCATGATTTCGGTAACTATGGGCAGTCCCGTTTCCTTTTTGGCTTCAAGGAGAAGCTTCAAACCGTCCGCGTGAAGTCCCTGAAAAGCGTACGGAGAAGTTCTCGGCTTGAAAGCACCGCCGCGGAGAAGCGTTGCTCCGCTTGCTTTAACATCGTTTGCTACCTCGATAATCTGTTCTTCGCTCTCAACGGAGCATGGACCTGCGATCACCTGAAAAAATCCTTCGCCTAATTTGACTCCGTTGACATCTACGATAGTGTTATCGGGGTGCATTTTGCGGTTTGCCGCCTTGAACGGCTCGGACACGCGTGTAACGTTCTCCACGATATCCAGCGCGGAAATAAGGTCGACCGGCAGGTGAGATGTGTCGCCGATAAGTCCTATAATAGTATGACTTTCGCCCTCGCTGACATTTGTCGACAGACCCTTTTCACCCAGCATTCTTATAAGCGAATCCACCTTTTCCTTTTCGGGATTCTGTTTGAGTACCAAAATCATTTTTATCACCTTTCTATTCAAAACATTTTATCAATTTTAAGCTTTAAAGCTGTTATGCAATAAAGTATACCACAACTCTTTTTATTTGTCAAGAGCTTTTAAAAATTTCACTGACGGGTAAGAAAAAATTTTCCCTATGGTATTGAAAAGTTATTGAAAATGGGGTAAAATTATTACAGATGAATTTTAAGAAAGGACTGATCTTTTATGAGTACAATTCTTGTCACCGGCGGAGCGGGCTTCATCGGAAGCCATACCTGCGTAGAGCTTCTTAATGCGGGTCACGATATTGTTATTATGGACAATTTTTCCAACTCCAAGCCCGAAGCGCTGAACCGTATCAAAACCATTACCGGAAAGGATTTCAAATTTTACGAAGCGGATATCCTCGATTATGATAGTACGCTGAAAATTTTTAAGGAAAATAAAATAGACGCAGTTATCCACTTTGCGGGGCTTAAAGCTGTGGGTGAATCCTGTGAAAAGCCTGTTGAGTACTATTACAACAACATTTCGGGAACTATCGAGCTTATCAAAGCAATGCGCGACAGCGGATGCAAAAATATTGTATTTTCCTCCAGCGCAACGGTTTACGGAATGAACAATCCCGTACCTTATATTGAGACGTATTCAACTTCAGCCACAAACCCCTATGGCTGGACAAAGGTCATGATAGAGCAAATACTTACCGATACTGCGTCAGCTGACCCCGATTGGAGCGTTGTTCTGCTTCGGTACTTTAACCCAATAGGGGCTCATGAGAGCGGCCTTTTGGGCGAAGACCCCAACGGTATACCCAATAACCTCCTGCCTTATGTTGCGCAGGTGGCTTCGGGAAAGCTTCCGTGTCTCAGCGTTTACGGAAATGATTACGATACTCCCGACGGAACTGGAGTCCGCGATTATATCCACGTTGTTGACCTTGCCAAGGGACATCTTTGCGCTGTTGACTATGCCTTGAAGCACAAGGGTACCGAAGCGGTAAACCTGGGTACCGGCAAGGGTACAAGCGTACTGGAGGTAGTAAAAGCATTTGAGGAAGCTTCGGGCAGGAAGGTAAACTACAAGATCGCGCCGCGCCGCGCAGGAGACATTGCCACCTGTTACGCCAATACTGACAAGGCAAAAGCTCTGTTCGGCTGGGAGGCTAAGGCGGACATTGCCCAGATGTGCCGCGACGGCTGGAACTTTACTGAAAAAAATCCCGACGGAATAAAATAAACTGTAAAAACTGCGCGGTATCCCGGATATTGGAATACCGCGCTTTTGTTTTTTCTCTTATTTGCCGAATTTACCCAACAGGCCGCCAACCTTGTCCTTAACATCGTCAACGGAGATTTTTGCCTTGATCCCGTCAATTACCTTGTTGATCTGGTCGTCTGGCAAGTCCACGCCGATGACTTTTTCAACAGCCTTTACGGGATCAGTCTTGAACTCATCAGCAAAGTTCTTGTCATTTTTGATCTTGTTTACGAGCTCTTCGATTTTTGCTTTGATATCCATGAAATCAACCTCTTTTCTTTTTAAAGTATGAACTATGTAGAAAATACAGATTTTTAATGTAAGGTTCTCTAAAACGAATTTTTAAGAGCTAACATAATTTTTCTGCATATTCTGCATTGTATAAATGCAAAAAAACCGTCCCCGCATTTAACTGCGGAGACGATTCTGCCCACGGGAAACTTCCCCGCTGGTGCGCTGCAAGGGACTCGAACCCCTGACCTACTGGTTCGTAGCCAGTCACTCTATCCAGCTGAGCTAGCAACGCGCTGATAAATTTAATCAATTCAATCAACGCATATTATTATACCACACCTGTCAGGGCTTGTCAAGGGTTTTTGAAAAAAATTTCCGCGGACAATTTTCTCAGATTTACTGTATAATATCATAAAATATGACAAAAACGACATTTTGTCTATTGAAAACAATGAAAAAATGTGTTATATTTAAAAAAGGAAAAAATACACAAAGTAGCTTTCAAGGAGTGATAACATGGGTATTTTTCAGGATATGAATTACGGACTGGGTTCTGTGCTTATAATGACGGCGTTTATTTCCTTCCTCGGCTTTCTGCTTGAAAACATCTGGCTGACTGCAAGAAAAGGCTATATGGATAACCGTAATATGCACGCTCCGTTCCTGTTGGGATATGGAGCAGCAGTTATGGGATTCTACTTTGTTCTTGGTACGCCGAGTGAGCTCAGGCTCTTCGGCACTCCGTCGGCAAGCGGTCCGAAATCACAGTTTGCGGCATACTGCATTCTAACATTTGTGTTAGTCTCGGTTGGAGAAATAATTCTCGGAAAGACTGTTGAAAAAGTCTGCCGCATTGTTTTGTGGGACTATACAAAAATTCCCCTGCACATTACAAGGTATACATCGGTGCCTACAAGCATTGGCTTTACAATAGTAATAGTAACGTTCATGGACTGCTTTTTTGAGCGTATTATGAACGCGCTTTCTCAGACGGAACCCGTTCGCACGCTTATCTTCGGCATTATTCTTATGACGGTGATGACGCTTGATTTCCTGTACAGCGCGGTAAAAATGATACGCACCCGCAAAATGATTATAACATGGGAAATTGATTTCCGTGAAAAAAGCTTTCACAAGTACAGGCATAACGAGGAATAACATTACATAAAAATATCAAAAAGAACCGGTGTACACGTTTTCGCGGACGCCGGTTCTTTTTAACTTTGAAGTACGTTTTAAGCGTAACCCAAAGGCAGTCAAAGCGTCCGTGCATATCCGGTTTGCGGACGCTTTGACTATGCTGCTATCAGAAAACGAATACCATATCGTCAAGCCGTCTCCTGCGGACAACGCGGTATCTGCGTTTTTTTCCCAAACGCTTCAGCATAGCGGGTGAATATGCCTGCGGGAACCTCATGCCCTCGGCAGGCAGAGCTCCGGTATCTATAGGCGAAGAAAGATCATATATTCCTGCGTTTGAGGATATATCCTCGATCACCGGCTCATCATTAAATATTACCGCGTACTCTGATGAATCAGAGTATTTTGAAAATCTGATCACGGCTTTTCCGTTTGCGGCTGTACTGCTTGAAATGTACTCAGCTTCTCCTGTTTTTCTGTTCCGGCTGTAAAGCGAGGCGCAGTATCCGTTGTACCTGTCGTTGAGATTTACAGTCAGGTCGGCTGATAAGCCCGGGTCTCCGTTTTGGTAAAGCTTTATCGGAACAGCTTTTCTTTTGCTGCCGATACTGTCTGCAAGGTCGGCAAGGCTTTTCCTCGGAGCCGTGGAGACTTCCATATCTACAGCTTTGGGTTTTTCAATGTCCATGCCGTTTATTGTCCAGGACACGCCGTTTTCCATTTTCAGAACAAGGTTCACATTTTTGCTCTGCATACAGGAGGTTATTTCCTTGGGCAGCTCGGTGGTATCGTTCATTCTGACCGTTACCGTTCCGCCGTCAGCCGCCCCGAGAATCTCTGAGTACACGGCGTTCCAGCCTGATTTCTCGGGATTTCCCGAAATGTACGGCTCAGTACTTCCGTTTGAAGTTATTTGAGGAATTTCGGGGGAGGCTTCGGTTTGACCGTCCGTATCCTCCGTTTCGGTCTGCTGAATATCTTCATAAGATGATTCCAAAGTATCTGCGGGCTTTTCCTGTCTGATAAACGTTACAGTGTACAGCTTTGTATTTTCGCCGTTTTCCGCTGTAACCTTTATCACCGACTTGTTTTTACCCTCTGAGAAGCCTGCCGCCTGTTCAATTTCCGCGACGGAGCTTTCCGATGCCGCGGCAGCTTTTATGTTAGGGAGGCTTTTTCCATAGGGAACAACAACGGTATAGTCGGTTGTTTCGGGACTGAATTTCGGCGTGAGCTTTCCGTCTGAAACCGTAAGCTTGAGAAGCGAAGCGTCGTTTCCGGGGATTTTCACGCTTACAGGAGCGGACGGCACGGAAGCGTTTGCCGTATCCGTGGCTTTGACTCTTGAAATAACGTAATATGTTCTGCCCGCTTCTTTTCCCGTTATAGGCGCACCGCCGTCAAGGCTTGTCCATTCGTTGTTTTCGGGAACTTTTCCGTTCTCGGAAACAACGTATTCATATCCCGCTTCAGGCGCGATAACAAAGCCGTCGGAAGTAATTTTCTCTATTTTCGGTGACTTTACATCGCCTGAATAATCTGTCCTGCCGGCTTTAATGGAATTGGATTTTATGAGTCCCTTGCAGTTCTGCGCGGCAATGGTAACGCTCATTTCCCGTCCGTTTGCAATATCTTCTGCGGTAACAGTGTAGCGGTCAGCCATAGAAACGGACGGTTCCGTCCAGTCCTTTGCGCTCCAGCAGTATGTAAGCTCTCCCACGATATCGGCGTTAAATCCGTCTCTGTAGGTTATTTCCGGCTTAAGTACAGTACCTTCCGCACATCCTGTGCCTATGGAAACGTGTTCTACAGCGTCCTCTATGCTGTACTTTGACGTTGTAATCTCGGCTGGTGCGGAAATATTTTTAGTACCGATTTCTCTTTGGTAAACATAGTAAGTGGTATTTGGCTTTAGATTTCTTGCGGTTTTGTTTCTATACCATTTAAAGTCCCTGAGATCGCCGGTTTCGGTCTCGGAGTATGTATATTCGTATCCGCTTGCAAGCTTTACGGTAAATCCTGAAACCGATACCTTTGAAACGAGCGGAGCAGCAGTTTCCGAAGCGGTCTGAACGCTTTCCGTTCCGTTAGAAACGGTGATTCTTCCGCTGTCAAAGGCAAGCTCCACATCGGTGAACGGATTTTCTGCGGCAAAGTCTGCGGTAAAATTATCACCGTCATTTGTGGACAGCTCAATATCGTAGCTTCCGTCGGGAGCGGTATCTTTTATTTTAAATTCAAGCACGGCGACAGTTCCGTCTCCAGTGTTGGTTTCAGCGCTGCTTGTCCAGCCAAGCCTTACGGGACTTTTCGAGAGAGACTTTGGCGGGTCAAAGGAATCCGCGCCGAACTTTCCGCTGTCGGAAATGTTCACAAGCTCAAGCGCGTTCTCGTCGTACTTTACCCATACCGCCATTGCATTGAGACCTCTGTTTTCTTTCAGGGAAATGCCTATCTTTACTGTCTCGCCCTGTCTGCCGGTTGCGTTTCCGGCCAAGACCAGAGTCTCTGCGGACTGTTCAGCCGCGCTGGCAATTACCGTGACTGCGGGAGCTGTCTGCATAACGCTCATAGACGCCGCAAGCAGCCATGCTATCGGTTGTTTGTTCATACTCACAAGCTCCAGTTCATAAGAAATTTTTTATACTGTCAGGAATTTGAAAGGCTGTTTTTTAAAAGTATAAGATCCTTGTTGTCGATCTTTCCGTCGCCGTTCATATCGGTCAGACCGTCTCGGCTGACCGTTTCGCCCTCCGAGAGAGCCTCTCTCAGGACTATAAGATCGTTTATATCAAATTTCTGTTCTGTATCCTTATCGGAGGCGTCAGGTTCTTTTTTGCCGACCGTGATAACGTACACTCCCGAAACGCTTGCCGTAAAGCTAAGCGAACCGTCTCCTGAATTATAGTCCGCATTCATATCGCGGAAGCTTCCGTCGGATTTTTTCCTGAATACTTCAGCCTTTGTTCCGTCAACGCCTTTGGGCAGAGGAATGGTTACATTGAATTTGCAGCCGGTTTTGACTTTTGAAGAACCGTCAGTAAAATAAATATCATAAGCATGTACCGCACCATCTGTTTTTATTTCAGAAATATTTACCGCATCTGCCGCAAGCTTTAACTGCGGGGCAATCGTTCCGTCAAGGGTGGCAATCGTTATGCCTGTGCCTGTGTTTTTCAGAACGGTGCTTTCGCCAAGCTTGTCCGCATATCTGCAAACCCTGCAGGCACGGTAGTTGTAAAGCTTTCCGCTTCGGTCGTTTATCTGGTATATTCTGCTTCCGTACTCGTGCGGTTCGGCAGCCGTCCTGTCGCCGCAGAAGCACTGCTTGTAGTGTCCGCTGCCGTTTTCGCGGTCGCATTTCCATTGATATTCATGCTTGGTGTGATCTTTCGCGTCTACCGCCGAAACGGTAAATTTTTTCACAAAGTCGGTACCGTCGGCGTTTCCTTTTTTCACCGTCAGAGTAAAAATGTATTCGCCCGCCTTTTCTGCGGTCAGACGGTTGTTTTTATCGGCTGAAAGTCCGGGAGCTCCGCTTACCTTGAAGCTGTATTCGCTTTGCCTGCAAACGAACTCTATACCGCCCGCTTTTTTGACCGTTTCCGCAGACGGAGTACCGGTTATCCCCGTACCTGAACTGAAAACATCGGCGGGGCGGTCGGTTATTATCGTATCGTACTGCATATTAACATCGGTAACATAGGATTTATAACCGCTGTAGTACTGCGGACTGTAGTCGCAGATAGTCACAGCGGACTTATCGGAAAGCCTGAGCTTGCTTTCGCGGGTTATGTAGTTGTATCGGCAGAACAAGGTTTTCAGCTCCATATTGTTTTGCAGATCGAGAGAGGTCAGCTTGTTGTCGGAACAGTAAAGCCCGCTAAGCTTTGGATTCCCTTTAAGGTCAAGCTTTTTCAGGCTGTTGCTGTAGCATTCGAGCTGCCTGAGATTTCCGCAGCCGACTGTGTTTATTTCTGTCAGCTTGTTATTGCTGCACTTGACTACCTCCAGCTTGGGACATCCGCTCAGGTCAAGCTTTTTCAGGCTGTTTGAAACGCAGCTGAGATTTTTAAGGTTCTTATTCCTGCTGAGATCAAGTTCAGTAAGACCGTTTCCGTATACAGTACCGTCCTTGGCTGTCATGCCCAGATCGAGATTTTCCAGCTTTGTATTGCGGCTCAAATCTATTTTCGACAGCATATTCCCGCTTGCCGAAAGGGCGGTCAGCTCTTTATTTGAGGAAACGTCAAGCTCTGTAAGGGAATTGTCCATACATATCAGCGACGTGAGTCCGGTAAAATATTCAATACCCTCAAGACCGGATATTTTCATTCCGCTTACGGATACAGACTTCACTGAGTTTATCTCGTCCGCCGAAAGAAGCAGATCGCTGTCCCTGTCAATGTTATCGGAAATATATTTGCGGAACGCAGGGTCGGGGAAATTTGTTTCGTTCACCGCCACGCCTTTTTTTACGGCAGCCGATTTTATGGCAGCCGACGCTGTTATTGCGGATATGTCCGCCGTACACATGAAAATGGCGCACATAAAGGCAGCCGTACCGACCGCGCCGAATAATCTTTTTCCTGCTTTCATCAAAATTCCTCCGCTTTGCACCGAAAACTCGGCGGCAAAAAGTACTAATATACGCATATATTTTACCATTTCACAAGGAAATTGTCAATATTTTTTCACTATGTCCAATATTTGCTTTTAGGGCAAACGGCGGTATGGCGGAGAAAATGAACCGCGGTGAGTTTTAAGCAGTAATATATTCAGTCGTTCTTGGGAAAACTTCTGACAAAACAGGTACCGCGCCAATACAGCGGCGCAGTACCTGTTTTGGGTATTTCGTTTTCGGCTGTTATATTTGTCACATTATCATACCCGCAATTTTCCAGACCCCGTCAAGCTTAATCAGGGACATGGTATACTCCACCTCGTAGTCGTTTACACGGTAGCCGATGTTGACATGGTAATCGAACTCGATGTGCAGGGTAAAATGCTCCTCGTCGTACATCACAATGTCTGAAAAAACAACGTTGTCATAAGTGATTGTATGGTCGCGGTACCAGTCGTGGTAGAAGCCCTTTATCCTGCGGTACAGCTCCGAATCCTCTACAAGATATTTTTTCAGCGGCTCGAATGAGGTATCCTGTGTTATGTACATGGCGTAAACAAGAGCGGATTCCTCGGCCGCCGCTTTTATCTCCGCAAGCTGCTCCTCCGTTGGCTCCGGAAGAGCCCTCAGATTTTTATTGTCCTCCGAAATGACAAGCTCCCGACCGTTTTGGGCGTGTACGCTGACCTCAGGTTCGCTGATAAAAATGTTTCCTGTATCGTACACCGTAAACCGCGGTATCAGGCTTTTGTCGTCCAGACCGTCGAAGTCGTGTACAGCGTATGTTTCCGAGGAAATAAAGTCGGTGCCGAGAAGCTCGCCGTTCGCCCGAATCTCCGAATTTTCGGGAACGACCACCTTTACCGAATGGGTCTTGACAAAAAGCTCATCGTTAAGGTCTGCGGACTTATAGTCCCAATAGCCTCCGTTTTTGAAAAGGGTGTACTCCGCAAATCTGGTGTTTCCCAGCCATACGTCGTACAGCACCGAGCCGTCCTCAAGAGTCCTGCCCTTTGTCATTTTTGCGGAGGTGTAGTCGTTACCGAAAATTTCAAGCATATAGGTCATGTAGTCCTCGCGGCGGTTGAAGCGGTCGTATTCAATGCGCTTTTCATCAAGTATAACATCAATTTGGTTGAGACGGAATTTTTCCGAAAGCTTTTCCTCCGCGTGCTTGATGTGTCCCGATTCGTACATCTCCAGCTGTTCCCATGTGAAATCCCACACGCGGGTGGACAGGAACATCAGCGCGGTAAAAATCCCCAGCAGTACGATAGAGTAAATATGTCCTTTCTTTTTTGGTTTTTGGGACTTTTCTTTTTTTGAGGCTTTTGCGGGAGTATCCGCAAAATGTTCGGCTGTATAACTCACTGCGCCGCGCCTCCCTCCGCTGTTTTTTCGGGAAGTACCACAAATGCCGTGGGCAGCTTTCTGGGACCGTATACCGAAGCGGACACGTTTATGACCTCGCCGTTGTAGTACATTACCGTGGAGGAGCCGCCGTCAAGGTTTGCGGCGTTTACTGCGCCGTACTCCTCTAAAATGTTTATGCAGTCCTCGTAGGTCGCGCCTATGCTGGTAGCCTGTCTTCCGTCAATTGTGAGCAAAAGTACGCTTCCGTCGGCAGTCTGACCTATGCAGGTGCGTGGGTTGAGACCTCCGCCTGTTCCCGCAACGTCGGCGCGTTTGCCGTTTACGATGAATACGGGACCGAATGAACAGCCGTCGCGGATGTTTTTCTCCATAGCCTGCTGCGCGGACATCCATCCCACTATCAGCTTGTCGTCCTTGTCAAATCCGATAACTATGGACGAGCCGCCGTCGTACAGCAGCTTGCCGTCCTTTATGACGATACCGAGGGGTTCTCCGCCATTGCCTACGCCGCCCACGTCAATGAAGCCGCCCGCGTTTATCCCGGCAACGCCGCCCTCGCTTTCCACCATTTTCGATATCTGCACTCCCTCGCCGTTTGCTCCGAGTACCGGAGGAACAGCCATTACCACTCTTGACGGATCGCGGACTATCATAAGCTTTCCCTTGTAGGTGGAGGCGGCGATGTCGATTATTTCCAAAGGCTCCCGCTCGCTGTCGGAGGCTATCTCCTCCGCGGTGGGAATTACTATCAGGGACTCGTCCGTTACCTCTAAGGTCTCAACGGTAGAGTTCCGCGCCTGTATCGCCTTTATCTCAGCGTCCGAAAAAAACATGGCGGGAACAAATTTAAGCGCGCTTGTTTCCATCATAGTGACCACGAATAAGTCCGAAGCCAGCGGCGACGGACCCTTGCAGAAAATATAGGATACCCCGACAAGCATTATCACCGCCGCAAGAAGTATCACCCCAAGAAGCGCAAAAAAGCGTCCTGTTATCTTTCCGATCACGCGGAATACCTTTGCGGCTGTCGATGTACCGCTCATAAAAAATTACCCCTTTTTTAGACAGTTAGAGATTAGAGAACAGAGGATAGAAGTAAGGAAATAATTCTATTCTCTATTTTCTTTTAAAAACCCAGTTCTGCTGTATCTTAAAGCTCAGCAGGAACAGCAAGCAGTCCACGGGAAGCTTTATCAGCGTGGTATGATCCTGTCCGAAAATAAGCGACAGCCCGTATACTCCTCCGTAGGAAGCGGCTGTTTGAAGTATACATAAAGTATAATATTTTAAAAGTGTACGTTTTGGATTCTCCGAGGACTTGAACACCGCTTTGCTGTTTACGGTGTAGTTGAAAAGCGATGAAACGATACGCGCAAACACAGTTGACAGCGCGATTCTGAGCTTTCCTCCCAGACCGCCCAGCAGTACTGACAGCAGCCAGTAAAGCCCAATGTCTATTGCCGCTGCCGCAAGAGACGAGGAAATATACCCCAAAATGGTTTTGTAGATAGCAATGGAATCCTTTATGGGATTAAAGTGGGACTGCTTGTTGTCCTCTATGTAAATGGTTTTTATTGGTACTTCCTTAATGGGAATGTCAAGATTTTTTGTTTCCAGCAGCATATTGGTCTCATAGTCGAACCGTTCGCCGCCTATGGTCACAAGCTTTGGTATGATGTCGTTGCCCATGGCGCGGAGACCTGTCTGGGTATCGTTTATTGAAAGACCGCAGAAAAGCCTGAAAAAGCGGGAGGTAGTCCTGTTGCCGAAGCGGCTTCTCGGAGGGACGTTGGGGTCGGAAAAATCACGCGAGCCAAGCACCAGACAGCCGGGATTCTCGGACAGGCACTCGCAGCAGGCGCACACGTCGTCAATGTGGTGCTGATCGTCGCTGTCCACAAAAACGACACCGTCCATGGAAGCGGAGTATTCGTTCATGTAGTGGTTCATGGCGGTTTTCATGCCTCTGCCCTTGCCGAAGTTCACGCAGTGGGTAAGCACATCGCAGCCGTATTCCTCCCTCAGGCGGATAAAAAGCTCGTCCGATCTGCTGCCGTCATTTACGGCAATTATTTTTCCGAAGCCTTTGTCACTGAGCTTTCCTGCTATGCTGAGTATACGCTCGTCAGGATCCAGCGATGGGATAACGGCGCAGTAATTGTACATATCATCGTCTCCTTAAAGACCTTTAATATTGCTTATTATACACCTTTGCCGACATAATTGCAACGGCTTTCAGTTTACATTTAGATTACAGTTATCGGCAAAATATTACATTACTTTTAATTTTTGGAATCAAATAATATGCGGCGCAGAAACTTGTGTTCCTGCGCCGCAATGCTTGCTGTTAACGTCCTGAACGGTTACGGGGGAATTATTCCTCAAATTTGTCAAAGTTGTAGTCAACCGTAACTTCGCCTGTGCTCTCATTTTCGGAGAGTATAACGGTGAGGTACTGCTGACCCTCGTACTCGATCTCAACGGGTCTTCTGGAAATAGTAGCCGCGTCGAAGAAAGGATCGGTGATCTCAAAATCGCTGAGAGCAACGAACAGCTTGGGGTGGATAGCAAAGTTTACCTTAAAGCCGGGGCGAACGCTGCAAGCGAACAGAGGCTTGCCGTTCTTTGCAATAACGGCTTCGCTGGTAGATTTGTTCTTGTTGTGAATCTCAATAGTGTCTCCCGTAGGTGAAGGCTCTGCGCTCTTGCGTACGTCGAGGGCGCCGCCGTTGTCGCAGATATCCCATGCGGTGTTGTACTCAACAGGAATAAGCTTGGTCATGATCTTGCCGTCGTGACCGATAACTTCCATAGAGCCGATGGATATTTCGGTGGGGAGCATTGCTCTCATCTGTGCGCCGGGAGCAAGATACTGATGTTCCCATGCCGCTGTTTTAAAATTTTTGACGTTGAGAGTAATTGCCTCCTGATAAAGGAGAACCTGCTGAGTTGTTCCGAGCTTGCTTTTTACTCTGATTTTCAGATCTGTGTTTGCCATAATGATTACCTCTTTCTCTGCGGCGTTCTTAAGTTTATTGCACGGGTTTTCCCGCATAATCTTGTTACTGCCGGAGGCTGCCGCAGCCGTACCTCCGGCAGATGATCTATGTAATGCCGACGGATATTCGCGGAGTACTGCGCAACTGGAATTAAAGTTATTTGATAGCCCTAATCGGGAGGAATTTTCCTTTGCGTCTGTCCGGCGTTTCCGTATCAGCTTGTCCCGATTATAGCACTCTTTGAAACCGTCAGCACAGATATGTCATAAAAAGCGGAAAAAGCGTCACCGCATTGCCGTGCCCGACAGCGAGGGAAATCCGTGACAAAATAAAGCCTGTCTGTGACAGATTTGTTCCGTGCCGCCGTTTCATATGTATACTTAAAATATCGGCGCCGTTAGTATACAATGAAAGGAACCGGAAAATGGAAGTAATTATTTATTCCGGAACAGGAGAGAGGGAAGTCCTCTTACAGCAGATTACCGACGGCATAATAATGCGCAGGCGAATGCGGCTCATGTCGCTGCACCCTGCCGTTCCCCGCAGTGCGGAGGAGCTTAAAAAACTGATAAAACCAGACAGGGGATATCTTGTTATCGCGGACGCGGTAAGCTGCTCCGATTGGAAAAGCGTTATAGAGGAGATATCAGCCCTGTACAGGCGTGTAAGCTTCTGTATAGTATCCGATTCGGCGGAGAATGCAGTTTATGCGGTAAACTCTTTGAGAGGAGTATGCGGGTACATAGACTCTTCCGCAGACGGGTTTGAACCGAGGTTTGAAAGCGTACTTACAGGTATATACCGCAGAGTGATAACTGTATGCGGCGGCATAATGGCCTTTGACGGAGACGGTTTTCTGAAGATCATAAGCTATTCCGACATATACTATATAGAAACTATCAAGCAGCAGCACCGCTGTACGATTTACCATAAAAACGGTACCGACACAATGCGTGCGGATATTTCAAAGCTTATAACCGAGCTTGACGAAAGATTTGAGATAACCCGATCTTCAACGATAGCGAACCTGTCCGAGGTTAAAAGGATAGACGACGGTCTGATGTTCTTTGAGGATGATATCTTTTGCTCGGTCACTCCCAGCCGTCTCGGCGGGATAAGACGGATAATGCGGTCTCAGACTGTTCATCGGTAAATTCGTGTCCGTAAGCTTTTGTGAAGCTTCCCAATTGTTTTGTATTTATAAAGAAGTCCCGGCCCCCGCGTTTTTACGCGCGGAGACCGGGGCTTCGATTTTATACTTATGTTATTATGCTTTTTAGTTTATACCGATATTTTTCCACCTTTGGATCACGCCGCTGTAGCTTTCACCTTTCCTTTCAACAAACGGCTTTATGCCCGCGTTAAAAATAATTTTATGTATAAGCGACTGAAAAAAGTATGCCTTTTTGCACGAAATATCCGTGAAAAGCCTGTCCGCGGCACGGTATGCTTTATCGCAAGTTTTTTCCGTAAGTCCGCTCCCGAAAGGCAGATCGCATATTATTTTCCCGCTGAGCCTTGCGCCCGAATATTTCAGCAGTTTGTTGAGTACCGCGCTTGTATCGCCGCTGCCGTAATTTTCCCCCGTAGCGACGCTGACGGCGTATTTGCCGTAAAGAAGCTGCTCGATAACAAAATGTCCGCGGTCGATAAATTGCTTGAGCTGTCCCGAAACGTTGCTTGCATAGGTTGGCGAACCTATTATGATACCGTCCGCTTCCGCAATTTTGGAGGAAAGCCTTTCGCAGCCGTCGTCAATAAAGCAGCGTCCCGTTTTATAGCAGGAGCAGCAGCCCCTGCACGGGGAAATGTTCATATCGCATACGTTGAAAAACTCGGTCTCCGCGCCATTTTCGGCAAGCTTGTCCTCCATTGCTCTGAGTATGCCTGCGGTCGCGCCGTTCTTTCGGGGACTGCCGTTGATTATCACTATTTTCATTTCTTCTCCTTATTTTTTCGCAACTCCAGCGGTGTATTTTCTTTCAATAAACATATTATATACATTATACAATATGTTTGCAAAAAAGTCCATAATTGTAAAAAAATTTCCCGTGCCGTTTTAGTGGTTATGCACAATCGCTTTGTGATTAAGCATGCCGGGTTTCTGTCACCATATATCTTTGAAAAGTCTTTTTTTTAATTGACACGGATTGACATTCGTGATATAATGTTTACATATTTTTATAAAGTTTCTGTCTTGAAAGCCGCAGAAAATGCGGCAAAATTTTGATAAAAACGTAATATCCGTAGTATTATTATCCATACGGATATGATATATGTTATAGATACGGAAACCGTTTAAGCAGTCTGACGCGGTATCGGAACTAACCTGAAACATTTGCTGAAAGGAATGTGAATCGTATTATGGATAAATTCAAACGCTGCGTATCGTATATCGGAAGTAAAGCCGCTGCTTTTTCCGCAGCCTTAGCAGTATCGACGATGGCATTTTCCGGCTGCGGAAAGGCTCTTCCCGAAGTTACCCTGTCGGTATGGTGTCCTCAGGAGAGTGTGGAAGCAGTTGAACAGATGATAACCGAATTTACAGAGCTGCACGCCGATGAGGCAGTGTTTCACATTACCGTAAGCGAGGAGGAAGAGCTGTCCTGCAAGGAGACCGTTCTTGCCAATCCTGCCGGAGCGGCTGATATCTACGCTTTTGCCGACGATCAGTTCCGAGAGCTTTACAATGCGGGAGCGCTTCTGGAGATAACCCGCGAAGCGGACGCAATCGTTGCAGAAAACGGAGGAGCCGATAACGGAGCGATACGTTCCGCGACGGTGGACGGAAAGCTTTATGCATATCCCATGACCGCGAGCAACGGATACTTTCTTTACTATAATTCAGCGTACCTGTCCGAGGAGGACGTAAAAAGTCTTGACAGGATATTGCAGGTCGCCGAAGAAAACGGCAAGAAATTTGCCATGGACTTTACAAGCGGCTGGTACATATATTCGTTTTTCAAGGGAGCGGGTCTGGACGTTTCGCTCAACGAGGACGGTATGACAAATTCCTGCGACTGGAACTCCGCAGATACGGCGGGCGTAAAGTACAAGGGCAGGGACGTGGCAGAGGCAATGCTGAAAATCGCTGAAAACGGCGGGTTTTTAAACTGCGGCGACGAGACTTTTGTAAACGGCGCTGCCGACGGTTCGATAATCGCCGGCATAAACGGTACCTGGAACGCGGTAAATATAGAAGAAGCCTACGGAGAAAATTACGCCGCGGCAAAGCTTCCCGAATACACCATTGCAGGAGACAGCGTTCAGATGTGCAGCTTTGCGGGCTATAAGCTTATGGGCGTAAATTCCGCCACAGAAGAGCCGGAATGGTCTATGAGTCTTGCGCAGTGGCTTACCAATGAAGAGAACCAGATGACCCTGTTCAGACTAAAAGGAGAGGGTCCCTCAAACGTAAAGGCTGCGGCTTCGGAGGAAGTCAGGGCTGCCAAAGCGATAGCCGCGCTGGGAGAGCAGTCCGCATACGGATATCTCCAGAACGTAGGCGGAAGCTACTGGACCCCTACAAATGTTTTCGGCACTACAATAGCTGCGCGGAACCCCGACGGAACGGACTTGCAGAAACTTCTTGACACTATGGTCAAAGGCATTACAAGTCTTCCCGAGGACAGCACAGGCACAGAGTAAACTATGCCGGAGGTGTTTACCGTGAAAAACATTCCTTTAAAAATATTTATAATGGTGCTTATTGCCGGTATCGTCGGCATTTCGGGAATGGTCATACTTAAAAACGATATTGGGAATCTTTCCGACGGTTACCGTGAGATCACCTACGAATATTCCGAGAACAAGCGGTATACTCTTGAAATAAGGACGCTGCTCTACAAGCATCAGGCTCTGGTAGCGAACCATACGGCGGCGGATTCGGAGGAAAAATACTCCGAGTACGAAAGGGCTGCGGAAAAAACGGAGAGCAGCTTACGCGATATGTTCGATGAGCTTGGCGGCAGAATGAAAAGCGGAGACAAAAGCGAAAAGGTCTATCACAAGGCGTATTCAAGCTTTATCAGCTACTTGCAGAACGCGGATATAGCTTTCGGATTCAGCAGGGAGGGGAGCAAGGCTACGGCGGATTACTATATAGTAAACGTTATGGACGACTATGTGGAAAAGGTAAACGCAAGCCTTGACGCTCTGGACGGTTATACCGAGGAGGAGATAGTCGCGGCGCAGAACGTTATGGACGGTCACATAAGGACTTCTACCGTAAGCGCGATAGTCTGCATTTCGTCTATTGCGGTATCAGTCGCAGTATGCCTTGCGTTCTGCGTAAGGATAACTTCAAATCTTGAAAAATACAAGGACGCTCTTGAAAAGGACGTGGAACGCAAGTCGGAGGCTCTGCGGGAACACAGCGAGAAAATGCTGCGCATCCAGAATAATACTATTATAGGTATGGCGAATCTTATCGAGAGCCGCGACGGCGACACGGGCGAGCACGTCAAGCGCACAAGCAGATATGTTAGTATGCTTGCTTCCGCGGCAAAGGAGTCGGGGTACTGCACGGATATCCTTACGGACGGCTATATCGAGCTGCTGTCAAAGGCGGCTCCCATGCACGACATCGGAAAGATATCCGTTCCCGACAGCATTTTGCAGAAGCCCGGAAAGCTTACCGGCGATGAGTTTGAAAGCATAAAAAGCCATGCTGCGGAGGGCGGCAGGATTATACGCGACGTTATGAGCGGAATAGAGGAAAAGGACTACATCGACATTGCGGCGGACGTGGCTTCCTGTCACCATGAGAAGTGGGACGGCACCGGCTATCCTCTCGGCCTATCGGGCGGAGGGATACCGTTGTGCGCAAGGATAATGGCTATCGCCGACGTTTTCGACGCTCTCATATCAAAAAGGTGCTACAAGGAGTCCATGCCTTTGGACGAGGCTTTCGGTATCATAGGGGAGTCGGCAGGCACCCACTTCGATCCGACGCTTGCGGAGCTTTTCCTCGGACTGAGGAACGATATAGAGAGTTATCTTAAAAATATGGCGGCGGAGAACTGAGCGCTTTATTATACGGCGTGAGACCGCCGCAGTCGTGGGAGGATTTCGTATGGCGGAAGGATATTCGGGGCTTTGTCCGATATGCGGGAATAAATTTGAAGTAAGCGGTACTATGGCAAGGTGTCCAGCGTGCGGCTGGACGGATTCGGTAAAGTCTCTTGAAAAAAAGGAAAGACGCGGCATGGACGCCGACAGCGAGATTGCGGTGTACCGTCTTATGTCCTCTGCGGACGCGTTTTTTTCCAAAAAAAGCTACGACGAGGCTTATATAAGCTACGGCTCTGTTCTCGATATGGACGGAAGCTGTCTTAAAGCCGTTTTCAGGCGTGAGCTGACAAGCCAGTACCTTATGATGGAGAGCTCGTCGGTGTACCTGAGCTGCGACAGCTTTTTCGAGGGCATGAAGGACATAAAGTCCAGAGTTACCGCCGAGGCCGACGAAAAGTTTTCCATGACGGTGTTCAAGGATATGCTGGATTATATTTCAGCGCGGGCGCAGTACGAAAAAAAGTACGCTTCCGTTCACAAGAATGAAAAGACTGCGGCTTCATATTTGGCGGACACTTTGCTGCTTTTCGAGCATACTGCCGAGATGGTTAAGTTCCTGTTCGGTAAAAATGACGTAAAAAACGAAAAAGAGCGTTCCAGGCTGATTATAGACGGCTGCGCGCTGGGCATGAAGATACGGGGAATGCTGCTTTCCGGAGCGGAATATGTTGAATCTCCTGGCAAAATGGAGGATATCGGCGGGGCGAAGTCCGCAAAGAACGTCAGCCGTATCAGGCGCATGAAGCTTGACCAGAAGGACGAAATACAGGTTGAGACTTTGGCTGGAAACATGAGGAAAATAAAAAGCGAGATACTTTCCGAGGCTTCTCCCGAGCTTTATGAGGAGCTTAACTCCGGGAGGGAGAAAACCGAAAAGGCTGCGGAACGGGATTCGGCGGAGGAGGATAAACAGCGTGCGGAGTACGAAATGTGGCGCAGGCGCAACGAAAAGGAGTATATCGCCGCAGACAGGAGGATAATTATTTTTGATATCGCGGCAAAGGCAGCTCTTTTGATGGCGGTAATAATGGCGCTTGTATTTGCTTTTGAGCTTATCGTTACGAGCGATTTTATGGGACAGCTCATTGCGGCGGCGGTATTGTTTGCGGCGGCGAACGTTACTCTGAGAATTTTAAGGAAAGCTGCGGTAAAGAAAAAAGGCTTTTACGCAGGCGTTATCGAGGGGGACAGCGCGGGTCTCCGTTCAAAGGCAGGAAATTTTAACGAATAAGCGGAAATTCTTCCGTAAAAGGCTGATAGCGGTAAAGAAGTATTTAGAATTTTTTAGAAAGGCTGTATCTACGCAGCCTTTCTCTTTTTGCCATACTCCCTGCGGTCAGCAATCGCCGTAGAAACCGCAATGTTGAACCGGTAGTAAATGTCGATTTGCTGTTCCCTATGCCCGCTTGACTTGTCGGGAGCATGGACTACAATCCGTTCAATAAGTTCGTGCATAATTTCGGGAGTAAGTTCTGTAATTTCAGTGTACTTCCGAACAATCTCAAAGAATTGAGATGTGTCCGCCGACTTCTGCTCCTTTTCCTCAATAGCAGTCGATAACTCGGAAATCTTAACTTTCAAATCAGCCTGTTCCGCTTCGTAGCCGTTGGACATCATCTCAAATCGCTCGTCGGAAATCTTTCCCGAAACATTATCCTCGTAAAGACGGGTAAACAGTTTATCCAACTCAGCAATACGCTTTTCGTATTGTTTAACAAGCTTCCGCGCCTTTTTCAACTCATTCTCCTGTGACTGAACTGAATTTTCCATAGCCACGCGGATAAATTCGTCCTCGTTGTTATGTACGGTTTCCAAAAGCCTGTTGAGTTCGGCAATCACAATAGTCCGCAAAACCTCGGTGCGAATAAAATGTGCGGAACATTCGTCTTTGTCCTTAGCGTAGGTACTGCACTTCAAATGCTCCTGCTTGCCCGTCAGACTTGCGGAGCGGCACAGGTACATTTTAGAACCGCAATCCGCGCAATACACAATCCCCGAAAAGGGATTGACTTCGCCGCACTTCTGAATTTTTCGCTTGTTCTTCCGCAGTTCCTGCACCAAATCAAAGTCGTGTTGGGAAATTATTGGCTCATGAGTATTCTCGAAAATAACCCAATCTTCTTTTGCGTGATTGATACGTTTCTTGCATTTGTAGGACTTGATTTGCGACTTGAAATTTACCGTATGTCCCGCATACTCCATACTTTCAAGGATTTTCGCCACTGTATTTTCGCACCAACGATAAGGCTTTTTGTACGTGTGTGGAGTACTTTGTCCCTTACTCTGAAAATATGCAGTCGGAATTAAAATCTGTTGCTCACTAAGCTTTCGGGCAATCTGCGACGGTCCGAAACCTTCAATGCACATTTGGAAAATCTGGCGTACCACTTGCGCCGCTTCGTCGTCCACAACCCAAACGTCCTTGTCATACTCCGATTTTTTGTAACCATACGGCGGACGTGTCGCAAGAGGCTTGCCCGAATTTCCTTTAGCCTTGAAAACTGCGCGTATCTTCTTTGAACAGTCCCGGGCGTAAAAATCATTGAACACAGGTTATTGGGGAAAGGGAAAGCAAACAGGCAAAAATCCAGTATTCATGCGGGTTTGCGGCGAGATGGCTCTCAAAAGCTAACCTCACAAAAGACAGATTATTGCACAATCACATATCG
>Ga0209064_1001507_pt1 | contig 34858 bp, 28 predicted proteins | sample Inofromicrocosms_FD_187498 | JGI IMG/M metagenome (GOLD analysis project Ga0209064, IMG submission 187498) | Mouse cecum microbial communities from Vienna, Austria - Inoculum for glucosamine and mucus D2O microcosms (SPAdes) (version 2) | ecosystem: Host-associated > Mammals > Digestive system >... | reverse complement strand
GACGTTACATTGCCACGGTGGGCGATGTACGGGACATACATCCATGAATATGGAGGCATGTCAGCAGTCACAGACTGTGAACATGTCTTTAATACTCTTAAGCATGATTAAGTTTCACCACTAATGATGCCGGATTGAGAATGGCCAACAGCAACCTCTTCGAAACCCAATGGATTCCCCAGGCCGGTTTCGTGATTCATCCTTTCTCGGGTTGGATGCTCAAGGCCTCTATCGCCAAGGGATACAGAAATCCGTCATTCAGAGAATTATATCTCTACCGCATGGCAAATCCCGACCTGCAGCCCGAGAATATGATGAATTACGAACTTTCGGTCGGTAAACATTTTGGCAAATGGCTCGACATCGACCTGACCGCATATTACAGCAAAGGCTCTGATATGATACAGGTGGTAGATATGAAAAACGTAAATACAGGCAAGTTCATCAACAAGGGCATAGAAGTATCTGCCAAGAGTCATCCGGTCGAGAAGATTAATATCTGGGCTTCTTACAGTTATTTGCACACATCATTGTCAAATCTGACCGCTGCGCCAAAGAATCAGTTCTATCTCGGTATAGGCTGGGATGCCTTTCCAAAATTTCATGCCGATGCCGAACTCAAGGCCATTGGCGGCCTCTATGTCGGCGAAGACATCGATAATCAGAATTATGCAACTCTAAATCTAAGACTCAGCTATCAAATTTTGACGCAGTTGCAACTATTCATCAATCTCGATAATGTAACCGACACCCGATATACCATAAACCGCGGCTACGAGATGCCCGGCATCACTGCCTTGGGCGGTTTTAAACTAAGTATTTAAGAATCAAAAAATCTCACCACATATGGCAAAACAGGAATATATACAAAAGAATCGCGAATGGCTTCAACAAAAGGCAAGCGAGCCCGGAGTCTTAGCTCTCGACAAGGGCATTCTTTACAAAGTGATAAAATCGGGTAATGCCAACGGACGCACGCCCAACCGCAACAGTGTCGTTACCGCTCATTACATCGGCAAGACTATCAACGGCAAAGTATTCGATAGCAGCCGTGGCGGTGTCGCACCGGCATTCAGGCTGCGCGACCTCATACCCGGCTGGATCATAGCCCTGCAGCAGATGAAGGTCGGTGATAAATGGGAGTTATACATTCCTGCCGAGCAGGCTTACGGCAGATTCAACCAACCCGGTATACCCGGCGGTTCTACCCTGATATTCGAAATCGAACTTTTAGCAGTCAACTAACCCGGTCGAAAATGGAGAACGTAAAACTTAAAAGCATCGATGCCTACAATAAGCTGTACGGACTCACCACATATCATCCACTTGTAACAGTTATCGATCTCAAAAACGCAACAAAGATCGTAAACCATGTACGTATGGAATATGGCGTATACGCTTTGTTCCTTAAAAACGGCACTAACTGCACTATCAAATATGGCCGACAGGTTTACGACTACCAGGAGGGAACCATTGTCAGTTTTTCTCCGGGGCAGATTATCGATGTAGATCTCGAGGAAGACGAAATATCGCCCGACGTTATCGGTCTGATTTTTCACCCCGACCTTATATACGGTACGCTCCTTGGCGACAAAATCGGCGATTATAGTTTCTTTGAGTATTCCCAGCGCGAAGCACTTCACCTCTCCGAAAGCGAAAGGGCGCTGTTTCTTGAATGTCTTGGCAAAATCGAGCGGGAAATACAACATCCGGTCGACCGACATTCGGCCGACCTTATCGCTGCCAACATACACCTGCTGTTGGAATACCTCAATCGCTTCTACGACCGTCAATATATAACGCGCCACAAAGTCAACTGCGAGATTGCACAGAAGTTCGAAAAGAATCTCAAGCACTATTTCGATAGCGGCATGTGTCGCCAAGGCCTTCCATCGGTTGCTTACTTTGCAGACCTGGCCCACCTCACACCGGGGTATTTCAGCGACCTTATACGCAAGGAGCTCGGTATTTCGCCAAAAGCTATCATCGACAATCATATGATATCTGTCGCCAAGCGTCGCCTATCGTCGACTCAGGACGATATAAGCATCATAGCCTACGACCTCGGATTTCAATATCCTCAGCACTTCACTCGACAATTCAAGCGCATCACAGGCTTCAGTCCGTCGGAATACCGACAACAATCATAAAAGACAAAAAAATGGCAACCCAAACAAATCGGGTTGCCATTTTTTTGCTGTATCTTGAATTACTTTCGAATCTTCAAGTAGTTTATGCCTTGCGGGCTTTGCGGCGAAGCTGGGTTGCAATCCACTTACGGGCATTGATAAATGCATCCAGCCAGATTGTAGCATCATCCTTGCGGTGATCGGCAGGATATGTCGGGCACTGCCAGGGGAAGATTGCACGCTCGAGGTGGGGCATAAGAGCGAGGTGACGGCCATCAGCACTGCAAAGTGCGGCAACTGCGCCTTCGCTGCCATTGGGATTGCCGGGATAGCTGTCGTATGCATAGCGGGCGGCAACCTTGATTCCTGCCTGGGCGGGAGTCATATTTAAATGGAAGCGGCCTTCGCCATGAGCCACCCAGATACCTGAGCACAGATGCGACAGATTGCCGAACATCACGCTGTCGTTGGCCTCTACCTGCATTCCGAGGAAGATAGATTCGAACTTGCCCGAGATATTATGCTTCATCTCCACTGCCGGACGGCCATCTTCGGTGGTATTTGCACCGAGGAGGTTGAGCTCGATCATAAGCTGGCAACCGTTGCAGACACCAAGACTCAGGGTGTCGGGACGGGCATAGAACTTGCGCAATGTTTCTGCAGCACGCTCGTTCCAGCGGAAACCGGCAGCCCAGCCTTTTGCCGAGCCAAGAACGTCGCTGTTGGAGAAACCACCGCAGAATACAATCATATTGATATCCTCGAGAGTTTCGCGACCGCTGGCAAGGTCGGTCATATGCACATCGCGAACATCGAAACCTGCCATAAAGAGCGAGTAAGCCATTTCGCGGTCACCGTTGACACCTTTCTCTCGGATAATGGCCGCACGGATACCCGAGGCCGAACGACGACGTACTCGCAGGTTGCGGCTCTCGAAACTACCGTCGAAGTTCGCACGGAGACGATAGTTCACAGGCTGCAGGCCGAGGTTGTTGCGACGTTCTGCTGCGCAGGTCGGGTTGGTCTGAAGTGTATCGAGAAGATACGAAGGCTCAAACCATACTCGGCGCATTGCAGGTATCGAAACCATGTGTACGCTGGTTTCGTGGCTGATTGTTATCACCTTTTCGCTTCGGCGCGAGGGCGAAGCGATGGGGAAGTAGCGCACTCCGGCGTTGTCGAGAATGGTCTCTGCTTTGGTGCGGTTGCGGTCGAGAACCTGCACTACAATCGCGGGATTCTCGGCAAACAGTATCTTGGTCAGATCGGTTTCGCCAATCATGCGGAAGCCTTCGGTAAAGAAGTTCAGACCGCCGTAAGTATTTGCGAAACACATCTCAAGGAGTGTTGTAATCAAACCACCGGCACTTACGTCATGCTGTGCGGCGACCAGACCCGAGTGGATAAGGCTCTGCACAGCGCCGAATGCATTTGCAAAGAAATCAGCCGATTTGATATCGGGAACAGCACCACCTACAACACCCTGTGTCTGGGCAAGAGCCGAGCCACCGAGAGCGAGAGGCATACCGCTGAGGTCGATATAGTATAGTGTTGACTGAGTGGTGGTAGTCAATGTAACAGGAACAAAGCTCTGCACGTTGTCAACCTCTCCGGCAGCAGAAATAATCACTGTTCCGGGGGCCTTCACGCTCGTACCGTCGCTGTATTTCTGAGTCATCGAGAGGCTGTCCTTACCGGTAGGAATATTGATGCCGAGTGCGCATACAAAATCGCTACAAGCCTCTACTGCGCGATAAAGAGCGGCATCTTCACCTGCATTCTTGCAAGGCCACATCCAGTTGGCGCTCAACGATATTGCCGACAAACCTTTATCAAGGCTTGCGCCGGCGATATTGGTAAGAGCCTCTGCCACAGCAAGACGCGAACCGGCTTCGGGATTGCTAAGAGCAACAGCCGGAGCATGACCAATCGAGGTTGCTATACCGCGGCGACCCTGGTAATCGAGTGCTACGATACCACAGTCATTGAGGGGCAACTGCAACGGACCGTCGCACTGCTGGCGGGCGATACGGCCTGTAACCGACCTGTCGACTTTGTTTGTAAGCCAGTCTTTACATGCCACAGCCTCAAGCGAGAGAACGCTGCGGATGTACTCGTCGAGTTTGGCAATATCATATTCGCCCTCTGCAAAGTTGGTCTTAACATTGCTGTCGTGCATCACCGTTTTAGGCGGGTTGCCGAGCATATCGGTAACAGCAAGGTCGATAGCGGGTTTCTCACCCTTACGGCCAAAGTTCAGTCGGTGGTCATCGTTGGTATGACCTACAATATATAGAGGTGCACGTTCGCGCTGTGCGATACGCTCTACCAAGGGAATATCGTCGGGATTGATGACGAAGCCCATACGCTCCTGGCTTTCGTTGCCGATGATTTCGCGGTCTGAAAGCGTGGGGTCGCCGACAGGCAGGGCATTGATATCGATAAAGCCGCCGGTGCTTTCAATCAGCTCGCTAAGAGCATTGAGGTGACCGCCTGCACCGTGGTCGTGAATCGATACAATAGGGTTGAATGCGCTCTCTGCAAGCGCACGGATAAGGTTGGCAACACGCTTCTGCATTTCAGGGTTTGCACGTTGAACCGCGTTAAGCTCGATAGCGCCTGCATAACGGCCTGTATCTACCGACGAAACAGCGCCACCGCCCATACCGATACGGTAGTTGTCGCCACCCGAGAGGGCTACAGCCTGGCCGGGTTCGGGCTCGCCTTTGATTGCATGGTCGGCATTTGCATAGCCCACACCACCGGCAAGCATGATAACTTTGTCGTAGCCCCATGTGCGGCCGTCCTCTGCATGTTCGAAAGTCAACAGAGAACCACAGATAAGGGGCTGACCGAATTTGTTACCGAAATCCGATGCACCGTTAGATGCTTTAACAAGGATATCGGCCGGTGTATGATAAAGCCAGCGACGTTCGGCAACCTTACCGCCCCAGGTCTTGGCAAGTTCGTTTTCAAGACGGGGATATGAGGTCATATAGACAGCCGTACCTGCAAGGGGCAAACTTGCACGACCACCACCGAGTCGGTCGCGGATCTCACCGCCACTACCTGTTGCAGCTCCGTTGAAAGGCTCTACAGTTGTGGGGAAGTTATGGGTTTCGGCTTTAAGCGAAAGCACTGTGCGGATTTTGCGCAATGTGAAATCCGAAGGCACGTCGGCCTTAGTAGGTGCAAACTGCAGGATATCGGGGCCTGTTACGAAGGCTACATTATCCTTATATGCCGAAACAAGGCGACCGGGATTGGTCTTACTGGTGCGTTTGATAAGATTGAAAAGCGACGATGGTTTTTCTTCGCCGTCAATCACAAATGTACCGCCAAATATTTTGTGACGGCAGTGCTCAGAGTTAACCTGTGAGAAGCCAAAAACCTCGCTGTCGGTGAGCTTGCGGCCAAGTCGCTTCGAAAGGTCGCGCAGATATTGCTCTTCTTCCTCGCTGAGGGCAAGGCCTTCTCGCTGGTTGTAGTCTGTGATATCATCGATTTCCTCAGGGGCGGCAGGGGTTGCGGTCGAGGCAAACATGTCGGCGCCGGGATTGGTGTAAACGGCCTGAAGCATCGGGTCGAACGAAGGCTCTTCACCTTCGGGCACTTTATGAAGCTCCTCGATACGCAAAATGCCGCCGAGACCCATGTTCTGTGTTATCTCTACGGCATTTGTACTCCAAGGAGTTATCATTTCTTTACGAGGGCCTACATAGGTGCCCGACAAAGATGCGTCAGCACTGGCTTCGGCTCCGCCAAAGAGCCACGCCAGGCGTTCGTTTTCAGAAGGAGTAAAAGTGTGGTCGGCATCGACGGCAAAGGCAGCCGTGTCGCCCAATACGAAAAATGTTACCATCTGGAGGGTGTTGAAAATTTTCCGCAAAATTACGAATTATTTCACAATTAGACAAATAATAATATCCTCTCTTGGTTTTCATTTTATATAAACTCAACTTGTTTTTTGCTAACTGATTATCGCTTTTTGTTGACTTTTTAATTATATACATAGATGCTCGGTGCTCATACTATTACCAAAATACCGATAACACTGAGCAACTTACAACTTGCGAAACTTACCTTTTTTGCAAGCTATAGTCATAGTAATTATCGCAACGGCTACGTACTTGGGCTGCCGCTTCGCTTGTTGGGTACTCCTTCATCACGGTCGCGTAGTTCATCATTTCGAGTTGGGCCCGGGCAGCCTTCTCCCGATCGGTAAATTCGGCTAAGGCTTCATTCATTAGAGCATCCACTTTCTTATATGCGCGTTGTGCATAGGGATTATCCTTGAATCCTTCCCGGTCCGACGAATTATGCCGTTCCCAATCTTGAAAGTCATCTCCAGTGATATACACAACCTGGTATCCATAAGCGGTGAGATACCAGCACTGGCCAAACGAATTGCGCAAACCGGTAGCATAGCGTATTTTAGCTTCGGCTTTTCGATTAGTCTCCGTGTCCGAATTTATCATTTTACCCAACCGGTCCATTTCTTGAGCAAACCTCAGCTTGTAATCACTTGAATCGGAAATAAAATGCTTTTTGTCGAAATGATAGCGGAAAGGATCGAGCTTGAAATAGCCTTCTTTGCCCAGGTTGGTGCGACTTTGATAATCTGCCGACACCTTGGCAAGCCAGCCGGAGGCTTTATCATAGTTCATTTCTCGCAGATACAGTGTGCCGACAATATCATTAATATAGTCTGCATCAACATAGCTGCGTTCGTTCAAGAACTTATCAAGGCCGGATTCAGGCTTGCTGATTCTTTGTGCATATCGGGCAGCATCGTCTGCATTTGCATTATAGATTTTTTCGAAGAACTGACTTTGATAATCAAAGTTGTTGTGTCCCGACCAACTTCTTCTATACTCATCGAATGGTAGGAATACGGTATAGTCCTCATTATCTTCAGAATCATAATAACCGTAATGATACGCTTGAAACATAGGCGCAAGCTGATAAATACGGTTTGAAGCGTAATTCGCCAACTGCAGTGCCAATGTACTGTTCCCGGCTTTTTCCATTTTAGGACACAATACCCCTAATAGTACTTTTCGCGCCACATCTTGCCAATAACAAACTCTCCAGTTGAGCCTATTATTGTATTGCCAATCATTAGCCGGGTCCAGTTCAACATCTTCGCACAACTTTTCATCAAGCCATTTCAAATCTCTCTGAAGTTTGTTCATGTATGCGCCACTGTTGTTTGCGTATTGTGCATCCATAAGAAACCTGAACGCCTTGATTGATTCTTTAATAAAAGGTGTGCCCTCGGAGTGCTCCGCACGATTTAGATACGCCATGCTCATATTCAAATCACCATCGAGATAATAAAGATAGCTCAGCGCATAGTTCCACATTCCTTTCTGGTGGCATCGTACAGATACGGCTGCTTTTTGTGCAAATCGTTTAAGCTCATTATAAAAGGCAGGTTCAGCATCGGCAACAAATCCACGGCCTTTCCATTCTTTATAGTTATAGACGAACGATTCCCTGTCGCGTACATATTTCTGTAACTTCACACTCAATAAGGGAGAATTGGGAAACCGATTAAAGATATATTCCAATTCCTTGACGCGCGTATCGGTATATTCAGATTTATCTTCAACATAATCCCACTCTTTCAGACTTATCAATGAGCCTATATCCTGACTGCGGGTAAAAAGTTCGATTGCCTTGTCGCGATTACCGCCACGCGAATACGCTCCCCCGACATAGCTGGCAATCATATCCGTCACAATATCTCGTGGCAGCTTGCAGGCCGACTTCTCCCACAGGTCCACGCAGCTCGAGAAATCGCCTTTGGCAAAATAAAGACGTATCATCTGCAGCACATACCGGGCCGCATGACGCCTGCCCTTATAATCGCTACATTTTTTCATCAAATCATCCAACCGACCATGCTCTCTATCTCCGTCGTACGCATAATACCACGGATTATTCATATACTCGCGTATTTCCTCTATCTCTTTCGCTATCATGATATACTCCAAGTCCTCTTCGTGCCCGGGTTTGCAAAGCCATTGAGCGAATTTGTTATTCGCAAAGCTTCCACCCGGCAATTCACCAAGGTCCGACAAGGTTGCCGTATATACCAGTTTCTTTATATCGTCTGTCGGGATTGACGTGGAAGTAATCTTCTGCCAGAGGAGGCTGTTCTCATCTTTTTCATAGTCCTGAAAACGACACCCTTCATGCCATTGACGTTCCAATTCAGGCGAACAACAACGGAACATCAAAATATAATTGGGATCATCGGGTAAGTCCGGTCCACATGCTTCAGCACGCCCCATTCCCACGAGAATCAGGGCACTAATTACGAGAATATATTTTAGAGATTTCATTGTCAGTGTAGTGTGAAAGTTGTTCTTCGTCAAGATGATATAATATATTATTGTGATCTTTACCCTCTAATTGAGCATCAATCATTCTCTTTATCTTTAGTATTTCCTCAGCGGTAGGGCGCTCTACCCTCACCCGGTCACCTATAAACACATAGTCATTACCGTCCTCGTATTCCAAGAAGTTTACGTTCGTTGTTACCTCATATAGATTCGGACTGATTTCCTTCAACTCCGGAAATGTCGAGAAGTCGGTCCTACGCATAATTCTATTGAAACTATACGTATCTTCTCTGTGATCAAACACCAAACTCCAGCCGTAGCTCGGATAGGCGACATCAAGAGTCAGAGGGTAATCGGCAAGCCGGTTGTCTCTCAGATACGGCTCTATATCTTTTTGCGAAAATATAGAGTTATCTGCTGACATTTCCATAAGATTTCCGGTATTATAAACCATTAGCACCCCTTTATCGACAGGCGGTGCCGTCTGTGTCAATTGGTGCAATCTTATGGTACTGCTCACTACCTGCGTTGAATCCATACACTGCTTTACTTCCTTGCAGAGTCTGAAAAAATAATCGCGGGTTCGCTTTGTCCAATCGCAATCGAGTTGCAGTTCCCTCAACTCTATATTATTCTGCCTGCAGATTGCACTCACACGATTGAATATTTTACGGGCATACTCTTTCTCCTTCAACTGCATCTCTCTAATTGCATTGACTGTGATATACACAGTCGGCACAATTTCTATTCCCTCTGGAATCGAATCATTGAATAGAATGGTCGCCTCGGGCACAACACTCTCGCCATAGGCCATGTCATACGAAACATCCACATCAAAGAATCGCATATATACCTTATTGACACTATGCTTCTGCAAGAACTCCCTTTCCGCGTCATTTAGCGAAAAAGTCGTCCGCCAATAGTAAATACTATTTTCCCCATCGCATTTCAACGATGCTGATTCAGTACACGAAAGGAGTGTAACCGAGATCAATAGACTGAGTATCAGATAATATTTTCTCATTTATTTTATCTTGATTGTAAAGAATTTTATTCTTTGCTAATAGCCTTCGTGTCGTATTTGGTGTGAATGCATGAAATAAAGTCTATTACACCAAAGTATGTAGCCAATGATCCATATAGGAGCCACATTCCGGCAACGGCTCCGGCTTCAAATGACGAATGAAAAAGCATTGTTAAAACAGCGATAATGATGTAGAGTAAACCAAGCAAAGATGCGGTAGCGGCGATTACAATGGACAGGATTTGGAAAACTTTATAGTGTTTTGGCTTCGGGGGCAACATATCTGCGTATGAAACTCCATTGTGCGCATTATAATAGGAAGCATAGTCGAGTTTGTACGTATCATCGGCAATCTCCATACACTGCTGAGGTGTTGGATTGGATTTAAGTTCGGATTTGGCACGGCTGAGAGAGATACTTCGAGAGATTGCCCCGAACGCAAAGAATCCGAAAATTGCCAAGGCTATCCAATCGTTTACTCCGGCTTTGAATATGGCGATTGCGATTACGAATGTTGTAACTATAAAATAGATAGCTGTAACGGCCTGGATTTTTGTCTCTCGTGAAAGACGTTTCATAAATGCAGCGACATTACCGGTATAAACATCTTCAAGTATGGGCGCTATCTCCGCTGCTTTTTCATAAGTCAGAGTGTCGGGCATGATGCGGCTGAGAAGCAAAGACAGACCCCAAACAATAGCAAAGGCTACGATAAAGGCATTATTGTCGATAAAGCTATTGTTGAACAGTCCGAGAATTGGATATATCAAAATCCAAAGGACAAAGTAAAAACTCGTTTTCATAATTTTAGTCTCCTTTTTTAATTATTTGCAGAATTTGTTGTAATATCCATTTGAGTCTGACTTCTGCTCGGTGCGGATATGCTGAATCAAAAGCATCAAATGATATTTTTATATAGTCATTTAGGTGATTTTTAAGAGATGTTATCAATTCTGATGTTGAAGTTCGCCATTGAATTAGCGATATAGACTCGTCTCTCCACTCATAAAATTCATTGGATATATAATCGTCGAGATACCGAAAAACATCATTAGACAAGTCAGTAACAGTATAATCTGGAGAAACTTGGGTCGAAACGTAGGAATGGTTGGAAATTATACTTTTATCATTAATGAAAAATTCCGGGCCGTTAAACAAAGATTCTAAAAGTATTGCACGTATCGTCTCCAAATTATTTCTACAAGCATCACAGTACGAACTTCCTGCAGTACCCGTCTTCCCGGTTTCCCACTGTTCAGTCATTTTGGCTGACATGAATTGATTAATGTCATTTGATAATTGATCCCAAGCGTATTTTTCTGACCGCCATTTAGACCTGGTATTATCAGAATTAAGTATTATTTGATTGATCATATACAGATTGCGGGCTGCAATCATATCTCTTTTGGCATTATTTATTTCAGATTTCTCCACATTGGACCAAATAGCATTTGAATTGTCCAGCCCATTAAAAGTCTTATTAAACGACACTGAATTAGCAGTATTATTGCTATCACTATTTAGTTCAATGTTACTATTTGTCAATCTTCCGGTTATGAATCCAGCCAAAAGACAAACAGCTAATAGTAAAATGCATCTGATATTTTTCATTGCTATTCGTTTTAGTCCACCATTGTTGTGAGACCTACATGTCGGCGATTCCTTTGCGCCTCCACCTGCTTGGCTCTGATTTGCTGAAAGTTGTTATATATGTCTTTTTAACGACTGTTTCATAAGCGCTTTAAAAGCATCTGATTCCCTAAATCCAAGGGGAAAATAACGTTTATAATTCTCAAAATTATATGGATAATCCGACTCTATTGCTAATCTAAGTTTTTCAATAGCTTTTACTGTATTATTCTGAGAATAATATATTGCGGCATGCAAATGATCACGAAAGAATTTGTCCGGGAATCGCTCGATTAACGACAGTATATAATCAATTATAGACAAGTCGAGCTTCACTTCTACATATTTATTAAGTTTTTGGTCATAATAGTCCGCACTCGGACCGGTAATGCCATCTAATGGTATTTCGAGCCCGACGCATCTACCTTCAATATCCCTGATTCCGAATGTCAAAACTTCATAAGGTTCATAGCCCTTGGCTTTCCAAAATTGAATTAGGCAATATGGAGAGAGTGGATCGCCATATTCATCTGCGCAACACCATGGCTCATAAAGTAAATCGAGATTATTATAAAAACGATAACTAAATTCGGATAGTTCCTGAATATTGCTGAGCCAAGTCTCTATCTCTTTTTGTTTTATGCTATGTTTCATTTCTTTTTGCCGAATATAGGGTTATTGACTACGTTACCGAATCTTCTCTCGATGCCGTTGCGAGTTGTCGGGATTACTGTGGTTGAGCCCTGCGTGGTTCCGGTAGATTTGGCGAAATCGCGCTTCTGCTTGGAAATGCCAAAAGCACATTTCCAAGAGAAGCTAATATCTAATATTTCTTGATTTCTTTCACGTTACCGGTTGCTTCAAGGCGTACCTTAAAAGCTTCATGGCAATCCAAACAACAGTATTGATGCCATGTGTGTCTATAGCCAATATTGGCTCCAAGTATTCCGGGCACACCGGTAACCATTTGCAGAAGTGCTCCGCCTACAACGGCTCCGGTTTTTGCAAGTGCATCACTCATTTTACCGTTTGTTGTTTTTGTGGTGTTTAGGCTGCCACAGTAAGGACAATTTACAAGAGTTGACATATTTTGCTTTTTTATTTATTTACGCTATATAATACAAAAAGTCGGTAAAGGTAAATCTTATTAAGTAACTCGCAAAAAAGAGTTACTTATAATGCTTCCTCTATTTCTTTTTTAAGAGCGATGAGCGCAGCATAGTTGTGCTTATTGGCTGTAACGCGCTGAACCAGTTCCTTTGCAATATCCGTTTTTCCCGGATGCTTGTCCGGATGAGCAGCCACACACAGCTCTTTGTATAGTTTGCGGGCTTTAACAATGCCGTCGACTACATTTGTGCTCTCATCTTTATTTATTGTCTTACGAAACCGTATTCTATTCAGTAATCTTTTCAAGACTCCCATTGTTATTTGATGTAGTATTGATTGAGATTAGCAAATTTCTTTAGTGCAAAACACTTTGTAATTCCGGTAGTCTTACCCGTGATAGTGAGTGTGTCAAACCCCATTGCCATAAGTTGACGTACAAAGGCGATATTATCGGTTATGTATGCGGCGATTTCATTTACTTCTGACTCTCGAAGATTACTATCGTTCTCTACTGAGATTTTGAAACCACTACGAATCCAAAGTGAACTCATTTCATGTGCAAAAGCACTATTGCCCTGCGAAATGGATACTTTGCAAAGCCGGTTGAACTCCCCTGTGGTAAAATATTCCTTGAACGCTGTATTCATCTGAGAGATGATTCTCACACGCTCGAACGAACCATCGAGTAGTGTATTGATTAGATTTGATATAAGGGTCTTGATATTCATAATATGAACTGTTTTTCGGAGTTATCATAAAGCACTTACAAACATGATTGCCCAACCGATTGCTATCGCTTTATCGCCGAGGCCGCCATCTATAAGCATTGTTATGGGCCATAGTAAATTCCAATTGCTGATCCAGCACATGAAAAGATAGATAATAGTTGAGAGTGTTAACATAATTGCTAATTGTTATTGTCCGTCAATAATGTATACCGATATGACCACGAAAGTAAACTACGATGTGTTCTATTTTCGTTTTATGTTCAGTTTGATTTACGATGCAAATATCGATTAAAATAAACGCCCGGCAATGTATTTTGCCGGGCGTTGTATGAAGTGTTTATTATACTGTACAAAATCAAATTTGCATCATCGCCATACTATATAATTTACATTGGCTATATCATTATTCCAAGACTTTCCAATGGTAAATGATTCACCCTCGAAATTCTTATATTCGCCATACGAACTTCCGCCAACAAGATATATCGCATTTCTTACTCCGGCATCAACCAGGGTCTGGGAAAAATCATGAAATGTCAACGCTTTCTTACTGATGATTACGCAGATTTTCCCTTCAAATTCTGCAAGAGCCTTGCGGATAGCCCTTCCCTTGGGCTTATTTTCTACTATCTGCCCGCCCACAACCAAGGGATACTGACGGAAGAAATAACCGCCTTTTGTCAACGACTGTTCGAACATCGGCGTGGCATCGGCTACACCGATTACAAGCTCTCCGTCTATTATCGAACAAAATCCGGCCTTGGCTTCACCTTTGCTTAAAAGCTCGCCATTGAGCACAAAACTACCTGCAATCTTACCGTTGTCGCTTCTCACATCCGCTGCTTGAGCCAACAATACTATACTGCTGTCATTTGGCACTTGGCCCACAACCAAGCTTGGCCGGGCATTTTCAGGCGTAAGAATCAACAGTCCTCTGTTATTGACCACAGTATCTACCACCTCGACAAAGCTTTTGAGGACCGGAGCTATTTCTTCTTGCTCTACAGTTTTATAATAAACGACCTCGCTTACTGTTTGTTTGCTTTCTCCTTCGTATCCCTCATCTTCCGGCAGCATAAAATATACTACCAAAGCCGTCAGCACCAATATAGCTGCGGCCAAAGGTAGGTAAACGCGCAGGAATCTCTTGTTTCGCTTTGGTTCTTCAGGTTCGTGTGCTGAGATAACGCGGATTTTATCATCATCCAAGTCATTCGGTATAAGTGTCATAGTGACTCCTCCTTTTCTATCAGTTCCTTAAGCGCCTTCAATGCTTCTTTCGAGGCCGATACTTCGTAGCGGAAACTGCGGCAGTCCGACAGTATCAACTTCTGTCGAACTTGATTGATAAATGCTATATAATCCCTATTCACTATCAGGCTCTTACCGATACGGATAAACCTGTGGTCATCTTTGTCGAGCATTTCGGCTATGCGTCTTTCGATTTGTCCCAACTGTAAGGTCAGGATAAAACTCTCACCGTCGGCCAACTTTATGGCAGAGTAATTGCCGTCGGCTGTAACAACTACGACCGATTCGGGCGGTACTCGGACTATTTCCGTTGATGTGGTGAAGATTAGACGCCTATTCATAACTTGTGCACAAAGTTACAACAAATAAGTAACTCGCAAAAATTAGCTGCGAGTGTTTTTTGAGGATTATTCGAGATATTTTTGATAGAATACGAAGGAGTGTAGCGTGCTACACGACTGAGTATGAAAGCAAAAAGCACCGCAGCCTCATCGAGATACTGTAAATCTTAATAAGATAAACTATTTTTTAAGAGTTACTTATATTTTTCCAAACTTATTGTTTATTCAAGTTTTGCAAGTTGTTTATTGCCAAAATCATTAAGGAGAGTTAAATTTAATACCATAGGCCGGGTATAATGTATTATTATTTCGTAACTTTGTATGTGTTAACAATAAGATTGCTGATGAAAAAATTTATTCTATCGGTTTTAACCATCATTATTTCATTGACAACCATGTCATTACAAGCAGAAAATCCGTTTTACAAACCTTTCGACGGCACTCCGCACGGCACCGCGCCTTTCTCTCAGTTCAACGATAGCCTGTGGTCGAGCGCAATCGACCGTGGCATCGCTTTAGCACAGCAGGAAGTCGATGCAATCACGGCTCAGCGTTCGCGACCCGATTTCGACAATACTATCGTCGCTCTCGAGCGTGTTGGTGAGGACCTCAACCGTGTGCTCAATGTGTTCTATCCCCTCATGTCGGCCAATAGCACACCGGCGATGATGGATATTGCCGTAGAAGCGTCACAAAAGCTTAGCGACTACTCTACTTCACTGATTCTCAACCAGGAGCTCTGGAAGAGAATCAAGGCTGTTTACGATGACCGCAAGCTCTTCAACCTATCTCCGGAAGACGAGATGCTGCTTCAGAAAACTTACGATTCGTTCGCGTTGTCGGGTGCTAACCTCGAGGGCGAAGACCGCGAAAAATTCCGCAAACTTTCGGCTGAGCTTTCAGCACTTACTACTGCTTTCGGCCAGAATGTACTCAAAGAAATGAACACCTACGAAATCTATCTTACCAAAGATGATCTCGCCGGTCTTCCCGAAAGTTCTGTGTCTGCTGCTGCCGAAGCTGCCGAAGCCAAAGGCCGTAAGGGTGAATTCCTTTTTACCCTCGACCAGCCCGTGTACAGCGCGTTCATGAAGTACTCTGCCCGCCCCGACCTACGCGAGAAAATGTACCGTCTCTACAATGGCCGCAACACTTCAGGCGAGTTCTCTAACTTAGATAATATCAAGCGCATTAGCGAGTTGCGTCTCGAAATCGCCAAACTGCTGGGTAGCAAGTCTTATGCCGACCACAGCCTCAAACGCACCATGGCCGAGAATCCCGGAGCTGTCTACGAGCTCCTTGGCAAGCTGCGCGATGCTTACCGCCCTGCCCTTGATGCCGAAATGGCCGAACTCACCGAATTCGCTACCAAGATCGAAGGCAAACCCGTTAAAATCATGCCTTGGGACTATAGCTACTATTCAAATAAACTCAAAGCTGAGAAATATGCTTTCGACGAGGAAGCTCTCCGTCCATATTTCCAACTCGACAATGTTGTCAAGGGTGTATTCGGCTTAGCTACCAAGTTGTACGGCATCACCTTTACCCCCAACGATAAAATCGAGGTATATCACCCCGACGTAAAGGCTTACGATGTCAACGATGCCGACGGTCGATATATCGGCGTTCTCTACACCGACTTCTTCCCCCGCTCGAGCAAACGCCCCGGTGCTTGGATGACAAACTTCAAAGAGCAGTTTGTAACCGACGAAGGTGCTAACTCTCGTCCTCACGTGACTATTGTGATGAACTTCACAAAACCCACTGCCGAGAAACCCTCGCTCCTTACTCCCTACGAGGTTGAAACATTCCTCCACGAGTTCGGTCATTCGCTCCACGGCCTTCTCGCCGACTCTAAGTACGCGTCTCTCTCGGGCACAAACGTTTACCGCGACTTCGTAGAGCTGCCCTCGCAGTTCAACGAAAACTACCTTACCGAGCGCGAATTCCTCGACAGCTTCGCACGCCACTATCAGACAGGCGAAGCTATCCCCAACGAACTCGTTGACCGTCTGATTCGCTCACAGCAGTATGGCGCTGCATACGCATGTATGCGCCAGCTCGGATTCGGCTACCTCGATATGGCTTGGCACACAATCACCGAGCCGGTTGCTGATCCTGTTGCTTTCGAAAGCAATGCTATCGAGACCGTGCGCGTATTCGACGATGTTCCCGGCACTATGATTTCGCCCCAGTTCAGCCACATCTTCTCAGGCGGTTACGCTGCCGGTTACTACAGCTACAAATGGGCTGAGGTACTCGATGCTGATGCCTTCGCTTTATTCAAAGAAAAAGGCATCTTCAACAAGGAAGCTGCCGACAGTTTCCGCAACAACATCCTGTCGCGCGGCGGCACAGAGCATCCTGCCGAACTCTACCGTCGCTTCCGTGGTCAGAACCCCACTATCGACGCTCTGCTCAATCGCGACGGTATCACAAAAACCGCATCAATCGCTCCTATAAAGAAAGACTAAGTTCTTGTATTCATAAAAAAACACCGCCTCGGTCAATCCTGGGCGGTGTTTTTTTATGGATACAGTCTTTATTTCATCAGCGTGAGAGTAACAGGTCCGAGCAATCCCGACGGCACTACATCCCAACCGGAATAATTCGTCCGCTTATAGTGTATATTCAAGATATTGTTTTTCTTGAACTTACGCCATGGCACTCCTGCTCGGTCAAGAGCCGCAATACGGTTGGCGGGCAGATTGGTTACTTCTATGCGGATAGTGTTCTTCCCGGCTTTAAAGGCATTGTCTATATCAAGCACATATGGCACAGACCATAGGGTTGCTATATACTTGTCATTAATATATACGCGGGCACTTTCTCTTACGTCGCCAAGATTCAACTGCCAATGAGCCTTTGCTTCGGCTGCTGTGAGCTTTAATTCTGTGGTATAAACACCGGTACCCATCAGTTGGTCGAGAATACTGTCGCCCATAGCCGTCCAAGGCTTTACTGAATCCAATTTGAATTTCTTCGATACCGCAGGAGTAGATTCAACAAACACCAGATTCCACTTTTGCTTGCCAAGATCTATCACTTTCGAGGCCTTTAGCCTTGGTTTTGCAGCAATACTAATCTTGGCGTTGTACGTTCTCAGAATTCTTGATTCACCCGACCGCAAAGATATACTCACTTCGTCTCCGTTCACATCTGCTTTATAGATATCGCCATTCAATGGTTCAAACCATGCAGCATCGACAAATCCGACAGTCAGAGGCACCGAGGCGTCCACATCTTCATCGCTCAGATTGGCTATAAAGTAAATATATCCGTCGTCTACAGCTCGTCTGATGGCTCTCAGGCCGAGACGGCTGCGCATTTGTTCATCCTTGGCGGCGGCCTTTATCTTGTCGCTATTCACACCATATATTATATTCGCTCCTTGCATTTTGAGAGAATCTATATGCGCGGCAAGCGACGGACTCAATTTACCGCTTCCCGGTATAATAAGCCCCTTGTACGGAGTTCCCGCTGCCGTAACAAGTTTTCCGCCTTCATACCGTGTGCTCATCAAGTAGCGGTCGCTTATATAATCACAGTCATAGCCAAGGCTGTCGATTTTCATTACGCTCTTGATAAAGTCAGGCGCCATACGGCCCATATTATGGATGCTGAATGTGAGCAACAATCCCTGCTCGCCGGGGGCTTTTCGCTGATGCCAAAGGTCGCGGATTGGTAGGTATACCAGGAAATCGTTATCAGGACGACCCTGCTGAAGCATGCTCTGCGAACGGGTGATATAATCCATAAGCGCCGGGGCATCTCGCCAGATCGAGTTGGTCGGACTCATATCTACCGAGGCATAAAACTTCCAGCCGGGCCACGCATCATCGACCGGCGAGTAGGTAGTGCCGTGGAAAAACATATGGTTCACACCACATGTAAACATCAGGTCGAGGTCGGGTTTCATCTGCGACAAGGACGTGCGGAAATGCTCGGTAAGCCATGTAAATGTCTCGCTCGACGTTAGAGGCTTGCCGGTGATATGTGCTGCCGAAGATGCGTACTTCAACATCGACACATCGCTGTCGTTGCGCCGCGTAAAGCCTGAATCCTTGCGTAGGCCTTTGATTCCGAAATCCGACAGGCCGAAACCTTCTATCTCCGGAACATCAACTGCTGCATAGATATCGATTAGATTAGCAGGCGAACCATGGGCTTGGTTGCGCACCTTGACCCCTCGCTCGTGAGCCCACTTTGTCCATTGCTCGGCAAAATTCTCAAGCAAAAGTTCTCCAAGTGTCTCTCGATAATCGCTCAGCACTTCATTACCGTCATCAACAAGACCTAACAGCTCCGGCATCTTGTTTTCAAGCCTATAACCACGGCGCTTGGCAAACTCATCAAACATCGCCGGTGTCCAGTTTGCCCGGAACACTTCGTAGCTGTCGTTAAAAAAGTTATGAGGCCAAGGTGTATTTGTGCTTCGGAATGCTTTGTCAAACTTGTCGAGGTAACGCGCCACTGCCTCACGATTAAAGTGATCCATTACAAATCCCTCTCCACCGGGGGCGGCGTTCTTCACTTCCTGTCCGGTACGGCTTTGATACGCACGTATTATCTCTTCTTTTTCATCCGGCAGATTCCTGCGAGATTCTGCTATCTGTATAGCAATCGCGGCTTCCTTTGGTGGCAGCTGCTTTATAGCCGCTCCGCCTCGCGCTACAGTATCGACAAGAAAAACAACCTTGCAGGCGGCATCATCAACCGATACTTCCGGGCCTCCGAAAGGCCAGCCCGTACCTTGGTTCATATCCACTAACATACTGTCGTCCTTGGCCACGCCATGCACAAAGTTTAGCATTTCCATCCATTTCGGACTGAGGTACGGTATGTCATTCGATTCGTTGTCTACAACACCATAGATCGGCGTAATCTCTACCGACCCTATGCCTGCTCGCGAATACTCGTCGATATTTTTTCTCAGATTTAATGTATCAACAGCCGACCCGAGCCACCACCACCGTGTGCCGGGGCGCATTTCGGTGGTGACTTCAGGCCATTGCTGTGCTGTTGAGGAGAGTGTGATGAGTGCTGTGACAAATATTGATATAATTCGTTTCATTACAAACGCTCAATGCTCTCTGTTTTTTAAAATTTGAGTTTAAAAGCCTTACCGTCAGCTGTTATGTTGCTGAAATCGAATCCCGATGTGATATAGTCGGCTGATTCGGCATTTTTATAGAACCCTTTTGTAGTTGTGACATCCACATTGCGCACGGTCACATTATCCACTCGGGAGATAGGCATATCGTCGCGGTCAAGTTTATTGTAGAACTGGGTCCAGGCGCTAACCTCGATACCGTTGCGCACATGGCCCTTAATATTCTCCACAAGCACCTGTCGATAGTTCTGGGGAGTATCCGGGCGCATCTTAAACAGTACGATATGGTAGGTGTCTTTGAACTTGCAGTCACGAAGTATCACGTTTTCGCAGTCCCATGCCTCGCTGCCGAAAGTTATGCCTGAATTACATTTTCCAAACGAGCAGTTCTCTACGAGCACACGTGCATTTCCACCGTTGTTGGGGTCTTTTTCCACATAAGTGCCCTTACCGCCTTTAAGGCACACGGCATCGTCGTTGACATTCATATAGCAGCCATTGACGAGCACATCGGAGCATACATCCAAGTCGAGAGCGTCGGTACTCGGACCCTTGGGATAGCCGTCGGTTTTGGCCCAGATATAGTCATTGAGGTACTTCACATAATTGCATCGGTACAAGTGATTGGTCCAGAAGCCGGAATTCACAAGGCGTACATTGCTGACCTCGATATTATTCGAATTGGCAATATACACAAGGCGAGGGCGCAACGCTTCGAGATTGGTACAATCGGGATTGACCTTGCGACGAAGCCAGAATTCATCCCAGAATCGCCAACCGTTTCCGTCGATCGTACCGGGGCCGGTGATTGTGAATCCGTCGCACTCGATAGCGTTGACCAAAGCCGCAAAGTATTTGATTGTCTGGCCTTCGAGGCGCGTATCAATGATTTTATAATGGGTTATCGCATCGCTACCTTTGAGGCGTCCGTTTTTGGCTACATTGAGGTGTGTGCCGGGCTTGAAGAAAAGCGAACCGCTGAGATAAACACCCTCGGGAATTGTAACTACACCACCGCCGTTAGCGGCAGCAAGATCTATAACTTTCTGTATTGCCTCGGTCTGAATCAGGGTCGAGTCGCCTTTTACAACTCCATAGTCCGTTACCACATACCGCTTACCCAGTGTATCGGGGTTTACCGGTATGGTGTCCGAAAACCATTTGCTCACAGGTGTGCCGTCGGGCCATTTTTCTCCGGCCACTGCACCGGCAGCTGCAAGGAGGCAGACAATTGATAATATTGTTTTTTTCATGATATATCTGATAGTATATAGGATTATTAAGCTTAATAGATTGCAACAAAGGCTTCTACAGTGTAACTCCGGTTTTGAAGATAGCTATCTCTTTAGCCCCGGCTTTTTCATGATGAAGCCTGGTACCGTTGGCTGTATCGATTATAGTGCGTATCAACCTATCGAGGGCATGAGTTGAGGTTTCATCCTCTACGATTGTTCCGGCATTGAAATCTATCCAATTATTCTTCTTGGACGCAAGTGCGCTATTGGTCGAGATTTTCAATGTTGGCACAAATGTTCCGAACGGTGTTCCCCTTCCGGTGGTGAATAAAACCATTTGGCAACCGGACAAGGCAAGAGCCGTAGCGGCCACAAGGTCGTTGCCCGGGGCTTGAAGCAGGTTCAATCCGCACGACACCACAGGCTCGGTATATTTTAGGACATCGACCACAGGCATCTTGCCGCCTTTTTGAACACAGCCAAGCGATTTCTCCTCAAGGGTCGTTATTCCTCCGGCCTTGTTTCCAGGCGACGGATTCTCGTAGACCGGCTGACCGTAGGATTGGAAATAAGCCTTGAAATCATTTATCAGCGATACTGTTTTTTCAAAAACTTCACTGTTGACAGCCCTGTTCATCAATATGGTTTCCGCACCAAACATCTCGGGAACTTCGGTAAGTATCGTTGTTCCGCCATGGCTAACGAGCCAGTCTGAAAACATACCAACCAAGGGATTTGCAGTAATACCCGATAAGCCGTCGGAGCCGCCACACTTAAGGCCGACCCTCAATTTCGACAAAGGCAAAGGCCGGCGCTTATCTTGGCACATACGCTCAATAAGCTCCTTGCATAGGCGCACGCCCTCCTCTACTTCGTCTTCCACATCCTGCGCTATCAGGAACCTCACTCGCTCGGCATCGTAGTCACCCATGGCCTCGCGCATTCCTGACATCTGGTTATTCTCGCAACCAAGCCCTAACACAAGCACACCGCCTGCATTCGGATGCTTGGCAAGGGCTGCAAGTGCCGATCGTGTATTTTCGTGGTCGGCCCCGAGCTGCGAGCATCCGTAATTGTGCGTAAACGCACGGATATCATCAATGCCGTCGAGGGCGCACTCGGCTTGCAACCTCCTGATAATCGAGTTCGCCTGACCGTTGATACAGCCGACTGTAGGCACAATCCACAGTTCGTTCCTTATGCCCATGCTTCCGTCATAGCGAAGATATCCGTCAATCTTAACATTGTCATCTACAAGGCTAAAATCCGACGGAACAGGCTGATATGTATATTCGAGGCAATCGTTCAAACCTGTACGAAGGTTATGGGTGTGAATCCATTCGCCCGGGGCTATCGCGCAAGTAGCAACGCCGATAGGATAGCCGTATTTCACAACTTCCTCACCCTCGGCAAAAGGTCTGATAGCAAATTTGTGACCTCGTGCCACATCGGAGACAAGCGTTACTACCTTGCCGTCAATATCTACAGCACAGCCTTTGGCAAGGCCCTCGTCACAAAGAACTACGGCAACATTGTCAGCCTTGTTTATATGAAGATAAGGTTTCATTCGTGTGCAGATAAAAACTTATTGAGTGCGGCATCTATGCCATTATTCCGTATATCTGCAACATATTCGGCGACTTTGGCAGAGAAACCGGGTACGACGCTCTCAAAATTCTGTACAAATATACCGCTATCGCTTACTATTGAGCGGATAGTCGTCTCAAGGTCATTATCATTCCAATGCGACCGTATATACTCTACATGCGCAGCATTGTCATCAGGCTCAAAACCCGATTCAGGCGCATAAAGAGCCATAAGGCATGCAAAGGTAAAGGCCTCATATTCGGCAATAGACGATGCTTTTTGCCAATTATCTTTGAGCGTATCGAAGTTTCGAGCCTCCCACTTCGACAGGGAGTTCAAGGCTATAGATTGCAGACGGTGACGAATAAACGGATTATAGAACCTCTCGAGAATACCTGCGGCAAAATGTTGAAGTTCGGCGCGGTCGCCCTCTATCATCGGTAAAACTTCGCGTTCTACCATTTCATTTATGAATCGGTTTATCGAGGCATTGTCGAATGCATCCATTACAGTTTCACAACCGGCCAGGAGTCCCATTGCCACCATTCCGGTATGCGAGCCGTTGAGTATACGTACTTTCTTGTCGCGGAACGATTTGATAGAGTCCATAAACAGCACATGGAGCCCGGCCTTATCGAGGGGCAGTTCACGGCGAAGGCTTTCTACACCTTTCCCACCGATAGCCCATAGATGATACAGCTCGCCTTTGACTGCACATTTATCTTCGTAACCGGTTTCTTGAACCACATATTCGGCACTGTCGGGTGCGCCGCTTACGATTCGGTCGACAAGTGTGTCGGCAAACACATTTGCCGATTCAATCCACGATATGAAATCATCGCCCAAATCGGCTTTGCGTGCATGCTCTATCACATACTCGCGTAGCTTGGAGCCATTGTCCTCGATAAGCTCACAACAGATGAAATAAAGCCCCTTGGATTCGTCTCCGCCGAAATGCTTCCAACGACGCCACAATAGATTTGTCACCTTGCCCGGAAAGGTAAGGGGTACATCGGCCTTCACATCATCTTCCTCATAGCGTATTCCGGCCTCGGTAGTATTCGACACCACAAAACGTAGTTCGGGCGAAAGAATATACTTTTCGTAAGATTCTCTATCGTCGGGTGTGAACGCATCCTCAACGACGGTGATAAGTCGGCTCTCCTTCTTAGGCTTTCCGGCCTCCACGCCCTCAAGGCATACGTTGAACAGACAGTCCTGCGATTTCAACGCATCTATTACTTTGCTGTGTCCGGAGCGAGGTTTTACAATTGCAACACCAAGATTTGTGATGCCGGCCGCATTGGCTACATCAAGCTGCCAGTCGACAAACGCACGAAGGAAATTTCCCTCGCCAAACTGAAGAACACGAACCGGACGATGTGTACGTCCGGCCGTGCTGTTATTTAGGTTTTTAGCCATCAGAATTTGAAATACTCTTTAGCGTTACCGTATGAGATTTTTGCAATATACTCACGACCAATGAATTCCAGCTCCGATGCAGGCAGCAAACCGTTCTCGATGTCATTGCCTACAAGGTTACAAAGCGTACGGCGGAAATACTCATGGCGAGGATACGACAGGAACGAGCGAGAGTCGGTCAACATACCTACAAAACGACTCAGAAGACCAAGATTCGAAAGAGCGTTCATCTGGCGCTCCATGCCGTCGCGCTGATCGAGGAACCACCAGCCCGAACCGAACTGAATCTTACCAGCGCCATAGCGACCGTCCTGGAAGTTGCCGAGCATTGTGGCTACAAGTTCGTTGTCGCGGGGGTTGAGGTTATAGATAATCGTCTTGCCAAGCTTATCGCGAGTGGCAAGCATATCAAGGAAACGCGACATTTTTTTTGCCACAGTGAAGTCGCCGATCGAATCGAAACCGGTGTCAGGGCCAAGTCGACGGAACATCTGTGTGTTATTGTTGCGAATAGCGCCGTAGTGGAACTGCTGTGTCCAACCTGCATCGTGGTCCATAATCGCAAATTCCACCAACATTGCGGTTTTGAACTTGCGGATTTCTTCGTCGCCAAGCTGTGTACCGGCATATACTTTATCGAATATAGCCTCGATTTCGGCCGCGCTGTAGTCTTCGGCATAGAACTCTTCAATACCATGGTCCGAGAGGCGGCAGCCTACGCTTGCAAAGAAGTCGTGGCGTACTTTAAGAGCTTCGATAACGTCGGCAAACTTCGATATTTTAACACCCGAAACCTCTGCGAGTTTATCGATATAGAGGCGGTACTCGGCAGGAGATTCCACCGCCATGGCTTTGTCAGGACGCCATGTAGGGAGCATCTTAACCGAAAATCCATCGTTTTTCACCTTTATATGGTGCTCGAGAGAATCAACGGGGTCGTCGGTAGTGCACACAACCTCAACATTATAGTGCTGCATCAGCCCACGAGCGCTACGGTCGGGCTGCTGAAGCATAGCCGAGCAATGCTCATAGATTTTGCGAGCGGTAGTCGGATCAAGCAGCTCGTTCACTCCGAAGGCTGTCTTGAGTTCGAGATGAGTCCAATGGTAGAGAGGATTGCGCATCACATAAGGCACGGTCTCAGCCCATTTCACAAACTTATCCCAATCCGAAGTATCCGCACCGGTGATATATCGTTCGTCTACACCGTTTGTGCGCATGGCACGCCACTTGTAGTGATCGCCTTCAAGCCAGATTTTCGAAAGATTTTCGAAAACATGATCCGATGCAACATATTCCGGATTCAAGTGGCAGTGGTAGTCAATAATAGGCTGCGGAGCGGCATACTCATGATATAGACGCTGAGCGGTCTCTGTCTGCAAGAGAAAATTCTCGTCGTTGAAAGGTTTCATTATATTTTGGTTTTCAATTATATATTTATCAGTGAAGCATAAGCTTTCTTTTGAGTCTACAAAGATAATATATTTTAGAGGCAAAAACAATAAAAACCGCCACGATTATTCTCGCAGCGGTTTCATTATATTACAAACTCAGCACTATTGTGCAGCGGTATCCGAAATATGGGGATGTACGGTGGTGGTTGCATCGGCCATTGGCGGTATGTCTGAGGCTGACTCTACTATATTTACATACATAAATACAACAGCAGTAGCCGGAGACTTGTCAACTGCGAATACCGGACACTCGATATCTATCTGGTGTTTGCCTAAAGGCACATCTTTTGAGATATCAAATTCATATCCGAACGGGGGTTGAATGCTCGTGCCCATGTAATAACCGTCCCAGTAATAGTTGGCCGATGAAATCATGGCGCTCTTGTCAGCCTCGTTGTTTACTACATCGATTGCTGTGATTTTCAGCACTTCGCCCTGAACTACGTAGATTGTTCCGTCAACCTCTACTCCGTTTTCAAAACTGAGGTTGAAATCGACATTCGGCAAGTCGTTGCCATCGTCGTGACACGATACCAGCGTAAGCGCCGGAATAAGCATCAGAATGAGATAGATAAATTTTTTCATTGTACATAAGTGAATTTTGGTGAAGAAAGGAATATCGGGGGCTTGCTCTTGCAAGGTCTACAAGCCACCGACTGAGGATTTTAGTTTGTGAATACGAGGTCGCCGTCTTTCACATCGATTACAATAGGATGTGTACGGTCGACTTTCTGCGCCAATATGTCCTTTGACAACTGGTTGAGCACCAGACGGTGGATAGCACGTTTGACGGGTCGCGCACCGAATTCGGGGTCGAATCCCTCGTCGGCGAGGAAGCTCAGTGCCGCAGGGGTAATCTTGAGTTCGATGCCCGACGAATGTGCAAGCATACGCTGTATCGATTTGATCTGCAGACCAACGATTTCTTCAATCTCAGCTCGATTGAGCGGAGTAAACATTATGATTTCGTCGATTCGGTTGAGGAACTCCGGCCTGATTGTCTGTTTCAGCATATCAAGGACCTGATTCTTGGTCTCCTCTACAATTTCGGTCCTGTTCTCGGGTGTCAGTTTTGCGAAATTATCACGTATGACATTCGAGCCCATATTAGATGTCATGATAATAATGGTATTCTTGAAGTTGACATTTCTACCCTTATTATCGGTAAGACGTCCGTCGTCGAGAACCTGAAGCAGGATATTGAATACGTCGGGGTGAGCTTTCTCAATCTCGTCGAACAGCACAACCGAGTATGGTTTGCGACGTACAGCCTCGGTCAACTGACCGCCTTCGTCATATCCCACATATCCCGGAGGCGCACCGACAAGTCGCGAAACAGAATGCTTCTCCTGATATTCCGACATATCGATACGAGTCATCATATTCTCGTCGTCAAACAGGTATTCGGCAAGCGCCTTAGCAAGCTCTGTTTTGCCCACACCGGTAGTACCGAGGAAGATGAATGATCCGATAGGACGCTTGGGGTCGTTGAGCCCTGCACGGCTGCGACGCACAGCATCGGCAATTGCGCTAATGGCCTCGTCCTGACCTACGACACGGCTATGGAGTTCTTCTTCGAGATGCAGCAGCTTCTCTTTCTCGCTCTGAACCATTTTATTGACAGGGATACCGGTCCAGCGAGAAACAACATCGGCAATATCTTCGGCATCAACCTCTTCTTTAATCAAGGCTTTTTCGCCCTGCATCATCTCGAGCTGTTCCTGAATAGTCTGAATCTCCTTTTGCTTATTGGCAATCGAAGAATATCGAATCTCGGCAACACGCGCATAGTCACCTTCGCGCTCAGCCTTGTCGGCCTCGAAATTGAGTTGCTCAATATCGATTTTATTCTGCTGTATGCGGCTGATAAGGTCTCGTTCGGCCTTCCATTTAGCAGAGAATTCTTTTTCTTCTTCGCGCAATTCCGCTATACTGCGCTCGATAGCCTTGACTTCTTCGTCGCGGCCTTCACGCTTTATAGCCTCACGCTCGATTTCCTTCTGCGCTATCAGGCGGGTTATATCATCAAGTGCCTGCGGAACGGAATCTATCTCAAGCTTAAGCTTCGACGCGGCTTCATCAATGAGGTCGATAGCCTTATCGGGAAGGAAACGGTCGGTAATATAGCGCTCAGAAAGCTGTACGGCTGCGATAATCGCTTCATCGCGGATACGTACCTTGTGGTGGTTTTCGTAGCGTTCCTTAAGTCCTCGGAGAATAGCTATCGCGCTTGTCTCGTCGGGTTCGTTGACCATAACCTTTTGAAAACGACGTTCAAGAGCCTTGTCTTTCTCGAAATATTTCTGATACTCGTCGAGAGTAGTAGCACCGATACTGCGCAATTCGCCACGGGCAAGAGCCGGTTTGAGAATATTGGCAGCATCCATAGCGCCTTCGCCTTTACCGGCACCGACAAGGGTATGTATCTCATCGATAAACAGTATAATCTCTCCGTCGGCCGAAGTGACTTCGTTTACAATCGCTTTTAGACGCTCTTCGAACTCGCCTTTATACTTCGCGCCGGCAACGAGAGCGCCCATATCAAGCGAATAAATCTGCTTGGTGCGCAGGTTTTCGGGCACGTCGCCACGTACGATACGGTGGGCAAGACCTTCGGCAATCGCCGTCTTACCGGTACCGGGCTCGCCAATGAGCATAGGATTATTCTTTGTACGCCTCGAAAGAATCTGCAGAACACGTCGTATTTCCTCGTCGCGTCCGATAACCGGGTCGAGTTTGCCCGCACGTGCACGCTCGTTGAGGTTTATGGCGTACTTCGACAAGGCATTGTATGTTTCTTCCGCACCTTGGTCGGTAGCTTTTTTACCCTTGCGCAGCTCTTCGATAGCCGCTTTGAGTTCTTTTTTGCCAAGACCGGCATCCTTAAGTATAGTTGATGCCGACGAATTAACTTCAAAAATAGCTACCAGCAGGGCCTCGAGAGTCACATACTGGTCTCCCATCTCCTTAGAAACATCAAGAGCTTTCTGCAGTACATCATTAGACGTCCTGCTCAGATAAGGCTCCGAACCTGAGACCTTAGGCAAAGCGGCAATCTCAGCATCGACAGAGCGTGTGACCACAACGGGGTTAGCGCCTACCTTCTGGAAGATGAAATTTACCACTGTCTCGCCTTCTTCGATTATTCCCTTGAGCAGGCACACCGGCTCTATGGCCTGCGTACCGGCGCCGCGTGTAATCTCGACAGCCTTTTGAATGGCTTCCTGCGACTTAATGGTGAAATTGTTGAAATTCATAATATGGAGTAGTGTGTTGAATGTTATGCATTAAGATATATTCAATTAGTTTAACAAACGGCGATGCATTTTAGTTTGCTCGCGCTATAAAGTATTGAGCAATATTTGTGCCACGCCGTGTTTTATGACAAAATTGTCAGATTTATAAAATTTTTTTGCCAAAACTCTTGCAACATACCGACCTTTGTTATTAATTTCGCAACATGAAACAGCCACGGTGCGGTTTCATCAATAAATAGAAACTACTCCAACAAATTATGATATTCAATTTCAGAATAGTATCCGATGAGGTGGACAACTTCAAGCGCGAAATACAGATCGACTCCACCGCAACATTCCTTGATCTCAAAAAGGCCATATGCAAAAGTGTCGGTTATGACAGCACACAGATGAGTTCCTTCTTCCTCTGCGACCGCAACTGGGAAAAGGAAAAAGAAATAACATTCGAAGACATGGACACCGACGACGACCAGGAGGTATACCTCATGGACGAGTCACCCCTCGACGAGTTTATAGAGGACGAGGGTCAGAAACTGCTCTATGTTTTCGATTACATTACAGAGCGTGCGTTCTTTATCGAAATGACCGATATGATTACGGGTAAATCACTTCGCGAACCCCTATGCTCACTTGCCATGGGTACGCCTCCGCCCGAATCTGTCGACCTCGATGAATTCGACGCCCGCATCGATGCCAAGGCGGCATCGTCGGCCACAGACCTCGACGAAGATTTCTACGGCGAAGACAGCTTCAACGAAGACGAGTTTGATGCCGAAGGATTTGACGAAATGACTTTCGACGAGTAAAAACATCGCCGAAAGTCTGTCAGCACCATACTCCGGAAGGCCGGGCCTTCCGGGGCTATTATGGTATACTACAATCCTCTTTACCGTGCGGAATCGGTATATATTTCGTAAACCCTCGTAATCTACCCTAAGTGTTCGACTCTCTATCAGCAATCTTCTCAGCCAACAGCTGGCTCTACTCCGTGCTGGCTTTGATTGCTGTGCTGTCAACAATCCTTACCATAATAATAATATTGTCGGAAAACCGCAACCCGGTGAAATCGCTTGCCTGGGTTACTGTTTTGCTTCTGTTGCCGGTCGTAGGCCTTATACTTTACATCTTATTTGGCCGCAGCATCAAGAACACCCGCATGATTTCGCGGCGCAGCAGGCGCAAACTACGACGCCGGGAAGGACGCACGTTCGCCGACCCCAAAAGCGCCGGGCTGACAGCAGAATCGGTGCAACAGATATTTTTGGGACGGTCGCTTACGGGTGCGCAGTTCTACAGTAATAATACGGTAGCGGTTTTCACCAACGGTAAAGACAAATTCGAAGCCCTGGAGCACGACCTGCGCAATGCCCGCCATTCCATCAATATGCAGTACTACATATTCGAGGATGACGAAACAGGGCGAAGAATAGCCGGAATACTTGCCGACAGAGCTGCCGCGGGCGTAAAGGTGAGGCTTATCTACGACCATGTAGGTTCATTCCATGTACGGTCACGATTTTTCAAGCATCTGCGCGAAAGCGGCATCGACGCACAGCCGTTTTTCAAGGTGACATTCCCTCAATTCGGTACACATGTCAACTGGCGCAACCACCGCAAGCTCTGCATAATTGATCAAAGCGTCGGCTACCTCGGAGGCATGAATGTTGCCAACCGATATATCGACGGTGGCAAAAATTTCGCATCGTGGCGCGATACCCATGTGAGGGTAGAAGGCCCTATAGTACAAGCTTTGCAATACTCGTTTGCCGTAGACTGGAACTTTATGGGCGGCGAACTCATCGAAGACCGGCCACAAGGCATACCAACTTCAACAGCGTTTACACTAAAGCAGTCGATAAGCAATGTGGGCGTACAGATGCTCACGTCCGGGCCGACATCGCAATGGTCTAATATTGCCCTGTCGCTTCACAAAGCCATTTCGAACGCACGCCGCAGAGTTTATATACAGACTCCTTACTTTTTGCCGACCGAGGCGTTGCTCAAAGCGCTACAGTCGGCAGCGCTCGCACACGTAGATGTAAGAATAATGATACCGAGACATAGCGACTCGGCCATGCTGACCTACGCATCCAACTCGTATATCTCGGAGTGTATGCGAGCCGGCATCAAGATATATCAGTATACAGCAGGAATGCTCCATTCGAAAGTTATAATAGTCGACGACGAGTTTGTAACAATCGGGTCGACAAACTTCGATTTCAGGAGCTTTGATTACAATTTCGAGGCAAACCTGTTTTTCTACAGCACCGAGTTCAACCGCATGATGCTCGATATATTTCGTATCGACTTCGGCAAGAGTGAACGCGTAACGCCCGAAGTATGGCACAAACGACCATTGAGTAAACGGATGGCTGAATCGATACTACGCTTGCTCAGCCCTGTCCTCTAATCTATTATATATATGAAAGAAAACAGCAAAACCGAAGCCCGCACACGCTTCGAAAAAATACTTCGCGACACAGGCCGCGAGAACATTGACTACGTACTCGAAGACCTCGACTCATGGGGATTCTTCGATGCACCGGCATCAGCGCAAGGACACGGGGCTTATCCCGGTGGATTGGTGGAACATTCACTCAACGTATACGACGCGGCAATGGAATCGCGCAAGGCAATGCTCGACCTGCGCCCCGACCTCGAAGAGTTCTTCGCCCCAGACAGCATTGCTATCGCCGCCCTGCTCCACGACGTATGCAAAGCCGACTTCTACAAACTTGTAAAAAAGAAGCGCCGCAACGAGGTGGGACAATATGAAGATTTCGAACAATACGAGATTCACGACGAAAATTTCCCGGTCGGCCACGGCGAAAAATCGGTAATTTTACTCCTGCAATCGGGTCTCGATCTCAAAGATGACGAGATTTATGCGATAAGATGGCACATGGGGCCATGGAATTTATCGCGTGATGATGAAAAATTTTATCGTCAGTCAGGAAAAATCACACCCCTCCAACCGCTGATTCACGCCGCCGACACTTTGGCATCGGCAATTATTGAAAGACCGGGCAAAAAAATTTAAACACGCTCAGCATTGCGAATCAAGCACTTACAAGAAGAGGTTAAATTTTTCTCAAAAAAAGTTGTAAAAAAAATTGGACAGTTCAAAAAAAGTACCTAACTTTGCAGCGCAATTGAGAAAAACACCACGCGAAAATAGCTCAGTTGGTAGAGCACGACCTTGCCAAGGTCGGGGTCGCGGGTTCGAGTCCCGTTTTTCGCTCGAAAAGAGAACATTAAAATTTTGACTTAGGCACGCCACGCCGCAGCAACACAATATGCGAAAATAGCTCAGTTGGTAGAGCACGACCTTGCCAAGGTCGGGGTCGCGGGTTCGAGTCCCGTTTTTCGCTCAACTTCCCTCCGTTGCGGAGAGCCTAAGTTAATATGTCCGGATGGCGGAATTGGTAGACGCGCTACTTTGAGGGGGTAGTGACAGTTATGTCGTGTGAGTTCGAGTCTCATTTCGGACACTTGAAAATCCGTAAGTATTTCAAAATACTTACGGATTTTTCTTTTTATATATGCTTGAGCTTCCGCCCGGCATAGAGGGCTACACAGTAAAGCCAAACCATCGCCGCTATATCATTGATAATCTGGATATAATTTTTTGAGCGCGGAGCACGGGACGCAGAAAATATGAAAAGTTGCAAAAAAATTTGGACAGTTCAAAAAAAGTACCTAACTTTGCAGCGCAATTGAGACAAAAGCCACGCGAAAATAGCTCAGTTGGTAGAGCACGACCTTGCCAAGGTCGGGGTCGCGGGTTCGAGTCCCGTTTTTCGCTCGAAAAAGAGAACATTAAAATTATTACTTAGGCACGCCACGCCGCAGCAACACAATATGCGAAAATAGCTCAGTTGGTAGAGCACGACCTTGCCAAGGTCGGGGTCGCGGGTTCGAGTCCCGTTTTTCGCTCGACTTCCCTCCGTTGCGGAGAGCCTAAGTTAATATGTCCGGATGGCGGAATTGGTAGACGCGCTACTTTGAGGGGGTAGTGACAGTTATGTCGTGTGAGTTCGAGTCTCATTTCGGACACTTGAAAATCCGTAAGTATTTCAAAATACTTACGAATTTTTCTTTATTTAGCTTAAGTTTCCGCCCGGTATAGAGGGGCACATAGTAACGCAAGGGCGCATATTTGATGCTCACGTTTTTAATCTCTTAGATTAGTTTATATGAAAAAAGTTCTTTGGCTACTGCTGATGTTTTCAATCGCATTTTCAAGTATTTCACGCGATATTGTAATATTAGACGGCGGCGACAACACTCCTGTCGTTGGGGCATCAGTCATTTCTGCAAACGGAATGATAATTGGAACAACGAATAATAACGGCCGTATAGAAGTGAAGCCAAATGACTATCCGTTGTCAATCCGATGTATGGGCTATGAGGCGCACTCACAGTTAAATCAAAATGCGGATACTATATTTATGGTTCCGGCATCATATACATTAAACGAGGTAATTGTTACACCAACCGACAGACCTATAACAAGAGTGCTTACATATGCCCGAGAATATTGCACCGGCTCTACGCCAAATGACACTTTACAATTTTACTGTGAGTATATGTTGGAGTACTATTTTGCAGAAGGCAAAGTAAAAGGATACAGCAAATCACACGAATCATCACATCCGCTGGCAGTAAAGCGTTATGGTCGAATAGCAAATGCGAACGGCTTGGATAGTATTATGCGGCCCAAATATGACGATGATATTACGTCATTGTCATTTATGTCTAATATGGCATTCGTTCCATACCAAAAAAAGGAGTTGACAGATGCCATGAAAGCAGGCGCACTTGCAGATACAATACAAGGGAAGTACTTTCCGAAATATATCTATCGCCTGAACAATGGTAATTTTTCGATTGATTGCGACGCTTTGTCTGATCACAAGACCCATTCATTCAGTCCTTGGTTCTTCAAGATGCTGGGAATGACTATGGATATGAAACAAGGAAACTGGACTCTTATGTACAAACAGAATGATAGTGGTATTTATGGTATAACAGACTATGTTTATAATACCGGCAATATGCGTCTTATCGGAAAAGGAAAGCTGCTAAAGAAAATGCTTGGTATAACAGATGCAATAGAAATCAACTGCTACATAGAACAATATCCCGTAGAAATTGAACGGTTGACGGTAGATGAATATAAGGAGCAGAAAAAAACGTATTATGAGCATCGATCGGATTTTAAGATACCCGACAATATTCAACCATTACCTCCAGCCATTCAAAACCTGCTTAATCGCATCAACAGTCAAATTCCTACTAAAAAGCGCTGAAAGAACCCTGCGTTCGCAGACGACGTATCACTTCATCCGGCCGGAGTTTAGTTTGTAGTCGTAGAAGTGGCGGCCTTCTGCGCGGAAATCGGCTGCGTAGCGGTTGAGAACTTCTTTAAATACTTCTTCATATTTTGGGATAAACAAGTCGTCGCCGGCGTTGAGGTGCTCGATTATCTCAATCGCCAAAGGCCTTGTCACGTCCAGGTCGGTACGTCCTTTGTTGAACGAGGTGCCTTTAATCGAGCCCGGGCTTACATTCATAATCATATTTTTCGACCCGGCCTTTTCGAGCTCGACATTCACACTTTCGATAAAAATCTTGAGAGAAGCCTTGGTTGCAGCATAGATGCTGAAGAATGGCGACGACATGAAGCCGGCAATGCTCACCATTACTGCACATTTGAAGTCAGCAGTCGACGAAAGGCGGTCGTAGAAATGGTGGATTATGCGTATCGGGGCTACAGCATTGACGTTGAAGCTCGACACAATGTGGCTTTCATCTACGTCAGCAAAAAGAGCCAGACGACCGAAACCTGCCGTTATGATAAGTGCATCAACGTCGCCGAAGCGGTCGAAAAAACTATAATCGGTATTCTCGAGATCAAATATATGAGATTCGAATTTATCGAGCATCGCCTCGTCCGCAACAGCGACACGGTCGACAATATGTATTTTTTCCACATCGTTATCCTCGCCCAATACATGCGCAAGAGAGAGGCCGATGCCGTTGGCTCCCCCAACGATAAGAACGTTCTTCATAAGTAACTCTCAAAAAGAATTAATACTAAACTCGTTGGTTGAATTAAATTTCTAATTATTTATAAATGAAAAAAGTTGCACAAATCACAGATTATTAGTAAATTAGTGGTGACCAAACTACTAAGAACTATTGCTCTGCTTATGCGCAACTTCA
>Ga0209064_1001506_pt1 | contig 34869 bp, 41 predicted proteins | sample Inofromicrocosms_FD_187498 | JGI IMG/M metagenome (GOLD analysis project Ga0209064, IMG submission 187498) | Mouse cecum microbial communities from Vienna, Austria - Inoculum for glucosamine and mucus D2O microcosms (SPAdes) (version 2) | ecosystem: Host-associated > Mammals > Digestive system >... | reverse complement strand
TATTGTTGATTAGGTTGCCTAGACCCAAATCTATGATAACATGGAGGTTTTATTTTTGGTACTTTAGGGATCGCTACTGCTCACTCTATTCTCCCCAGCTCTGCTGGGGGCTTAATGGACGTTCAGTTAAACTACATTGATATAATGTCATAACATAGAATTTTTGATCTGCCACCAAGTTACTTGCAATTATTTTCACAATATTAGGATGATTTAAACGGCTTAATAATCTAACTTGAACAAAATCGCTGCGCGATGGCCTGCCAAGGTTGCGCATAGCGATTTTTCTTTTTCATAAAAAAGCAGTAGTAAATGAGCCCTGAATAAGGTATTGTTAATTCACCATAAACCAACAAACCTTATACGTATAGGAATCATCACTACTGCTATGGACAAAATCATACCATGTATCCGCTCAGCAGGCAAGCGGTTTTATATTGCCCGTGCACCTCCATAGACGGCTGGACCGTATCAGCCACTAAAATCATAACATTATGGAGGGCGTTTTCATGAACGAAAAATATCTTCTCAGACTGCAGGAAGACCTGCGGCTCAAAAACTTTACCCAGAACACATGTGATGACTATTACCGCTTTACAAAACGGTTCCTGGAATTCACTGGAAAAGAAGCCATGTCCATCACCTACGCCGACATACGGAGGTTCATTTTCCACATGAAGGATAATGAATCAAAAAAGGCTTCCACCATCAACGTCTATACAGCGGCGATCCGGTTCTTTTTTGAATACACCCTGGGCTATGCATGGGATCCGAAAAAGATACCAAAGATGAAGCGGGACCGCCAGCTTCCCGTGATCCTTACGCGGGAGCAGGTCGGCCTGCTGATCGATTCCATGGATAACTACAAACACAAGGCGATCACCTCCACCATGTATTCTTCAGGGCTGAGGGTGAGCGAGGTCTGCCGTCTGCGCTATGAGGATATCCGCAGGTCACAGAGGATGATCCATGTGCCGCTGTCGAAGAACAGGCAGGACCGGTATACCATACTCAGCGACCGCAACCTGGAGATCCTCACGGAGTACTGGTACCGCTACAACCGGCCAAAGGGATGGCTGTTCCCCAGCACCGTAAGGGATGAGCCCCTGACAACGGCAGCCGTTGAAACGTTCATCAAGGACCATGCCCGTGCGCTGGGGCTGCCGGAAGGGGTGACACCACATACGATGCGTCACTGTTTCGCCTGCCATGCCCTGGAGGACGGTATCAGCCACACGTTCATCCAGCAGCTTTTAGGGCACCGCAGTCCGAATTCCACCGATGTGTACCTGCAGATGACATCAAAGGCCCTCATGGGGATCAGGAGTCCATTCGACACGTTTGAAAAAATGGGGATGGAGGCCTGCGGTGATGGAAGGTAAGCCGACTGTCCAGGATGTCCTGCGGCAGTTCTACCCCGGATACCTGGAGAGATATACCCCGGGTGCCGGACAGGCAAAGGCGGCAGCCCACATCCTCAACTGCAAGACAGGTGCATACGGGACGAACGTCTCCAGATGCAGCCAATGCGGACATATCCAGATACATAACAATTCCTGCCGCGACAGATCCTGCCCCATGTGCCAGGCACTGTCGAATGAGCTGTGGGTCGATGCGCAGAACGGGCATGTGCTGGATATCGATTATTATCATCTGGTATTTACCTGCCCAAGCGAGCTGAACGCCCTGGTCTACTGCAACCAGAAGGGGCTGTATTCCCTGTTCTTCCATGCTGTGGCAGAGACTGTCATGGAGCTTTCCCGAGATCCGGCACATATGGGCGGCACTCCCGGCTTCATCAGCATCATGCACACATGGGGGTCGAACCTGTCCTACCATCCCCATATCCATGTGCTCTGCACAGGCGGCGGGCTTGACACGGACCGGAACTGGCACCAGAAAAAGGACGGCTTCTTCCTGCCGGGAAAGGCGATGGCCGCACTTTTTAAGGGCAAGTTCCTGTCCGGGCTGAAGGCGCTGCATGAGGCGGGAAACCTAAGCTATGAGGGGGAGGCGGCCAGGTACCGCAACCAGTATAAATACCAGGAACTGCTGGATGCCTGTTATGGAAAAAACTGGGTCACGGATATCAGAGAGTCTTTTGCCGGAGCGGAGACCGTGATGCATTACCTCGGACGTTACACGCACCGAATAGCAATCGGCAACAGCCGCATCCTCTGCATGGGCGAAGACACCGTGACCATAAAGGTGAAGGATTACAGAAGCGGCGGCCAGTGGAAGGAGCTGACCCTGGATGGTGTCGAGTTCGTCCGCCGCTTTCTGATGCATGTCCCTCCGAAGGGTTTTGTCAGGATACGGCATTATGGAATCTTAAGCAACCAGAACAAGCGGAAGCTGATCCCCATATGCAGGAACCTGATCGGCTGCCGTGAGTTCCTGAGACGGTTCAGGAAAGACGACAAGGCGCAGGCAATCAGGATACTGTACAAGAAGGATGTCACTGTATGCCCGTGCTGTGGCGGGTCCATGTCCTATGAAGTGTGCACTGGGCGGGCGCCCAAAAGGAGCAGCGCCTGACCCTGGAACAACCGGATATAAGACATAAAATCTGGGGGTAAGGGGGGAGTATGCCCTAAGCTGGGAAAATTCTTCAAAAATAAGACCTGAAAATATCCGGAACAGCAGTCAGCCGCTGGAAGCAGGGGACAGCCTTCCCTTCCCCTATAAGCTCTGCGCTACTACTGAGAATATTCTTATCTGCATTATCATTTCCAGTAATACCTTATATTCCCCTTCATATGTGCCATTGAGATGCTTAATGAATATCTGCTCCAATCCCCCTATGCTTATTTCCTTTGCAGGCAGCCAAGAAAACACATCTAAAACTGTCATCCTATCGCTCTTCACTTATATATTTTCTCCCCGATTTCCCAATCTGCCGGAAAACCGGGGATGCCCGCCCTGCCTTGTCAGGCTATGGCTTATCGGAGATGTTCAGCCGTAATATCCATTGGTCCTCATCCTTAAAATTATTTACTGTTTATCTCACCTGCGAAATAGGGTGTAAAGGTTATATCTGTATATCCAATGTGCTGCCCAACTTCAGTCTTTGTCCATAAACGCATCAAACGCGCTTAGAATTTTCTTATACGATACATAGCCCGCAAGATTGTGACATTCATACTGCATCTTCATCATTTCTTCCGCAATGGCATAGAAATTCTTCTTTTCAGCAAAAGCAGTAGAAAAACTTTCCGTTCCCTTTTCCGCCCCTGCCCCTATCCTTAATGCAGATATGCTGTCCAGTTTTTTCTCGTCCACCAAGTACGCCGCCAGCGCATCTATTTCTGTTCTTGTCGCATTTGAAAGGGAAGGAAATCTTTTCCTTTTCTATAAAAATCCAAAAACAGGTCTAAAGTTTTTTCCCATTCGTCCGATATAGGGGCGGCACAAACGCAAACCGCCGTGTAAGCATATTAACCGATTCCCCCGCTTTCCAAGTAATTTCCCTTATCAGACCGCCGCATATGGCGGATGATTACCATAGTGCGGCGGTTCGTCTTTTGTAGTATTATCTGGCATTCAGTTCCACCAAAACAATCTCCGGGCGGTTATTGAAACGCAGTGGTATGATGCTGTTTCCAATACCACGGCTGACCACCATGTTCGTGCCGCCGTCTGTATACAGCCCGGCATCATACTTAGGGAATAAACCCTGATTAGGAGCAATCACTCCACCGATAAACGGCAGCCGGAACTGGCCGCCATGCGCATGGCCTGCAAAAACCAGATTAATGCCGCAGTTTACATACGTTTCAAACAGTTCCGGCCTGTGTGAGAGCAAAATGGTATACCCTCCTTCACCGTTATCCAGATTTCTCAATTTCGTACCGACCATAGCAGGAACTTCACCAAACATATCCCCCTTGACCGTAAAATCTGGATCATCCAATCCAAGCAGTGCTATGTTTTCCCCATTCCGCTCTAAGAAAACGGCTTCATCTTCCAGCACGATAACCCCCGCATCTTCAAGCCCGGCTTTCAGGGTGTCATATTGGGAACTGGCAGCTTCATGGTTTCCTGTCACAAAATAGGTTGGGGCAATCCTAACGGACTCCTGCGCAAAGCCAAGTGCTATCCCTGCATCCGTGTGACTGGAGTCTATGAGATCCCCGGTTATCACAATAATGTCCGGCTTACTTTCGGACAGTAGTTTTAATAATTCCTCATTGCCATCGCCAAATTCAGCGTTATGCAAGTCTGATACCTGCGCTATCCGGAAGCCTGAAAATGCGGCAGGGATACGGTTACTTGAAACCACAATCACATTTACCATCAGTGCTTTATTGCCCCATACCGTCCAAACTGCAAGGATGGCAAACAACATTATGGATAGGATGGTATTTCTTTTTATTGGTACTATTTTCTTTCTACTAATTCCGGCATTTTTCATTTTTTATGTTTTTTCTTGATGATATGGACTACCACAGCAATAACAATAACTGCGGTAATGACACCAAACAGCGGCAGCCATGTATCAACGATACTTTGAAATACAGCATCCCATTTAATATTTTCCGGCATATTCTTTATTCCTCCATTCGTTTATTCTGATGTTCTACTACCATCCGCTTGCAGGACAGATAAGTGGCAAGGAAGTAGCCCCCGTATACCACAAGGAACAGTACAACTGTAAAAACCATGTTGGTTGAAATATGGATGTTCATAAATTCCTCTACGATTTCCATTGCTTTTCCCATCAGGACGGCAGAAAAAATGCCTGCCACTGCAAGCGGAGCCGCAAAGAAGATTACTGTCTGAGACAGCAGGGTGCGGTTAATCTGTTCCTTCTTTGCCCCCAGCTTTTGGAGCAGGCCGTAACGGTAAATATTATCGGTTGTTTCCGTAAGCTGTTTCAAAGCCAGCAATGCGGCACAGATCAGCAAAAATATCAGGCCGATATAGCAGCAGAGGAATGAAATCAACGCATTTAATCCATAGAACATATCATACATCATGTTCTTTTCCGCATAACGATAACCGTGGGTATCGTCCAACCCAATCGGGATCATTTTCTGCAAAACCGCATCCGAATCAGCATCTGGCCGGTATTGTACCAAAAGCACATTTACATCTTTCGTAAGACTGTGAGCAACCGCATCCGGAACAATCAGCGTTCCCCGGTCATTGTTCCCGACAGAAGTCATAAAGTAGGTTTCCTCTAAAACCGTATCCGATGCCCTTTGCAAAGGAATTCCTGCCAGCACTAAATCCGCATGGCTTTCCAATGCTTTTTCCACATACTGAAAAGTTCCCTTGTAATTACAGTTCAGCAGGTATTGATTTTCTGTCAATGCCACAGGTTCTTTTCCCTGCATTTTAAGGGCGCGGTTAAAATCCGAAACAGCAAGTACAGAAACACCGCTGTCTGAAATTCCTTCGTCAATGGGCCACAGTTCCACATTCTGACCTTCAAACAAACTGCCATAAGTAAAATCTGCTTCATAAATGCTGATCTGCTCCATATTCTCCGCATAGCCGGATAAGTCGGCATCTTTAGATGCTAGATATTCCAAAATGCTGCTGTCGCCGTCCATGCTGACATTTGACAGCACATTCAAGTCATAGGGTGTGGCAGACCCGGACAATTCATTCATGGCAAGCGCGGTGCTTACACCAACCGATACAGCGCAGATCGTCACTGTGAGCAATCCGCAGACAATCGTCATTAAAAAAACGTTCGTGCGGATTTTACTGCCAATCTGACGGACGAGGAATGTGTTCAGCCCCCTCAAATAAACGTTACTATTTGCCCGGAGTACCTGGACAAGCACAGTAGATAGGGAATAGAAAAAGAGGAATGTCCCTGCCGCAAGCAGGATGCCCGCCACCTGAAAAGACCGGTTCTCCCGTGAGGGCAAAATACCATTTCTGTAGAACATCCCCCCGGAAGACAGGATGCAGGCCAGGGAAACCAAAAACAGCAGCACGGGCAAAAGGCGGCTCCGATTTTGTGATGTTTCATTTTTCCTGCCGGCTGTCAAAAGGTCAATCAACTGTACACTGGAAACAGACCATACATTAAAGGTCATGACAAGCAGGAAAATAACCGTAAAACATAAGGCAGTCTTCTGAAAAGCTCCCACTGAAAAGACAAGCCGGAACTTTGACAGTTCAACGGCAAACAGTTTTAAGGCGACTAAGGATATTCCCTGCGACAATGCAATGCCGAGGCATAGGCCTGCCACAAGCGCGATCACCCCAACGCAAAATGTTTCCCCTGCAAATATCCGGGAAATGCGGCCCTTTTTCATGCCAAGAACCATATAGAGGCCCAGTTCTTTTTTTCTCCGCTTCAGTAAAAACTGGTTCGCATAAATGATCAGGAACGCAAGGACAACGGCAATCAGCACTGTCAGGGTAGAAAGCAGGATGCCGAGCTGGTCATACAAAAGCGTCTTTGTCATACCCATTTCTGAAAAAGCCGGCTGGTCTGAAATGGAATTAAATGCGTAAAAGACACTTACCGAGATCATAAGGGTCAAAAAGTAGATCAGGTAATCCCGGATATTCTTCCTCACATTTTTTATAATCAGTTTACAAGAGGTCATTCTGCTCACCCCCCAAAACGGAAACCACCTCCAGAATCTTTGCAAAAAAGTCTTTCCGGCTGTCAGCGCCACGGTTCAGCTCGTTAAAGATTTTCCCATCCTTGATAAAAAGGATGCGGTGGCAGTAGCTTGCAGAAAAGGCGTCATGCGTTACCATGAGGATCGTAGCGTCAAGGCGTTCATTCAGCTCTGTCAGCATGGTCAGCAGCATCCGGGAGGAATTGGAATCCAAAGCGCCGGTCGGTTCATCGGCCATGACCATTGCAGGGTCTGTCACCATTGCCCTTGCCGCCGCCACACGCTGCTGCTGCCCTCCCGACATCTGGTAGGGGTACTTGTCCAGTACCCCGCAGATTCCAAGAGCCTCTGAAATCTGCCGCACTTTCCTTTGAATCTCTGCCGGCTTTACCCCTGCGATAGATAACGAGAGGGAAATATTTTCGTAAGCGTTCAGCGTGTCCAGAAGGTTAAAGTCCTGAAAAATGAAACCCAGTTTCTTCCCGCGGAAATCCGCAAGCTGTGAGCCGTGCAGAGCGGTAATGTCTTTCCCGTCTACAAAAATATGCCCGCTTGTTACCGTATCAATCGTTGAGATACAGTTTAAAAGCGTCGTCTTTCCGGAACCGGAAGCGCCCATAATACCCAAAAACTCACCTTTGCAGACCTGAAAGGAAATATGGTCTACGGCCTTTGTCAGGCTGCCCTTGTTGCCGTAATATTTTTGGATATCATCTACTTGTAAGATTGCATCGTTCATCGTATGTTTGTCTCCTTTCCAAAAGGGTAATCCCTATTGCAACCCTAATCTACCATACTGCCTTGAAACCTGCCATTATTTTAGATTACATTTTCATTACCAAAATGTAAGGAAACAACAGATGCCAGGCTTCGCCAGACATCTTTATGTTAAGCAAAAAGGCGGGTCATAATCCCGCCTCCTGCAAGTAGCTTTCCTGTGGAAAAGACAAAATGACTGTCGTTCCCTGTCCCAGATCACTTTGAATGGTAATTTCCATGTTCATTTTATTGCAGAGTTTTTTGCAAAGGTACAGGCCGATTCCCGTAGATTTGGAGTAATGGCGGCCGTTATCCCCGGTGAAACCCTTATCAAAAACACGGGGCAGGTCTGAATGGGAAATGCCAATCCCATTATCTGAAATGACCAGCCGGACAGCATTCTGTTCCTTGTATGCCGAAAATGAGACCTGTAAATTTTCAGCATGATATTTAATCGAATTGGAAATGATCTGGCCGATGATAAAAGCGCAGCTTTTCGTATCTGCACAGACAGGAACGTCCAGCCCGTTAAAAACAGGTCTGCCGCCCACCTGGATCAGCGGCTTTGAATAAGTTTTCAGGGCAGAATTTACAAGGGCCTGCAAGGTCGTTTTTTCCACCTTAAAGTCCTTTTCCACTGCCGCAGAGCGGGCATAATATAATACCTGTTCCACAAAACCGTCTATCCTGCGCAGTTCATCGTCAATCCGCAGGGTGGTGGGATTTTTATGGTTCTCCACGATCAGGCGGGCAGAGGTGATTGGCGTCTTGATCTCATGTACCCATGAATCAAGGTATTCCCGGTACTCCTGGCTGTCCTGTTCCGCATCTGCCACCCGGTCATTTTGGTACTTGTTACAACGCCGCAGTATCTCATCCAATATCTGCCCATCTAAAAAACCGGGCTGTACAAGGATTTCCCCAATCAGCGTTTTTTCCTCCAGACGCTCCAAGATTTCCCATAACTGATTATAAAACTTGCGCCTACGTAAGTAATCATACAGAAATGCGCATAAAAACGCCGTAAACAAAATGCTCTCCACAAAGAAGATAAAAACTACCGGTATTTCAAGCAGCCAAAGCAGCCCAAAAACAAGCATCCCTGACACTGTCAGACAAAGGAAAGAAAAAATATGGTCTGCCGCATAATCTTTCGCTTTCATACAAGGTACCCCAATCCACGCTTTGTCTCCAGATAATCGGGAAGCCCGATTTCTGCCAGTGTTTTCCGTAAGCGGACGATATTTACATTAAGGGTATTTTCATCAATGAATTCTTCGCTCTGCCAAAGGTCATCAATAATGGCATCCCTTGGAATGATGTTCCCTTTGTTTACCATCAGCAGCCGCAAAATCCCCATTTCGTTTTTGGTAAGTTTCTTATTCTGGCCGTTATAACTGATTTCTGCCTTTAGTAAATTCAAGGTCAGCCCCTTATGGGTAAGCACCACGCTGTCCTGTGCTTCACTGGCTCTTAAAAGAAGTTTTTGTATTCGTGCCAGCAACACTTGCGCATTATATGGCTTGGATACAAAATCATCCGCACCGATGTTCAGGCTCATCAGTTCGTCAAAGTCGGTGTTCCTACTGGTAAGCACAATAATCGGAACTCTTGAGCTTTGCCGGATTTCCCGGCACACCTGAAAGCCGTCCTGATAAGGCAGATTGATGTCCAGCAGAATCAGGTCTGCCCCGGAAGCAAGCGCAAGCTGTGCTATGCCATGAAAATCGTCACTGCTCTCACATTGAAAGCCATATTTTTCAAGAAACTGTGTTAACTCTTGCCGAATAGGAACTTCATCCTCTATGATAAATAATTTCATCTCCGATCTCTCCCTTGTTTTATTCTGCCATGCCTCCCGGACTGTTTTCTATTACTGCAATGGTTTCTACACTGTATCGTCCTTAATTGCCTCTACAATGACATCATCCCTGATTTTCTTAGATGCCAGCATATAAATCCCGTTAATCACAAGCAGCACCAGAACAATATACACCATCAGCACCCACATCGGGAATGCGTATAGAAATTCCATGACGGACACTCCCATCATATAGCACTGTGCGGCACATACAATGGTGAGCAACGGAAGTCCGATCAATATTGGCCTGACTGACAGCAGAAATCCTTCCATCCCAAGCAGCCGCCGGATTCCTTTTTCATCCACTCCTACCGAACGGAACATGGCAAATTCCTTCCGCCTTTGACCTAAGCTGTTCAGAATTGCAGAAAGCACCGAGGAAATGCCCACAACCCCGAACAGCGCCGCAAGGCTGCACACGATAAACATTGTCGCGCCTGTCATCCTCCCGCGGTTCCTCATCCGTTCCGTCTTACTGGAAGTCATATAATCACTGCTGCCCAGATATGCGCCGCATATCCTTTCCGCTTCGCCCTGAATTTCTTCATCCATTCCATCTGGCACAGCATAATTTACATAGTTCCTGTAATTATAAACCTCCATCTCATCACTGAAATTCCCGATGATGGAGTAATAATCTTCCATCGGCACGATAACAGGCAGTGTATAAAACGAAGGATCAAGCCCAATCTCCGGCATTGACGGGATTACGGCTGCAACATCCACCGTAAATTCATAGTCACCCTGAGTATCATCCGAATACTTCTCTGTCAGCTCCACCCTCTGCCCCTGCCGGAAATTCAGGTAAGGGACTGTTTCCTGCATTGCCGCATAATCCCTTGCACCGGGGTTCTTTGCCACACTGTTTACAATGATAGCGTAAGATTCCGACAAAGCCTCCGCACCTGCTTCCCGCAGAACGCTTTCATAGGCATCCTGCTCCATCCCTACCAACACACAAGGCACACGGTAACGCCCGTCCCGCTCCACGATATAGCCGTCTGCGGCATCAAAACCTCCTGCCTGCAGGAATTCTGCCGACTGGTCACTCCCGGAAAGCCAGACAGCGCAGTTTGCCCTTGCATAAACAGATATTCCCTGTACCCCCTGCATGGCTTTCAGTTCTGCAAGGAGCGCACCGTCTATCCGCTCCCCTGTCCTCAACGTGATATTTACATCAAAATGATTCCTGTTTTCCGCCTGCGCATTGCTGATATCGGAAACCGTGAACGCTGCCAGGAACCCAAAGGCAAGGAGCATACACAGGGAAAGCGTCACCATGCAGGTATGGTACAGTTTTCTGCCCGCATTTACCGAGTTCACCGCTATCTCCCCAAGGAATCCGAAGTGCTTTGCCAATACGGGATGGCTCTTTGCTTTCTTTACGGAAATGCTGTACTGCTCCCCGCGCACTGCCTCTATGGGCAGAACCTTTGACATCTGTTTCGCCGGCCCGTGCGCGGCAAGCAGGACCATAGCAAAGGAAAGCACTGCCGCCATGAGCGCCGCTGCCGGGGAAAAATAAACCTCCATCCTGCTCCCGAACACTTCACTGGTCATATCGGAATAGGCAGACAGGACGCCGAGGGAAAACAGGTATCCCAAAACCATTGAAAGCAGGATGGGAATAACCGAAAGGATACACGCCTCATAAATGACCGTCCTTCCTATCTGCTTCGGCCCCGCCCCCACAGATTTCAGGATGCCGAGCTGATGGATCTTCTGTTTCGCCGAAATCCCGAAAGCGCCCCTTATGATATAGGCAAATACCGCCATAGATGCGCCTGCTGCAAGCAAAAGCCCAAGGAACAGCTTTGGCACATCACTCCTGAAAAAACTCCCGGTTGCATATACCCCGTGCCATGCAAGCAGCGCGGCATGGTAGCGGCACGGGTAATCCCCGTATTCATCCTTTGGAAGCCCTATTGTCTCCGCAATCTGCGGGACTGCCGTATATACTTCCCCCCTCCGCTCCATCTGGAGGTAGACTACCACCTCACTGTCCGGCGAAAGCGCTTCCGGCTCCATAAAGCCATAGGCAAGGTATCCTTCATAACCGGAGGAAACAGACACATTCAGTTCCCCCACAATGGTCAGGCTGGCGGCATCCTTCTGCTGGCTTTCTTCCATGTGCGTCCGCACATTGCTGCCCACTTCCACGGTAAGCGTATCCCCGATTCCATATGCCGGATTCTGCAAGAAGAAATCTTTGCTGACCACCACCTCACCGGAAGCCTGCGGGATACGCCCCCGCAGGAGCATATTCTTCTCATACATGGCATCCCAATAGCCGCTGTCACAGTTCTGTATCAGCAGGCAGGGAAGCGCAGTCCCTTCCGGCAGGAACGCAGTCTGGTTGTCCCCTTTCACAAACATGGCTTTTACGCCTGCATTGTCCCTCACCATGCCAAGCCTGTCTGCCGGAACATCCATAAGCTCCGCATCCCAATCCCCGCCAATATAAATCTCCTGCTGTACCATCTGGTTCCAGAAACTCTGCGCAAAAACAAGCAATGTACATAAAAACGTGGAAGCGATCAGAACCGCAACCATAATGGAAATGGAGGTGCGGCGGTTTTTACGCACCTGGTCTAAGCTGTATTCCCGTATGATGTTCATGGCTATAATACCTCCCTGCCCGCCCCTGCGGGCCTCCATTCAATATTTGAACGGAACGTTCAAAATTGCACCGCCTTATCCGAGATGATCTTCCCATCCTCTATCTTGATGATACGGTCTGCTTCCAGTGCCACATTCTCATCATGGGTGACCAGCAGGATGGTCTGTTTATACTGGCGGTTGGACAGTTTCAGCAGGGAGATGATCTCCTCCGTATTCTTCCGGTCAAGATTCCCCGTCGGCTCGTCCGCCAGCAGGATCGCTGGCTGGTAGATCAATGCCCGCCCGATTGCCGCCCTCTGCTGCTGTCCCCCGGAAAGCTGCCCCGGCAGGTGTTCCAGCCTGTCACCCAGCCCTAATGTCCTTACAATGTCATCAAACCGTTCCTTCCCCGGCTTCTTATTATCCAGGAGCATGGGCAGACAGATGTTCTTCTTCACACTGAGCGTGGGGATAAGGTTGTAAAACTGGTAGATAAGCCCCACCTTGCGTCTGCGGTATTGCGCCAGCCGCTCCTCCCCAAATGTCGCTATGTCCACATCTTCCACAAATATCTTCCCGCCGTCAGGACGGTCAACGCCTCCCAGCAGATGGAGCAGCGTTGACTTGCCGGAGCCGGATGCCCCGATAATGGCAACAAACTGCCCCCTTTCCACCTGCAGGTCTACATTATCCAGAGCGGTCACCATTGTCTGCCCTGTTCCATACTGCCTGGTCAGCCCCTCGGTTCTTAAAATATCCATAAGCAGCACCTCTCATTTCTCTGGATTCCGGAAGAACGCCGTTTTTGCGTTCTTCTACATGAAACTTAGAAGTTCTTAGACGGCACACCTTTGGGTGTGACACCTTAGAACTTCTTTTCATGTTACCACCCTTATGTGCTAATTCGGTGACAATGGTAAAATTTAATACGGAATCTTGCGCCCCCTGTTTTAATATTTTCTGCCGTGACCGTCCCGTTTTCCTTCTCAATGATGGATTTTGACAGGGCAAGCCCGATTCCCGCACTGTCTTTGGAAGAACCAGCCCCACGGTAGAACCGCTCAAACAGATGGGGAAGGTCTGCCTCGTCAAATCCTCCGCCGCTGTCCTGAATAACGATTTCCGTATAGATAGGATTGTAGCGGCAGACAATGCTGATATCCCCCCGCTCCGGCGTATGCTCCACGCAGTTTTTGATGATATTGCCGAACGCCTCGCTGCACCATCCGAAATCCCCGGAAAGCGAAATCCCGTCAGCGCCCTGTATCCCAAAGCATATCCCCTTTTCTTCCATCTGCCGGACAAAGGGCTGGACTGCATCCACCAGCATCTCCTCCAGGTCAAACGCTTTTTCTTCCAATTCCAGCACACCCGCATCCAGCTTTGACAGGGTGAGCATGGTGCCAACCAGGTGCTGGAGGTGGCCGACCTGTCCTTCCATCCGTATGATGTCCTGTTTTGTCTCTTCATCCCACGCTTTCTTTTTTAGCAGCGAAAGGGTAAGCCCTATGGATGCCGCCGGGGTCTTTAACTGGTGGGACAGGTCAGCCATGTTGTCCGCAAGGTTCTCCTTTGCCCTCTGCGCCTGCTCCCGTTCTTCCCGGAGAAGCACCACCGCTTTATAGATGCTGTCCCCCAGCGCGGAACCGGTATCGTCTTTCATCAGGGTGTCGTACTGCCCTTCCATAATCCTGTCCAGATAGCCGGAAAGCGCCACTGTCCGCTTCTCTGCCTCCTTCATCTTATGCCTCCAGTAAAGCCCAAAAGAAAACAGCATGACCAGTATGCTACAGAAAGGGATAGCATATGCCGCTGTTCCAAACCATGCCGGGGCAAAAGAATATACATCCCTCCCATAACCGTACTGCCTTAAGATTTCTTCCCCCGCACCCTTAAGGCCATCGCCAGACTTGTATAGGTGCATGACACCGCCAAGCTGTTCCGGAGCGGCAATCCCCACAGCCCCGGCCATATCCGCAATACCGCTTCTGATAAATGTTTCTGACAGGTGCAGGATAACGCCGCCTGCCAGAACGCACAAGCAGATGGAAAGTGCAATCCCGCATATTAAAGTCCTGTTCCCCTTCTTTTTATCCCTCATAATCCACCGCCTTATACCCGAATCCACGGACTGTCAGGAGCATCTTCGGCATCTGCGGATGCTCCTCCACCTTCTGCCGCAGGCGCTTTACCAGCGTTGTAAGCGTATTGTCATTGACATAATTGCCGTCCACATCCCACAGCTTTTCCAAAATCTGCTCACGGGTAATGGTCTGGTTCTTATGCTCCATAAGCAGGAGAAGGAGCTGGTATTCATTCGGCGTCAGCTCTACCGGGCAGTCTTTTTTATAGACTTTGGATGTCTTTTTGTTGATGCAGACATCCCCGCAGTAAAGGCTTCCGTCCTCCGGCCTGCGGTTCCTCACCCTGCGCAGCAGAGCCCGTATCCTTGACACAAGGACATCCATGCGGAAAGGCTTCGTCACATAGTCATCCGCCCCGATGGACAGCCCCTGCACCATGTCCTGCGCCCCGTCACGCACCGTCAGCAAAATGACGGGAATAGCTGTATTTTCACTTAAGCTGCGGCAGAAAGCAAACCCGTCACCATCCGGCAGGTTTATATCCAGCAGACATAAATCAATCCCGCTATCCAGATATTTCCGGGCCTGCGCGAGACTTAATGCGGCATATGGCGTGAAGCCCTCCGCCTGCAGGTTGCGGCAGAGGGTATCAGACAGTTCCATGTTATCTTCAACAACCAGAATCTTATCCATACAAATTCCCCTTTCTTTGGGAGTATGGTTTTTATTATGCCACTGTCCGCCTTTATCTTCAACTTCTGTTTCAGGAATATTTTTTTATCCTTATCTGTTTCATGGGAAAATATGATAGAAAATATCAGATATGATTCCTGTAATTTAATATGAATATCTGTATTATCACGGAAACCCGAGACTTTTGCGTGAAAGTATGCGTTTGCCTGATAGTACGATTTTTCCCCCAATCGCCCCTCTATCAGCGGCGTCCAAAAACATGAAAAAAGGGGGCCGCTTCACGGTCAAAAGGCCGGAGTAAGCTCACAAGTCTGTCGGCTCTGTGTCTATGCGTCTGGCTCTTTGTCTTTATTCAAGTTACTGTTTGGTAATGGTTATATGTAGTTCTTTAGCGTCAATCAAATTTTCCTGTTTGGTTTTTTCCAACTCCTTTACCCCCCATATTTTTGTTTATTTTTCAGCTTTTATAATCATTGTGCTTTTATTCTCATAAAGTATATGCACATTTCTAAAACCTGCATTTTTCATCAACTGTATTTGATGCTCAAGTGTTAATGGAATATCAATATGAACAAAAACATCATCAGGTATGTGGTTTTCTTTGCGTTTAAATTCATATTGTTCAAGGCAGAGTATTTCTTCATCTAAGCAACTGGCGACATAATCGCATTCAATATAGTACCCTCCGCATTTAATTGTTTGGAAAAGTTTATCATATATTTTTTGCTTTTTAGAGTATTTAAAATGATGTAATGTTTCAAATGAAAGAGCTGCGTCATATTTCTCTGCTTCTAATGGATATTCAAAATAATCCGCTATATGATCATATTCTTCCGCCCAATCATTAAGATGAACATTATCATAATTATCAATCCGGTTAGAAAAGAAATCTGCCATTTCTTTTAATTTTTATACTGTTTCCAATGAGAATCTATTAAAAGCATTTTTCAATAATTTCTTTACTAAATCCAATGGAATATCTATATCATTAGATACAATTTGTGTAGCTATGCCATGAGAATATAGCCAAAAATTGATAAATAACATTTCTGCTTTTTCCGTTGATAAACCTGTCAATACTTTGGCGTTTTCTATGGAAGCTCTATTCCATTCTGCATGAATGATATCTTGTAAAGAAGAACCTGCCATAGTCATATTCATAAATAAGCTGCTGAAAATCATTTTTTCACTACGCGCAAATTCGATATATGAAATGCCTTGACTTAACAACCGATTTTCATTAGTCATATTCTTTTCCATGAAGTCATTGTAATAATTATCAAGTTCCTTTTTAATATCCTTTTTCAGTTCCTCCATATTTTTGTAAATGCGAAAAAGAGGTTTTGTAGAACAGCTAAGAGATTTCGCCAAACTACGGGCATTTACGCTGCGTATTCCGTTTTCTCTAATTAACTGAATCCCAGCGTTAATAATGTCTTGTTTAGTAATAATTGGTGTTGGTGGCATTTTAAACTCCCTCCTATAGAAACATAAGTTACGCAACATTAGTTACCATTATAGTATAACTATATTTCCTTGTCAATCGGATAGGAAAATTTGTTCGGTCTTGTCTAATAGCAGAATCATATAAACACGATAATAAAAGATAAAAGAAATGAAAAGATTTCGCCGCCGTCGGCGGTCATTCCCCCGCCCCTCGCCCTCATGCACAATCACTTTCTCGATAAACTCGTTGAGCATGGGCGTTGTAAGCTCGGAGAAATCAGTGTAGCGTTTCACAAGCTGGATAAACTGGTCTGTTTTCAGCTTGTCGGCGTTCCAGTTCTCAATCTGCCTTTGCCATTCGTCTATGGACGCTTCCCGGACGCGCTCTGTAAACTCCTTTTCATTGTGCCGCACGTACCAGCTCACGCGCTGGATAACGGCAAGGATAGCGGCTTCAATCTTCCTGCTTTTTGGAGGATTTCTCCTCCTGGTTTTTCTGATAACGGCGGTAGAGATAGGCTCTGCAAAAGCCCAGCCGCCCATACTGCTCCGGCAGTTCTTCCTCCCCCGGAATATCTGCCAGTATCCTGACAATTCCATTTGCCGCCGAAAACCGCATGATATCTTCCATGCTTATGTCCGGCAGGTTCCCGTCCGTCAGGAATAAAAGCCTTTGACGCTTTATCCCAATGACCGTCTCTCCCGCCATGACATATTCCGTTCCGCCGTTCCCGTTTTTTAGGAACAGCACACCCTGTATCTTCTCTTTCATACACAATTTTCCGGCATCCGCCGTCAAATTCCATTCACAAACCACGCCGCATTTTTCTATCCCGTACCCATTGTCCGTAAGGATGGAACTCAGATGGTAATTGGTATGCTCCACGATGCGGAACACACACCCTTCCCCACACTGGCGGCTGATCTCCTCGCACCTGTGTATATTCTCCGGGATATCCCCTTCCGAAAATTTGTAATACAGCGGATAGACCAAAAGCTGTCCTTCCATTCTTTTCAGCACCCATCCCCGGCAGACTTGTGTTTCCCTGTCGGGGAACAGGCTGATGATCTGCTCCTCCGTCCTTATCGCAGGCTCATTCACTGTTCCCACTTCCCTTCCCGCTATATTCAGAAAAGAAAAGCCCCGCGACCGCCAGAACCGTTCCCGTAACGGACCCCCACGTTACCGGCTCCTTCAGCACCAGCGCGGAAATCACAACCGTTATGACAGGAACCATGTAAATATAAACGCTGGTCTTAACCGCGCCAAGCACCTTTACCGCAAGGTTCCATGTGACGAAGCAGAGTGCGGAAGCCCCCAGTCCAAGATACAGGATATTCAGCAGATGCGCCACATCTGCAAAGCGTTCCAGCCCGATTTCAAAATCGAAAAGGAACAATGCCGGAACCATAAACAAAATTCCATAAAAGAACGTCCTCCGTGTAGTAAGTATGACCGGGTAGCCGAAGCTGCTGATCTTCCTTGTCAGTATGGAATAGCACGCCCATACAAAAGCCGCAAAGACTGCCAGCAAATCCCCCATCGGGTTTAGTTCCATCCGGGAGCCGTTAAAGCTAATCAACGCAACGCCTGCCATCGCCACCACAAAGCCTATGAAAAAATTCGCTCTTAGTTTCCCTTCTGATTTCAAGAACAAGCGTGACAGGAGCGCCGTGAAAAATGGCGCAACCGAGATGATGACTCCCACATTAGACGCCATCGTATATGTAAGCGCGATATTCTCCAACAGATAATATAAGCATATCCCGCACAGCCCTGCCAGCACAAAAGTCAGTTCCTGCCTGCGCCCCACGCCTTTCATACGGTGCGGACAGGCAAGAAGCAATGCCGCAAATCCCATGACAAATCGGAAAAACAGTATTTCCACCGACTTAAAATCCGTAAGCAGGACTTTGGTGGATATGAATGTCGTTCCCCATATGATGATGGTGAGCAGCGCCGCCAGATGCCCGGCTAATCTCCTATTCCCCATTTGATACCATTCCCCTTTCCTCAGCCTGCGAATTTGGGCTGCAAGCACAAATTTGCGATTGAAAAATCTTCGGTTTTTCAATCTGTCCACCATCCCCGCCTTTTTCCGAGAATATTTCACGGTAAGTACCAGGCGCAAGCCCTATGAACTGATTAAAATAATTTGTAAAATGGCTCTGGTCTGAGAACCCCGTCCTTATGGCTGCCTCCACAGGCGGCACACCTTCCGATAACAGCTTTTTTGCCTCATTGATGCGGACCGTTTCAAGGTATCGGTAAGGCGTGACTCCTTTTTCTTTCGTAAAGGCACGCAGCAGCGTTGATTTGCTAAGCCCGGCGTAACGGCATATCTGGTCTAAATAAATGCGCTCCGTAAAATGCGCCGTCATGTATTCACAGGCTTTTTCAATCTCCTGCCTGCATTCCGGGATGCAGCTTTCAAATGGCTTCCCATAATTCTGAATTAAATACGAAAGCAGGAACAGCAGGGTTTCCTCTTTCTTAAACTCCCCCGTTCCTTTCATGGCCATCTCATGCAGAGGGCGCAGGTGACAGGCTATCTCCTCATCGCAGACAACATTTCTTGAAAATCCCGGAAGTTCCCGCTTCCCGGTAACTTCCTCCGCCAAATCGAGCATGACCTCCTTTGAAATATTAAAGCCCCGGTAATCAAATGTTCCTTCATCACTCTGTACACAGGCATGGCTGTCACCCGGATTGAAAAGCACGATGCATCCTTCCTCTATGGCATATTCCCTGTCACGGCAGGAAAGCAACCTCTCCCCTTTCTCCACAAAACCTATGACATAATGCTCATGGAAATGGCTTGGAAAAGGCTGCACGATTCCCTCAAAACGGTATACCTCCATCCTCAATTCATCATCATATACCACTGTCCTTATTTCTTTCTTCATGTGGATTACCTCCGAATTCAATTTTGAATTTTGTCAAGAGCCATTTTACCTCTTATTTTTTCCTGCGTCTTGTAAAATATCTTCATTTTCATATTGATCGACCTTATTTTCCGTGGTAATTATCTGGATAAAAAGAAACGGTTTTATGTGTATTGGGGAATTTTATTAGAATGTTGCACTCGTTCTGTTACTGTACATGAGCCATACAGCTCCATTGTAATAGGTATAAGAAAGAATGAGAACAGTGCCCTCTCCTGGTGCTACTTGTCAAGGACGTATTCATCATTTTTTATCACTTTTTCTTGGTCTGCCCTGTTTTCCATGCTCTAAATCATAGAGAATGACACGCTTTAGCTTGTCCTCTACGCTTTGGATACTCATAGAAGAAAAATGTACCTCGACTAAGTCAATCTTCTTTTGCAAACAGGGTCTTAATCGCCCTGTGGTGTTGGTCTGAATGTTGTCGCTCATTGTTCCTCCTTAATGGCAAAAAATAGAGCATATAGATTTCAATTCCTATATGCTCTAACGCTGTTACTATATTTGATTTTGGTTGATACGATTGATTACGCTAGCTGCATAACCTCAGCTTCAATTTCTTTTAATTCATCAAGTGACAATAACGGAACACAATCCGCAATTTCATCAAGTGTCATTTTACCTTTTTTAATCAATTTTTTTGCTGTTTCCCTTGCGCTTTCCTGTGCCGCTTCATACCGTTCACTTCTTATAAACGACTTCATTATCTGTTCATCATCAAACAAACTCATCATAATCGTCACAACCTCCTTTTCCCTTTCAAGCAAATATTCCTTTAAGACATTCCTGTCCTTGCATATGCGGATTGTCTCCGTAACTGCCTTTTGTGTCATGCCATGCTTTTTTGTCTGCTCATTAAAAACTTTACAGAAAATAATGTACTGATTTATAATGTCATCTGTATCGCTTTCATAGATAACCTTTGCTTTTACCTCAATATCTATATCTGCACCCTCGAAAAACTCTTTAGACAAAGATATTTTATCGGGTTTCCGCCCTTTGTTTCCCGTAAAAATCACATAAAGTTCAGGCTTTGGCATTTTTACTTTCCTGCTTTTGTAATAGTCTTGGCAGGTACGCTGAAAATATTCGTGATAGCTTTGTGCCAGATACAGTAAAACTCTTACTAAAATATTCACTGTCCATGTAGACTGTGCCTCTACAAGTATCAGCAGTTTATTGTTGACAATAAAGCCTAAGTCGTTATACAGATTATCAGTCAGCACATTTGTGATTGTTACATCTGTAAGTGAGTCCTCTGTTGCTGTGGTATCCTCTGGGTGGAGTGTTCTATACAGCTTTAGCAGATAACTCTTATTCTGAAAAAGGTCAAGAAAAACGCTGTCTTTTGCTTTGCGCTTCGCCATTATCTCCTGCACCTGTTTTGTATCGTCCGACACCTTATCACCTCAATTTCTAAAAATCTATGACACAAGATACGATATATCCTGCTCTTGCCACACTTCAATTATACAAAAAACTGACTGTCTTTACAACAAAATTCACATTAAATTTCCCCCTCCCTCCGTTTCGTTCTGCTCTGTTGCCTGTTCTGCTGTCGGCTCTCGTTCTGAAGCTCCCTCTCAAGATTCTTCTTGTTGTAGCTGATTACCTCTGCATAAGCTAATTCTGTGGCTGTCTTGGTCTGCTCCTTGCCGATACTGTCATATTCAGGCTGCAAAGACTGTATCTCTGCTTTCCATTGTTTCGGTGTTATCTTCTTGCCATTCTGTAAAAGGCTCTGCATACGTTCCTTTAATCGGTTTAGTTTCTGCCCCTTTGATAAACGTACCGTTTCTAACTGCTGGTATTTCTGTTCCTTATCTGCTGTGAATTTCACAAGGCTCTCAAAGCTGCCTATCTTCCTTGTTGTGATGAATTTCCCCGCATTGTCGGCCGACTGCAAGGCGGTTCTGTCGGATATTTTTCTAAGGTACTTTCCGCTGACAATCGGCAGGTCTAACCTGCCTTTGCGCTCTAAAGCGTTGGCAACCGCCCCTATATGGATAGTCGGCTCTCTGTCAATGCCTTGTTCTTTAAAGGAACGGTGTTCCCAATGAAGCGTAATCCCCAACTGCTCATTGGTGGCATTGATTGTATCAGCTAAATCTTTTCGCCACATCTTGGCGTTTTCTTGGCTGTTCCAGTCTGTACTGTCGGCGGTGTGGCATTTCCACTGTTTGCGGTTGTGCTTGTCAACTTTTTGCTGTCCTGTCTTTTTGTCAATGACGGGAATGCGCTCCCCGTTTTCATCAAGGTCATACACTTTTTTCTGTTTCGCTCCCCATTCCCCTTTTTCCGTAAGAGGGCGCCTCCGCAAGTTCATAACTCCATTCGTTGGGGAGTGACGCTTTTAACATTCTCGCAAGCTGTGCGTCCTGCCTTTTCTCTGCCAGTTCAACAGCGTTCCATAAAATGGCTCGGTCTGCATACTCTTTGGGCGCATTGGGTGGGAGAGCGATTTCACTATGCACTAAATCCTCACGGTATTTCGGGCGGTAGGTCTGCCCGTCAAACTCGCTGACAAGAATACTCCTGCTGATATAGGACGCTTTCTCAACTGCCGACTGCCCCTTGCTCCGCCTAACTATGGAGAAACGTGTGCTTGCCTGTTTCGTGACATTAGCCATACGCAACACCTACATTCTGCCAATAGGGTAGCAAGCGCAGCTTGCTGACCTTTTCCCCTTTTGGCTGCCGCAAGGCAGACAACGCCCTCCGCAGGAGTCCATGCAAGTGAAACTTGCCCCTCGGAGAGCGCACATACCATCTCTGGTGGTATATCTGTGCGCACCCCGTAAACGGGGTGATTGCGTTACCTCGGCTTTCCTGTTTCCTCGCCTTTGTCATTCCGTACCGCCCATGATGTACTTGTGGTGATTCTCGGCTTTGCGTTTCTTCTCGTTCTGCTTTTTCTTTTCGTTGGCTACACGCTGTTTCGCCTGCTCCAATGCCTGCAACGCTTTTTCTAAATTTCTGCTTGCGTCATTCTTGCTCTCAATCATTCCTGTTACCTCATTCTTTCTTTGCTGTGTTGATAGTTTCTGAAAACAAAAAGGACAGCTAAGACATTTGTTGCTTAATTGCCTTTCGCTGTCCTTTTCAGATTTTTGTTGAACCGATAGCCTATGCTCCGTATTGTCTGAATGTAGACCTGTCTGCTTGGACTGTTACCTATCTTCTGCCTGATACTGCTGATATGCCCTGTGACAGTGGCGTAATCTCCAAAATATGCGCCATTCCAAACAATATTATTAATCTGTTCTGTTGTGAATACTCTGCCGGGGTTGCTTGCTAACAGATACAGTATTTCAAATTCTATATTTGAAAACCTTACCTCATTATCATTCAACAGGACAATTCTCTGCACCAAATCAATCTTTAATGCCCCGACTTGAATAACATCTGTGTCTCCTATATCAAATTCATTCTCTTAAATTCAAAATAGACCCCATCTGCATCAACACTCTCTCAGACAATATCTGCCAGGTCTTTCAATTCCTGACAGGAATTCCCCATCGCAACAGCGGTCCCCGCATATTCCAACATCTGCCGATCATTCATACTGTCGCCAAAGGCAACCGTATCTGCCAGATCCGCACCGTAATATTCACAGACACGTTCCATAGCCTCGCCTTTATCCATATCCTTCCGTATGATCTCGCCATTATAGCAGTCGGCATCTTCTGCATAGGGATGCACTACGTAGTGAAACTCCTGCTCCAGATAGGGTTTTGTTTTTTCAATATCTGCCAGGTTTGTGCAGATAAAGCCCAGCTTATATGCCCCCTTGTGCGGATACTCCGTATACGGCTTTACCCCCACATCAGAATCCAGTTCCTTTTTCATCCGAATCAACTCCGAATTTGACAGAACTGCTGCCGCGCTTGTAAGGATTTCCTGAAGGCTGTCGTCAATATAAATCCCCTCTTGGCTCTCTATACGGCAATAGATTCCAAACTGATGAAAGATTTTCAGGCACTTCTGGATGGTCTCCTCCGGGAGCACACTGTCACGGATTACTTTCCCATCAATTTCGATATGCCTTCCCGCACTGGCAACTACACCGTCAAACCCTACTCCCAGAACATCCTCGCTTACGATAGGCATATTACGTCCTGTGCTGATCAGAACCCTATGCCCATTTTTTCTCGCCTCCCGCACTGCCATTGATGCAAGCTCTGTCGGTTTTTCCAACGGAACAGTAAATGTCCCGTCGATATCCAAAAACACAATTTTTTTATCTGCCATTATGATTCCTCCAGTTTAATAAGTGGTTCCATACAGTGAACCTCTCCAGTTTTCAGCCCCGCCACATCTTTATAATCGTCTGTATTGGCTATGATCACCGTGGTCGCCACAGGATACCCTGCCTCCTGGATTTTTTGAATATCAAACGTAAGGAGCAGCTGTCCGGGTTTTACCTGATCTCCCTGTGCCACATGAGCCTCATAATACTTTCCGTTAAGTTCTACCGTATTCACACCCACATGGATCAGCAGTTCTGCCCCGTCTTTCGTCGTAATGCCAACTACATGTTTTGTATCAAACAGTGTGGAGATCTCACCATGGCAAGGAGCTACCACCTTTCCCTCCGAAGGGATGACCGCCATTCCCTTCCCCAATACTTCTGCGGCAAAAGTATCATCCGGCACTTCACTCATCGAAATCGCTGTTCCTGTAAGCGGACTGTAGATCACGCCTTTCTCTGCTGTCGGGGAATCGTCTGCAGACGTATCTGCTTTTTCTTCTGCAACGGATTCTCTTTTCTCCAGTTCTTTATTAAACTTTTTTATGTTTGAAATGATATATGTAAAAATAAATCCCGCCGCAATAGAAATAGCCGTACCGATCAAAAAGTTCAGCATACTGGCCGCAGGCACACAGACAAACCCGACAATTCCCGCAGTTCCCGGAGCTGTATTCAAAACATTAGTCAGAGTTACATACCCGCCCCCAAGTGCAGCACCGATCATAGCCCCATAGAACGGATATTTCAGTTTCAGGTTTACACCAAACATGGCAGGCTCCGTGATACCCAGCATAGCGGATACCCCCGAAGTCGCTGCAACGCTCTTTAACTTTTTATCCTTTGTACGGAGCATGGCACATAAGGTTGCGCCGCCCTGCGCCACATTATTGCAGGATGCAATCGCAAGCAGGAAAGAACCGCCTGCTGCCACCATCTGGATATCTACCGGCAATAGGCTATGGTGCATACCAGTCATGGTAGGGGGCGAATATAAAAATCCCAGGACCATACCTCCCATGATCCCTAATGTATCATGCATCCACACAAAACTGTTTGTCAGCATATTACCGGCAGTCCTCATGATCCTGCCTACAACCGTAAAAGTAATAAAACCGGTGAGCATAGGCATTCAGCAGATCCCCCGAAACCATGATCATGCCGATGACCGCTCCCAGATACGGATTGCCTCCAAACATCTTTGTGGCAGAAAATCCGATCAGGATAGGCAGAAAGGCATAAGCGGCACTGGCAAACGTATTGATCATAGCGGCAATGTCTGAAAGTGCCGGATAGGCTTCTACCAAAGACTGTCCTTGAATAAACAGCCCGTTTGCCGTCAGCACATTATTTAACCCCATCATCAAACTGCTGGCAACCAAGGCCGGAATCAACGGTACAAATACATCAGACAGGGTTTTCACAAGACGCTGCAGCGGGTTCATCTTCCGGACCGCCGCCTGCTTTACTTCACTTTTCGTTGCTTCGGCAATCCCTCCGGTTTCTATGAACCGTTTGTAAACCTCGTTTACGGTACCGCTGCCGATAATGATCTGGACCTGGCCTCCATTGGCAAACTGCCCTTTCACCAGATCCACCTTCAGGATTCCATCCACATCCGCCTTTGCCTCATCTTTCAAAACCAGCCTGAGTCTGGTTGCGCAGTGAGCAGCGCTGATAATGTTTTCTTTCCCGCCGACCAGCCTCAAAAGTTCTTCGGCAGATGCCTGATAGCGTTCTTCCTTTGTCATGATTCTTTCTTCCTTTAATCTATTTTATAGACTACTCTATATTATAGTTTTATTTTCATTTTGTTAAGGCATTCTTTCTAAATATCATAGACGATATTAAGCTGTGTCCAGCACCCTTCCTTTAGAACGTGCGCTTGCAGGGCGCACTCAACAAAAAAGAGCCATTGACGGCCCTTTTTATCGTTTTCGTTTTTCCAGGCAGTTTTCTTACTCCATCTCCCTGAACGTGCCGGCCATTCCCCCGACAAGGCTCCACTGGCGCTGCATATAGGATTTCAGATTTTCCGTGCTTTGCCTGTAAGCCTCCCGGACTGTTTCCGGGTTATCGAAATGCCCCGCTACTGCACCAGCGGCACAATACCCGCTCTCCACCCCGGCAGATATGCCCTCGCCCATCGGGTTTAAGAACCCGGCGACTTCCCCTGCAAAAAGGATGCGCCCCACGCCGTAGTCCACACGGCATCCCGGACGGATATGCGGCATCAGCCACTTTTCCTCTTTCGTCTGCCTGCTGATCCGCAGATGGTGCTTTTCCTCCATATAGGCAATGAATCGCCCATAATAATATCTGATTTTATCCATATCCTTCACGGATACCCCAAGCACCAGCAGGCCATCCTTCACGTTGAACCATGCGTCATATTCCGAAAGTTCCGGCTGCAGGTACGCATAGAAGTAATGCGGATCCAAATCTATGCTGCCCTCGTTAAAGGTCTGGTATGTGGTTATGTATCCGGGAACTTCCCTGGTAATCTTTCCGGCAAATTGCCGTGCATATTGCTTTGCAAATTGCCGTTTTAATGCCCCGACAACACCCTCGCAGTCAATGACATACTTTGCGCCCTCTGTATAATTCTTCTGCCCGTGCAGGCAGACTTCCACAAACCCGTCCTTTTCCGTACAGGAAAGAGCCGCCACGCCGTCCATGACCTCTGTGCCGCTCTCCTTTGCTTTCCCCGCAAGCCACCCGTCAAAATGGCTGCGCCATACATTAAGCCCCTCCTGCTCGAAGCGGTATTCCTTCCCTGCGTCATTTGTGAAGATCATGCCCCTGTTATCTGTGGGGGTACACATGGCGGACTCCGGCACGGCCTCCCCAAAATACTTCTTTACAAGTTCCATTGATTTCTTTATCAGCACGCCCGAACAGGACTTGTACCTGGGCATTTTGAATTTTTCCACCAGGAGAACCTTATAGCCTTTTTCCGCTAAAGCCTTGGCCGCCGTGCATCCTGCGGGCCCCGCCCCGACCACTATCACGTCATACATCTGTATACCATCCTTTCCACTGTTTCCTATTACTTCGGCAGGATACCGTTCCCGCTAAAGCAAAACCATCCTCTGAATTATACCATAAAAATTTTCTGTTTTTTATCCAATGGCATGGATAATGATTCCGTCTTATGCCTGCTGATGGATATGCGGGTGAACGGCGTTCTGGACCGCATTCTGGAAAAAGATACTGCAATATGGCAGACATCCCATTTTGGGAGTTCCTGCCATATGTCTGTTACTGATAATTTTCATTAAAATCTTCCGTTGTCCATATGTTCTCACAATGTCTGCATCCATTTCTTTTTTCTGAAGACAACCAATGAAATGATAAGGCGTACGCACTCTTCCATAGACAAAACAAAATAAACTGACGCGATAGGCAAATGGAAAACAAAAGCTGTTAATAATCCAAGCGGCACGCCAAATATCCACGTACCGATCATGTCAATGATCATTACAAAGGTTGTCCTTCCCCCGCTCCTTAAAATCCCGCCTAAAATCATATTCTGCACTTTTACAGGTGCAACCAGGGCATATGCTGGGAATTTCCTCCCACTTATCGGTCACTTTCAGCATAAGGAATTTTCCTGCCTGCCCGATCTCCTTTGCCAGTGCGTTTACCGATGCGGAGATAAACGGATCCTCCAGTGTGTGTTCCTTGTATTTTTCATGGTCATTGATGACCACCCCGATAATTTTGGAATCATTTTGTGCCAGAAGTATCCCTGCCATGCTCGGAATGTACTGTCTCTCCTCCAAAAGCTGCTGCACGCGTTTGTTTCATAACCTTTTTCCAGTGAACGGATAAATAAAAGAGCATAAATCTTAGCGCAAAACTTTTAAAACCCCTGACTCCATACTATAAACATTGTCACAAAGTATATTTATGTCTTCTGAATTATGACTGGCAATTAAAATAACTTTTCCTCTTTTTTTCAGTTCAAGAAACAGTTCCCTCATTTCATTCACACCATGACTATCCAGCCCATTAAACGGTTCGTCTAAAACCAAAAAATCCGGTTCTTCCATAATTGACTGTGCTATAGCTAATCTTTGCCGCATCCCCATAGAATATTTCCCTACATGTTTTTTTGATTTTGGATCAAGTCCTACTTTTTCCATAATGCTTTCTAAATATTGCCTGTTATTCTTATGATTAATCATATATAGGTATTCCAAATTTTTTATTCCAGAGTAATATTTTAAAAAAGCCGGTTCTTCAATAATAATTCCAACCGAAGGAAGAACATCTGCCTGTCTTTCCCGCTTTATACCGTTTATTAGAATCTCGCCTGAATCCAACGACAACAAACCACATATTATTTTAAATAGCACTGTTTTCCCTGCACCATTTCTCCCTATAATCCCTGTAATCTCTCCTTGTCTGCATTCCATATTGACATGATCCAGCACCTGCGTTTTACCAAAATATTTGCATACATCTTTTACTTTTATATTTTTATCCTTCGTAAAATCACTCCTCATCTGTCCAATCCAAATCTTTTATATATATTCTCTTCAAAGAAATGCCACTTAATATAAATACTGAAATTGCTGCCACAATAATTACCGCCGAAAAGGAAGGCGCATTTTTACATACTTTTCCATACAACAGGAGCAAATTCATCCATGAAAACGGCGAAATAAAGCTAATCCATTGCTGGTATAAATACAGATTAGCAAATACAACCGATAAAACGGAAAGAAAAGTTCCCATAAGTACAGCGGTTGTCCTGTTCACGCAGATACTCACAGCAAACATAATCATTCCAACCAATCCGGTAGATATACAAAGGATTATCCCAAATATCAACATGGTTATGAAGGGATCATGTTCGATAATCAATTCATAAGAAAAAGATAATTTCACATTGTATTCCAGCCCTGCATTTGTCATAGCAAGTGAATTATACAATTTCCCCCACTCTGCAGTCCATTCCAGACATGGAAACAACGGCAGTATGCTTAAAACCACTTCAATAAATGAAAGCGAAACAGCAGACATCCAAATTCTTAATATTTTAGCATATACCCATTTCTTCCTTCCCTCCCTTATTAATGCATACATTTCATTTCTTTGCATAAAAGGTATATTAGAGTAAAAATAAATTACAGAGATACCATATATAAATAGGAAATATACATTTTGTCCAACAAAAGGCAATATCCAAGGCGATGCAGGATAATCCACAACAATAGAAAATCGTTTCACTGAATTAATATAGTAATGTAAAATATAAAACTGAAAAACACAAAAAAACAACAACCGCCTGCTAAAAAAATTATTCACAAAATCCTGCCACACATGTTTTGTTTTATTCACAGATTTTTCTCCACAACTTTCTAATTAAAAGTTTTCTAAGCAAAACCACATTGACAGCCGCTATCATAACCACTAGCAGCAAGGACAAATAATCATTTCGGAAAATATTATTTGAAGGCGAAAAAACCGTAGCCAAATTCAGAGTCCCAGAGGAAGCTGTCGACAAAATGTAATCCACAAAATAATACTGAACCATTGGTGCCGATAACACAAGCATACGGTTTGAAATAAACATGGAAAGATACGCTGCCCATAAAGATAAAATTCCTGCAAGCACACTGTATTGGATTCCGTAACAGAAATAATACAAAGAGTACCATTTATGTATTAAAAAGAATCTTAATCCCCCGGCATGCATGATATGATCATATTGCAAACCAGATACATCCACCCATGCTAATTTAAAATGCATGATATTTGCAAATAAAAATATACCAAATGTAACAGAAAGCATCGTCACAGAAAAGATACTGAATATCCGGGCAGAAACATACCCTTCAATATCCCCGCGAATCACTTGCTGCATAACATATTTGTGTTCTATATCCTCACAAAAGCTGTCCGCAAATGCAATGGCTCCGCATACCAATATCATCATAGCCGGCATTCCATACATGACAATAGAAAAAACATAAAGCACATTTGTATCTAACGCAATGCCTTCCAGTGTTGAGAGAAGCAGCACGCCCATCGTTAATGCAATTGATATCACAAGCTTCATCGAACATACAGACCTCTTTAAGTCTGTTTTAAAATAATAGCAAAATTTTCTCAAGGTATTATCTCCTTTGCCGCCTGTGCATCGATAATGGTCTGAATACCCTGTTCTTTCTGTTCGCTTTTTTCAATTCCCCTCACAATCCAGACAGGCTTTACATCATATATGCCTGCCCCCGAAGACAGATCCACATAATAACATAATTTCGCCTCTGTTATTTCATACGTCGCATTTCCGAGTATTTGATTATACTTATTTGCCACTGTTTCAGCAATCACATCCACTGCAGCCAGTGGAACTGACATTCCTTCATCAGAAACCTCAAATATTTTTTCAATGTCCAAATACTCTATTCCATCCTTTGATATAAATGCCTGTATTGGAGCATTTACATCTGCCATATCTGAAAACACCTCACAGTACACATGATAAAGAGGCAGTCCTCTGTATATTTGGTTAATACAAAAATAATAGCCTTCGTCTGAGGCAGACCATTGATTTTTATAATTTGCCTGATCAATATTTCCGTCCATGTCTTCATGGTATTCTTGCGACTGCATACAATTATAATCTAATGCATATCCTGTATAACTATGCTTAAACTCTATCCCCATTTCCGTTAAGGTTTTGTCAATAATCTGAAAGGCATCTTCACGAGTCATAAAAGGCAACTGTTCTTCTGTGGAGTATAAATCTGCATTATATCGTTCATCTGCTGGATCAAGCACAAAAGAGCTGCGTATATATGGCATTAAATCCCTTTGCATATAAGACATCTGGCTGGAAAGCGGACCATAAGACAATGTTGTTTCTTCCGGTGTGACATAAGTTGCTGTATTTACTTTTTCCCCATATTCGTTTTTTTCCTCATAGCTGTATACTTCATAATTGTCATTCCCGCTAAATAGTGATCGGAATGCTTGATCCTCATTTACTTTTAACATTCTGGCTTTTGCGGTAATTGGAGGTTCTCCAGCTAAATCGGCATCAACAATGACAGCCATCTTAAAATCAACATTTCCTATAGTATTGTTATAACTCTCTGGAAATGTGAACTCCGCATCGGATATATCGTTTTCCACATAGGTTTCTTCCATCTCGGAACTCGTTTCATTTTGGACATCAGGCGCTTTATTTTCAGCAGCCTGTTCCTGTTCCATATTTCCACAGCCAAATAAGGATAGGGAAAAAAAAGCAATTGCCATCAAAAATATTTTCTTTTTCATTCGATTCTCTCCTTTTCAAAAAAAATTGCAAAATATTAAGTTCTTCTACTGGGATATTTAGGCGGCATTTCACTCAGCAGACGGATTTTCCGCACCTCATAGTCTTTTAAACTGCTTATCTGTATTACATACTAATGTTTTATTTAGTTGCTCTGTGAAATCAATGACAATTTCTATTATCCTTCTTTGTGTTATAATTTCAACCCTTCTTTCATGAAACGACATTTTTTGCCCTTTTTTGGTCATTTTGCAAATATTCGTCTCATTTTTTGAAAATGTAAGGTGTATTCGCCGAAGCCGCTTGTCCAATGGTAAAACCGCCTGTTGAAATTGAAGTCTGCCCTGTCGTCCGTGCGGATTTGTTCAATGGCAGTTTTATCAACTCCGTGTTCCCGCAATATTTTTTCCTCGGCTTCCTGCCAATCCCAGATATGCTATGTATGGGTAAACTCTGCGTTGTATGAGCAGATAGATTACTGCCGAAAAAAGAACATTAAAAATCTCTCCAAACTCTAAAGCAGGTCTGGAGAGTGTCTGTTAAGTCTTTTCGGGCATAGCAATACCGCCCACCATACACCGTTTTTTTATATGGTGGGCGTTCGCCTTAAATCCGTATGAAACAAAACAGAGGGAGCTTTTTGATTTCCGTATCACTCCTTATTTTCATTCGGGTTTTACTGCCGATATAGGGCAAAATATCCAATTATACATTTCTATCATTCCCTTTCAAAATATCTTATACTATTCTCCTGAAAGCCTCTTCCGGCGCCATAACGGTTTTCAGCGTTTCGTAGACCGCAATTCCCGGCAGAATCTGTTCCTCCAAATGTCGTTGCTTTTCCTTTGACGCATCTTTGTTCTCCACGCGCAACTGCGCAAGCCGTCTCATACAAGCCTCATTCAAAGCCTTACTCTGCGCTGAAAAGCGCTCCTGTACTGTCCGCTGAAAACCATTGATGATATAGTTTGATTTCATTTACACCCCTCCTCTCTCATTCCCGCAAAATCCCCACGATTTTCCTGAAAGTTTCCTTTGCCTCAGGGAAATAGGGCAGCATACAATAACAGTGAATCATACCCGGCTTTTCATCTATTTCATAAGCAACACCATATTTCTGACAGGCTTTCCGGTATTCCTCCTTCGCCCCATACAGCACCTCGCTGCTGCTGTAGAAGAAATGGATTTTACTGATGCCGGTGTAATCTCCTCTCGATGTGGAAATCATATACTCCGGCACATCCGTCCTGCCGTGCCGCATAAATTTTTCCACTTTGGACATAAAAGCATAATCCACCACAACATCCGTATCACTCAGCCGTTTCATACGTTCTTTCTCTTCATCGTTCCACGGCGTCTCCCCCGGAGACACCGCCACGATATGGCGCGGCTGTGGTAACTCTCCCCGTATGGCATTGTTATGTAAGGCAATCCCGATGGCAATCGCACCTCCCGATGAAAAGCCGCAGGCGCTTACGTTTCTTGCTCCGTACAGCTCTATCATCTGTCGGTAGCACTCAAATGCTATATCATAGCTTTCCGTGATACAGTGGTCAGTACAAAGCGGATAATACGAGAACCATACATCACAGTCCGTTTCCTTTGCAAGCTTCCCCACAACGCTCACATCGCCCTTGTCGCTTCCGAGCATCATCCCGCCGCCAAAGAAATATAAGACCGCCCTTCTTGCCCGCTGTCTGTGATTCTGTATGATTAAACAGTGATATTTTCAAAAATCATATGGGCGGAATAAAACGCCTTTTTATCCTTCGGCATATAAAAGCCTCTGGACCTGTTCATCTTGTGGACTGTCCGAAGGAACTTTTCTTCGTCATACCGATAAACTTTCTTCATTCCGCGCTGTTTACTGACACCTTTTCTACTTCGACCGCGCTATCTTTGATACTCTGCCCACCCACTGATCCGGATAACAGACGAGCAGCTCCTCGTGCCGCAGATTATCCTTATAAATCTTTGGGGAATCAAAATACTTATGATACCGTTTCAGGTATTTCTTCCCCATTTTCACCGCATAGAAAGTATGTATCTTCGTGCCATGCGTATCCATTTTGTCAGGAAGACGCGTGACAAGATCACTGTAAAACTGGTTGGCAATGCTTTCCTTGGTAACAAAACGCATTCTTGTGCTTCCCGCACCGAACATTTTCATCATGCTTTTCATATACACGACTGCACCCGCCATTTTTCTGTCCATGATTTTTCCCAATATGCCATGCATTCTTCCCGTTGTTAAAAGGGGATAAATCATCTTCACCATCAGCTTCGTTTCAAGCCGCGCCAATATCTCCCCGCAGGTGTCAAAATCGGAACTGCCGATGACAGCGTGTCTGATCCGGACATTCCCCCGCTCCGCCAGCATGGCGGCGAGTGTGCCACCCAGGGAGCAGCCATATACCGTGCGGATTTCTCCGTTCAGATTTTCTTTTATGCAGTCTTCGATTTTCTCCGCCTCATCCTGCATGGAAACAAATGCGCTATGCTCTGTTTCGTCAAAACCGTCATAGGATACGCATAAAACGTAAAAGGTATTGCCTTATCGTTTTTGTCCTGCCTCAGCTTTTTACGACAGGCTGTCTTTATTCCAGTGCAGAAAGCCAGTACCAGAAAAGCCGTTGCAGCTGTAACAGCCGAACTCTGTAACATATTCATTCTTATGTTCCTCCGCTTCCTTCCGCCACAAGCGCCTTCAGCGCCTGATAGCTTTCATTGCTGACCGCATGCTCCATCTCACAAGCATCTGTCAACGCCGTTTTCTCGTCCACGCCAAGTTCCGTCAAAAGCTGGCAGAACGTATTGTGCCGCTCATAGGTTTCTTCCGCAATCCGTATACCCTTTTCCGTCAGGTGGACTTCACGCGCATCATCCATGAGGATATAGCCTTCCTCCTCCAGCGCCTTCAAGGACACGCAGACAGTCGGCCGCGAAACGCCGATCGCCCTTGCAATATCCGCCCCGTGCACGTCCTTATTTTTGGAAAGGATATAGATTGTTTTCAGATAATCCTCCACCGATTTTTTCTGTTTCAAGCCTGCACCTCCTTCTGTCCTGTCTTCTCTATGTCAAAATTATTTTCTTCCATGTTATTATGTTGCAGTTCCGCCTTGCCAAACTGTAAAGTTATCATCCATTCAGAACCCGTTATTTTCCACAATGTATTTCGTTGCAGCTTTTCAGCCCTGTTCCCTTACCGCTTCGGCATAGGTCAGTTTCAGGGTGCCGTTGAAAATTTTTCTGCCGGTTATTTCAAATCCGTTGTCCTTAAGAAAATCCAAATATTCCTGCGGCGTCCATTTATGAAACACTTTAAACCCGGAAAGCTCCATGAACCGGATTCTCATCCTGCCGGATATGCTGCCCGACGCCGTGAAAGTCGGCGCTATCAGGATACCGCCCGACTTCAGCACCCTCCTGATCTCTGCCAGCGCCTTTTCCGGTTCAGGCATGATGTGTAATGCGTTGGAAATCACCGCTGCGTCAAACGTTTCCTCCGCATATGGAAGGCTTGTCGCATCCTGTACTGAGAAATGGAGGCGGGAACTGTGCGTTTTTGCTTTTGCCTGCCGTATCATCTCTTCCGAAAAATCCGTCGCCTCCAGCAGCTTCACGCTTCCTGCAAGCCGCACCGACAAAAGCCCCGTACCGCAGGCAAGTTCCAGCACAGTCATATCCCTGTCCAGTACCTTTTTCATACGGCTGACAATCCATGCATAGATTCTGCCATCCCCTGACATCATAAGATCATACCGCTTCGCCCACCTGTTCCAAAATCCTTTATTGTCTTTCATAATTTTCCCCATTTCTGCGCGGCTTTTTGCGCATCTCAAATTTTAATTTTCAATCTTCCCCCGTCTTGCAAACAGCCCCTTTTTCTCATACGGCGCCCAGTTCACGCTCATTACATCATACCCTGCCTCCGCAATGACTTTGCGAAGTTCCGGTTCGTGTATCTCCCTCTCTTTTCTTTCTGATTAGTAAAATCTAACCCTTGCTTTTCAAAAATGCGGCACACCCGTCAGTGGCCGCTGATAAAATTTAATAACACCCTTTTTGCCGTCAGACCTTGCGCCGTCCTCCCTAAAGTGTTAGGATGATAGTTAACGACATTAGAAATTTCATTTTCGGCCTTGCAGAAGCTACCGTATATGGATTCTGCAAGAAGCGGAAACAGAAATTTGTTATGTCGTTTACTATAGTTCACGGGCGGGATTCCGTTCCGGAAAGGAGTACAGCAATACCATGAGTTATATCCGACACAAAGCCGAGGAATCCCTTGAGGATTACCTTGAAACAATACTGATTTTGAGCAGCCGCCTCTCTGTGGTGCGCTC
>Ga0209064_1001504_pt1 | contig 34913 bp, 30 predicted proteins | sample Inofromicrocosms_FD_187498 | JGI IMG/M metagenome (GOLD analysis project Ga0209064, IMG submission 187498) | Mouse cecum microbial communities from Vienna, Austria - Inoculum for glucosamine and mucus D2O microcosms (SPAdes) (version 2) | ecosystem: Host-associated > Mammals > Digestive system >... | reverse complement strand
TCAATGAATTATCCAAATTTTCAATGTACTCTTTTGCGCTAAAAATCAAATTTTTTAAGCACGTGTTTTTATTAAATTTTCAGGTGTTTTGAATGACGTTATTTGGAACATCAAACTGAACACCCTAATAATTATTCATGGAGCTATCCGGCTCCCGAGCATGAAATAACGTTGCGTCAGGCAATCGGGCATCTACCATCATTGAACAATGGGGAACACAGTGATATAAAATACCATTATGCCTTGAATCATAGCGCAATGCAGGTAGAGTGTATGTCGCATACTGATGAGGGGTGCAGTGCCATGACAAACGAAGTTTATTATCCTAAGCGAGCCGACGGCAAGAAGGTCAGCGGATTCCATAATACTTACAAAAGGATGCGTTGGGACGCTCCGTGCCCCGCTCGAGCAACTAACAATGGCTTGATAAGCGGGCATAACAATGTGCATCCCGGGCGTAAGCTTGCCGATGGTACGGTCAGCGACGCACGCGTGTTGTCGATGCTTGAATTGCTTATCGTGTCATCATTGCCTCAGGATTGGAATTTGCCTTGTGATTATAATGAATACCTTGTGCGCACTCTCATCGGGGAGGCAATTCCACCGATGTTGTTATATAAAATATTGTTAACCTTAAAACGTAAAGATATGAAGCGTGTAAATAAGTCAGATAAATGGACCATGATGAAATACATAAAGAGTTTTTGATCTGATGGTTAAGTATGCCTATGTGGCACGTAAACATGGTGCGTTATTTGATGACCGCTCTCTTGACAATATAAACGAATTGATGATGGACACCGGAACATATGTCCCGCGTTACGATGTGCCGAGTCGCGACACTACGATTTTCAAGATGTGTCAGGTCGCCTATTCAATGATTGCGTATAAGACTGGCCGTGGACAAGGACAACGACTGGTGTTTAGCCCGCTTGGGAATAAGCTGATTGACACATACATGGATTCTGAACTTGATAATAAGACAAAGATTGACAGGGTTGCAAAGATATATATGTCGATGTTGTTCTCGTTGCCATTCAATCACCCTTTCAATCAGATGAGCTCATCATTCAACATATATCCGTTCAGACTGATTTTTAAATTGCTGCGTGATCCGAGGCTTGACGGCCGTCTTTATTGTGACGAGATGTTCTATTATGTGATGTGGTGCAAGACAATCGACAATGACGATTATGAATCGCTTGTAGAGAATATGCTCGGACTTCGTCGAATGAATCCTGTCGACAAATTGGAAATGTTCAAGCGGACTTTGCCTGAAGAGGACACTCTTGCCAATGCTCTTCATGAAGCGGTGTATGCGTTTGGTCAACTCGCGGGAGGTGGAATAGTTACGCACCACGATGTAAAGCGCAAGAATTATATAGGGCCTCTTCATCACGGAGGTTTCGGGCGTGGCATGTTGCCTGATTATATCAGTGAAGAAGAATTGGCATCAAAAAAGAGGTCGACTCGTAACTATAGGCTCAATTATATTGAATTTAGACCTGAAATAGAGGAGTTTGCCGACAAAATGCTCGCCGCTTACAGTTATGATGAGAAACCTCATGATCTTTATAAGCTTCTTGGTACCTCCGATTATATAATGCATCTATATAATTTTTATCCCGAGGAATTAAGAGAAGAGCTTGACCCGAAACAAAAAGCACTTGTTTCCTACATTATGCAGCTTACCGATAAGATAAAACAGTATTCACGTAATCAGGAGAAGGGCGACAGTCATAGATTTGAGCAGGTGCTGAGTGACGCGTTTAACGAATTTATTGATGTCGAAGCCGAGTGGATTGCGAAGTCGGGCACTACTGATGTGGAATGTATTTACCTAACTAACAATGAAAAATTTGATCTTGAAGCGAAGTCTACCGAAACCAAACTTCAAAATGTTGTTACGCCCAGGCTTCAACGCCATCGCGAACTTATTGGAAGCAGTTATACGATAGTGGTAACCCCTTATTTTGTAAAGGGTGCACTTGAGGATATAAAAGGAACTCGCAACCTGTTGTTGACAGCCAACTCATTGTCCAATTTCCTATATCAGTCGGTGATTCACTGTGGAACAAATATCTCGTATGAGCCGATTTACAACATTGTTAAGGACTCAATGGGGCAAGACATCTCAAGGTCGCTTAACGAGTGGGTAGAGATGAATTACGGGATTGGGCGCGTGGCGGGGGCGAGGGGTCAGAAACCGTAGCGGAAGCCGGCGTTGAGGCGCATCGAGGGGCCGAAGCTGTATTTGTCGGAGGAGGCAAACATGCCCTTGAAAAATTCCTCGATGCGGCGGGGCGCAATGCGTGATGAACGACGCCACACGCAACCGCCTCCCACGTAGAAGCTCAACTGCGGGGTGATGTAGTAGCTCACCGAGAGGTCAGACTTTATCATTGTCGAGGAGTAGACCTTGGTCTTGCCGTCACGAACGAGAACGGCGGTGATTCCGTCCATGTCGACGGCCGTGCAAGTTATTTTCCATCGGTCGTCGAGCTTTGTCGAGCCTGTCACATTGAGATGCCCGGTAAAATTCACCGTGAACTGATAGCGGCCTTTGTGCTGCCAGTTGACATAGGCCATCGGCATTACCACCGGAGGACCGTAGGAGTTGGTCAGTCCGCCTCCGAATCCAAGGCTCAGCTCATCGTTGATTTTGTAGATAAACAGTGCTATGCCGTTGCCAAGCAGGCTTTTCCATCGGATGTAGTTGGTGGGTGCATAGATGCCCACACCCAGTGCGGCTATCATGCTCCATCGCCCGGCGAGCGGTCGAATGTGGGCCAGCGTGATGCTTGTATTCAGTATCTCATGCGGATTGAGCATTGCCGCTGTTTCGCTGTTGTTCAGTCGGGAGTAGTCGGCGTTTATTCTTATGCCCCATGCCGAGAGTCGGTTGGCCTCATCGCGCTTCATCTTTATAGGCAGCGTCATCTCGGCTTTTGTGCGCAGCATGCTTCCGCTGCCCACGCGCTCTCCGTCGGAATTGCGGAAGTCGGAGTAGCCGAACCTGTCGATTGACAATGAGCCTTGTGATAAAGCTGTAAATGCGATGAGCGACATTATAAACAGCATTAGAGGCTTCTTCATATCCATGATTGTAGTATATTCGTGATGTTACAACTTATAACGTAACCCGATGGAGCCCGAAATTGTTTATTGTCAGTTGCCGATTATTTACGGAATCCGGTGATTATGATATCAGAAGGTGAAGTCAAAAGCGATTTTTATTTAAATTCGACAGGTTGTTTTAAAATTTTATTTTTGTTTAAAACTTTTTAAAGCCTCAACTTGTTTAGTAGTGCGTATTATCAATATTAAAATAAATTATGAAAAAGAAATTTTTAATTGCATTGCCATTGATGCTTGTGGTGTCTATTTTTAGTTCTTGTTCTTCTGAGGATATTCTTGAAAAAGAAGATTATGTTGAAAATGATATCTATAGCATTTATAATAAATGCTTTTCGAGAGCTGATTATAATTATAAAAACATAATATATAATGTGGGATCTAGAGGAGATAATGATTGTGAATATTTGTTAGACTATCTTTTGTCTTTATCGGAAGAGGAATTTTCGGAGTTAAAAGAAAAATTATGTGATGATGTTCTATTCAACGAGGATAGAGATAGTATTTTTAATGAGAGATTTGATGAGTTAGTAGAAGAAACATCTTATGAAGAAGTTGTTGCTTATATTAATTTTGTAAACAGATATGCACAAATGGGTGGGCATTCCGTTGAATTTATAGAAGAAAATACAGTGACCTTCTGCCCCAAAATAATGCATTTATCAGTATTGTCAGCAGCTCTATTTGATCGCATGATCAGCCCTGAATTTTTGGGACAAAATGGTTCTCGAGCTTTATCGTGTAGGGATAGGCTTGCCCTTGAATGTGGAGGTATGCTTGTGGAACATGTATTAGTGAACGACATTGAGGCTGCTTTAGGATTAGAAACTGATGACCCTGGATTTATGTTAATCGGGTGCACCGAAGATGTGGCGGATATAGTGAAAGCTCTTGAATCCTATCGGATATGTGAAAAAAGAGGTTATTGGATATAATTGAATGACAATGAAACGCCCCGTATTGCCCCACGTAGGACTGTTTAAGATTGTCTGTTGGTTGGCGATTACACTTCTCATCGCCATAAGTTACGGACTGACTTCCACTCATTTTGGTTGGATATGGATTGCTTATGCTCTATCGGTTGGCGTGGTAATCTATAATGTGTGGTACGGATTTAAGCAAGGATGCATGCAATTCTCGCTATTGATAATGGGAATATGCTTTGTGGCAGGAGTTATATTGGCTCTGATTTATCTGAACCTCGATTATGATTCATGGTTTGTGTCAAAAATAAAGTATTAATTAGAATGACAATGAAACGCCCCGTATATCCTCATCCCAAGACGCTTAAAGTATTCTGCTGGATTGTGGCATTCCTGATTCTTTTTGCCCGCTTTTTCCGGCGTGCAGGTCACTTCAATTACATCACGATGATGTGGATTGCCTATGCCTTGTTTACGGGAATTACAATCTATATATCCTGGTACAGTTTCAAGCAGGATTGCACCAAAATGTTTTGGCTCTCAATTGGCACCTGGATTTTTGCCGGACTCCTGCTTCTGTTCCTGCAATATTATTTTCAGAGCTTTTTAGCATGATGAAAACAGCGGCAGGGCGATGACCTTTAAGTCATCGCCCTGCTCGTATTGTTCCTTGCACGCTGTGGCGCGCTACTTGTTGTTGTGGCGGTAGCGGAGTACCTGGCAGGTGCGAGCCGGCAGATATAGCTTAAGCCAACCCTTGTGGTCGTCGGCATACAGCTCGTCGTGCTGGGTGAAGTGCCTGATGCCTTCGTCGATGTTGCCGAATCCGCCAAACTTCTTGTTGTCGCTCGACAGCACTACCTCATACTCGCCTTCGGGAGCGAGGAATCCGTAGTCGGTATAGGACTTGAACGGTGCCCAGTTGAATACAAACACGAGGTCGCCGCGCTTGAATGCGAGTACCTGATCGTCGTCCTTGTCCCACAGCTTCTCGACGGGCAGGGCCTGGAAGTCGTAGATGTCGCTTACAAGCTCTATCATGGCGTTGTCAAATGCATTCAGTTCGCCGTAACGCAGCTCCTCGCGGTCGACAAGGTCCCACTGGCGGCGTGCATACTTGTAGCTCCAGCCGTTGCCTTCGCGCGGGAAGTCGATCCATTCGGGGTGACCGAACTCATTGCCCATGAAGTTGAGATAGCCTCCGTTGATGGTGGCGAGTGTCACGAGTCGTATCATCTTGTGCATTGCGATGCCACGGTTTACGGCTGCGTTGTCGTCGCCCTTCATCATGTGCCAGTACATCTGGTCGTCGATAAGGCGGAATATGACGGTCTTGTCGCCCACGAGTGCCTGGTCGTGGCTCTCCACGTAGCTGATGGTCTTTTCGTCGGCGCGACGGTTGGTGAGTTCCCAGAATATTGATGTCGGATGCCAGTCCTCGTCCTTCTTCTCCTTGAGCATCTTGATCCAGTAGTCGGGGATGCCCATTGCCATGCGGTAGTCAAATCCGATGCCTCCGGCCTTGAACGGAGTAGCCAGTCCCGGCATACCGCTCATCTCCTCGGCTATGGTTATCGCCTTGCGGTTGACCTCGTGGATGAGCTTGTTGGCAAGGGTGAGGTAGGTGATGGCGTTGGTGTCCTGACCGCCGTTGTAGTAGTCGCCGTAGGATCCGAAAGCCTGTCCGAGTCCGTGGTTGTAGTAGAGCATCGATGTCACGCCGTCAAATCGGAATCCGTCGAAGTGGAATTCATCGAGCCAGTATTTACAGTTGGAGAGCAGGAAGTGCAGCACCTGGTTCTTGCCGTAGTCGAAGCAGAGTGAGTCCCATGCGGGATGCTCGCGGCGGTCGTCGCCGTAGAAGTACTGGTTGTAGCTTCCGTCAAGACGGCCGAGCCCTTCAACTTCGTTCTTTACTGCGTGGGAGTGCACGATGTCCATTATCACGGCTATACCATGCTCATGGGCGGCATCGATAAGCTCCTTCAGCTCCTCGGGAGTGCCGAATCGGCTCGACGGAGCGTAGAAGCTCGACACGTGGTAGCCGAATGAGCCGTAGTAGGGGTGCTCCTGGATGGCCATTATCTGGATAGCGTTGTAGCCGTCGGCTACGATGCGGGGCAGCACCTTGTCCTTGAATTCGGTGTAGGTGCCCACGCCTTCGCGCTCCTGCGCCATACCGATGTGACATTCGTAGATAAGCAGCGGACGGGTGTCGGGCACGAAGCGACGCACTTTCCACTTGAAAGGCTTCTCGGGAGCCCACACCTGTGCCGAGAAAATCTTGGATTGCTCGTCCTGCACCACGCGTGTGGCATAGGCCGGGATGCGTTCACCCATTCCGCCTTCCCAGTGTACGAGCATCTTGTAGAGCTGTCCGTGATGCAGAGCTTCGGGTTTCAGCTTTATTTCCCATACACCGTTGCCGATGGGTTTAAGTGCGTATTTCACATATTCCTTCCATTTGGAAAAGTCGCCGATGAGGGTTATGCCGGTTGCGTTAGGAGCCCATTCGCGGAACACCCATCCGGTGGGGGTGCGGTGAAGTCCGAAATAGTTGTAGGCGTTGGCAAATGCCTTGAGCGAGCCATCGGCGGCAATTAGTTCCTTTTCCTTGTTTATTGCGTCCTGATGCCTGCCTTCGATAGCGTCGGCATAGGGCTCAAGCCAAGGGTCGTTCTTGATTATGGATAGAGTTGCCATAGTTAGGTATTTGTATTTGAATTTGGTTATTGCTACTCAATTACAAATCTAACAAAAAACAATAAGAAAACACTAAGAACGGCTACAATATTTTTGAATTTTTAATTCTAAGCCTCTGCCTGAATATCCGTTAATGGCTGAAACGGTCGGTTTTTTCAGCCGATTTGTAAACGCAAATAGGGAGCATACGCGATGTATGCTCCCTATTCGCATGCCTGAAATCGCATCGCGACTCAGGGCGTCAATATCGGATAATCAAAACTTGTAGCCGATGCCGACGAGGCCGGTTACGCCCTTGGCGGGGATGCCATAGACTGCCTCCCACTTGCTGTTGAGGAGGTTTTCGACATTGGCCCACACGTTAAACTGAGGCGTGATGCGGTAGGTGGCTCCGAGGTTCAGCGAGTTTACGTTGCCTATGGTGTGGAGGGTGTAGTAGGTGCCCTGGAATATGTCATCGCTGTCGGATCCCACTTCATATATTGCACGACCGCTGCGCAGCTCATAGCCGAGGCTGATGTCGAGTGCGCTTATGGGCGACACTGTGAGCTGAGCGTTGAACACGCTCTTTGCGCGGTCGCTCCACATCGTGTAGCCTTTGTCGATGCCCTGCGGAGCACCTTCGTAGCTCAGTCGCAGCGACGCCATGTCGCGGTACTTGTAGCTGAATGCCATGCCGTAGTGGGTGCTCTTGAAGTCCATTCCGTAATAGGCTCCGCGTAATGCCTCGTCGGTGCCTATGAGTGAGGGCATCGCCCAGTTACCGGCCTTGCCCATTCCGCCCCAAAGCTCGATGGTGGCTCCCGAGAAGGGCCCGATCACTACATTGACATCGCCAAACCACTTCTGCCAGGAGGGGGCATAGATGAGCGACGGGTTAAGATAGTGGCTGTGGGCGAAAAGGGAGCTGAGCGAATTAAGCTGACTGTCGCCTCCGTAGAGATGCAACCCTATGGAGAACTGTCGGGCCGGGGTGATGGCCAGTTTAACATCGGGGAACACGTGGGTCTTGCCTCCGTCATACCATGAGTGGCTTACGTTGACACCGAGGCGTGCGCTGAACGCGTCCATCACATACATGTAGTAGGGCTTGATTGATGCCACTCCGGCAGTGCGCGACACTAAATCGCTGAGATAGGAGGGTGTGGCGCGGCTTTCGTCATTGGCGGGAGTGAGGACTATTTCGCGTCCGTCGGAGTACTTTGCAAATGTCACGCCGAGTTCGGCGCCGATGCTGTTGCTCGGCGAGAAGTAGTAGCGCACATCGGCGTTGACCGAGCCGTTGATCTCCTTGGCTGCCTTGTCGAGGAGGGTGCTGTAGGCCTTGGAGAATCCGAAGTAGCCGAAACCGGCCTTGATGGTGTAGTCGATGTTGCTGAGCGCCGAGCTCCAGCCGAGGCCGAGATTGAAGCGGTTGACCGACTGGTTGAAGTCGTCGGCTGTCAATGTGGGGTAGTTGTAGGATGAGAATCCGTAGCCTATGTTGGCCTCAAAGGTGCCTATGTCGCCCACATAGTGCGATACACCCAGGCCCAACTCGGCTGAGTGATCCTTGTAGGTGAGCTTGTTGGCTTCGGAGTTTTCGCGCTTGTACTGGCTGCCGTCATACTGAAGCCATCCGTTTACGATGGTCGATTCAGTGTCGAGGAACCGGTAGCCTGCCGATGCTCCAATCTGCATCGAGGGGAAATATCCGAGGTCGAGATAGCCGCGATAGGGCGAACGAGCCATCGTTGATGCGTAGGATGCGGGGGGAAGCAGCGAAATGGAGTTGGTCACGGGAGCCGGGACGGCTGTGTCGCTCCAGCGCAGACGCTTCATGTCGATTTTGGGCAATGAGAGCGAGGGGGTGCGGTTGAGGCGCGAAGCCTCGCGCTCCTGCGGCACGATGTCCTTTTCGACGGTAATCTCTTTGGTAAGGTCGTCGGCTGCTCCGGCAATACCGGCCGTTGCGAGTGCCACGGCCAATGATGTTATATATTTTAGTTTCATCGTAGTCGTTGATGGGTTTATTTGAGTCGTTGGTCAATCATCATGAAAATGTCGCTCTCTTCGCCGGGATAGTTCTCCTTGAGGCTCTTGAGGTACTCGTCGGCCTCAAACTGATTGCCTTGCTTGCGGTATATGTCGCTGAGAAGGATGAATCCTCGGGCGAGCCAGTACTGATGGGGCGTGTTGGAGTCGACAAGTCGCTCGACTTCGGTGCGGGCCTTCTTCTCGGCTCCGTTGTCGAAGTGATATTGGGCGAGATAGTAGGCCGATTTGGCTCCGTAGAGGTCGTCCATGTCCTCGGCGAGCTGTTGCCACTCCTTGACTGCCTCGTCGCCTTTGCCGAGCTGGGCGAGGGCGTAGGCGCGTGAGTAGCGCACTTCGTTTTTCTGGGTCGAGGGTATCGCTGTCGATGCGAGCATTCGGTCGGCCATGTCGACTACATCGTCATATTTTCCGAGGTCGCGTGACACTCGCATTATGCCGAGTCGTGCGGCGTGGATGTTGCGTGACGCTGAAGCGCGTGACTCGAGCTTGCGGAATGTCGCGAGCGCCTGCTCGCCGTTGCCTGCCGCATATTCGGCCTCGCCCTTTATGGCGAGTGCATCCTCGGCGGCTTCCGAGTCGGGATAGCGTTCGGTAATCATTGTGGCATACTGCAGTGCGTCGGCTTCGTTGCCTGCATTGACGGCTGCGGTGGCGAGGTAGCTCAGCGCCTGAGGCTCGTACTGGCCTCCGGGATAGCGTGAAACGTAGTCGCGAAGCTTGGAGGTGGCGGCGTTGTCGTTAAGATAGGCCTTCTCGGCTGCGCGGAATGTGAGTTCGTCCATCTCGGCAGCTTCGAGCTTGGGAGCGTTGGGTACCGAGGCGATGAACTTGGCGTAGTCGTCGAGGTTGCCGTCGTCGGCATATATACGCTTGAGGTCGTCGGATGCCACGCGGGCCTCCTCGCTTGTGGGATAGGACGATATTACTTCCTTGTAGGTGTCGATGGCCTGTCGGCGGTTGCCCTGGCTCATCAGGGTTATGGCGAGCTGCAGGTATCCGTTGCGTCCCTGTGAAGTGGTGGGATAACGCTTAACGAGGTCGCGGTAGACCTTGACGGCATCGTCGGCGCGGTTGAGTGCTACGTAGCTTTCGGCTTTCTCGAGAAGGGCCGAGGGCATAAGTCCCGAGGTGGGGTAGCGCGACATCATGTCGTCGATTATCTCGAGCTTGCCCTTGTAGTCGCGTGCCAGGCCGCGCATCATCGCTTTCTGGAACAGCGCATAGTCGCCGGCTTCGGGATTCAGTGAATAGGCTTTGTCGTAGTTGGCGGCCGCTTCGGAGAATGCTGATGCGTAGTAGTGGCAGTCGCCGATTCGGTTATATGAGTCGGCCACGATGTCCTGACCGAGGTTGCCGGGTTGTTTTACGACTTTCTCGAAGTTCTGTCGGGCCTCGGAGTAACGCTTTTCGCCAAATCGGCTGTAGCCGAGGTCGTAGGTGGCGAGCATTCGGTTGCTTGAGTTGGCACCTGAGTATCGGAGATAGTCGGAGTAGGCCTTTGATGCCTCTGTGTATTTGCCTTGGCGGTAGTAGCAGTCGCCTATCCAGAGGTCACACTCGGTGGCCATGGCCTTGTTCTGGCTTGAGAGCGCCTTAGCTCCCTGGAAGCGTTTCAACGCCTGTGACACATTGCCGGCGGCGAGGTCGCGTGAGCCGAGGATGTAGAGTACGCGCTGCTTGGCGGTGAGTATGGCCGACGACGGACGCTTGATGCGCTCGATCGATGCAAGCGCTTTCTCGTAGTTGTTGTCGGTCATGTATCCGGTTACAAGGTATTCCTGCACTGAGGGTGCATAACGCGAATCGGGGTAGCGGCGCAGGAAGTCCTCAAACATTGTCACGGAGCTGCCGAATGGTGTGCGTCCGCCTTCCATCTTGGCTACGGCGTAGTTGTAGAATGCCGTTTCCTGCACCTTCTTGTCGTAGTCCATGCGGTAGGCTTTCTCAAGGGCGAGAAGCGCCGAGTTGACATTGCCCTGCTTGAGGTAGGCCTGTCCTATGTAGAGATAAGCCGACTGTCCCATAGCGTCGTCACATGCGGTGACGGGGCCGAGTGTCGACACTGCCTCGTCGAGGTCGCCGCTCTTGTATTGGCTCACTCCGAGAATGTAGAGTGCCGATGGCTTGGGATCATTGGTGGCTGCCACATATTTTTCGAGATATGTCACGGCTTCGGCCTCATCGCCGAGGTTGTAGAGCGATTCACCGGCAATGCGCTGCATCTCGGGGGTGAACTCGGCGACGGTGTTCATCGCCTTGCGTGCCATCGATAGGGCTTTGTCGTAGTCGCCCTCGGTGAAGGCTATCTGGGTGAGGTAGTAGTCGGCGCGGTTGCCGGGCGCGGTTGAGGTGTTTACGCTCGACAGGAGCTCCTTGGCTTTGGAGTAGTCGCCCTGGGCGTAGTATATGTAGCCTTGGTAGAAGCGTGCGGCGTTGGAATAACGCTTGGTCGAGCGCAGTGAGGCGAATTGGTTCATTGCGGCATCCCATTCGTCAAGCTTCATGAGGCTGTAGGCTTTGCGGTAGCGGTAATCCTCGGCGGCGGCGAGGTCGAGGGCCGATTCGGGGATTGCATTGTAACGAGCAAGGGCCTGCTCGTATTCGCCTTCGTAGAAGTCGCAGTCGGCAATCGACATGAGTGCGGTGAGCATGTGGCTCGACGACGGGTAGTCGCCGATAAATGCTTCGAGAAGCTGTCGGGCTTCACTCAATTCTCCGCGATAGAGGCGTGATAGGGCGATGTAGAAGTCGGCCTCCTCGGCTTGATGCGAGTCGGGCGACATGCGCTTCAGCTGTGTGAGCTGGTCTATTGCCCCTTGATAGTTTTGGTCACGATACATCAATGTGCCGCGCGACAGATAACCGTCGATTTCGGGCGCATTGACTTGTGCGGTCATGCCGACAACGGTGGCTGCCATTGCCGACAATATTGTCATTCTTTTCATTCTTTACACATATTGATATGCAAAGATAGCGAATATAGTTAAAAATTTGTTTATGCAACAATCGAAAATTGCATAAGAACCGGCTCTTAGCCACCGTTCCCCGATATTTGTTAACGCCGTGGACGGTTATAGCTTGTAGGTCAGCATTAGGCGGGTGGCCATTGACGACGACTTTATGTGGCCGAAGTCGCGGTAGTGGGTCGACCTCATGTAGTGGGTAAACGACAGCGTGAGATAGAGCTTGCGCCATAGCTTGAGATCGCATCGGGCCTCGGTGACGATGAACGATGCTACAGAGTGGTCGCCCTGGGCGTCGAGCACCTTGTAGCTGATGTTGTCGAGGTCGGAGTATTGGTGGTAGCCTTTCCACGTGAACAATCGGTAATAGGCGTGGGAGAGTGAAGCCGAGAACTTGTCGCGGTTGAACACCATGTTGGCTCCTCCCTTTATTGAAAATCCGCTTGCAAGGTTGTAGTTGCGCTCGTCGACCTTGTAGTAATCCGACAGCACCGAACCGAGTATTACGGCATTGGAGTGGAGATAGGCGTCCAGCACCCATCGGTTGCGCTCGATGTCACGGAACATCAGTCCGCATCCGAGGCTTGCGGGGATGCCGAGCTTGTAAGGGCACTTTGCCGACACTTCCGATATTGTGTCGGAGTCGTAGTAGTCGAAGTGCTGATAGAGGCCTATGCTCATGTGGCTGCGCTCTTTTTCAAGCAGTTCACGGGCTATTAGTCGTCCGGTTATGTCGAGCTGTCCGAGCAGCGGCTGCGAGTTTACGATGTTTATGTCGGCGCGCACGCGGAAGTAGTCATAAGGGTGTGTGCTTTTCACTTCAAAACGGTCGCCGTATTCAAGGTTGAACTGCATCGAGAATCCGAGGCTTGAATCGTAGACCTCGTTCTCAAATTCAAGTCCGCGTATACCTGCCGAAAACTCCATTGCCACGCTCGGAGTTCCAAACTGGCGTCCTGTGGTGGAGCGTTTGCGCCACGCGTCACCGTTGATTATGCGGGTGAGTCCGCGCATAGGCGATATGAGAAATGCCGCAACCTCACGGCGCACTCGCTCGCCGCCTGTAGAGCGGTCGTCGAGCACGGCATCGGATGCGCGGTAGCACACTTCGCCTATCGCCATGCCGCCTATGGGGGTCGCTATGATGTCGTTGGTCGACGGATATTCACATTCCATAAACATTTCCCACATCGCGCTTCCTCCGATTGCAAATAGCCCCGACTGCCAGTAGTTGTAACCGTTGGAGCGTGCGGCATTGTAGAAGAGGTTGCCGTTATAGGGGTGCAGAAACATGTTGGTGCCCAGCTTGTCGTTGTCCCACTTGAAGCCGTGCTTGAAGTTCTCCTTGATGGAGTGTAGCGATATGCGTGCGAAGTCACCGTTCTGCACGTAGCGGTCAAATGCCCAAAGTCCGATGTTGAATCCGGCAACGGTGCCTGCGGCGCGCCAGAAATGCTTCTTGCCGTAGTAGGCGAGGTCGACGCTGTCGGGATCGACCTGTGGTGCTACCTGCAATTTTATAGGCATTTGAGCCCACGCCCCTACGTGGGTCATGAACAGGATAAGACTTGCAGTCAGTATTTTAAGCACACGCGCCATACACTTTTTAGTTGAAACGTAAACGGTGATTCAATTGAACCATCGCACCATTATAACAAATAACGGGTGTAAAGTTCCTTTCAAAATGGCGGAAAAATTAATGAATAATTGAGCAAATTGAAAAGATTATTTAAATATTTTTGAACAAAATGCCAATAAAATTTGTGATATTGGAAATATTTGTTTTACTTTGCATAAAATTTATAACATTTTGATTTTTATATTATGTCACTTATCATTCCTCAGAAGTACAAGCAGAAGTTGCTTCCTGAAACCACCGAGATTGCAATCAAGACAATAAAGGAAGGGTTTCAAACTGAACTTGCGGCGGCTTTAAACCTGCGCCGCGTAACCGCTCCGTTGTTTGTGTTGGCCGGAACCGGTCTTAACGACGACCTTAACGGAGTGGAAAAGGCCGTGTCGTTCAATATCGAGGCGATGGACAACAAGCGCGCCGAGGTGGTGCACTCGCTTGCCAAGTGGAAGAGGGCCAAGCTTGGAGCCTATGACATTGCTCCCGGTTACGGATTATATACCGATATGAACGCAATACGTACATTTGAGGAGCTTGACAACCTGCATTCACTTTATGTTGACCAGTGGGACTGGGAAAAGACGATTACCGCAGCCGACCGCAATCTCGACTATCTGAAGGCCACGGTAGAGAAGATTTACAATGTAGTGCGTGAGATAGAGCGCAGAATTTACAAGCAATTTCCCCACATAACGCCCGTGCTGCCCGAGAAGGTGACATTCATTCACTCCGAGGAGCTGCTGAAGGAGTACCCTGATCTGTCACCTCGTGAACGAGAGGCCAAGGCCGCAAAGAAGTATGGCGCCATATTCATTATTGGTATAGGAAATCCGCTCAGCAACGGTGAGCCTCATGACGGCCGCGCCCCTGACTATGATGATTGGATAACCGAGAACGAGGACGGTTATTCGGGTCTTAACGGTGACCTTATTTTCTGGGACACCGTGCTCGATGCTCCATTTGAACTTTCATCGATGGGTATCAGGGTTAACCAGGAGTCGCTTATGCGTCAGCTTGAACAGCGCGGATGCACTGAGCGTGCGTCGCTCAACTTTCACAAGGCGTTGCTTGCCGGCGAGTTGCCACTGTCGATAGGTGGCGGTATCGGACAGAGCCGTCTGTGCATGTTCCTGTTGCAGAAAGCTCACATCGGCGAGGTTCAGGCATCTATTTGGCCCGAGGATCAGATAGCCAAATGCAAGGCTGCCGGAATTGATCTGCTATAAACGGAGTATTTGTTAGTTATAGAAAATGTAATCGCCCCCGGTGACAGTTGCTGTCATCGGGGGCGATTGTTGTGTGACCGACCGGCGAGTTATTTGACCGATTTTAGAGTGACGGTGTGTGACTTCAATCCGGGCGATGTTGCTTTCACTTTTATTGTGCCTTTGTTGTGCGATGACTTGGCTACGGCAATGGCGCGGCCTTTCCATGCCTTGCGCTTGGGCGACTTGTAGCTTGACGCATCCTTCAGGTCGGCGCTTCCGGTGGCTATGAGTGATCCGTTGCCTGTCACGCTCACCTCGATCATGTTGTCGGCAATGGGAACTACGTTGCCGTCCTTGTCGACGACTTCAATAACAATGTAGGCGAGATCCTGGTTGTCGGCCGACAGATTGGTGCGGTCGGGAGTGAGGCGTATTGCGGCGGGCTTTCCGGCTGTGGCGAGAGTCACCTCTTCAACCTCGTTGCCGTTGGTATCGATGCCTGTTGCACGCAGCTTGCCGGGAGTGTAGGGGATGTGGAATACGGCCTTGAAACCGGTGTCGCGTGACACATTGCGCTCGCCTATAAGCTTGTCGTCGAGATAAAGTCGCACGCGGGGATAGTGTGACACGATTTCCACATCTATCGGCTTGCCTTCGTGTCCGGGCCAGTTCCATGACTCCCATGTGGGATAGGCGCTCCACTGTGTTTCCTTGATTTCGCCATAGTAGCCGTTGGGCTCGCGCACGGCCATGTAGAGCTTCTTGTCGGGATTGTAGAGCATTTCGCGGTAGTGCGATATGGGTTTGCGCCATCCGGTGAGGTCAATGTCGCCGCAATAGGCTCCGTGCCAAGGCCATTGGTTGCGGTGATAGTGCTCGCCTTCGCTTTCTCCCTTGTAGTAGAATCGGCCTATGCCCGACTCTCCAAGGTAGTCTATGGCGGTCCACACGAAGTCGCCTATGATATAGGGGTTGTCGTTGACTTTGCACCAATTGGCAAACGCGTTACGCGGATAGCTTTCGGTTTGCCACATAACGCGCTCGGGAACGCGCTGATGGTCGCTCTCGGCTTTGTGAATCATGTAGTTGTAGCCTACAATGTCATGTTCGGCAGCAAGCGGGTCATAGATTTCCCAATCGGAATCCCATGCTGCAAGAGCCGAGGTGACGGGGCGGGTGGGATCGAGCTTGCGACACAGCGAAGCAAGCTTATGGGCAGTGGTGACAACCTCGATGCGCTTGCGCTCGATGACCTCATTGCCTATGCTCCAGCAGAATATCGAGGGGTGGTTGCGGTCGCGCAGCACCATCGATTCAATGTCCTTGTCCCACCATTGGTCTATGTCGCGCGAATAGTCGTAGGGTGTCTTGCTGTCGCGCCATCCGTCAAATGATTCGTCAATTACGATCAATCCCTGTCGGTCGCACTCGTCAAGGAATGCCGGCGAGGGCGGGTTGTGGCTTGTGCGCACTGCATTGAATCCGGCCTGCTTCATAAGCGACACCTTGCGGGCTTCGGCGGCATCGTAGCTGCTTGCTCCGAGCACTCCGTTGTCATGATGGGCGCATCCGCCGTTGAGCACTATAGGCTTGCCGTTGAGGGTTAGACCTTTATCGGCCGAATATTCAAATGTCCTTACGCCGAAATGCTCGTCAACCGAGTCGATCACATTGCCGTCGTCGGCAAGTGACACCGTGAGGTTGTAGAGCGCAGGGGTGTCGGGCGACCATAATGCCGGATTGTCGATTGTTAGCTCCATTGTGCATGGTGTTACTTGACGGGCCGATGCGGTGACGGGTTTTCCCGTGCGGGTTGCCACGACTTTGCCTTCGGAGTCGGTTATGGTGACTGAAGGAGTGATTGTGCGGGCTTTGTCGGATGCGTTGTCGATGTCAAATGTGACATTGGCATTGGCCGAAGCTACCGATACCTTTGGAGTGGTGACATACAGGCTCCAGGGCTTTATGTTGACTTCGGGGGTGGTGAACAGCCACACGTGACGGTAGATTCCCGAGCCTGAGAACCAGCGGCAGTTTTTCTGGCGGGAGTTGTCGACATCGACCTCGATGAGATTGTCGCCGGGGTGAAGTTGCGGCGTTATTTCATATATTACCGATGAGTAACCGTAGGGGCGTCGGCCCACGCTGTCGCCGTTGACCGTTACCTTGGCATCCATGTAGGCGCCTTCAAGATAGAGGTAGTGACGCTTGCCGGCATCGGCTGCGGGAATGTTGAGGTTTTTGCGATATAGGCCGCGGCCTGTGATAACGTAACCGCCATCGTTGCCCGATGGGTAATCGGCTTTGAAGTCGCGTGTGATGCTCCAGTCGTGAGGCAGGTCGACATTAGTCCAGGCATCGGCATTGCCGGCGGTTGAGTCGGGTGACAGCAGTTTGAATTGCCAATTGTCGTCGATTAGCTGACGACGAGGAGTTGCGCTGCTGACAGCCGTAGCCATAAACAGTGCTACAATAAAAATTGAAAGTGATTTAAACATAATGATTGGTTTTTGGGTATCGGATTTTTACAAAGATACGGATAAGTCGAGTGCAATGCCAAAATTATTTGAGCATTGCCGAGCGAGAGTATCTAAGACTACAGTCAAAGATACGAATAATTTCTAAGTAAGAAGTATTCAAAGATACGAAAAATTAGCGCTTCGCGACATTATGGGGTGAAATTCGGGATTTCGGCCTATTATATTTGCCAAAAAAACAAGATTATGGAAAATACAACGAAAACACAAGGCCGCAGAGGTAAGGGATTAAAGTTTGATCAGGAGTGGAAGGATGCAGTCGATTGCTTGCCAAAGCACTATCGTGACGAGATATGCGCTGCAATAGAGGCTTATCAGCGTGATTTGACGGTAATTGAGGTTTCGGAGGGTGTGCCACGCGCAATATTTATGCTTATTATGCCCACAATCCGCCGCCGTTATCGCGCACGTGAATTGAGCCGCCTCGCCCGTGAACGCAAGGCAGCTCCATCACGCAGCACAAAATCCGCGACGAAGGCATCGCCGTCAAAGATTGAAGCGCCGAAGGTTACGCAGTCGACATCGCAGCCTGTTGATTCCGCATGCGAGCAGCATCCCTTTCCGTCATCGAATGCTCCGACATCGAATGTCCCGACACAACCCGGGCGCAGCACGCTCGACAAGCTACTCCGGCATCGCAAACGCCGTGACGCGATACATCGCGCCCGCAAATAAACATTACCATTGTCGATACGGACGCAAAATATTGCTTGCGGGTTATGTATCCGCAAAACATTACCCTTTTTCGATGCGGACGCGATATATCGCGTCCCTACCGGCGGGGATTTTGATGAAATTGTTGCCGGTCCATCCAATCAAAATGTTGTCATTGTAAGCTGCAATGCTTTTCAGCGCTGAGTTTACCTGGTATAGGGCGATAATATTGCCGTCCCAATCGATTTTGTAAATTGTCGATTTTGCAACTTGTGCTTGGTGTTGGCGATAGATATGTCCCCAATATAGGGCATAGATGTAATCATCGGTCGTGGTAATGTCAACGAAGTGTAATGGATTCATATCCTCGAAGTCGGCTTCATCAAGTGTAGCGGGGTCGAATGTTGGCTTGGCAACTTCGACGCTTGTGAATACGGAACCATCCAATCGAAATATCTCGATTGCCGGATGCAGCCGGTAGGCAAAAGCCAAGCGGCGATGCTTGTGCGAATAAGCCATCTCCCCTGTATTTGGCATCCATGTCTGCAATTCGGGTGATATGTTGATTTGCCGTATTGTGTCGATTTTTGAAGAGGTCAGGTCGGCGGCCATTGCAAACTGGCGACCACCGTTGGGCTCCCGCCCCATGAATACATATTGGTCGGAATCTGACATAAAGATGTCCTTAACGTATCGCGACAGAGGAAACGGCACGGTGCTGTTGCCATCCATAAGATAATGTTTTGTCCTGACAAGCGAGGTGTCATTCTCAATAGAATAAATCTCGCCGTAGTCCTGGCTGATAACGCGGATTGTACCGTTGTCGGCGATGACGGGATAGGGCATAAATGACACATAGTAGCCGTCGTCACGTTTGCCGACATCAGGACTTGTCTTGAGCTGATTACTTCCAAAGTCAATAAAGGCGCGACGAAGGAACCGTTGACCGTATCCATCGTTACTTTCATAGGCAAACAGCAATGTGTCACCTGATATTTTCATCTCTGTTACATGCCTTATTGCAGGTAATGAATCTCCGGTTATGTCAAGATTGGTTTCGGTTGTTGTTGACTGTGCGTCGGCGCATCCGGGCATGAGTGCCAAGAGTGCTATTATCTTTAGTGTCTTCACCTTATTTCTATGGGTTTGTATGGGATGGGGGTGTCTTCGACTTCTGTGACATCGCGGGTTTTACCGTCTTTGCCTACAATGTATACGCGTCCTTTGCCTCCGCCTATTGCTGACAGTTGAGTGGTAATCGGCGATTTGAAAAAGCGGGCTATTGTCTTGTCGGCTTCTTCGGCTGTGCAGCGTTTTTCGCTTTCGTACTCGTAGATGAAGATAGGCTCATGGGTGCGCTCAAAGCTCTCGGCAGTCCACATGAATTGGCCTTCGTCGTCCTGCAATTGAAGGATGAGTCCCGGCAGACCACCAAATTTGTATGGCCCGTAAGGCAACGGCAATTCGGTGCTGAACCATGCCGAATAGTGCCGTCCGGCGAAATCGCATTGTGCCAACCGACATTCGTAGCCGAGGATGTTGCGTGTAGTGTCGGGAACGAAACTCCAGTCGATTGCGGGCACGATGTCGGTGTAATGCAGGACTCCGATTCCCAATGGGAGCCGGTATTTCATGTCGGCCGACTTATCCTTGGGCGAAAGGAGAATCTCGTAAGGCCACGGGGAGCCGTTGGGATTGCGATAAGCATCGGCTCCTTGGTGCATATCGGCGGTCATGAGCGAGTCGTAGTGACAAATTATGTCGCTGAAATCCTTGATATAGCGGCGACCTATGAGCAGTGTGCGTACATCGTCGAATCGGTTCTCCACCCCCGGATGACAGGTGTAGTTAAGCGAATAGGTCACTTTGTAACGGGCGGTGTCAACCGCCGTGGCGCGGTCTTGGCTCATTGAGTATAATCCTACTTGTCCATTGACGGTGAAGGCGGTCAAAATGGAGATTGCGATGATAAAAAGATGTTTCATGACTTACGTTATTTAGAGTATTCTGAATCGAATTTTGAGCAACACGCTGCGCGGGCGGATGTTATAGAGGGCCTTTGACTCGGTAAGAGCCGACAGATCGGAGTAGATGTATGACTTGCGGTTGAGCAGATTGTCGCATGAAAGCGTGAAGCTGAAACGCCTGAAAGAGTATCCGGCCTCGGCATTGAGCAGAAAAAACGACTTGTCGCCATCGTTGAAATTGTTGTAGTAGTGATAGAGCGAGGTCGTAAGCGTCACACCGCCGGGGATTGTGAAGTCGAGCGATCCACGGTTGGTGACGGTTCGGAACCACGGGAAGCGCTCGAGTCCCTTCTGTCGTGTCGCCGACTGAGAGTAGTTGCCTTGATATGACATGGCGAGCCATCGGAATGGGGTGAGGCTTATGTCGGCCTCGATTGCAAGGCTGTTGCCGGTGTAGCGCAGAATTTCTTCTTGAACGAGCAGCGGATTGTCGTAACGGGAATATGAAACCGAAGCTCCTATTTTAAGCCGGCGCCAATCAAATCCTTGGCTCGCGTGAACTTTAGCCGATAACATATTGCCGATTTCGGATGTGCGGCGGCTGATGGTGCGTTGCACTATGCCGTCATAACAGGAGCCGTAAAGCACATCGGGTGACTGACGGCTGTAGGATAGATCCACTCCTGCAAAACTCATCGACAGAATGTTGCGATAGTTGTAGGCCAATGAGCAGTATTGGGCGTAGCCTTCGTAAAGTCCTGCCACATCGTAGGCCGACAGTTGGCGGTAGGATGTCAATATGTAGCCTGAGTAAAGCGTTTCAATCGATGGCGTCATGTAGGACAATGAGGCTTTCGCGTTCAGGGTGTGGCTGTTGTTGATTCGATAGGTGAAGTTGAATGACGGCTCCATGCGGAATCGCTTATTGTCGGTTATGTTGCCGTCGAGGCGGTTATGCAGGCGGAATAAACGGTATTTTACGGGCATATACAGCGAAGCGTGGATTTTGCGGATGCTGAATACTGCTTCGGCACCGATGCCGGTATCGAGATTATCGAGCGAATGGTCGTTGCACATGGCATCGAGTCGGCTTCTAAGTGAGTTGTGATGGTAGTTCAGGATTACCGAGGGGTGAAGGGTGAAATTGCCTATCTTGAATGATGACAGCAGCCCTGCGCTGTTTTCGGTGGACAGGTTGCGGAAATCGACACTTTGATGAAGCATATCGCCGACAACAATATTGGAGAACAGGTTAGGGGAAACTGACAGCGAGTGAGGGCGTTTCTCCAGATTGACCAGTGAAGCAATCTCAAAACCTCGGTTTGCAGAGTTGCGACGGGTCAGGTGGAGTTTATTTAGAAGCCGATAGGTGTCGGTTTTTCCTGCCTGGGTTATGTCATCGCTTTCGGCAAGAATGCGGCTATCGGCACGGGTTGTACTCCAGTCAAATTTCAACTGTTCCTTGAGGTAGTTTTCATCGCCGTTGTTCATGTAGGTGAGATCGCCGTAGGCTTTCTGCATACGCGCTTTTCCATCCATCAGCTCGTCGACACGGTTAAGGTCGCCGTCGGGCAGATAGTTGGTGGTGGCCGAATAGTTTCGGCGGGTGTCGCGGTCGTTAAGGTAGGCGGCGTTGATGCCGAACTCGCCCGACTTGCCTACGCGATACACATTGTTGAATGTGGCGTTGTGGGAACGGTTGAAGTAGTAGAAACGCTTGTCGATGCCCGGAGCCGACGGCATGGTGATTGACGAGATGTTGCGTGTGCGCGACCGGTCGTTGTCAAATGAATAGAGCTCTTGCGAGAGGTCTTCGCCGGTATTGTTGCCCTTGTAAGTGGCGAGAAACTGGCTGTTGCGACGGAAGTAGGTAGCTATCGCCGAGTTGTTCCACAGCCCTTCGCCGCCATAGCCGCCACCGAGGGTTGCGATGAGGTTGAACACCCCCTTCACTCCCTCCTTGAGCCGCAGGTTGATTGAAGCCTGCTCCTCGGGCCGCAGTCCTTTAAGAGCCTTGATGTCCTGATGGTTCTCAAGCACCTGCACGGTGGCGATGTTGTTGGGGTCGATATTGTTGGTCGCTATCCCGTAATGACCTTTCATGAGATCAAGACCCTCGATATAGAGATTCTTTATGGGCTTTCCCTGATAGGATACCTGACCGGACTCCGACACGCTTATTCCCGGCATCTTTTTCAATACATCGGCGATAGACTGATCGGACTGCGAGAGAAAGGAGTCAACGTTGTAGTTGATTGTGTCGCCTTGCGAGTAGATTTTCTTGGCCTTGACAACAACCTCCTTCAGCTCAACGGTGCGCTCCGTCACGATGATGTCGTAAGACCCGGAGCGATTGGGAATCTTGATGGTTGTCGGTGAAATTTCCATGCCCGATGCCTTTAGAATGAGGCTGTCACAGTCGCTGTCGATGCTTAAGCTGAAACTGCCGTCATCGGCCGTAAACGTAGAGCCGATGATGGTTGGCGGGGAGTCGGCGGGAGAGGCGATGACGCTTACAAAATCCATGTAGTCGCCTTCGCTCAGCCTCACAAATCCGTTGATTACGCTTTGGGCAGATGTCGTGAGGTGAAAAAGGAATAATACACTTAATGTGCTGATTATATGCTTCGTATGTTGTGACATGACCATCGGTTTAGGTGTAAGATAGGCTGCTCGCTGTTGTGACAGCAAGATTGAAAGGAGTTTTATTTCGGACGATTATACTGCTTTCCTGACAGGGATGACTATTTTGACCTGAACAGGTTCTCCCTCTTTATTGAGGGTGGGGCTAAATATGATTTTGGATAAGGATTCCTCCAACTCTATCTTGACTTCGGAGGGGATTTCCCCGGAATAATCAGTGCCGATAACTTTCCCGTCTTTGTCTATTGTGATTTCGATATTTGTCTTCAGCGGAGAGTCGTTTTTGTCTAAAAACTTGAAGGAGTATTCAATCACTTTGTGTAGATCCTGTTGGTCGGTCAATGGCGAGGGTAGTTGAATCGGGCTTGTGGCAGGGGCATCATTGATTTCGTCTTCTGCCTCGTCAGCGATGGCTGCAACGGGCTGAGGCTCTGAAATCTCCGATGCCTCGGGCATCTTGAAATTCGTTATCGAGGATAATACATTGGCGGAAACCGGATGGGTCAATAGGGCGGCAGCGATGACAAATGACGGAATCATGAGGGCTGCAAGCAGTTTCCTCGCGGAGGAGGTTTTGCCCTCGCTCATTATAAGAATGCGGCGGCGGAAATTTCGGGTTCCGTTGGTCAAGCTGTTGGTCAGCGGCATTATTCTGCGGCCTAACGCTTTTGAAATGAGTAAATGTTGGTATTCGGAAATGTCCATGCCGCTGCTTATAACATAGTGATCGGCTTCGTACTCGTGGTTCAGTTTGATGAGGTTTTTGTAGAGCCACATAAATGGATTGTACCAAAGCAGGATGCAACCTGATTCAGCTATGAGAATGTCAATCCAGTGGCTGGCATCGACATGGCCGCATTCATGCTTGATGACCGGGTCGTTGCGGTCGCCCTCTGACAGGAATATTGATTTTCCAAAGCTGAAAGGAGCTATCAGATCGTTGTCGTGGATATACAATGCATGGTTGTCATGCGACTCTTTGCGACAGTGTCGTTTAAGCCGATTTAACTGCAATAGGGAGTAGAGAGTCTTTAATGTCAGCACCAACACGCCGCAATAGTAGATTCCCAACAGTGCCATGATGACAGGGATGCCGGAGTCGGGAGTTTGCGGTGTGACGGTGACCGCATTTTTGATGACGATGTCGCCGGTTAAAACGGCGGCGGTGTCGGCGAGATGTCGGATAGGCGTGACATTAAGTGTCATAATCAACGGCAGAGCAAATGCCGCCAACAGCCCGAATCCAAGAAGCAGGCGGTTGAACCGGAAGCTATTGTTGCGACTGACCGTGAGGTAAAGTACCGGATATATGAGCACCAGCACTGCCGACACTGCCATCGAATAGGAAAACAGGGCGTTCATGACTTTCCGTTTCTTTGCTCGACTTCGTCAAGCAGCTTCCTTAAATCCTCCACGGGGATATTGCCGTCTTCGACAAACGATGATACCACGCGCAGGTAGGAATTCTTAAAATAACGGCCTACGATTGAGTAGAGGGAGTTCTTTCCCATGTCCTCTTCGGCCACTGTGGCAAAATATTTGTAGGACTTTCCCTGTTGCTCATGTCGGACATACCCCTTATCCTCAAGGGAGCGGACAATGGTTGAGATGGTGTTGAAATGAGGCTTGGGATCATCGTAGATTTCAACAATCTCTCTTACAAACAGCGGACCTCGTTCCCAGAACAGGCCAAGGATTTCTTCTTCTTTTGCGGTAAGTTTTTCCATATTGCAAAAAGTTTGATATTGCAAATATAACCTACAGCTTATAGTTATAACGATAATTCGTAGTTAATAATTGTTAAGGCGCTGATAATTATTGAATTTGTTGTTGAATATGGAATTGATGGAAGAAGTAGGGACGCGATACATCGCGTCCGCAAATAAACATTACCATTTTTGATACGGGCGCAAATATTGTCCTTTTTCGATGCGGACGCGATGTATCGCGTCCCTACCGGCGGGATTTGCGCCACCGGTGGTGGCTATTTGTTGGGATTGAAGGGCTGGATTGTGCAGGTTATTTTGCAGTCGTTGAATGTGTCGGTCAGGGTCATTTCGAGTTGCTTTACAGGTAGCGATTTGGATGCTATGCTCGTGCCCCAGTCATACCCAAAGTAGGATTCAAACAGCCTAAGACATTCCCAATCGCCGCCTATGGTGTAGCTGAATGCTTCCAGCTCCTCTTCGCGTTTTGAATGGAGGGCCATGTCAAGCGTAAATATGTTGGTAGAGCTTTGGGTGATGTCAAAATGTCCGTTTGCCACATATTCCATTTGATGGGTCAGGTTGTTGTGACGCATGATTTTTACCTGCTTGGTGTTCTCCTCATCTCTGATGAATCGGATTTCACCTCCTTTGGTCAAATAGGAGTTGGCGTTTTCACCGGTGATTTCATCAATCCTGAAGGAGAGATAGAAATCCTCTACGGTAAACCGCAGCGTGACCGAGCTGTGGGCATTCACATCGGTAATTGTCAACGAGGATTCGCCCACGTTTGCAGGAAACACTTTCAGCTGATGGTTCTCCAAGTCAATGGTGACTTTGCCCAATACATCGGGATTGCTTGCCTCAAGTTCATAAACACCGCCGCCGTCATAAAAATCGATGCTTGCGGTTGTGCCAAACAGTATGGTGTAGTCTTGATGAGTAAAGCGTATAGGGAATACTTCGGGCTCCTTGTCGTCGTCATTGCAAGCAATTGTGAGCAGGCTCATGATGAAAATCAAGGGGATTGTGAAAATGTTAAGTGACTTCATTTTGTTGATTTTCGGGCTTTAAATTTGTAGTGGGTATTATATTGATTGGGATATATCACGGGATCCTGTTGTGCCCATTCCACCCATAATTCATTGGCGGTTAGTTTTTCAATAAGCCAGTAACCATCCACCGCATTGCCTGTCATGTAGATGACAGTAAAGTTTCCCGTGGTGAATGTCCACTGATAGTATCTCGTGTTTTCCTTTATTGAAGCGTCGGTAAATGATCCGTTGGCAACCCATCCCTTACCTGTGCGGTCAAACTTGTAAATCTGCGTTTCGTTGTCGTAGCTTTGCTCATCACCGATGCTTGGGCGGGAATAGGATAGCAGCCACTCCACATCGGTGAGCATTAAGACAGTCGATTGCTGATCGTCGTCGAGATAGCCCGAGCGATTGTCACACGATGCTAATAGCGTGATGGCGATGACCAAGAGAGATGTGATTGCTGATTTCATTTAGGGATTGCCTCCAATAAGATTTTATGTAGCGGGTTGATGACGATTGACCCATCGGCAAAGTTATACAATTTTTGCAATATTGAATCATGTACCGGCATAAATTGTTGGCCAAAAGAGGATACAAAGTGATTGAGGTTGTTGCTGACTTGGTCGGCAGGATTGTGGCAATCGGCCGTTATTCCAACAGGAACTCGGTCATCAACCACACGGGAGCTTGCTCGTCGGTGAATTGGATTTGTTTGTACAGCCGATAGGTTCCGGGCTTGTTCCTGTTAAGCTTGGGATTTAGCGCGGCCTTAATTGTGTATTTGCCGGCGGGTCAATCGTCATCAGCGCGATATTATATATTGTCGTGATTTACAAATATAAGCATCTTTTCAATGCCACGACATCAGACATGAAATTTTCTATATGTTAGACTTCATTTTGGAAATTCGGCAATAGCTTATCAGAGCCATAAGGCCTATTAGAATAGCGGCAACAGCACACACTATGATATAAATTTGATTCTCAATACTGCCGGAGCTATAATATATATCCATGCCTTCCTGACGAGTTATTCCGTTTTTTAGCTGCTCTTTCCAGTAATCCAATGAGTAGCCTTTCAGTGCAGCCTCCCTGGCTCTTAATTGCTTCTCGTTGTCAGGGTCAAAAATATGATTATAGCCGATGTTGGTAAATTGTTCCTCAGGTGCTTTATAATGGATAAAGCCGGTGAACATGTCCTTATATTTTAAAGCACGCACATGATTCCAAGGCATGACAAAATGGTCAAATTCATCCTCCCCGAAAGGAGAGCCGTCAAAGTCAAATGCACAATCCGAATCTTTGACCTGCTTGAAAGCGGCATCCCATTTACCGTGTAAGGTAGGGAGCATGGTTTCTTTTCCAAATAGCAGGTCAATTAGGCTGACACTTCCTGTGTTAATCATCACATTGGCCACTTTGCCGGGGAAGGCCTGTGAAACATAATAGCCGCAGTTTTCGGGGGTGAGATAGGCATGCCTGTAATTCATTATGATTAAGGATTTTCTCAGACTGTCGTTCTTTAGCGTTGAAACAATATTTTCAGCCATAATACTATCTCTGCTATCAAGCTCGGACCTGTCAATCCAATTACGGTCGGCAAAGAGTAAATTTACTTTTGTGGATTTCCCGTGATTGAGATAGTACAATCTTTTGAGAAAGTTGAACCAGTTGGTATTAGGCCATAGCAAGTGAACTGATTGGTTGACAGTCATAAAAGATGCCAGACTGCTGTCCACTTCTTCTTCGTTTTTAAATTCCCTATCAAGAAATGCTTTGTATGCTTCACGCGAATCAACACAGCCAATTTCAGTAAACACATTCCCGACACTATCCACGAAGCGATTGTCACTCACAATACTATAAATCATATCATATTGTGTCATTTCCGGATGGGCTCTTTCACAGAGAATGACATGATCGTATTTATCAAACAAGCTGAAAATATAATCGTTAATATCAGATTTATTCTCGTGTAAAAAGTCGACATATTTCCCAACCGAATGACCTGAAGGACGAGGCACTGCGCACATCGGTCGTTCCTTAAGCAATAGATTGTCATTGGTCGCCAGTGTGTTAATGGCTCTGACCGCAGTTGCTGAAATGATCAGCACAATGAATGTATATGCAATATTCTTAAAAACACGCTTTTCATCCGATGAATATGACTGCGCCATCTTTTCAACCTTAATTCTGAATATTTTCTTTCGGAATATAGCGAAAATACTACAAATGAGAAGTGTTGCTAAAAATCGGATTGGTGACAAATGGTTCCATCCGAACAGCAGAAGTATTACAGCCGGCAAACTGGAAGTTAATTCTCTCAATATAAGGCGGAGTGCGAATAAATTCTTATTGCCGAAGTCTATAATTCCGGCATTGAAGAAATATTGTCCCAAAGTTCGGCGACATATTATGTAACTTACTATATAATATAATACCCATGTAGCCAAAAAGTCGTTTAAAGGAGGCATATAGTAAAAATAGGCCAATAGTCCTGCAACTATTTGAAACAGGAAGAAGGAGAATACTGCGTCTAACAGAATAATCAACAACTTAGAGGATATGTTAAGCTTCATTTATGCATGTCTGATTGGTTGATAATGCAAAATTAGCTATTATTTTTCAATGCATGTTTATTTATAACCTCATGTCGGTGGTAGCTCCGTTCTCCGGCAGTACACTTTTAGACATTATAGACTTTTGGGGCATTATAGAATGTGTAGAGTCTTGATTATTACTAACTTTGTTGAGAATCAAAAAAAATTAATTCGCGTTTATGAAACTTTTGGGGCTAAATGTGCACCTAATGAGGCAAAACAAACAAAACAAACGAAGTATGACAGATCCTCCAACAAACGAAAGGGATTTTGCCTCGCTCATAAAGCAGCACTCCCGAATCATTAACAAGGTCAGCTATTTTTATGCTACCGACAAATTGCCCTTTGACGACCTCCGGCAGGAAATCTATGTCAATATCTGGCTTGGATTAAGTCAATTCAGAGGCGACAGCAAAATGTCGACATGGATTTATCGTGTAGCTGTAAACTCGGCGCTAATGGCCTTGCGCTCATCAAAGCCCAAAATCGAAACCGTGTCGCTTAATTTCGGACTTCTTGACATTTCATCAGAAGCCGATGATGCGCAAAGGGAAAATCTTCAAGCACTTCAATCGTTGATCAACCGACTTGAAGATATTGAGAAAGCAATCATGCTCCTTTGGCTTGATGAACATTCGTATGACGAAATTGCCGACATCATCGGACTTAAACGCAACACTGTTGCTGTAAAAATTCACCGCATTAAAGAAAAACTCTCAAAACAAATGTAATATGCAACTCGACGAACTCAAAAAAAGTATGTCAACGCTTGAGCAGGTGCTCGCAAAGACAGACTCTGACATCAAAATAAACGTATCGGCCTCCCAAACGGCTAAAACCAAGATACTCAAAAAAATCCGTCAAGGATTCGTGTCATGTATCATCATCGCTGTTGTTTTCGCTGCAATGGCATTTGGCAACATAGAATCTCAATCATTTCCCAACTATCTCAAAATCGGCATGGCTGTTTGTCTTGCTGTGGGTGCGGTATGGTATATCTTCGTGTACACCCAATTAAGCCATATCGATATTGCAGCTCTCCCTCCGGCCAAACTATTTTCCCGTACAGCGAATATAAAATTGATGATGATCTCAGGAGAGGTGTTTTTCATTGTTTGCCTCGCGGTGTTTTTCACGCTCCTTTTCCAATCCTTTTGGAGTTATAACCAAACAGGTTTTTGGGCAACGGTTGCTACTATACTGTTTGCTATCGTTTACGGCATAGTCTATATGTGGCCGCAATACGTAAAACTATTCCGTGACCTCAATTCCATAAAGGAATAAACATTTTGTCGTCAGTACACTCTGGGTACACGCTATAAAAGAATAAATGCTGACAATCACGTGATTGTCAGCATTTATCTGTACTCAAACCGCGCCGTTTTAGAACCAATATTGGCTGATTTAGACAGGTTATGGGAAATGCGTCATTGGATACCCGAGTCAGGAAAACATATAATTTGTAGAACTTAACAGATTAGTCAAACAGCGACAGATAAGATTTACAAACGTATAATCTATTTCGGCTCTGACCTGTGACTTCCAACAATAAATTATCTTTTGTCATCATCTTGACAAGCGTATTAGCTGAATTATATGTTATACAGCAAATGGATGCGGCATCGTCAACGGTTATGTATGGGTTTTTCATAAGCCGATGAAGTATCTTGATTGCATTTGTAGAGCGACTACGATAAGAGGACCTTATTAAATCCTCTGCCTCGCTTTTAAAACGTAGAATTGAGGATAATGTTTCCACGGCTTTAGTTGCGGTTTGCTCTATCCCAACGAGAAAGTATTTTATCCATTGTGTCATGTCATTCTTTGTACGAATCGAAGAAAGATTATCGTAATAGAGGTCTTTAGGATTCTCGAAAAATGTTGACAGGTAGAGCAAAGGCATATCCAACACTTTTTCCTTGACAAGAAATAGGGTAATTAGCAAGCGCCCGATACGTCCATTGCCGTCGAGAAATGGGTGTATCGTTTCAAATTGATAATGTGCAATGGCTATCTTCAACAAAGTTGGGAGATGAATTTGATCATTGTTTAGGAATTTCTCAAGATCGCCCATAAGTTCTCCTATAAGTTGATGAGAAGGAGGAATAAACTTGGCATCAGCAAGAGATTTTCCACCAATCCAATTCTGACTTGTTCGGAACTCTCCAGGAAGTTTGTGCTCACCCCGAACACTATCCAACAAAAGCTTATGGGTGTTACGAATTAGTCTGCTTGAAATAGGGAGTATTTCTAAACTTTTGATAGCTTCATTAATAGCTTTAATATAGTTTTGGACCTCTTTCCAATCATCTCTTCTTTCAAACTGGATTTCCGTTTCGGGAAGCAGAGCTTCATCCATCCTTGTTTGGGTGCCTTCAATGCGGCTTGAAACCACAGCTTCTTTTGTTACATGCAACTGTATGAATAAATCTATGTTTGGGACAAGTTTGGAAAAAGAGTTTAACTCGCCTAATTTCAAGGCTGCTTTTTCCAGTAAATGGTTGATCGCAGGATTGTTCCATGTCCATTCTTGATTGATATGATTAGGTACAAAGTACTTATAGCCATATCCATCTTCGTAATGCCCTGCATTGAATGTCTCTAAATTTATCATATCGCAAATTTTTCCACAAAGTTACAATAAAAAAAATGCTATCTCAAATTTCGGCGAAAAATTTAGATAACAGATTCTTTATCTCAAATTTTGGAGATAGCAAATGGAAATACTTTAGAATCGATTCTTGCAGCAAGGTACTTGAGTTTATCTACTGGCAGGCTAAGGAGTTGCGTGGCAAGAGAGCACAAAAAAGCGGGGAGCAGAACAATCTGCTCCCCGCTTTGCGTACCCGGACCCGGGATAACCATAAGAAAACACATAGAAACATCCACAATTAAATGTAATGATAACCAATAACTTACACCGAATATCAATTATATTGATTTGCTGATTTTTCTATCTTTTTTGCCAAGTAGTACACTTTTAGTACACGTTGTTTGTTATAGAACTGTTAAAGACTCTTTAACCCAATTTTACCTTTTGCGTTAGTATAGGTAAATTTGTAGAAAAGAAACTATTATGGCAAATATCAAGACTAAGAACAAACAAAACCCGAAACTACAACAAGCCACTTTGAGCGACGGTCGAGCAAGTCTATATCTTGAATTTTATCTCGGTCGTACCGAAACACCTGTTCTTGATGAGGACGGCAATCCGGTATATTATACCGACGGAGCAATGAAAGGCAAACCTAAGTACAAAATCAAACATGACCGCCGAAAAGAAAATCTCAATCTCTACATTTGGATTGCACCTCGAACCCAACAAGAACGGCTACAAAACAAAAACACACTCGCACTTGCCGAAAAAATAAGGTTTGAGCGAGAGCAACAACTATTGGAGGATAGAGAGGGGTATCGCTTAAAGAAAGAGCGTATCTCAAATTTCCATGATTTCTTTGAGGAATACATAGAAAACTACACTAAGGCTGATAAAAGAATGATACAATTGGCGCATCGTCGTTTTCGTGCCTTTCTCAAAGAAACACCGGCGTATGCTATGTATGACCGAATTATACGTCCACAGCAATTAACCAAGGAGATGATGTTGGCTTTTGTAGAATACCTCAAAGCTCACGGTAAAGGTGAAGGTCCTCAATCAATCTACCAACGTTTCAAAAAGGTTCTCACCAACGCCGTTGAGAAAGATATTCTGCCGAAAAATCCATGCGACGGAATAACAATCAAAGTCGATGAAAAGACGCTTAAAAAGGAAGTGCTTTCGCCGGAAGAAATCAAAAGGCTAATGGAAACGCATTATGCAAATGAAAACCCAGTGATACAACGTGCCTTTCTATTCAGTTTGTTCTGCGGCCTGCGTTGGTGTGATGTAAGCGACATAACATATCGAAATATTGACTATGCAAACAAGTTGCTTATATTTGAGCAGAATAAGACACGCGGACATAGTTCGGCGAGTGGTGTTGTCATTCCCTTAAATGAAGATATACTTTCGTTCGTAGGACAACCCGAAACGGCAGATGATAGGGATAATGAGATTTTCCCGTTACCATCTCATACTGCTTGTTTGAAAGCCGTTAAACGTTGGGTGAAAAGAGCCGGGATAGACAAGCATATAACATGGCATTGCGCCCGACATAGTTTCGGCGTTAATCTTCTTAACGGAGGCGCGAACATCAAGACTGTATCAACTCTCTTAGGACACAGTAGCCTCAAACATACTGAAAAATACACTCGTGCGAGTGATGACCTAATGTCGAAAGCAATCAACAGTCTTGGTTCTGTCAACTACTCATCAATGAAATAAATTGCTTTATCTTCTGCACTTTCCGCACTGCCGGAGCGTTATAAGGTTGCGCAAGTGATAATAAAGACTTAACTTTGCATACGAATCGCAGTCATAAATTTATTTTGATTGTGGATTTTAGTGGTGGGACACTGGGAGGGATACCCGGTGTCCTTTTTCCTCTCACAGCATACTTGCAATCAAGGTTGCAAGATTTCTCGACTTAACAACTCTATATATCAGAAATTTGTTGTATCTTTGTAATCTAATAAGCAACAAAGGAGTACAGACATGGCACGACCTATCAAAGAAACCCCCGTATTAAGGGGCAAGGACGCTGAGAATTTCGCCAAGAGAATGGCGAATCCCGCTCCCGTCAGCAAGGCTGAAAAGGAAGCGGCGAGAAAGGCGTATGAGGCGTTCAAAGCCATAAGCACATTCCCGATGTAATTATGGACTTTGACAAATTCACTTTCCGGCAGATAGATGCCGATACACGGATAAAGTCATTCGATTGCGGCGATGCCGATTTGAATGACTTTTTAATTTCCGATGCTGTCAACTACTACAAGTCGATGATGGCGTTGACCTATCTGCTCGAAGATAACGAGGCGGACAAGACCGTTGCTTATTACAGCCTGCTAAACGACAAGATTGTTTTTGACCCCGATGAGAAGAAACTGTGGAACCGTCTTAACCGCCGCGTAGCTAACTCCAAACGGCGCAAGGAATATCCGGCAGTTAAAATCGGTCGTCTTGCCATCTCGAAAGACTATGCCGGAAAGCAGATAGGCAGGGCGATTCTCCTGCAAGTAAAGCATATTTTCGCCACTATGCGCCGAAGTGCTTGCCGTTTCATCACGGTTGACGCATACGCAGCCGCCGTGCCATTCTATGAGAAATGCGGCTTTATGTTCCTCTCCGATAAAGACAAACATTCTCCTACAAGGGCGATGTATTTCGACCTTATCAATTTTCCCGATTGATAAATGGGGGTTGTTGTTTTCATAAGTATATTGGTTCTCGCATTATTTCTAATGCGTTGGATAATGAATCTACTGGCGCAAAAAATTCATTATCCTTGGCTTGTGGTGCTTCTAACACTTATAATCGGAGGCATTATCTTAATTTTAGTGGGATTCATAGCGTTTGCATTTGGATTAGCCGGATATTTCGGTAACGCACTGCCTCCTGCGCAGTGAAATCAACACATCATTTGCAAATTCCGAAAAATTTTCGTAACTTAATATAGCAATCCGGGCAGAGAATTAGCCGATTTCAGTCAGCCATTAGTCAATGCAAGTCGCAAGGTGCTGAAAATTTGGATATTCCGTGCCGGGGTTGTAATTCCGTCGCGCAGACAAGGAAACGACCGCCGAAAAGAAAAAGCAGGACGCACTGCGGAACATTTCGGACAAAACCGGACATGGCGAACTATCGCGGATATTTCCTTGTTTGAGTAACGGAGCATTGGCAGCCGATATGCTGGGAACAATGATTAAAACCGCTACAATGATTATAGCGACATCAGTGCTACCCCCTCTGCCGACTGCACCACTTGCGAAAGCAAGAACCATTGAGAATAGACTTTTATTATATCCGTATATGACGTATATAAAAGCGGCAGTACGAGTGTAAGCCCTGTCAATTGCCTTATATCCCGTGGCAATAACAGGACAATACAAATCATTTTCAATGATTTTCGCTGTTTTGCAAGGCAAAGGGCAGTTGCCCGATTATTATTTAACGGTAGTCAAGCAGCCTTATCCCTCCGGGTGTAGTCAGGGCTGTGAGGCTTATTTTAACCCTTTGACAACACCCCCCCCACATCTGTATGATGAGAATCCACACGTTTTTAACTCTGAAAAGTCTATGCCCAATGCGCTAAAACTTTCCCCGACCACTAATCAATCCACATCCACAATGAACATGACTGATTTTCTTAATCTCCCCTTCGTGGAAGTCCTCAAACTTCTCGTAAAGGGGTCGGTAGAGGCGTATCTCTCCGAAAAGGAAGCATCTGCTTCAACCGCTGCAGAGGCAGCGAAACCAGAATGTGAATCGCTCGACATGAACGGTGCGCTGGCTTTTCTCAATGCCAACGGCTATCCCATAAAGAGAGGGCAGCTTTACAAGGAAACGAGCAAGGGTACAATCCCTTTCCAGAAATTCGGATCAAAGCTCCATTTCCGTAAATCCGAACTCCTGCAATGGGCTGAGGCACGGCTTATCGACGGCAACGCAATCGGAGTGCTTGTATCCACAGCGCAGAAAGGGGGTAAACGATGAAAAAGGAAGATACCGCCGAAAAGATAAACATCGGCAATCCTTTCCCTCTCGATGTACTCCCCAAGAAAGTGCGTGAAATAATCGACGAGGCAAACGTCACTCTCGGTTTCCCGAAGGACTATCTCGCCATGTCAATGCTCACGGCTATGTCGGCGGCAATAGGCAACACCCACAAGGTCGAATACAATACCTTCTGGCAGGAGTATTGCATTCTTTTCGTCGCCCTTGTAGGCCGCCCCGGAGCGAACAAGAGCCACCCTTTGAGTTTCGCCATGCAGCCGTTGATTGATTTCGACGCGGAGCAGTCGGCAATCTTCAACGAGGCGATGAAACGCTACGGGGCGGCAATGGAGCTGCCGCCGAAAGAGAGAGCCGCCAACGGCTACGACACCAACCCGGCAGAGCCGAGGCGCATACGGTTCACCATGCAGGATGTCACCCCGGAAGCAGTCCACCGCATACTCTCGGAAAATCCGAGGGGGCTGTGCCTATATGCCGACGAACTCGCCGCATGGTTCAAGAACTTCAACCGCTACAACAACGGCTCCGAATCGGAGTTCTGGATGTCGGTGT